>Ga0070658_10004798_pt1 | contig 11006 bp, 6 predicted proteins | sample KBSC13metaG_FD_64664 | JGI IMG/M metagenome (GOLD analysis project Ga0070658, IMG submission 64664) | Corn rhizosphere microbial communities from Kellogg Biological Station, Michigan, USA - KBS C1-3 metaG | ecosystem: Host-associated > Plants > Roots > Rhizosphere > Soil ... | reverse complement strand
TCGGCGATCGCGGCGGCCAGCAGCTCCGTCGACATCGGGGGCACGAGGATGCCCGTGAAACCCGGGTGGACGAGTTCGGTGTTGCCGCCGACGGCCGCCGCCACGACCGGGAGCCCGGTCGCCATCGCCTGCAGGATCGTGTTCGAGCCGTCCTCGGCGAGCGAGGGCAGCACGAACAGGTCCATCGCGCGCAGCAGCTGCGCCACGTCGACGCGTGCACCCGGCAGCCACGCCCGCCCCGCGGCGCCGGCCCGGTGCAGCAGCGCCTGGCACTCGGCGCGGGCCGGTCCGTCGCCGACGAGCAGCAACCGCAGCTTCTGGTGCGCGGGATGGGGCGAGGCGATCAGGCGCAGGAACGCCTCGACGAGCGTCGTATGGTTGCCCGCGTCGTCCATGCGACCCACGCTGCCTATGACGAATACGCCATCGTGCATGAAGCCGGGCGGGCCGACGGCGGCGGCGGGACCGAGCCGCGGGTGGAATTGCACGCTGTCGACCCCATTGGCGATCTGCGATACCCGCGCCGGTTCCGCACCGACGGATTCGACGAGCCATTGTTCGAGGTCGCTGCTGACCGCGATGAAGTGGTCGACCAACGGACACAGCATGCGGCGCAGCATGCAACCCGCGAAGCCGTCGCGGTATGACCTGCGGGCGCCGGGGCCGCCATCGGCAGCGCGCCCGTGTTCCGCATGCACGCGCAGCTTGACGCCGGCCAGCGCGGCGATGACCTGCGCCGCCAGCCCGGCACCGTCGCGGGTGTGGATGACGTCGGGGCGGAGCGCGCGCAGCACGCCGAACATGCGCACGTAATGCAGCGGGTCGCGCCCGGCGCGCTTGTGCAGGTTGACGATCTCTACGCCGTGCGCGCGCATGTCGCCCTGGTGGTTGCCACTGTCGTGCACGCACACGATGGCGTGACGATAGCGCTCGGGCGGCAGGTGGCGGATCAGGTTCAACAGACTGTGTTCGGCCTGCGCCGCATCGAGCGCGTCCACGACATGCACGACGAGGCGCGGCCGTTCGTCCGGTTCGGTCAGCGCAGCCTCGGCGGAATGCTGGGCACCCATGCCTGTCATGCCAGGAGGAGGTCGTGATGCTGGTCGATACGCATGCTGGCACCTCCACGCTCGTTGACGATAGTGCCGGCGCCGGGGCGTCCGGCTGGCGCTGGTATCAATTATATTGCGGTGCAATGTGGCGCTTGTACCCCTTGTTGCCGCCGTTGACTCGTCTCAAGAAATCGCAATATGTATGCAGCAGCGCGTCACGGCTACGGTCCAACCATCCCCGGAAGCGCACCATCACAATGTGGAACACGGGCGCCCAGGCATGGATCCCGGCCGGGCCGGACGACGAGCACGCAGTCCTGATCCGCGTGGAGCGGCATTGGGCCGAGTACTGGGACTCGAACGACAGCAAGATGGTACGCCTGTTCGCCATGGCGAAGCGGCCATGACGGGCACGAAGCCGGACATGGGCTCGGAACACCGCACGTTCAAGCTGTGGCACCGAAGTGCCTGTGCCAAGGTGGTACGCCTGCGCGCAGGCCGGGACACACCGGCCGCCGGCTTCATCGGGATGTCCGGGACAGACTCCACCCATCCACCCCGGAGGAAGCATGACTTACGATGAATTCAAAGGCTGTATCGTGGCTTGCCAGGCCTGTGCCACCGCATGTGACCGCTGTGCGCGGACGCGTGCCGGCGCCTGGCCGGCACCGCCTGATCCGCTGCCAAAGTCAACCGCCAGGGTGCGCCGGCAGATCAGGGCCGCGGCGACGCGAGGTCGTCCTCGTCCTGGTTGCCGCCCGTTTCCGGCGCGCCCAGTCCCGTCGATCCGGGACTGGCCTGGCGGCTGCGCGTATCCTGGTACCCGCGGTTGATGGCGGTCGCAGCCGTCCCGGCGCCTTCGGCCTCGTCTTCCGGCGCACCCTGGCGGCTCGCCGCGGCGCCGGACTGTCTCGCCCCGGGCGACATGGGCGCTTCTTCTTCCGGCCGGGGCTGGGTGCCGCTGCCGCCCGTTTCGGCCATCGTCTCGTGGGTGAGGGTGCTGCCCTGTTCGCCGCTCGTGGCATTGCCGACGCCGATCGTCGCCGACTGCTCGTTTTGCTGGCCCTTGCCGGGCTGCGTCGCTTGTGCGTTCATCCCGCCTCCTCGTCGTTTATGGATGGATGAGCGATTATCGCCGCGCGCGGCAGCGCCGTCTGTCAGCAGGCGCTGCACGCGTGTGTAGGAGCGCGGCTTAGACCGGGATCTCGGACATCCCACCACCGGCACTGCCGAATTCCTGCAATTGCTCCAGCGACAGACGGCGGTCGTTGAGGGCCGCCAGGATGGCTTTCAGCTGGTCGGGGTCGGGCTGGATATAGACGATGCGCTGCTCGACCTGGTTCTCCCAGCAGCGCGTGTAGGGCACGTCGGTCTCGGCCATGATCTTCGCGTCGAAACTGCCGTCGCGCAACTCACCGAACAAGGTGACCCGGGTCGTGTCGGGGGTCGTGTTTTTTACCGTGATGCTCATGCAGGCTCCTTTCCGTTTTCCATACGCGCGTCGTCACGGCCATTGTCCCGTAGGCCCGGCCGGCCTGCAAATAGCGGTTCAAGCGTGCGCGGCGGCCGTAAACGAATGATGGCCGGCGGCTTGCGCCGCCGGCCATCCCCGTCAGTAGGTCAGTGGTTCAGACCCGACTGGTCGTGCGGGACCGTGACGGTCGCCGTCTTCACCGTCTTGTTGCCGGCCTTGTCGGTCGCGGTAAAGGTGACGGTGTACACGCGGTCCTTCTCGGCGCGCACGCTGAACGTGGTCGACGGGGTGCCGAAGTCGGCGTGGATGTCACCCAGGCCGCTGTCCGGCTTGTCGCTCGTGATGCTGGTCAGGACCACAGACTCGATGCCCGAACCCGCATCCGTCGCGGACAACGTCGCGACGACCGGCACCATCGTATGGTTGGGCGGCCAGATCGTGGACTTGTCCAGCGCCACGGCAAGCGTCGGCGCCGTCTTGTCGACCTGGAACTGGATCGACTTGGTCTGCTCCACGTTGCCTGCCTGGTCGCGGCTGCGGTAGGCCACCGTATAGACGCCTTCGGAGAAAGTGAGCGCCTCACCCGAGGTCGCCGTCCATGCGCCGCCGTTGACCTGGTACTCCGTCGTCACCGCACCGCCGTACGAACCCGGGTTCACGGCCAGCGTCAGGGAGACGTCCGTCGTGTACCAGCTGTTCTTGCCGTTGGGCGACTCGGGGAGCATGGCCACGCTGGTCGTCGGCACGATCTTGTAGATGTTGCTGACCACGATACTCGTCACGTTCGACACGTTACCCACGGCGTCGGTGCCACGCGCGTAGACGGTGGTGTCGTTCGCGACCTGCACGGTGCCCGTGTACGGCGTCCAGTCACCGCCGCCGGCCTTGAACTCCTTGACGGCCGCGTCGGCCGGATACGTGATCGTCACGTTGACGGCCTGGTTGGTCGGGGCCGTCGTGTCGACCACCAGCGAAGCGCCGACCGGTGGGATGCGGTCGATGTTGGACACAGTGTATTGCGTCACGTTGGACACGTTGCCCGCCGCGTCGGTGCCACGCGCGAACACGATGCCGTTATCCGACATCAGCACCGGTGCGCCGTACGCCGTCCATGGTCCGTTCTCGCCGATCCTGTACTCCTTGATGGCGGCGTCGTCCGGGAACACGACGGTCACCAATACGTCCTTGTTGGTCGGATCGGTGATGCTGGCCGTGAACTGCGCATCCGCCGGCGGAATGCGGTCGATGTTTGTGACGGCATAGGTGGTCACCGGCGAGACGTTGCCGGCGGCATCCGTGCTCTGCGCATGGACGACGGCGTTGTCGGTCACGACGACAGGGCCGGTGTACGGCGTCCAACCGCCGGCGTCGCCGACGCGGTACTGGCGCACCACCACGCTCGCCGGATAGGTGATGGCGACGCTGACGTTGCCGGCGGTCGGGTCCATGCTGCTGGGCAGGAAGCTGGCGCCCGCCGGCGGAACCCTGTTGATGTTGGAGACGACCACGCTGGAGACGGCCGAGACGTTGCCCGACGCGTCCGTGCCGCGGGCATAGACCGTGGTGTTGGCGGTCACGACCACCGGAGCCGTGTAGGCGGTCCAGGCGCCGGTGTCACCCAGCTTGTATTCGCGCACGGTCGCATCCACCGGATAGTAGATCGACACGGTCACGTTCTGGTTGGTGGGCGCCGTGACGTCCGGGTACAGGCCGGCGGCGGCCGGGGCGGTCTTGTCGACCGTGACCGTCACCGTGTGCTTCTGCTCGACGTTGCCGGCCCAGTCCACGCTCCAGTAGACGAGCGAGTGCGTGCCGTCGGTGGTGAGTGCAATGGTGGTGCCGGTCTGCTGCGCGCCGCCGTCGACGGTGTAGTACGTCGCCTGCACGCCCGAACCGCCGGTGTCCGTCGGGGTCAGGATCACGGCCGTGTCCTGGTTGACGGTGCCGGTGGGCGCATTGTCCGTCGTCACCGGCGCGCTCGTGTCCGCCGCATGCACGGAACCGTGCAGGCGCACTTCCGCCATGTTGCCGCACCAGGTGCCGCCATTGTAGATGCGGATGTAACGGTACGGCGTCTTGGGGTTGCTGACGGCGAAGGTCTGCCAGTCGATGGTGGAAGCGCCGGTGCCGGCGATCGTGGTCCAGGTGGTGCCGTCATTGGAACCCTGGAACACGATACCCTTGGCGCGGCCGGCCTGGTCCTGGCGGGCCAGCAGTTCGACGGTCGTCAGGTTCACCTGGTTGCCCGACTTGAAGTCGAAGATGATGTACGCGCCGACGCAGGAGTTGGTGCTGCCGATCCGGAAGTCCGACGTGGTGCCGATATTACTGTCGAACAGGGCATCCACGTTGGTCTTCGTCGCCGCCGCCGTATGATAGGACGTCGACGACGAGTCGATCAGCGTCGCCACCGTGGAAACGTTGCGGATCACGTCCGATTCATCCACGAGATAGACACCGCTGCCGTCCGTCGTGGCCGAGGCCGGATAGCCGGCCGTGCCATCCTGCAGGGTGTAGTTGACGGTGAAGCCCACGGTGCCCGCGGCCACGCCTTGCGGCAAGGTCGCGGTGGCGGTGAAGTTGATGTTGTCCGTCGTCGTCACCGTGGCCGGCTGGCCCTGGATCGTGGCCGTGACACCCGTGATCGCCGATTTCGCCGTGAACTTCAGGGTGACGGTATTACCCGGCACGATGCGTTTCACCAGCGTCGTCGACGGGCTGAGCGATTGCGCCGAGGTGATCGACGCGGTCGAGATCAGCGCGGTCGATGCGGTCGTGCCGTACAGGCGCAGCTCGGCCATGTTGCCGAACCACTGGTTGCCGTTGTAGACGCGAACGTAGCGGTAGGGCGTGGACGAACCGACGGTCAGCGTCTGCCAGTCGGCCGTGTTGCCGGCCGCGGTGGAGATCGTCGTCCAGTTCGTGTTGTCGTTCGAGCCCTGGAGCACGACGCCGCTGATGCGGCCGACCTGGTCCTGGCGCGCCAGCACTTCCGCGCGCGACAGCGTGGCCGCGCCGCCGGCCTTGAAGTCGAACTCCAGCCAACCGCCGTAGCCGCTACCGTTGACGCGCATGTCGGTGAAGGTGGCGGCATTGCTGTCGAACAGGTTGGCCACCGAGCTGGCGATGTCCGTGGCGTTGCGGCCGCTGGAATCGGTCATCGTCGACACGCTGGACAGCGTGGCGAGACTCAGGTTGTTGGTCTGGTCGGCGATGGTCAGCGAGGTGCCGTCCGTCGTCTCCGTCGCCGGGTAGCCCGCCGCGCCGTCCTGCTGGGTGTAGTTGACGGCGAAGGTCACCGGACCCGGCGTGACGTTCGGCGCCAACGTGACCGTGGCCGTGTAGTTGATGCCGTCGGTCGTCGACACGGTGGCGTGCTGGCCCTGGATCGTGGCGGTGACGTTGCTGATGGCCGTCTTCGCGGTGAAGTTCAACGTCACGGTGTTGCCCGGCACGATGCGCTTCAGCACCGCCTGCGCGGAACTCAGCGACGCCGTACCGATCCGCGCGATGGACTGCGTGGCGCCGTACAGGCGCAGTTCCGCCATGTTGCCGTACCAGTTATTGCCGTTGAAGACGCGGATGTAGCGGTAAGGCGTGGCCGAGTTGATCGTCAGCGTCTGCCAGTCGGCCGTGTTGCCGGCCGCGTTGGAGATCGTGTCCCAGTTCGTGTTGTCGTTCGATCCCTGGAGCACGGTGCCATTGATGCGGCCCGAGTACTGGTCCTGGCGGGCGATCACTTCGGCGTGCGACAGGGTGGCCGAACCGCCGCCCTTGAAATCGAACTCGACCCAGGCGCCGTAGCCGCTGCCGTTGACGCGCATGTCGGTGACGGAGCCGAGGTTGCTGTCGAACAGGGTACCCACGGAGTTGACGATGTCCGTGCCGGTGCGGCCGCTGGAATCGCTCAGCGCCGTGATGCTCATCAGATTGCTGATGTAGTCGGACTGGTCGGCGATGAACAGCGAAGAGCTGTCGGTCGTGAAGAACGTCGGCTCGGCGTCCTGGCCGGATGCGGTCTTGTAGTTCAACAGGAACTTGACCGTACCCGTCGGCGTGGCGGCGTTCGTGACCAGCGTGGCGGTCCAGTTCAGGTTATCCGTCGTCGTGACGGTCGCGGGCAGGCCCTGGATCGTGGCCGTGACGTTGTTGATCGGTTCCGTCGCCACGAAGTTGAGCTTGATCGTATTGCCCGGAATGATGCGCTTCTTCAGCGCCTGGTCGGAGATCAGCGTCACTGCGGATAACTTGTTCACCGTTTCATAGCGCGTGCCGAAGATGTGGAACTCGCTTAGTTCCAGCATGCTGCTGGACGGCTGGATCATCGCGATCTTGAGGAAGCGGAAGCGCTGGTTCTGCAGGTCGGACTCCACCGGCAGGTTTTGCATGTCTTCCGTCACCGCCGTCAGGCCCGGGGTCAGGCGCGTCCAGGTGGCGTTGTCGTTCGAGCCGTACACGGTCGTACCGCCGATGCGCTCGGGGAAGCTGGTACGCACCTGCAGACCGAAGGACGTCGCGGCGACCTTGAAGTTCGGGCCGAAATCCAGCGTGTGCGTCTGGTTCTGCGCCAGGTAATAGCCGACGAAGCTGTCCGGATTGTTATCCAGCGCATTCGGAACCTGGCTGCCGAACGTCGACGACACCAGCATGTTCGTGTAGTCCAGGCTGCCGTCGCTGATCACGGGCGTGAGCAGCTGCAGGCCGGCCACGGCGGTCTTCAGCGTCGCCAGCTTCTGGAAGAACACGTCGTCGGACGCGCTCGAGATCACGCCTTCGATGTCGTTGTAGGCCGCCTGGTAGGTGGCGACCGTCGAGGTGACGTAGGGCAGGGCGGCGTTGTACGGTGCAATCACGGCGTTCACCGCCGACTGCCGGTCCGCGCTCACGACCACCGTGACGCGCTTGGTGGCGACGCTCGTGCCGTCGCGCGCTTCGACGACGAAGCTGTAGGTGCCGGCCTGCGTGGGCGACCACGTGAACGCACCCGTGCTGCTGTTGAAAGTGGCGCCGGGAGGAAGGTTGTCGACCTGGTAGCTCACCGTGGCGCTCGCGCTGGAATCCGTCGCCGCGAAGTTGGCGGTGACGGGCAGGGTGGAGCCGCTGTAGGTGTTGATGCTCAGGTCGGCGTTACCCGCGCTGAAGCTGGGCACGCTCAGGTCGCTGCCCGCGATGTTGATATGGTCGAAATCGACCGTGGTGCCGTTGCCGACGATCGTGATCGGCAGAAAGTCGCCGAGCGTGTGCGCGAGCGGGAGATACATCCACTGACCCCCGGTGTCCGGCAGCTGGATGCTGTCGCCGAACGCTTGCATGGTGGCGACGCCATTCGTGCGGATCTTGAGGGCGATGCTGCTCGAACCGTTCGCATAGCCGTACACGGCCAGCTTGCTGCCCTCGGCCGTCGCGGTGGTCCGGATGTAGGAGGCCGTCGCGTCCGTCATGGCGACGGAATTGGCGTCCAGCGGCGTGAAGCGCACTTCGACTTCACGCAGGGGGTCGGTGATGGTCTTGACCAGGTACTGGCTGCCTTCCGCCGCGGCGGCCGCTGGGATGAAGAGCCAGAAATCGCCGCCGCCATCGCCACCGTCCCAGTTGTAGATGGTGCGGTTGGCGAAGAGGCGCGTGAAGTTGGGGGCGACCTGCGCCATGTTCACGCCACGCGTGTACTGGTAATAGTAGTACAGCTCCCAGGTGTTTTGGGTCAGGCGGCCGCGATAGGCGCCCGCCACCTTGTGGTACACGACGGTGGGATTGCCGTAGGCGTCGGTGTGGGAGGCGGTCGGGATCCAGGGGATCTCGTAGCCCTGCATGTACGCGCCAAACTGCTCGGCGGCGTGCAGGATGCGGTCATCCAGGAACTCATACGGGCCGACGGCGTTCGGCGCGGTCGAGGCCGTACCGTCGACGGGATCGACCTTGGTACCCTGGGCCATCAGCATGCGCGCCAGGATCTCGGTGTTGGTAATGTCGCCCGCGCCATGGGCCTGGTCGCGGCCCATCTCGACGTGCTGCACGGCGGGCGTCACTTCCTCGCCCGTATCGTCATTGCGGGTCACCAGGCGGAACAGGGCCTTGATGGCGCCGTTCTGGCCCTGGTCAGCCGCGACCTTGTTCACCGTAAACCACTCGACCGTCTTGTTGTAGTTCGCGCGGTCGCCGGCAAAGATGTACCCCGACATGGCACCGATCGTCGTGTACAGGTGCTGGTTCATGAAATGATCGGGGCTGCTGTCGTCCGTGTTGATTGTCGGCAGGACGAAGTTGTTCAGGAAGAGGTTCGTGTCGTCGTCGGTCCAGGCCAGCGATGCCGTCTGGTAGCTGGTGTAGCGCAGGATCTCCGCCGCGCCCACCATGCGCTGCAGCGGAATGCCGGTGTGGATGTGCGCGTCCGTGTAATACGCGAACTGCGACGGGTCCATCTGCTCGTACAGGCGGATGATGCGCAGCGCGTTGGCGCGGTACGTCTCGTTACCCGTGACGTAATACAGGATCGCCTGTGTATAGGCGGTCAACGCATCCTTGATGAAGATGGATTCCACGCCCTGCGAGTTGAGACCGTAGTAGCGGGGCTTCGTGCTGTCGGAGGCGCTGACGTTGGCGATGGCGGGGGATGTCGAAGCCGCGCCGGATAACAGCATCTGGTTGAAATACGTGTTCCACGGCTCCTTGAGCGCGCGCACCTGGGTGCGCATGTTCTCGAGTACGTCCTTCGTCAGGCCGACGCCAGGGTGCTTGAAACCGCTGGCGTCGATCGTTTCGTTGACCGTCGGTTGGTAGGACGTGATTACGTCCGACGTGGTTGCGGCGTTGGCTGTCGGGCTTGCGAGAGGCAAGGTGGCGACGGCCAATGCGCCGATGAGTGTGAGTCCTGGTAGTCCTAGGTCACGCCATTTCATGGCTACTCCTTCATCCTGGCTGTGGTGTTTTGATTTAAGAAGGGAAAAGGGAGAGCGGACTGCGATGGATGCAGCCATGGCGGCGGGGCAAGAACAAGCTGAACATGGTCGTCTCCTCTGCTGGTGTCACATCGTGGCGAACACCTTGTTATCCATAACATGCTCAGAGGGGATTGTAGTCAAACTCGACCATATACATACATGTTTTTTTCGGGACGAGCCATATGATGCTGACATACGGCGCAAGCACAAGTGACCGTGACAGCCGGAACACGCCGAATACGCCATCTCGCGCCGCCATCGATGGCGCTGAGGGCTGTCGCTCGTTCGGAACCGGTAATAATGTTCCACGATTCCGAGACGATGTCCCGAGGGAGCATGTTGCGAGTTCGACACATCCGGCATCCGATTGCTGTGGACGAGAGCCGGAAGGTATCGATACCTCGACCTCCGTCACCTCGACATGACCAAATATTGTCGAGTCAAGTCCGGCAACCGGCGAACTGGTATGCTGTACAAAAACACAACATCACCAGGCCACCAGGCCACCAGGCTACCAGCCGCCCGCCAGCTAGCCACGCATCCATGCCGAATTTCATGCCCATCGACCTCGGCCCATCGACACCGGAAGAGATCACGACCGGCCCCAGCGGCCGCCTTCACGTCAAGATGCCCCGCCAGGCCGACGACGCCATCACGGAGGCGACGACCTGCATCGAACTGGCCCGCGAATTCATCGCCCACAGCGAGTTGCGCGCGACATCCATCCAGAACACCCAGAAAGAATTGTTCCGCTTCCTGACCTGGTGCCGCGAAGAAGCCCGCAAGACGCTGGGCCAGCTGAACGTCGCCGACCTGAACGCCTACAAGGAATTCCTCAAGGATCCGCCGCCGGAATGGGTGTCGACGATGAAATGGCCGCGGACCGATCCGCGCTACCGGCCGTTCACGGGCCCGTTGTCGGACGCGAGCCGGCGCCAGGCGATGATCGCCGTCAAGGGCCTCATGGGCTTTGCGGAACAGACGGGCTACTTGCGCCGCAATCCGGGCGCGCTCGTGCGCAATGTGCGTGCGTCGTCGGCCAGCGGCATCACACGTTACCTGACGCAGGGTGCGATCGCGCTGGCGCTGGAAGCGGTCGCGCAGCGCCCGGCCATCACGCCGGCCGCGGCCAGACGGCGCGAACACGACCGTTTCCTGCTCGTCGCCTGCGCCCACACCGGCGCACGGCTGAAGAAGCGATCAAGGCCGTCTTCTCCGACGCGGCGCGCGTTGCCGACGCCCGCGGCGACACGGACGCGGCCGCCACGCTGCGCCAGGCGTCGGCGCACTGGCTGCGCCACAGCATGCTGACCAACCACGCGAACAATGGCGTGCAGCTGAAGACGCTGCAGGACACGGCGGGGCATGCGAACATCGCGACGACGAGATCATCGCGTCGACGAATGGGCGCGGGATCTCGCTCTTCGCTTCGATCAGTTCGGCACTTTGCTTTTCGTCCTTGGTCGGCACCACTGCCTTGACCCACTTGTACAAACTTCTCCTATGCCCAAATCATCGGTCAGAAATGTCTACCAGAGAGAG
>Ga0070658_10004797_pt1 | contig 11006 bp, 9 predicted proteins | sample KBSC13metaG_FD_64664 | JGI IMG/M metagenome (GOLD analysis project Ga0070658, IMG submission 64664) | Corn rhizosphere microbial communities from Kellogg Biological Station, Michigan, USA - KBS C1-3 metaG | ecosystem: Host-associated > Plants > Roots > Rhizosphere > Soil ... | reverse complement strand
CGACCGATGTCCCCAAGTCGACCCGGCTGGAGCTGGACCTGGCGCGTGGCGAGATCCGCGCGATCGTGTGGGCGACCGGTTACCGCCCGGACTACCGGTGGCTCGACGTACCGGTCGTGGACGCGAAGGGACAGCTACGCCACGAGGCCGGCGTACTGGACAGCCCCGGCCTGTACGCGCTGGGGCTGCCCGTGCTCCGGCGACGCAAGTCGACGTTCATCCACGGCGTCGAAGACGACGCGCGCGCCGTCGTCGACCACCTGGCGCGGAGCCTGGCCGGTCGACCGACGCCCTCGGCGGATACTGTCTCCATTCCTTAGCTATAGCTAGCCGCGGCCGGTGAACGTCGTACGCGTCGGACGCGTGGTGACATTGAGTGACGGCGATGCGCTGCTGTTGGCGCGCATCCGCGCCGGTGACGATCAGGCGCTCGCTGCCGTCGACGACCAGCATGTGGGCGTGGTATACGGGCTGGCTCGCCGGGTGGCACGGGACGAGCAGTTGGCCGGCGACATCACGCAGGAGGTGTTCACCTACCTGTGGGAGATGGCCGTTGACGAGGTCCGGCAGCGCAGCGTAGGCCTTCCTGTGGAGACCGCCTCGGCGCTGCTGGAGCCCGAGGACGAGCCCGGAACCCGGGTGACCGACCGGCCGCCGGCGCACGCCTGGTCGATCGCCCGCCGCCCGCGTTAGCTTGGCCCGTATGAATCGTCCACAGCTGATCCCCGGCCCAGACCATCCGATCACCGTCGAACCGGCGGAGGTACGCGTGACGGTACGCGCCGGCGAGCACGTCGTCGCCGACACGACCGACGCGCTCGCCCTGCGAGAGTCGACCTATCCCGTCGCCTACTACATTCCGCTGGCCGACGTCGACCAGCGGCTGTTGCAGCGCACGGAGCACAGCACATACTGCCCGTACAAGGGCGACGCCTCCTACTACTCGGTCGTCACGCCGGACTCCACGATCGAGAACGCGGTGTGGACCTACGAGGAGCCGTACCCCGCGGTGTCGCCGATCGCCAAGCGCGTGGCCTTCTACACCGACCGCCTCGAGGTCACCGCCACCCCGGCGTCGTAGCGGCGTACCTGCTGTATGTCCACTGTGGACAGCACCGGCCGGCACCGCGGACGCTGAGCTCCACGGTGCCGGCCGGGTTCCGGTCAGCTGGCGGTGCAGGTGGGCGTCGGTGCCGTGTTGGTACCGTTCGACCCGGGCCACGGGACGGCTGCGGCCGGCTGATGAATTTGATCAGCGTAGGTCGATGGATGTGGTGGGGCAAGCGCTTTCCTCGGCCTCGGGGCGGTCGCGCTGGCACGCGGGCCGATGGGCTCCGAAAGTTTCGAGTACCGGCTCGGGCAACCCGCCGGATACACTGATCTAAATCGATCGGTAGGGGGCGCATGCCCGGCACAGGGCGCATACCGGTACTGCGTGCGGTGGGTATCGTCACCGTACTGGCCTGCGCCATGCCATTGCTCGTCGCGTCGCCGGCTGTCCATGCCTCGAGCGGGCTGCTGCGCCTACTCCAGCTGAACCTCTGCGACAGCGGCGACGCCGGCTGTTACACCGGCCGGGCCGTGACCGAGGCGGCCACGGTCATCCACGCCGAGACGCCCGACATCGTGACGCTGAACGAGGTCTGCGAGAACGACGTGGACGACCTGAGTCCAGCACTGGCCGGGGCCCACCTCGGCGGTACGGTCATCACCGCCTTCCAGGCGGACGTCAGCAGCCGGACGGGCAGTACCGTGCATTGCCGCAACGGGCGGGAGTACGGCATTGGCATCCTGGCGTACCTTCCGAGTCCCGGCCCTGCCTTCCGGCGGTCCAGCGGGCTGTACCCGGTGCAGGAGCACCGGGGCGAGAACCGCGCGTGGCTCTGCGTCGATGCTCCGCCCTACTTCTCGGCGTGCACGACCCACCTCGCCGACGACACCGCCAGCGTGGCGCTCGCCCAGTGCGAGTATCTGCTTTCCACAGCGATTCCGGCGCTTCGAACAGCCGACCCGACCGCGCCGGCGGTGGTCGGCGCCGACCTCAACCTGCGGGCCCCAGCAGCCGAGCCCTGCCTGCCGGCCGGGTACGCACGGCGCGACGACGGCGGCGTACAGGAGATCATGAGTTCTCCGGAGCTCGCGGTCGTCGCGGACCAGAGGATCGACCTGCGCGGTGCGACGGACCATCCGGGTCTTCTCGTCACGCTCCGGTTGTCCGCCCGGGTACCTGGTCCTTGACCTCGTCGTAGCCGACCTTGCCGGGTGCCGCGATCGGCGAGTAGATCACGCGGATCACGCCGGTCGGAAAGGCCTCCGTCGCCGTAACCCTCATGTGGTACGGCGTGTCGCCGTCGTCGAACAGCTTGCGGCCCTTACGCGCCGCCACCGGATGGACGAGCAGGCGCAGCTCGTCGACCAGCCCCGCGGCGAGCAGCTGCCGCACCACGGAGATCGACCCGGGGATGAGGATGCCCCTGATGCCGGCATCGGCCTTGAGCGAGGTGACGGCGTCGAGGAGGTCGCCGTCGATCAGCTCGGAGTTGCGCCAGGAGAACTCCAGCGGCTGGCGCGAGACAACCACCTTGCGCGTGTCCCCGAGCTGCTTGGCGAACGGTGCGTCGTCCCCACCGGCGGCCTCCCGGTCGGGCCATGCTCCGGCGAAGCTGTCGTAGGTCTCGCGGCCGATGAGCAGCACGTCGGCCGCGTCATAGTCCTCGCCGACGGCGCGGCCCATGTTCTCGTCGTAGTACGGGAAGTGCCAATCAGGGTCGATCTCGGCCACGCCATCGGCCGAGATGAACAGCGTGGACATGACCTTCGCCATCGCGGATGCTCCCTTCGAGTCAGGGTGGTGCCGTGAGGCAGACCGGCACAGCAACCAAACTTACCGGCCGGCCTCGCCAGAGCCGCGGCGCTCCCTGCCAGGGCGCGACGCGGGTTCGGCCGAGGAGCGCGCCTGTTATCCAATCGTGATGCGCTTCAGATGATCGGGCTGAACTTCGGCGGGTGAGTCATCGGGCTGGTCACCGGCGTGATCGGCGCGGGCCTGTCGTTCGCGTGGATCCCCGACAAGCGGAAACCCGTTCCGGCAACCGGCCTGACGGTGAACGCCTACGGGAGCGCCGCACCGACTCACGGTGCCCATGACGACGCCGGGACGATCAGAACCGACCGACCGATCGGCGCGCACGCCGTGCCCCGACAGCGACGACGACACCGACCCGAGTGCCGGCCTGCCGGCCGCGCCCCGTCGCTGACCCATCGGTGGCACCAGACATGGTCTGTATGGATTCGCCGGCTGTGCCACAGATGCCGCTGCATTGAGGCGGGTTGATACCGACGCCACCTCGCCACTAGACTCCTGCGACCCAGCCCGCCCATCCGATTGGTGATAGCCCGAAATGAAGCGTGTCGCCAAGAGAACATGGCCTCAGTTCGCTGTCACACCGTCCGAGGCGCTCCTGGTGGCCGCGCTCACGGTGGTGGCGGCGCTATTGCGAATTGCCGGCTTCGGCGACAGCACCTATGACATGGGGATCTTTTTCGACTGGTACCACGTGTTCCTGGTGAACGGTCGGTGGCACGGCTTGGGCCTGCCGATCGGCAACTACAACGCGCCTTTCCTGTACCTGCTCGACGGCGCTACCCTCCTGCCGTTCTCCGAGCTGACCAACATCAAGCTCGTATTCGTGGTATTCGATGTGTTACTGGTCTACTACGTGTACCGGATCGTTGCCCTTCGGTACCGGAGCTGGCATGTACCGTTCCTCGCGGCGGCGGTTGTCGCGTTCCTGCCCACGGTGGTGGTGAATGCTTCCGCCTGGGGACAGGGTGACTCGATGTGGGCGTCGTTCGGCGTGGGCAGCGTCTATTACCTGTTGCGCCGCAGGCATTGGCCCGCGTGTGTGCTCGCCGGCGTGGCGTTCGCGATCAAACCGCAGGCAATGGTGGTACTCGCCCTACTGCTCCTGCTGGCCCTCGCCGGGCGTCTCCCCTGGCGCGCGACACTCGCGGTGCCGCTGATGTATGTCGTCCTCGACCTGCCGGCGGTGCTCGCCGGACGATCCCTGCGGGAACTCCTGCTGCTCTACCCAACGCAGACGTCACTGCCCTACCTGACGTTCAACGCGCCCTCGGTGTACCAGTTCGTACCGGGGAGCGGGGCCGACGGGGGCCTCAGCGGGAACGACGAGCACCTCCTGACGAACCTGGCCAGGCTGTCTACGGTGGCGGCCGTCCTGATCGTGTGCTTCGCGGTGGCGGCCGGACGACTACCCCTCGGCCGCACCCGTGTCCTCCTCGCCGGCAGCCTGTTCGCGCTGCTGATCCCGTTCCTGCTCCCCGCGATGCACGAACGCTACTTCTATCTCGCTGACATCCTCACCGTCATCGTGGCGTTCTACCGCCCCAAGCTGTGGTACGTGCCCGTACTCGTGCAAACCTCCTCGGCGCTGTCCTACGTGCCCTACATGTTCAACCCGCCGCCCGAGAAGCTGGTCGACTTCCGGATCCTGACCACCCTCATGCTCGCCGCCATCTTCGCCGTCGGTTACGCCCTCCTACGCGGCCTCCCGCGTGCCGCTGCCCGATCCCGCCGCGCGCCGGCCGTTCCACCGGTGCCGGCGACCGTCGCCGACGACCACAAAGTTGTCGGACCGGAGGCCGGCGCCACCGCGGTCGGTGTCGCGGCGGCGGTGGACAGGCCTGTGGATCGGGTCGATCAGTAGCCGTCCCGGAGCAGCACTCGACACAGCGGTTGTCCGGCCACATTCACGGTGGCGATCACGTGGAAGCCCTGTTGCGGATCCCGACTGAGGACGTAGATGGCGCTGCCGTCGCCCACCGGCTGCATCGTCGGCACCTCCATCTGGGTGAGGGTGTTGTAGAGCACCTCATCCTGGTAGGTCGGGTCGGTCGCGTAGTACTCCCGGTAATGCTGGCCGAGCCAGCGGGCGGCGGCGGTGCCACAGGTGCCGTAGTAGTCGCCTTCGAACGAGTGGCTGGCGTTGGCGTACCCGCCGACGAGCGGGTTGAAGTACGCGTACTCGTAGGGATAGATCTGGACGCTGGCGACAACCGCCTCGACCTGACCGAGCACCGCCACGGCCACCAGCGCGACGGCGAGCCTACGCCGTCCCGAGGCCAGCAGCCGCCGCACGACGTAGAGCAGCAGTCCCGAGGCGACCAGGATGAAGCCGGGCACGATGTAGAGGAACTGCCGAAGTCCATTGTAGAGAGTGGACTGCATGAAGATGATCAAGCCCAGCGGGACGACGGCGTACCCGGCGCACATCAGGTACGCCGCGGGAATCTGAACATTGCGCCGGAATGCCCACACGCCGATGACCGCGGCGGCCAGCGTCAGGACCACGAGTGGCAACGGCGACCCGATGAGCAACCAGACCGGCGCGTAGGACCACGGCAGCCCAGTCGCGGGCACCTGCTTGCCGTCGAACAGGATCGTGTTGGCCCAGTCGTAATTCGCCATCATCTTCACCGAGTCGAGCAGCCCGGTGGTCGGATGAACGTCCAGGTACGGCCAGGTCAGCGTCAAGAACAGGAAGCACATCGCGCCGATCACCACGGCAGCGGTGAGCTGGCTGGCCAGTTGCGACCGGATGGCCGTCCACGTACGCAGTTCGCGCCAGTGGCGTACCCAATAGAAGAGAGCGAGCAGGCCGAGGAGGCCGAACCACGCCAGACCGTTGACCCGGATGGCCGCCGCGACGGCGATGGAAGCGCCCACCGCGGCATATTCGAGGATCTCGAACCTGCGGTCCGGATTGGACCAGCGGCGCATCATCCGCAGGACCAGCCAGAGGGTGAGGACCATCGCGACGGTGAAGGGCACGTCCTTGGAGTTGGTGAACATCGAGCCGGTGTAGCGCGGGTAGAGCGCCAGTCCGATGGCGGCTGTGAAGGCGCCCCAAGGGCCGGCCAATTCCTTGCCGCACAAGGCGATGAACGCGACGCCCAGGACGCCGACGATGCCGTTGACAATCGACCGGGTGGTCCACGTCTCATGCGTGAAATGCTGGATCAGCGCAACGAAAGTTTCATAGGCGGGGCCGTGCTGTGGCATGTGCAACTCGGGCTGCATGTCCAGAAAGGAGCGGTCCTTGCCCAGGCTCAGGTACCACTGCAAGCTGCGGGCGCCGTAGTCGTCCTGCATGAACTCGTCGTACGTCCGGCCGTGGTCACGCCAGCCCAGAGCCACGAACACCGCCAGGCCCGCGAACACCAGGCCCAGCAGGTAATACGGCAAGCGAACGGCACGATCACGCACGGTCGGACGCACTTCGTCGGCCGCCTGCTCCACCTGGGTTTCCGATACCACGGATAATTTGTACGCGAAAAGCGGCGATGATGGGGCCCTGGGTCGCTCACGAGATGGATCGACGCCCCTGCGCGGCCAGCTTGACGACCTGCACATTCCGTCGGGTGGTGTAGGACCGATGGTCCGATGTGGAGTGTGCCGCGCCCGCCGCATGCTTGCCAGATGTTGGTGGGCAGAGCCATCGAGGTCGCCGCGCTGGTCGGCTTGGTGGCCGACGTGGCACCCGAGCCGCGCGCCCTGCTGATCGAGGGCGAGCCCGGTATCGGCAAGACGGCTCTGCTGCGCGAACTGCTCACCATCGCGGCGGACCGGGGCTACGCCGTCCTGTCCTGCCGGCCGACCCGTTCGGAGATGGACCTGTCCCACGCCGGCCTGGTGGAGCTGCTGGGCCGCCTGGCGGACGAGGTCGTCGACGGCCTGCCCGCCCCGCAGGCCAAGGTGCTGAGGGTGCTCCTGCGACGGGAGGAGCCGGATGTCCCGTTCGACCGGCTGTCCCTCGGTGTCGCGATCGTGGCGGCCGTCCGGGCGGTCGCGTCGACCCGGCCGGTGTTGGTCGCCGTGGACGACGCCCAGTGGCTCGACCATCCCACGGCCGAGGCCGTCGCGTTCCTCGCCCGCCGCCTGACCGGTACGGCGACCCGCATCGCCGTCGTACGGAGTGGGAACGGTTGGTCGACGGGGCGTGGGCGTGGCGTGGACCGGCCGGTGGACTGGCGCACCGAGCTCGCCCGGGCGATGCCCGAAGGTCGACTGGACACGGTCACGGTCGGCCCCGTGGTCGCGAGTGACCTGTCCCGCATCCTGCGCCGGACACTCGGTTGGGCCCCGGCCTGGCCGCGCGTCGTACGCATCGCCGAGCTGTCGGGCGGCAATCCGCTGTACGCGCTGGAGCTGACCCGCGCCGTCGGCTCGGCCCGCTCCGGCGAGGACCTGGACGGCCCGCTACCGGGCGGCGTGGTCGAGCTGGCAAGGTCGAGAATCGGCAGGCTACCGGCGCGCGTTCGTAAGGTGGTCGAGCTGGCCGCGGTACCGCGCGCCCCCACCCCCGATCTGCTCCGGCGTCTGGACCCGGCGGTGCTGGATATCGGCGATGCCCTGGCCTCCGCGGTCCGCGCCGGCATCGTGACGCTCGACGGTGAGCTTGTCCGTTTCTCCCACCCGATCCTGGGCGCCGCGGCGTACGCGTCGATTCCGGCGGACCGCCGGCGGCGGCTGCACCGCGCCGTCGCGGTGCTGACAGACGATTTGGAGGAGCGCGCCCGACACCTGGCCACCGCCGCGACCGGACCCGACCCGGACGTTGCGGTCGCCTTGGAGGGCGCCGCCGAACAGGCGTGGCGGCGAGGAGCGGCGGATGCCGCGGCGGACCTGCTCCGCCTGGCATGCCGGCTGACCGACCCGAGGGACACCGAGGCGCTCGGCCTCCGTCGCGTCGCGTTCGGTCGGCTCATGCACAGCGCCGGTGACGCGCCCGGCGCCGTCGCCGAGCTCTCGGCGTTGGTCGCGACCCTGCCCGCCGGCCTGATCCGGGCCCGCGCGCTGTACCACCTGATGTACGTGACACGGCTGTCCGGCGCGCTCGAGCGCGCGGTTGCCCACGGAACGCAGGCGGCCGGCGAGGCGGCCGACGATCCGTCGTTGCAGGCCGAGGTGTTCGAGCTGCTCTCCCGGATCTCCGACAACGACATCGCGCGCAAGCTCGACGCGGCCCGCAAGGGGTACGAGGCGCTGCGCCGCGTCGCGGTACCCGACGCGGAAGTGGTCTTCTACGTTCGCGCGGCGCTCGTCGAGGCGGAGTTCTACGCCGGCCTCGGCATCCACCTCGACTGGCTGGAAGGCCCGTACCCGGGGACGCGGCCGCGGTTCCCGCCGGTACGCACCGCCTCGCGCGGCAACGACCTGATCGGTCGCCTGCTGGCCTATGCCGGGCAGATCGACCAGGGTCTGGAGGTCCTGCGCGGGCTGTACGACCGGGCCTCGGTCGAGGGCCGCTCGATCCTGCCGGCGGTACTGGGCTGGATGGCCGAAGCACAGATCATGGCTGGGCGTTTCGCCGCCGCGGCCGAGTCGACCCGGGAGGCGATCGAACGCGCCAGGGAGAACGGGGCCAAGGACGGTACCCCTTATGAGGTCGGCTTCCACGGGATCGCGCTGGCGATGCTCGGCCGGATCGACCGGGCCGAGGCTGTCGCCGCGCGGGTCGTGGAGCTGGCCGAGGCCGACCCTGCCATCGGCCTGGACGCGGCGCCCGCCTGGCTCGCTCTCGGGATCGCCGCGACGGCCCGCGGCCGGTTCGAGGACGCAGCCGCACACCTGCGCCGCCTCGACCGGATGAAGCGGGACGCCGGCATCCGCGAACCGCGGTTGTGCGCGCACGCCAGCGACCTGGTTGAAGCCCTCATCGGCCTGGGCGCTGTGGCGGAAGCCGCCGAGGTACTCGCACGCTTCGAGGACGAGGCGGCCACCTCCGGCGGCCAGTGGTCGGCCGCCGCGGCCGCCCGGTGCCGCGCCCTGATCCGCGCCGCACAGGGTGACCTGGACGAGGCGCTGCTCGCCGCAGAGCGGTCGCGATCGCTACTCGACGGGCTGCCGATGCCGTTCGAGCGCGCCCGGACGGTGTTCACCCTGGGCCAGATCCATCGACGACGCAAGGAGAAGAGCCTCGCGCGCCGGGCGTTGAGCGAGGCCCTCGCGACCTTCGAAAGCCTCAGCACCCCGGTCTGGGCCGACCGCGCCCGCACGGAACTGGCGCGGATTCCGCTGCGCCGGGCCGGCACCGGAGTGGCCTCCACCGGCCTGACCCCGACGGAGGAGCGGATCGCGCGGTTGGCCGGCGAGGGCCTGACCAACCGGCAGATCGCCGATCGCACGTTCATGAGCCCGAAGACCGTCGAGGTGAACCTCACCCGCGTGTACCGCAAGCTCGGCGTGCGCTCGCGGACCGTCCTGGCCAGCCGGTTCGCCGAGGACCGGGCCCAGTCGTAGCCCGGTCGCGATCCGCCGGGCCACGGCTGTCCACATGAGACGGTGAACGGGGACCGGTCATGACACCCCGGGCAGTACCTTGTTGGTCTCGTCGATGAGCGCCTGTGTCGTCGGGGCGGCGCCTCCCTGGACCTCGTCGACCAGAGCGAAGCCGAGCGCACCCTTGAGCACATAGAGCCCACTCACGTTGACACCGATGCTGCTCAGGCTACCGGTGATGGACTCGGCGTCGTCGCCGACGCCGGACACCTTCGCCACGTTCAGCTTTCCGCCGAGCTGGGTCTCCGCCTCGGAGCGCAGCTCGTCCCGCTGCGCCTGTGCCTCGGCGACGCTCGACGCTCGGGCGACTATCACCAGAAAGACGTTCTTGGTGTTGCCACCGTAGACGCACCGACTCGAGGAGGCATTCTCCGACATGAGCTGCCCGGGGCCGAAGGAGGCACCCGCGAGCGCCGAGGCTTCCTGCTGTGGCACGAGCTGGCAGGGATCGAGGTTGACCGGCGCACCGGCGGTGGCCACGGCCGACGCCGGCGCGGCTGCCGCCGTCGTTGTCGCCGGTGCCGCCGTGGTTGCTGCGGCTGCCGCGGCGGGCTGCGTGGGGTTCGGGTCGGGGTTCGACTTGCCGCACGCGGTGAGCGCCACCGCGAGCAGCGCGATCGCGGGGACAATCCGCATCCATCTCATCTGCGTCTCCTATTCTCACGTGTCCGCGCCCGCGGACCGCCGTGTCCATGGCGGGCGGGTGCTCTGCAAAATGCGCTCGAAGGCAATCCCGGCACGCTCAGTCACCTGGCGCACCGTCGCGATTGGACCGTCGAACAGGCACAGGACGACTTCGTCGTCGACGATGAGCATCGACCCGAGGTACTCGATCGGTTCCCCTCGCACAGCCAGTTCGGCCACGGACGCCTCGATCCGACGATCGAGTTCGCGAAGGTCGTCCTCCCCTACCCCGGACCAGAAGCACTCCGCGACGTAGCTGTTCCCGATCGCCCTGGCCATGCCTGGACGCTAGGTTCGCGCGGGCTCGAAGGAATCAGGAGAACCCCTACGTTTGGCGCGGTCCCCGCTGTCGGGAATCGGCCGGCGAGCCGGTCATGGCGTGGAACGGGATGGAACGCCGAACCGCTGGGCCAGCACGCGCTCGACCAGACTGAGGAGCCACGATGAACGACGACATCAACCGGCCGACGCCGCCGGCCGCAACCGCGCGGCGTAGGCGACGCATACCCATCCCGCTCATCTGCGTACTCGTGCTCATCATCTCGGCCCTGGTCGTCGCGCCGGCGACGCCGGCGGCAGCGACCACCAAGACGATTGACGGCGGGACGGCTGTTCATGCCACCGCCCTGTGGTCGGCGCCGGATGGGCACGGGAACACCGTCGTCACCCAGCTCGATCTCCTCGACGGCATCGCCTACGACGAGGACCACCGCCCGATATTCGGCCAGGGTACGACGATCGAGCTGTCCCGGACGGTCATCGACCCGAGCGGCCGCGATATCTACACCGACGACTCCTTCTTCGGCACCCTGTTCACCACCGCGCCCATCTTCCAGACCGACGAAGTCGGAAAGCTGCGTTCGGCGACGCTGGCACCGGTGGAGGTGGACCAGTGTGTGTTGGGCCCCTCCCCTTGCAAGGTCATCGATAGGAGCCTCGTCATCCAGGTGGACTGGACCGG
>Ga0070658_10004795_pt1 | contig 11006 bp, 9 predicted proteins | sample KBSC13metaG_FD_64664 | JGI IMG/M metagenome (GOLD analysis project Ga0070658, IMG submission 64664) | Corn rhizosphere microbial communities from Kellogg Biological Station, Michigan, USA - KBS C1-3 metaG | ecosystem: Host-associated > Plants > Roots > Rhizosphere > Soil ... | reverse complement strand
GTCGATCAGTTCCTGTGGCACGTATCCGGCGAAACCCGGGAGTACCGGGACCATCCCGAGTTGCCGGATCCGTTCGACGATGTGTCGCCCTAATACCGCGCGCCGCTCGAGCAGCTCAGCTGGCTGCCCACCCCCGTACCCGAATTGGTTCCCCATCCACTGCCATGGCATGTGCGCGGGCATGCTCAACCATGCCCTGGCTTCGCGATCCGTTTGCCCCAGTTCCACCAGCAGGTCGCGGTAAATGACCTCTTGGCCGGTCAGCACCAGCACGTGTGTCGTGCCAGACCACGCAAGGAAGTCCAGCTCACGCTCCCATTCCGGCCACTCCCAGTACGCCGCGGAGTAGCCGGACACGGTCGGATTGTGCGCGAAGCGGTACGCGAATCGGCTCGACCGGTGTATCCGGTCGGCGGGGGCCGGCGCGTCTGTTGGCAGTTGGTCGCCGTGCCTGCTGACATGCCCGTTCAGTTCCTGGCCGACGTACCAGCGCACGCCGGCAAGCACATTCGGCACGCTCGAGGCTTCAACCCGAATGCGATCGTCGACCGAATCGATTGTGAACTCATCACCATCTCGTGGGTGCACGGACAGGGTGAATCGCCCGGCTAACTTCGGTCCGAGAAGCCGCTGCAGAACCGCTTCTGCGGCTTCGATGTTCGGACGGGTCATCGCTATCTACTTTCGCCAAGGGGCATGGGCAGGGGGATTGTCGGCGCGTGATGCCGCTATTTGAGCGCGGCCGTGGCGGCGGTTTCAGCGTTCTTCAGCGCTTCTTCAGGCGATTGCTTGAGCAGCATGGCCTTCTCCAGTTCGGCGGACAGCGCATCGCTGATCGCTCCGTAAGCGTCGATCGACGGCCGACTGTTCGCATAGGCCAGTTCGTCTGCGAAGACTTTGATGCGCGGATTCTTCGCCAGGAATGACTTCCACGTCGCGTTCTTCGCCGTCTCGATGTTGGTTGGCAGCAGGCCAGTGGCGATGTCCCACTTCGCCTGTACCTTCGGCGTCAACCAGTACTGCAGGAAAGCCCAGGCGCCATCCTCTTGGGCGGGGGTGCCCTTGAGAATGTACGAGTTGTTGGAACCGAGGTTCATTGCAGGCTTGTCGATCTTGGGCAGCGGCGCGACGCCGACATTGTCGGCTCCGAGCGCCTTGTCGAGAATTCCGAGGTTGTATGCGCCGTTGATCGCCATTGCGGCTTTCTTCGAGGTCATCGCGCCGGTGCTCCCGTTGTCGCTTGGGGTCTGGAGACTCGCAGGGTATGCAGTGCCGGCCTTCACCATGTCTGTCCAGGCGGTCAGCGCTCGTACACCTTCGGGGGAGTTGAACTCGACTTTGGTGTTGTCGGCGTTCATGAATTCACCGCCGGCGCTCCAGAGCATGGACTGCCAGTAATACGGCGCGGTTCCACCGGGGCCGATCGGAAGGTACATGCCGTACTGCTGCGTGCCGATCGTCAGTTTTGCGGCATCCTTTTGGAGCTCTGCCCAGGTGGCGGGTGGCTTCGTGATGCCTGCGGCCTTGAACATGGCCTTGTTGTAGATGAGCGCGTAGTCTCCGCCCTGGGTCGGCAGCGAGTACACCTTGCCGTGGAACGTGCCTGTGCCGAGCATTCCGTCGGTGAAGTTGCTCTTTTTGAGAGTCGAATCGGATGCCCCGAGGTACTTATCGAGTGGCACAACTGCGCCGGTGGAAATGACCTGCCCGAGACTTTGAGGCTGACCATCGTCGAGTACGAAGTTCGGGCCTTGCTTGTTTTTGATGGCGTTGATCAGCCGGGCTTGAGCGGTCAGGCTCGTCGGCTGCACCTGTATGTCGACCGTGTATTTCGACTGCGAGGCGTTGAAATCTTCGACGAGCTGCTTTCGCAACGGGTCTGTCGATCCGCTTGTGCCTGCCCAGACGACCACCGTCGTTCTGTCTTTCGTGTCGGCCGCGTTGCCGGTGACGGAACCGCCACTGCACGCGCTGAGAGCAAGGGCAGCCGCGGATGCGATGGCCACGGCGATGCCTGCGCGCCGCGTGAACAGCTGTCGTGATTTCGAGGGTGGGGGTTTCATGGGATCTCCTTTGGTGTTGGACAACTCAGATGGTTAGCGCAGGCCGCCGGACATGGCGGAGACGATCTGCTTTTGAAAGATGAGAAAGACGATGAACACGGGAATGATTGCCAGAGTGGAGCCCGCCATGAGCAGGCTGAAATCGGAAGAATTGTTTTCTGCTTGTAGCTGCGCAAGCCCGACTTGCACGGTGTAATACCGTGACTGGGTGACGACCAGGAATTGGAAGAAGAAATTGTTCCAGTTGTAGACGAACGACAGGATCGCAAATGACCCGATCATGGGAGCGGCCATCGGAGTCATGATCGACCAGAGCCGTCGCCATACCCCCGCACCGTCGATGCGGCTCGCGTCCTCGATCTCGCTCGGGAACGAGACGAAGAATTGGCGGAACAAGAAGGCGCCGAGGATGGACGGGACGTTCGGGATGATCAAACCTTGGTATGAGTTGAGCCACCCCAGCTGCGAAAGCAGGCTCACCAGCGGCGTGAAGACGACTTCGAAAGGTACGAGAAGCGCGGCGAGCAAAATGACGAAGATCACTGTTCGACCGCGGAAGTGCATTCGAGAGAAGGCGTAACCGGCCGCAAGGCTTGTGACGATCTGGCCAAGCGTGGCGAGAATCGTAACGATTCCGCTGTTGAGGTAGTACAGGCCGAAGGGTGCGACGGTGAACACCTGTGCGTAACTGTCGAATCGCCATTCGGCCGGCAGGAACGTGGGCGGGAACGACAATGCTTCGCTCGACGATTTGAAGCTGGTCAGCAGCATCCAGAGGAACGGGCCGAAGAAGAAGATCACTCCTACGATCAGCAGGCCGTGGCGAGCTATCACGGGTGCGAATGCTCGCGCTCGTACGCGGAATGAGCGGGGTCGTCTGCGTCGTTTGATCGGCCGTGCCGGAGTATTCGCGATGGCGGTTGCGTGAGTCATGGCGCTCCTCAAACCAATTCGACGGTGTCGCGCTTGGCGAGAACGCGCAGTTGAAGGACGGACACGACGATGCCGACGGTGAGCAGGATCACCGCGGCGGCGCTGGCGGAGCCCCCGTGGAAGAACACGAAGCCTTGCTGATAGATGTAATAGAGCACCGTTTCGGTTGAGCGCAGTGGACCACCCCTGGTGAGGACGTAGACCTGAGTGAAGACCTGAAGGGCGCCGATTACTCCCGTTATGGCAAGAAAACCGGTTGTCGGGCCAACGAGAGGCAGCGAGATGGAGAAGAAGCGGCGTATGGGACCGGCGCCATCGAGCTTCGCGGCTTCGTGGTAGCTGTCAGGAATGTTTGCAAGGGCGGCAGAATAGATGATCATCGAGAAGCCGACGCCTTCCCAGATGGAGAACACCATGACCGTGATGAGCGCCCATGGTTGCGTGTTGAGGAAGCCGATGGGCGGGGCGCCGACCGCGCTGAGCGCACTGTTGATCAGCCCGCCAAGTGGCGAGAGCAGGTAGCTGAAGATCAGTGCGCTTCCGACAATCGGTGCAATGTGTGGAACGAAGATCAAGGCGCGATACACGCCGCGGCCGCGAAACGGGGTTGCGAGCAGCGCCGCGAAAAAGACTCCGAGACCGATCGTGCATGGAACCACGATGATCACGTACAGCGCGGTGTTCCCCGTCGCGGTGAGAAACTCGGAGTCGTGAAACAGATCGGCGTAATTGGCCAGGCCGACAAGGTTCTTCGTATCGCCTGTTGCTGGATTCCAATCGGTGAAGCTGTAATACACCGTCAACGCCAGCGGGTAGAGATAGAACACGAAAAGCAGCACCGTTGTCGGAGCGATGAGGAGATACCCGGCGCGCCCTTCACGCCGTTCCGCCTTGGTGACCGGGTCGCCATGGCGAACTGTCGTCCTCGCGGGCGGTCCCGTCGTCACTGCCACGCTATCTGGCACTCGCTTCTCTATGATCGCCATCGCTGATGTTGTCCTCCCGGGCCGGGTTGCACTGTGTCGGCCAACGTCTTCGGTCATTTCTATACGCAAATCGAAAGAATTTCAATAAAAAATGTGGTTGTAATGTTTTTTTCCACAACTGTTTGCCTTGCGTCAAGTCGATCGGACGAATAGCGGTCGCGACTCAGAGCCGAATCGGTCTCACGGCATGCACCACGACTGCGACGGTTTCGTATGCGTCAGTTGCTTGATTCGTGGAACCAGCGGGCGCGATAGATCTGAGCGCCCGGCAGAATTCTCGACACGGGAGCGCCTGCGCCGATGAACAAATCGACCTGGTCGGTGCACCATGTGCTGAGGTTCCCGGGCTTGGGCGTGGTCTGCAGAACGGTCCCAGATGCGGCGTCAGTTGCCACGCTCTTCACATCAACGCGGTGCAGGTCAGCGGCTCGAGGGTGGTCAGCGCGCGTGAATTCGCCTGACGCCGGGTCGAACCAGTACACGCCAGCGACGGTGGTCACCCACAGCATTTTGGGTTCGCCGCCGACCGGTTGCAGATCGTGACCCCCGCTTGTCGGGAGATCGTGAACTGCCAGTCGGGTGAGCGTGGGAGCCGCGCGTGTGCCGCCGACAGCGTATTCGATCAGCGCGTCCATACCGACCGCCCAGAGGGTCTGCCGACTGGCGTCCCACAGGACTTCGTGTGCGCCGGGGAGCGCATCCTCTGCGCATTCAGCGCAATGCTGTCCCTGGCTCGCCGCATAAAGCCGAATCCAGCCGCCGGTGCTTGCTGCGGCTGCGACGTTCCCGTCTGGCAGGCGTTCGATGCCGTGCGGGTTCGCTGCGGCGCCGGCATTGACTGACCACGCGACCGGGCCGCCGCGTGGATACGGCACCGAGGCCAGCAGCCCGTTGGAGTCCGAAATCAGCACGTAGCGCTGTCCCGTCGAGTTGTCCCTTCTCAGCCGCGCGTCATTCGGCAACCCCCACGAGGCATCATCGATGTCGGCGTCGGGGTGCATGCGAGGACACCATGACCAGGTGACGTTTGCCGGTGACGACCAATCCTTTTGCGGATCCAGCACCATGATGCGATGGCTTGCCTGCTCCGTGATGACGATCGGTGTCGCAGGCTGAGTGCTATGTGGCACGTGACGAATCCCCGTGCTTCTTTGACCTGTGCGATTCCTTCGCTCGAGTGAGGTACGGTGCTGTCGCGTCTCCTGCCAGGTCGAGCAGCCTGGATGTCTCGGTCGTTCTGCGCTGCGAGACTCGCACGTACAGGGCGTCCGTCACGAAGAGCTGGGCGTGCCGTCCGGCCGTGCCGCGATATCGCGCGGTCGCGCTTCTAGCCGTTGTCACCAGGGTGAGGTCGGCATCTGCCACGAGTGGTGCTTGTGCACTACTGGTGATCGCGGCCGTCAAGGCATGACGTTCCCTGGCGACGGATAGAAGGTCAAGCGCGTGTTGCGCCGTTCCCGAGTGACTGATGGCGATCGCGACATCACCGGGGTCCAATGTGACGGCATAACTGGCGGCTGTCGTCACATCTGGCGACGTCAGGGTGATGATGCCGATGCCGGTGAGCTGATCGGCTAAGTACCTGGCAACCTGCGCGCTGCCGCCGAACGCGAAGATCTGAACCTGGCGTGCTGCATCAACCGCTTCGGCCAGTCGATCGAGGGCATCGGTGTCGAGAAGTGTGGCAGTGCGTTTGATGGCGTTTGCGCTTGATGCCGCGATCAGCGCGACGGTGTCTCTGGCGTTTGCGCTCGCCTCGATTTCTCCACTCGGGTCGGCATCAGGGTCCGCCGCGGAGGCGTGCCCGACCTCCGTTGCAAGCGCCAGCCTCAGGGCGGTGTAACCGTCGACTCCGATGGCTCGGCAAAAGCGGTTGACGGTTCCGACGGACGTATGAGCGATTTTCGCAAGCTGGACGATCCCGATCCGCGCGGTGAGCTCTGGGTCGTTTGCGACCGCATCCGCAACCTGAAGCAGGCTTGGTGGAAACGTCGGCCGCTGGGCGGCAATCTGTTCGAGCACTGTGCGTGCCTGTGCCGTCGCCGCCATATGCACATGTTTTCAGATCAGCCATCTGCTGTCAATATTTTCAATATAGAGTAGCGTCTCGTCATTAGTTTCGATACGGATGGGAATCATACACAGTGAGTTCTTCTGCCCTGCTCGTCGATGTCGGCGGCGTACTACTGCTGCCAAACGCCGCCATACTCACGCCTGTCGTCGCTCGCAACGGCGGCGTCACGACAGAGGAAGAGTTCATGCGTGCGCACTTCGCCGCGCACAACGCAGCGTTTCCCACCCACGGCGAGACACGCAACTATTACGAGCTGCTGCCGCATTACGCGGGGGTGCCTGAAGACCGGGTGCACGCGTGCTTCGAGGAGTACTTGGCGATTTCGCAGACCAGGAACATGTGGCACGCACCCGACGCAGCTTCCAAGGCAGCGCTCGCCGCGTTCGCAGCCGATGGTGTCAGTATCGCCATTGTCTCGCAGGCGGACGGAACCATCGCGCAGATGCTCATTGACGCCGAAATGTGCCAGGAGGGCGATGGCCCCGGCGTGCGGGTAGATGCGGTGCTCGACAGTGCGGTCGTTGGCATCGACAAGCCCGATCCGCGCTTCTTCCGATTCGCCGTGGACCGACTCGGTGCGACCGTGGATGCAGCGGTTCATGTCGGCGATACGGTCACGGCCGACGTTCGCGGTGCGCAGGCCGCCGGGATCACCGCGGTGCATTTCGACCCATATGGAGATTGTGACGACCCGTCCGATCACGAGCATGTTCGCACATTGGCCGAGATGTCCCGATTTATTCCAGCCGTCAGCGAAGCACGCAATAGCGTGTGATGCGGAGGCGGGTCAGCAAGCTCAGCAGTCTGGCACGCTGACAGCGAGCCCGCCCTCGCTCGTCTCCTTGTATTTGGTGGACATATCGAGCCCGGTGCGCCGCATCGTCTCGATCACGGTATCCAGCGAGACGAGGTGCGTTCCGTCGCCATGCAAGGCAAGCCTGGCCGCGCTGACCGCCGTTGAGGATGCGATGGCGTTCCGTTCAATGCACGGCACCTGCACGAGCCCTCCGACCGGGTCGCAGGTGAGACCCAGGTGGTGCTCCATTGCGATCTCCGCGGCATTCTCCACCTGCCGCGGGGTGCCGCCGAGCACGGCGCACAATCCGCCGGCCGCCATCGCGCACGCCGACCCGACCTCGCCCTGGCAGCCGGCCTCGGCTCCCGAGATGGACGCGTTCGCCTTGAAGAGCGACCCGATCGCGGTCGCGGTCAGCAGGTACCTGCGGATGCCATCGGTCGCGGCCGTCGCATCCACCGAGCCGGCCACGAACCGCAGGTAATAGTGACCGACGGCGGGAATGATGCCGGCAGCACCGTTCGTCGGGGCGGTCACCACCCGGCCGCCAGAGGCGTTCTGTTCATTGACGGCCAGCGCGAAGGCATGCAGCCACTCGATCGATGTGTCCCGCTCGCGCCGAGCGTCGCAGTCTTCAAGTTGCGCTCGGATGCCGGCAGCCCTGCGCCACACACCCAATCCGCCTGGCAGTTGGCCGTCGCCCGCGAGTCCTTCGGTGACGCTCGCCGCCATCGCAGCCCAGATCGCATCCAGCCCAGCATCGATCGCCTCACGCCCATGCAGAGTCTCTTCGTTTGCACGCGCAATCGTGTCGATCGTCATGCCGTGGTCGTCGCACAGCCGGATGAGTTCCGCGGACGTCGCGAACGGATACGGATGCTGCAGAGTCGATCCCACCCGTGACTGGTCCCCATCGCGCCGGATGAAGCCGCCGCCGATCGAATAGTACGTCTGCTCGAAGATGGGCGACGCACCCGCCCACGCCATCAGGGTGAGCGCGTTCGGATGTCCGGGCAACCGCGTGCGCGGCTCGAACCTGATGTCGTCCGTCGTCATTGTGATCTGGTGCACGCCGCCCAGCCTCACCCCGCCGGGGAGATCCGTCCACGACCCGCGCACGTCTTGTGGGTCGCAGGTCTCGGGGCGCGCTCCGCCTAACCCGGCGACGACAGCATCCGGTGTTCCATGACCGATACCGGTTGAACCGAGCGACCCGTACAGCGTGCACGTGACCCTGGTCGTCGCATCCGCGTGCCCAGAGGCCAACAGGGCGTCGCCGAACGATTTTGCCGCCCGCATCGGCCCGACCGTGTGGGAACTGGATGGGCCGATACCGATCGTGAAGAGATCGAGGGCCGAGACGTACGCTGTCACGCAATCAGCCTAGGTCGGATGCTGCGCAAGAGTCTTGTGTCCTGCGCCGTGTTCCTGCGTGCGGCGCGGCTTCCCCCGCTAAAGGCGCACCCACTGGCATGCCCGGATCACGCGGGTGGTGCATTAATGACCTACTCGTCGGCGGGAACAGCACTTTCGCACGACTCGCGTCGCGCTTACAGCGCGAACGACGGTTGTAAGCGCTGTGCAAGCGACTCGTAAGCGGACGCCACGAACATATACACATACCACCCACCGGTCGAACACGGCCGGGAAAGGACAACCATGAACACACACTCGCCCAGCACCGACTGGGCCATCGAGGCACACGGCCTCGTCAAAGTCTTTGGCGACAACCGCGCCGTCGACGGCGTCGACCTCAGCGTGCGGGCAGGCACCGTATACGGTGTGCTCGGCCCGAACGGTGCTGGCAAGACCACGACGATCAGCATGCTCGCAACTCTGCTTCGCCCAGACGGTGGAAGCGCCCAGATCTTCGGCCATGACATGGTCAAGCAGGCGCAGATCGTGCGTCAGCTCATCGGAGTCACCGCGCAGTTCGCGTCAGTCGACGAGAAGCTGAGTGCAACGGAGAATCTGATCATCTTCGCCCGGCTGCTGGGCCTCGGCCGCGCAGAAGCCCGGAAGAAGGCATCCGATCTGCTCGAGGAATTCAACCTGACGGAAGCCGCGCGGCGTCCGCTCGCCAAGTTCTCCGGCGGCATGCGTCGCCGGCTCGACCTGGCGGCCAGCCTGATCGCGCAACCGCCGCTGATCTTCCTCGACGAGCCGACAACCGGCCTCGACCCGCGCACCCGCACGCAGATGTGGGACACGGTGCGACGACTTGTCGCGAGCGGATCGACAGTGCTTCTCACGACACAGATGCTCGACGAAGCCGATCAGCTCGCCGACCGCATCGCCGTCATCGACACGGGCCGCGTCGTGGCCGAGGGCACCGCCGACGAATTGAAGGCATCCGTCGGCACGTCGTCGCTGCAGTTGCGGCTCGAAGACACGGCGGACACGGATGATGCGTTGCGCGCGATCCACGCCGTTCTCGGTGCGCAAGGCACCGTTTCACCCGAGGCAGCACGAATCACGGCTCCTATGGCAGATGCGGATCGGGTCACAGACCTGCTCATCACACTGCGCGAAGCCGGCATCCATTTGACCGAAATGAGCGTGCAGAAGCCGACACTCGACGAGGTCTTCCTCACCATCACAGGGCACGGCGTCGAAGACGAGAATTCGTCCGAAGCCGATGCAGACCCACGCGAAACCGAAAGGATCAGCGCATGAGCACTGTTTCCATCAACCCAGGCACAATGACACCGGGCGGCAACCGGCCGGCCACGATCACGCCCGGCGCGCAGCGCCAACTCAAAAACCACACGAGCATCGGCCAAACGGTGCGCAACTCATTCACCATGGCCTACCGTGGCCTGCTGAAAATCAAGCGCACCCCCGAGCAGCTCGTCGACGTCACGGTGCAGCCCATCCTGTTCACCCTGATGTTCACGTATCTGTTCGGAGGGGCGATCGCCGGCAACGTGCAGAATTACCTGCCCATGTTGATCCCAGGCATCCTGGTGCAGACCGTGATCACAACCTCCGTCGTCACGGGCGTTCAGTTGCGCGAAGACATGGACAAGGGCGTGTTCGATCGGTTCAAATCGCTGCCGATCGCACGCATCTCGCCACTTGCGGGCGCTCTGCTGGCTGACACGATCCGCTATGCGATCGCCACGACGCTCACGTTCGTGATGGGTTACATCATGGGTTACCGCCCAGGCGGCGGTCTCTGGTCCGTCGTGCTGGCTGCGCTCTTGGTGATCGCGTGCTCATGGGCGATCAGCTGGATCTTCGCGTTCTTCGGGGTGATCGCCCGCAGCGCGTCCAGCGTGCAGGGGATCTCGATGATCATCCTGTTCCCGCTGACATTCCTGTCGAACGCGTTCGTGCCGGTCAACTCGCTGCCGGATTGGCTGCAAGGATTCGTGAACATCAACCCGATCTCGCACCTGGTGACCGCAGTGCGCGACCTCGCGAACAACGGCACGGTCGGCATGGATGTCGTCATCTCGCTGGTGGGCGCTGCCGTCATCGTGGCGATCTTCGCGCCGCTCACGGTGCGCGCGTACATGCGCAAGGCGTAACGCACGTCGTTTCCCGACCCGACACGTTCCAATCCCGTTTCAGTGAAACTGCCCACTTCACGTGGTCAGAATCGCTGAAACGGGATTGGAACGGCTAGCGAAGGAACAACGAAGCCACAAACGGAAGAAGCAACGGAAGAGGGAACGGAAGAAGGAAGACGCAGTGTCGAACGCAATTGGAGCCATCGCTGTCATGGTGAAAGATCCAGCCCTGCGACCGAGTTATCGCGCCGTGGCGTTCTGGACCTGGAACGCCATCATCGCGTGGACGATCTTCCTCATCGCCCAGTTGATCTGGATGCTGATCGTGAACGGGTGGACGCAGCCGCTGCATTTGGCCGGACTCGCGCTGACGATCGTGGTCGCCATCGTGCACGTGTCGATCATGCCGCGCTGGCGCTACCGCGTTCACCGCTGGGAGATCACGGATGACGCGGTCTTCGTGCGCAGCGGCTGGCTCACCCAGGAGATGCGCGTCGCGCCGATAGCGCGGCTGCAGACCGTCGACTCCCGCCGCGGGTTCCTGCACAGGATGATGGGGCTCACCAGCGTGACGATCACGACGGCATCCTCGGCGGGCGCATTGACCATTCATGCCCTGGACGACGACGTTGCACGCGA
>Ga0070658_10004794_pt1 | contig 11007 bp, 15 predicted proteins | sample KBSC13metaG_FD_64664 | JGI IMG/M metagenome (GOLD analysis project Ga0070658, IMG submission 64664) | Corn rhizosphere microbial communities from Kellogg Biological Station, Michigan, USA - KBS C1-3 metaG | ecosystem: Host-associated > Plants > Roots > Rhizosphere > Soil ... | reverse complement strand
CAGATCACGGAGCGCGGCATCGGCAACGGCATGTCGCTGATCATCTTCACCGGTATTGTAGTCGGCCTTCCGAGCGCCATCGGCGGCCTCTATCAGAACGTTTTTGTGACTCACTCCTGGAGCTTCCTCCAGTTGATCATCGTGCTGGTAATGATGGTGGCGGTAGTCGGCTTCATCGTTCTGGTGGAATCGGGCGAGCGCCGTATCCCGGTGCAGTACGCCAAGCGCGTCGTCGGGCGCCGCGTGATGGGCGGCCAGTCCACCCACATGCCGCTCAAGGTCAACGCCGGCGGCGTGATCCCCGTCATCTTCGCGTCCTCGATTCTCGCGTTCCCCCAGACGATCGCGAACTATCCGTGGGTGAAGGCCAACACCTGGCTGAACAACACTCTTTACTCCATCGGCCGCGGCGAACCGCTTTATGTGATTCTGTTCGTGGCGCTGATTGTTTTCTTCTGCTTCTTCTACATTTCGATCATTTTCAATCCGAACGAAGCGGCCGACAATATGCGCAAGTACGGCGGATTCATCCCCGGCATTCGCCCCGGCCGCAGCACGTCGGATTACATGAATACGATCCTGACCCGGATCACGCTTGTGGGCGCTATCTATCTGGCCATCCTCTGCCTGATTCCGGACGTTATGCTCGGCGGCATCCACCTCAATCACCTGCCGCTCGTGGGCAACTTTATCGACACGTATTTCCCCCGCTGGATTCTGGACGGCATGAACGTGCAGTTCTACTTCGGCGGCACCTCGCTGCTGATCGTGGTCGGCGTGGCCATGGATACAATCAACCAGGTGGAAGCCCAGCTGATCATGCGGCACTACGAAGGCTTTACTCCCCGTGCCGGCCGAATTCGCGGGCGGCGCAGCTAGGTTGATGGTTTTGCCTGAAGTGGAGATCAAGCCGCTTGTGCGCGACCCGGAAAACCGGACACGCGCACTTGCCATGGTTTTGTTCGGTTCCCCCGGCTCCGGCAAGGGGACTCAGGCCAAATATCTGGTTCGCTGGCTTGGAATTCCCCATATTTCGACCGGGGACATGCTCCGCGAGCAGGTTCGCTGCGGTACCGAGCTGGGTCTTGCCATCTCGGCCCGGATGAAAGCCGGGCAGCTTGTTCCCGACCGTCTGGTGAACGAGCTGGTATTTGAAAGAATCCATCAGCCTGATTGCGCCGGCGGCTGCATTCTGGACGGCTACCCCCGTACCCCCGAGCAGGCGACCCAGCTGATCCGGGCTTTGGCCGATACCGCAATGACAGAGGTGGTAATTCACCTCGTCGTTGATTACAATGTAATTATCTCCCGTATGGCCGGGAGACGGGTGTGCCCGCAGTGCGGCACCCTTTACAACGCCATTTCCAATCGCCCGATCCAGGAAGGAATCTGCGATCTCGACGGCTCGGTTTTGGTGGTTCGGGAAGACGATCGACCGGAAGTGGTGCGTGCCCGGCTCGAAGAATATGAAGCACTGACCCGCCCCGTGATCGATTCGTTCCGGCAGGCGGGCGTACCGTTGTTTGAAGTTAAGGCGAGTGACCGCGGTCCTCAGGAAATTTTTGAGGGCATCCGCCAGGCGCTGGAGTCGAATGGTCTGGCGCCAAAGAATTTGTCGGCTGAGAAATGATCGTCATCAAGACAAGAGCGGAGCTGGAAAAGATGCGGCGCAGCGGCAAGCTGGTGTACGACATCCTGCAGGCTCTTGGCAAGATGGCTGTCGAAGGGATTTCCACCTGGGATCTCGAAATCGCCGCGGCGAAGATGATGCAGGACGCAGGCGCGAAGCCGGCCTTCAAAGGCTATTACGTTCCGGCCGCGGGCGAGCGGTTCAAGTATGTCCTGTGCACCTCGGTAAATGACGAGATTGTGCACGGCATGCCGAACCCGAAGCGTATTCTGAAGAGCGGCGACATCGTCTCGATCGATACGGGCGTGTCGCTGGATGGTTATTTTGGCGATTCGGCGATCACCGTCGGGATCGGGCAGTTGAGCGAAGAAGCGAAGAAGCTCCTGCGCGTCACCCAGGAATCGCTGGAGCTCGCGATCGATAAGGTTCGCGAAGGCAACCGGTTATTCGATATTTGCGGTACGGTGGAAAAGCACGTCGTCAGCAACGGGTTCTCGGTCGTCCGCGAATACGTGGGCCACGGGATCGGGACACAGCTCCACGAGGAGCCGCAGGTTCCCAACTACGTGGATAAGCGGAACGAAAATCCGCGGCTGCGCGAAGGCATGGTGCTGGCCATCGAGCCTATGGTCAATGCGGGCCGGCCCGAAGCGAAGGTTTTGAAGGATAAGTGGACCGCGGTGGCGAAGGACGGCTCTTACTCAGCCCACTTCGAGCACTGCGTGGCGGTAACCAAAGAGGGACCGTGGGTGCTGACCCGGCAGTAGTCCGGGTGGAAGCTACGGTCGTCGAGGAATTACCCAGCCTGGTGTACCGGCTGGAGCTGGTGAATAAGCAAAAGGTTCTGGCGCATGGCGCCGGGGCCGCGGAACGGAATTGGGTCCGGCTGCTGCCGGGCGACCGGGTTGAGATTGAGTTCGCGGAACACGATCCGACGCGGGCAAGGATTTTGAAGAAGTTGTAGAGGCGAAACTTATGAAGGTTCGAGCGTCGGTTAAAAAAATCTGTGTGAAGTGCAAGCTGGTTCACCGCGAAGGCGTGGTCCGGATCATTTGCGTCAACCCGAAGCATAAGCAGCGGCAAGGTTAAGGATAAGAGAATATGGCACGTATCGCGGGCGTCGATCTTCCGCCGAAAAAGCGGGCTGAGATTGGCCTTACTTACATTTATGGAATCGGGCGGACGCGGGCGAAGAGCCTGTGCCACCGCACCGGCATCGATCCCAACAAGAAGATCGGCGATCTGACCGAAGAAGAGGTCAACCACGTCCGCCAGATCCTCGAAGACGAAGGCTCGGTGGAAGGCGATCTCCGCAAGGAAGTGTCGCTGAACATCAAGCGCCACATCGAAATGGGTTCTTATCGGGGCCTGCGCCACCGCCGCGGCCTCCCGGTGCGCGGCCAGCGCACCCACACCAATGCGCGCACCCGCAAGGGACCGCGTAAGGGCACGGTAGCGGGCAAGAAGAAAGCGACAAAGACTTAATATGGCAAAGGCACCAGCGAAGACGGCCCGGAAGAAGGTCGTCAAGAAGAAGGAAAAGCGCGTCGTCCACAACGGCGTTGTGCACATCCAGGCGACTTTCAACAACACGATCATCACGATCGCCGACCCGGAAGGCAACACCGTTTCCTGGTCGAGCGCCGGCTCGCTCGGCTTCCGCGGCTCCCGCAAGGGCACGCCGTTCGCAGCTCAGCAGGCAGCCCTCACGGCGGCCAACAAGGCCAACGAAGTCGGGCTCCGCACTGTGGAAGTTCGCGTCAGCGGCCCCGGCTCCGGACGCGAATCCGCTGTCCGCGCCCTGGCGACGGCCGGTCTCGAAGTGCGCACCATCCGCGACGCCACGCCGATCCCCCACAACGGCTGCCGCCCGCCCAAAAAGCGCCGAGTCTGATTTTTTGATTTGGGGCCACAGATAAACACAGATAAAGCCTTTAAAGTCTTTTTCTTATCTGTTTGCATCTGTGTTCATCTGTGGCCAATTATCTGAATTTGTTATTCTGGTAAGAGTGTTTGAGCGGGACGAAGATCCACCGGGATCGTAAACCGCACGTGAAAGGATAGTCCGTTTGGCACGTTACAGAGGTCCGGTTTGCCGTCTTTGCCGCCGCGAAGGCATGAAGTTGTTTCTGAAGGGTGAGCGCTGTCACTCCGCCAAGTGCGCGATTGAAAAGCGCAATTTCGTTCCTGGCCAGCACGGCAAGGATCGCAAGATCAAGAAGATCGTCGGCTACGGCCTGCAGCTTCGCGAGAAACAGAAAGTCCGCCGCATCTACGGCGTCCTCGAATCCCAGTTCCATCTGACCTACGAAAAAGCGGTCAAGATGAAGGGCATCACCGGTGAAAACCTCCTCGGTACCCTCGAACGCCGTCTCGACAGCGTTCTCTACCGCATGGGTCTCGCCACCAGCCGCTCGCAGGGCCGCCAGGTAGTTGGCCATGGCCACATTCAGGTCAACGGCCGCAAGGTCAACATCCCCTCCTTCATCGTGAAGCCGGGCGACGAAATTTCCGTCCGCGAAGCCAGTAAAAATAACGCTACAATCCTCGCCGCGCGCGATGCCACGGCCCACGCTCCCTCCCCCAGCTGGATGGACGTCGACCGCGAAAACCTCAAGGGTCGCATCATTTCGACCCCGCGCCGCGACGAGCTTACGCAGATTCCGATCAACGAACAGCTGATCGTCGAACTTTACAGCAAGTAACCCGAGTTTTGTTGGAGCAGTAAAACCCGGCGTGTGCGGATTGAGATAAAGCCACGCCGCTATTGGAGTGAATCATAAATGACGTTTAAAAGCTTTCAGAAACCAAAGCGTCTGGTAGCCAACACCGAGACGCTGACGGAACGCTTCGGGCAGTTCACCGCCCAGCCGTTCCAGAGAGGCTTCGGCACCACGATCGGCAATTCGCTGCGCCGTGTCCTGCTTTCGAGCATCGAAGGCGCGGCCATCACCGCCGTTCGCATCGAAGGCGTCGATCACGAATTCAGCCCCATCCCCGGCGTTGTCGAAGACGCCACCGACATCATCCTCAACCTCAAACAGGTTCCGTTTAAGGTGATGGGCGATTCCGTCAAAACCGTCCGCCTCCGGGCCGACGCAGCCGGCGAAGTTTTCTCCGGCTCCATCGAAACCGACGCTGACGTTGAAGTGCTCGATCGCCACCTCCACATCGCGACCGTGAGCGAGGGGGGCAAGCTCGATATCGAAATGCGCCTCAAGCCCGGCCGCGGCTATGTCAGCGCCGATAAGAATTTCGACGAAGATCTCGCCATCGGCTACATCCCGATCGACTCCGTCCACTCGCCCGTCCGCAAAGTGAACTTCACCGTGGAAGCCGCGCGTCTCGGCCAGATGACCGATTACGACAAGCTCACCCTCGAAGTCTGGACCAACGGCGCCATTTCCCCGCAGGACGCCATCGGTCACGCCGCGAAGCTGCTGAAGGATCATATGACGATCTTCATCAACTTCGAAGAGCTGCCCGATCAGGTGGAAGAAGTTTCCGAGCGCGGCGGCGATCGCGTCAGCGAACAGCTCAACCGCTCGGTCGAAGAGCTCGAGCTCTCCGTCCGCTCTTACAACTGCCTCAAGAACGCCGGCATCCAGACGATCAACGAGCTGGTGCAGAAAACTGAATCCGAGATGCTGCGCACGAAGAACTTCGGACGCAAATCTCTCAACGAAATCAAGGAAATCCTCTACAGCATGGGCCTCAGCCTCGGCATGAAGCCCGATGCGACGGGCCATCTGGTGGCTCCGCCTCCCCCGCCCCCGGGCTCGGTGGTGGAAGATATTCCCGAAGACACTCCGTACGAATAAAGGTCAGGAAGATGAGACACCGATTTGGCAACGTAAAACTGAAGCGCGATATCGGTTCGCGTAACAGTCTGTTTAAAAACCTCGCGACGAGCGTCATCACCGAAGAGCGCGTCATTACGACCGTGCCGAAGGCCAAGGCGATCCAGCCCATGGTGGAGCAGATGATTACGCTTGCCAAGCGCGACTCGCTGCACACCCGCCGTCAGGCCGCCGCGTTTCTCCAGACGCCGGCCGCGGTGAAGAAGCTGTTCGATACGCTCGGCTCCCGTTTCGGCCAGCGCAACGGCGGCTACACCCGCATCACCCGCCTCGGACCCCGCAAGGGCGACGGCGCGGAGCTGGCCATGATCGAACTGGTCGGATCCGAACTGGTGAAGCGCGCCGCGGAACGCGCGAAGCGCAAGGAAGAACGGCTCAAGGCCCAGCAGGAAGGCCGCGAACCCGAAGAACCCTCCGAAGAGAAGGAATAACTTCTCAGCAAGGCTGACAACTGGCGGCGCTCGCACCACGCGGGCGCCGCTTTTTGTTTGCGCCCGTGTTCGCCTGCACTTGTTGAACGTTCACTGGGTGGACTTCACCTCCTCAACACTCGCGGACAAATTTATCAGACTTCCCGGAATGGCAATACTGCGAACTCAACATAGTATTTCAGTTCCCGCTCAGCCTCTCGATGTGATCGATCACAAGCGTTTCGATCGGTCCCCTGCCCGACTCGAGTTTCAGTCCGAGCTGGTCCTGCAACGCGACGAATATCGAAATGGAATTTGGATCGGACGCGGTCACTTCCGGCGCCACTTCCGAGAACCGTACCTGCATGTCGAATCGCCCGGTGATTCCTGTCTTGTCGATCACCGGACGATCGAGCAATACACGCAGCGTCTTTGAAAACTGGCCTAGCGTGGCTCCTTTCGCCGTCAACGATGATGCTTTACCGCCGCTGATAAATGTCTCGCAATACTCGGTGCCCGGCAAGAGCGGAGGACGAGGCAGCGACGAATAGGGCGTGCAGCTTCCTTCCCGGAATGGCGTCAGCTTCGGCCCGCCGCGTACGGCGCTCAAAAAATAAACCGAACCCTCAACCGTCTGACGATGGATCTTCAGTTGAAAACGGTCTTCGAGAAGACGCTGCATCATCGGCCCCATCATCATCGGTACGGCCGTTCTACCTTCGGCCGTCGCGTTGATCTCATACGACGCCGAGTGGATCCAGCCCGGAGCTCCAATGATCGGAACAGGTTCGGTGTTGTGATTGAGCTGGCCGTCAGCGAATGTCGTATAGGCATTCCCAATCAGATTGAGCAATTCCGCGCAGTCCGTTACGAGCCTTCCGGGGGATGAATGGGGGCCAAGGTCATTGACGGGCGCCTGACAGGCTCTGATCGACGCCACTTCGAATTTCGGAGGGTCCCCCGGTGGAATCTGAGCACGGACCACAGATGCAGTAAATACACCGATAACCATCGGCGCCGAGACCACAGCGAGTACGATCGCAGCGAGAATGCATTTCTGCATCGCTTTCTATTGCCGCTGAACAAACGCAATCGTACCGGCGATATCGTCCTTCAGGCCCTGCGCTTCCGCTCCGGCCGCGAGTTGCCTCAGCATCGCCAGCATTGCCGGTTTCTGCGCCTCACTAGCGCGGAACCGGGTCAACGGCGCATAAGCCGATCGCACGATCGACAGCGCGTTACGCGTCTCCTTCTCGGTCAGGGCATTGACGCCGATCAACTTCACGATCAGGTCACCGGCCTCCGCGTCCAGTTTGACCGGCTCCTCGGGGGCACGCCCTGTCACCATCCCCTGCATGATCTCCAGGCGATACGCCTCGGCGGTTTGGTTTGACTGAGTATTCCCCGGAATTACCCGCCCATCCCGCGTGCGAAAAGAATCGCCCGAGGAAGGGGTAACGAATGTCTGTTGCCTGCCATCCTGTGTGTCGCACGTCTGTGCCATATTCGGCCCGGATTCCTGCATGAAACCCTGTCCACCCTCGATGCACGGCTCCGCCACCGAGAAACTCACCACAGGATTCGCAACCTTACCGCCGACGGTCCAGACCTCCTGCCACGGTCCGAAGTCCGCTTTCTCGAACGAGCCCTGCGTCGACCACCTGCCGTTCGCGTCCGTCGACGCCACCACAGGCCCCCAATCCGTGCTCGACATTCTCGTTGTCCGGACACTGATCGGTTGATGGGGCGCGGCCGATACGATAATTTCAAAACGATCGCCCACCTGATAGTCAGCCGCCGGACGGCTCAGATTGCGCATCACCACAACAGGTGTCTGTGGCATGGCCAAACCGCACCCGGCGAGAAGAATCACAATGGGACGAATCATTTCCGCAACCTCACCACTTCCAACGTCGACAGCATCTTCACCGACCGAGCCCCCACTTTGTCATCCGGACAGATGAGGCACAGCGGAATCGGGTTTCCATTTTGCCTGTCAGCCACCACGATCTTCTCGTTACCCATCGACGCATCCAGTTCGCCGAACGAGAAAACTACCTGATATCCATCCGTCGCCTGCGCGTAAGTAGTCAGAGCAACGCCGCAGGCGATGCCACGTCGCCCTTCACCACCAAACTCTGACCAAACGAAACCTCAGCCAGAAAAATTAAGGCAACAGCAGTTTTCGTCGCATCTTATCTGTGTGCATCTGTGTTCATCTGTGGCCAAAACCTAATCGATCGCATCGCAGATAAACTCAATCACATTATGCGCCGGATCGATGATATAAATCTGCGGCCGCCCCACAATCGAATCCGGCCGCAAAATCATCTTCTGCATATGATCCGCCGGCAAATCCTCGCTGAACCCCTTCGAATGCAGCCACGCGACGGTCTTCGTATAGCTGCTCATCCCGAGCGCATAATGCACATCCGCCGAATCCACCGGCCGGTTCCCGCGGCTCAGCGTTTCCTCGCGGACCGCCAGATGCAGATGCTGTCCGCCGCCAAATTGAAACCACGCGCCGGGAAACTTGAAATTCGGACGCGCAATCTCCCGCAGTTCCAGCACGTCGCGATAAAACCGCCGCGACTCTTCCAGATCGATCGCAGGAACTAATACATGATGAATGCCAGGTGAAACCATTTACAGCCGATCATAACAGCTATCGCACATACGGCAGGTAAGCCGGCGTCGATTTCTGCCACGCGAGAAACCGCTCCCCGAACCGCGCCCGCAGCAGTCCGTCTTCCACCCGAACCCGGATCTCCGTGCCCACAATGAACAGCACGATCGCCACCGGCCACCCCGGCATCGTCCCGATCAAAAACGCCATCGATAACAGCATCCCGAACATCGACGCATAAATCGGATGCCGCACAATCCGGTACGCCCCGCTCTGCACCAGCTCATGATCCGGATTCAGCCCCGCATCGAATCGCCACTGGCTCCCGAGCGACGCCACCGCATTCCAGAACATCACGATCGAAACCAGCGCCACCGCGCACCCCGCAATCGCGCGCCATAGCGCGATGCCCTGCGCCCACTCCTCCGGCGTATGCGTGCAGATGATGAGATAGCCGGCCGTTTCCAGCACCAGCCCCCAGCGCGCCCGCGGATCCACCTTCTCCGCCTTCTTGCGCCGCGACTTCCGCAGTTCCACCAGCGCCGCAAACCAGACCAGCCACGTCACGGCCAGCAGCACCAGCCTCGTCACCGGACTAATCATGCGCCCATCGCCTCCCGTAACTGCTTCGCCCGGTCGCGGCTCACATCGCGCTCCTCGCCGTTCGCCAGCTTCACGCGCCACGTCCCCGAAAACCACGGCAACAGCTCTTTCACCGTTTCCAGATTCACCAGCTCTCCACGGCTGATGCGAAGAAACCCCGCGGGCTCCAGCATCGCCTCCAGCTCCGTGATCGTCTTTTCGATCAGCAACCGCTCATTCGCCGTCACCGCGAACACCAGCTTGTCTTCAATCTCGATGCGAACAATATCGCGCACCGGCACAATCACAATTCGCTTCCCCCGCCGCGCCGCAATGCGCTGCAGCGGACCACCCCGCTCGCGCGCGACTTCCCGGAGTTCGCGAACCTTCGCGGCGTCCGGCGCCCCCAATCGCTTCCGCACGCGCGCCAGCGCACGCTCCAGCCGCTCCGGCCGCACCGGCTTCAGCAGATAATCAATCGCATTCGCCTCGAACGCCCGCACCGCATACTCGTCATACGCCGTCACGAAAACAATCGCCGGCGGATTCTCCAGTTGCTGCGCCACTTCGAACCCATCGAACCCCGGCATCTCGATATCGAGCAGCACCACATCCGGCTTCAGCTCCGCAATCGTCTCCAGCGCTTCCACGCCATTCGACGCTTCGCCCACAATCTCCACGCCGCCCGCATCCGTCAGCATCCGCCGCAGCGAGCTCCGCGCCAGGTCTTCGTCATCCACAATGAGCGCGCGCAGCCTCATCACGCCGCCGGAGCCTCGAAACTGAATTCCACCCAGTCCGTCCCGCGATGCACGCGCAACGGTTCTTCTTCGCCGGTGAAAATCCGCAGCCGCGCCCGCACGTTATCCAGCGCGTGCCCCGGGCGAAACATCGCCGCGCCATCCGGCAGCGCGTGCTCGTCCGCTGTATTGCGCACGGAAACGCGGAAACGCTCCCCCGCCCCTTCCACGCGCACCCGCACCCGCACCGACCCGCCATCGATCAGCCGCGCAATCCCGTGCTTGATCGCATTCTCCACCAGCGGCTGCAGCACCAGGCCAGGAATCCGCACGGGCGGCAGGTCGCCTTCCGGCAGATCGATCCGCAGCCGCTTCCGGAAACGCGCCCGCTCAATCGAAAGATAATCGCGGACGAACTGCACTTCCTCACCAAGCGTCACGGCGTCCGCGCAGCTGCACCCCAGCGTATAGCGGAACAAATCCGAGAGGCGCCCGATCATCTCCCGCGCCGCGCCCGGATCTTCCTCCACCAGCGCCGAGATCGTATTCAGCGTATTAAAAAAGAAATGCGGATTGATCTGCGATTGCAGCGCCCTTGACTGCGCCTGCGAAGCCGTTACCGCCATTTCCGACAGCTTCTTCTGCGTGCACTCCACCTGCATCTTCAGCTTGATAAATGCGCCGATGATCAGCGCCAGAATGGCGCCGATGATCCCATCCGTCGCCACAATCGCCCAGAGGAATGGAACCTCGATCTTCACGCCGGTCCCAGGCAGATGCATGATGATCGCGAACGAGAGCGCGCAGGCCAGCGAACATCCCACAGCGTTGTACACAATGTAAATCGTGCCCATGATCGCCGGCGGATACCCCTTGAGCACCCCCCGCAGATAGCCATTACCCAGGCCGCAGATCGTCCCGAAGCAAAGAGCGAAAACCACGCCCGTGAGCGAGGCCCAGGCCAATGCAACCGGATTCAAAAAGATTTCCAGTGCCCCTTCGGGGTAGCCGAACATCATGAAGAAGGAAGCCCAGAACGGTCCCGTCACCGCGCCGAATACCACGAGCTTCGCCAGAAACGACGGAAGTTCCCGAAGCGGCACCGGTCCGCCGCGGATACGGAAAATCGAAAGCATCCATCTCATGGGACCATTGTGCG
>Ga0070658_10004793_pt1 | contig 11007 bp, 7 predicted proteins | sample KBSC13metaG_FD_64664 | JGI IMG/M metagenome (GOLD analysis project Ga0070658, IMG submission 64664) | Corn rhizosphere microbial communities from Kellogg Biological Station, Michigan, USA - KBS C1-3 metaG | ecosystem: Host-associated > Plants > Roots > Rhizosphere > Soil ... | reverse complement strand
GACGCCAGCCCCTGAATCGGTGGTTGGCACAGGCATTGCCCTTGGACTATCCAGACACTTGTGCCTGGACGGCACCTCTGAGGCGTTTGCGGACGTTATCAGTGATAAGACATTAGAGAAGAGATCATGACAAGACCTATCAAGCACATCGAGAAGGGCCTCACCTACATCGCGGCTGGCGCGTTCAACGCGATCAAGAGCGTTAACCAGTTCAAGCCGAACCCTTCGTTTACACCTAAGTGGGCCGACAAGCCGATCCTTAAGTCGTGGCAGAAGACAAAGCCGACGCTTGGGTTCCCGCGTATGACGGATTCGCTCTGCCCGCAGTGCGTGATCGAGGCCCGCGAGGAGATCCTTTCGGGTAAGCGCGATGTGTCGACGCTTATTAACGAGAAGGTGGGTGAGATCAAGGCCGAGATCATCGAGCGGGACGGCCAGGTTTGGATGATCAAGGATTGTCCGACGCACGGCAAGGTCGAGGACATGATGGCGATCGACTCTAAGTTTCTGCAGCACATCGAGTCGCTCTTCCCGGGTCGTGACATGGAGGCTCACAACGATGAGAAGCTCCACAATCACGGCTCGTCCTCAGTGAAGTACGGTCGCGGTGCTGTGCTTACGGTCGACCTTACGAATCGCTGCAACATGATGTGCGACCCGTGCTTCATGGATGCGAACCAGGTCGGCTTCGTTCACGAGCTCTCGATGGAGGATGTCAGCGAGATCCTCGACAACGCCATTCAGATCAAGCCGCGTCGGCAGATGTCGGTGCAGTACTCGGGCGGTGAGCCTACTTTGAGCCCGCACTTCCTCGATGCTGTGCGCTACGCACGCAAGGTCGGTTACAACTCGGTGCAGGCGGCGACGAACGGAATTGAGTTCGCGAAATCAAAAGAATTTTGCCGCGAGGCAGCCGAGGCGGGACTTCGCTTCGTGTACCTGCAGTTCGACGGTATCGGCAACGATGCTAACTCGCACCGCCAGATCGGCAACCTGTTCGACGTAAAGCTGCGTGCGATCAACAACCTGCACGAGGCGGGCGTCGACATCATTTTGGTCACGACGCTGGTCAACGGCATCAACAACGACCAGGTCGGATCGATCATTCGCTTTGCTCTCGAGAATCCTAAAAAGATCTCATTCATCGCTTTCCAGCCGGTTTCGTTTACGGGCCGCGACGAGCACATCACGGAGCAGCGCCGCCTGCAGCAGCGTTACACGCTGGCCCACCTCGCACACGACGTGAAGGGCCAGGTCGGAATTACGGAGCCGACGCGTGACTGGTTCCCGCTCTCGCTCATGGGTGCATTTGCGGACTTTGCGGACGTCGTTCACGGGCCTGAGGCCGAGTGGGGCCAGGTTTCGTGCGGCTGCCACCCGAACTGCGGTGTCGGTACGGCCGTGATGGTCAACAAGGATACGAAGGAGATGGCTCCAGTTCCGCAGTTCCTGGATATCCAGGGATTGGTCACGGACATGCAGCACATCACGGACACCGCACGCGGCAAGTGGTTCTCTAATCTGATGATGGGCCTCGCTCTCCTCAAGAACTACAACCCGTACGGTGCTCCCAAGAGCCTTACGCTCAAGGGCATCCTGATGAAGTTCGACAAGTCGTTCGGCCTGTCGGGCAAGGATTACGGTAAGGTCGGTCCGGACCGCACGATCGAGGATATCGAGAAGCGTCGCCAGGATCCGTGGAACTTCCTGTTTATCGCGGGAATGTGGTTCCAGGACCTCTTCAACTACGACTTCCGCCGGACGGAGATGTGCATCATCCCCTACGGTACGCAGGAAGGCGAGATCAGCTTCTGTGCATACAACACCGGCATCGGCTGGAGAAACATCATCGAGCACATGCACCAGAACGCCACCGTCGCGAAATGGTACAAGGAGCACGGCCGCCACGAGGTCTTTGCTCGCGGTAAAGAGGTGGAACTCGGCGACGCGTCGCACAATCTCGTTCTGAACGAGATCGACCTCCAGCGTCCGAACAAGCCTGAGATGGAGGGCCCCAAGACGGCTGCGGAGGAGATGCAGATGATGCGTAAGCTCTACAACCAGATGGTCCTCGAAAAGAACCAGATCAAGGGCGACAACCTCATCCAGATCGGCGGTATCAAGAAGAAGGCCGAGGACAAAGAAATGGCAATGGCTGAGTAACAGTTGTCAGTCGTCAGTAGTCAGAAAAGCCCGCGTGCAAACGCGGGCTTTTTTGTTGATGGGAGCAGGGTGTGCTGGTAATATTTCTAAGCTCGGAATACCTACATTCTAAGGATGAGAAAGACGATCGTACTCCTGCTGATGGTTTTTTCGTTGTTGCCTGCCGCCGGCTTTGCACAGGACCCGAAGCTGAAGGTGCCGGATGATGTTAAAAAGATCATCCGTAAGCTGAGCAGTGGACAGGACCTGACTGCGGAGGAGCAGAAGAAACTCGACGAGTTTCAGGCGGGGAAGTCTGAAGAGGAGCTTGACCGCATCGGCGAGGAGCTGCTGAAGGACAAGGACTTTGTCGACGACGTAAAGAAGTCACAGGTCTCAGCGCAGCGCCGGGAGGGGGACGATCTGCCGCGTCCGGACGCGACGGTGGCGCTCGGGCGGGAGGTGCCGCCCGCGGAGGACGCGTTCCTTGCGATCGTGAGAGCGGTGCAGGCCGAGGCGGCCGGAAAGATCACGGCTGCCGACAGGTCGCAGCTCGACAAGAGCGTGGCGGATCTCAAGAGTGCCCCGCAGGTGTCAAACGTCGCAATGGTTTACCTCTTTAACGACGAGGCGGAGCCGCTCAACAAGGCGTTGTATCTCGCGGCTACGAGTGTGCTCGCGGACCCAAAGGACGCGGCGGACATCAGCAACCTGGGCGTCGCACTCAAAAACGCGGAGGACTACAGGCGCTCCTTCAAAGTGCTGCTATATGCGGACCAGCTGCAGCCGCAGTCGCCGGTCATTCTCTCAAATCTCGGGTGGACGATCGCGTATCTTGGTGATTTTGCGACGGCGAAGGCACGCTTTAATGTGGCCCTCCTGCTCGACCCTGAGTATGCGAACGCGATGGAGGGCCTTGGCACACTGGCACAGGTAGAGCATGACTCTGCGACGGCTAGCAAGTATCTGCTCGCGAGCCTGTTGAGGCATTTCTCGCCGACGGCTGCGAAGGCGGAGGCGAAGAACAAGCAGGCACCGATGCAGCGGCGGGCCAAGGAAGAAGCGGAGAAGATAAAGCAGAACCCGATCTCCAAGCCGCAGCCGCCGGCATCGACCGAGCCGGAGGACCCGGACACGTACGAGGGTGCGCGGTGGGCGGATGCGATCTGGTCGCCATTTGACCAGCCGCGGCAGTCGTTTGACAAGCCGCCGGTGCCGGACTTTATCGACGGTGCGATAGCAAAGGCGAGCCAGGAGGGGAAGAACGACGAGCATTACTACGCGGCACGGACGACGCTCGTCAACGCCCAGGGCGAGGCTTTTATGCGGGCCCTCGCGGCGCTGCCTGAGGACCCGCTGCATCCCGCACCGCGTGTGGAGGGCGGCCAGACGGTCTATCCGCGGAGCTACGAGAAAGAGGTGTTTGCGCTGCGTGATCTCGAACGTATGGTGATCCTGAGGTCGGGGATCATCCGGCAGAATTTTGATAAAGAGCAGACGTACCTGTTCAGCGTCGGCCACGGCATCGAGATCGACAACATGGGCAAGGCGGACAGCTGCCCTCCGTTCGCAGCATTCAGCAATGCGTCGCATGCGACGTATTACCAGAGCTGGCAGGCAATGTACGCGCGTACGCTGCCGGAGTTGGATAAGTATTACCGCTACAGCGCGTACTGGATACAGGCGATCGCTGACCCGAAGATCCGCGAAGAGGAGAATGAGCGCAGAGCCTACGTGGTGAGGGCGCTCTATCACACGCTGATCCTGGACTGGGGCGGCTGGTCGAGCTTTATCAATCCGGGACCGTGCGGCTCCGACAAGCCAAAGCCCGAGGCACGCGGTACGGTCGATGAGTTGACGGCTAAGAACGGCAAGCTCAAGATCTTTCCGGAGCCCTATGGCTCGTGTCACGTGCCGACGGGGAGTATCGACGGCGGATTCATCGCTCTGGATGCGACATGCGAGAGCCTGAAGCTGACACTAAAGGGCGAGATATTGAAATTCAGCGCGGAGCGGAAATTCGGGGAGAAGGAGTCGGACGACATCACTACCTTTCGTGTCACCGCGGGTGCGGAGAAGGCGCTCGATCTCAAGCTCAACGGCGTCAAGTACGGGACCGGCAAGCTCGGGGCCGAGGTGTCGTACTTTATCCAGACGCAGAACGGCCACGTCCTGGACCAGGGAGTGGACAGCCAGATCGGCTTTACCGGAAAGATCAACGCCGGCGACGACACGCAGATCGTGATAAAAGGCGGGATCGACGGCCGCATTACTGCCGAGTCCGGTGCCAAGGTCTCACCGCAAAACGCCTCGGTCTCGTTAAGCTCCGCAGGCGTCAGCGGCATCTCGAAAGGCCTGGGCGACGCTGTCCCGGTCAAGGTGCATTAAGAAGCCGGGGCCGGGAGAGAACCACCGGGCGGAAGCCGCTGCGGTGAACCTCTTTTGCTGCACACAAAAAAACCGCCGGGTTTGGCCCGGCGGTTTTTCTCGCTTTACGAAAGCTCGTGTGCCACTACTGGTCGCGGTGGTGACGGCGTGTGTAACGGTACGTCGTCCTGGTCGTCCTGTAGCGGCGATTGCCGACCTGGGTCCTGCGGTACTGGCCATAGTTGCGGTAGCCGTACGTATTGCGGTTGTGCCAGTTATGCCGGCGGTTGCGGCTGCGATACCTATCTCCATCGGGGTCACGGTCACGGTCCCGGTCCCGGTCCCGGTCACGTGACTGCCGGTAATCGCGCGTACGCGTTGTCCGCTGCTCATTCTCCTGAGCGGACACGCCGCGGTTCGTCACCGGCATCGCGATGAACGTCACAACGGCCAACAGACTGATCATTGCCAATTTTAATCTCATGATTTTATCCCCTTGCCGCTATCGGCCAGTCTCAAGATACCCGCCCACGCTCCCGCGCACGGTAACCTGGAGCACAGAGCCTCATAGCCTCCGCCCTAATAACGGCATGCTAAGATCTGCCCACATGAGATCGGAGGCCTCAAGAAAAAGACCGACGACAAAGAAATGGCGATCGCGGAATAACGGAGCACGGACGCCCTCGTCCGTATCCCAAAATTCAGAAAGCCTCGTCGAGCGATCGGCGAGGCTTTTTTCATTTGTGTATGTTTGGGTAATTTAGTGGTCACAACATCGGAACCACGACAATACACGAAAGTACACGAACACCGCTTCAGTGCCGCCTCGTATCCATAACCGTCGCCCGTCCGAGTCCCGACAACACCCCCCCGGAGAATACCACCGCCGAATATCTCCCCTTCTACCGCGGGTGGATATCACAGGTCGAATCGCACCTGATCGGGTAGCACTTTTGCGACTTCTTCGAAGCTATTGCGGTTGATAGAATTGTCTATATGACGTCAGCCGATTTTGAAGAACAAGAGAAGTATGAAGAGCTTGAGCGGAAGTGGTCCTTCGTCGCGCAGAAGAAGGGGTTTGTGTGCGAGCGCTGCCAAAAGGATATCGAATATAATGAGCGAGATGTGTATTTCTTAACTGACTACTGTGGGTATTGTGCCCACAAAGTGGAGAAAGGTGAGTAGCGGGTTACTCGACTACGGAACGGCCGCCGATAGCGGCCACTTTGCCTACCGCTTTCTAATCCAGGAGTGTCACTGCCTCCAAAATCTGATCGATCTCAGCTTGGCTCATAACTGTGTTCAACTCCCGAGAAAATGGACGGTTTACAGCCAAGCAAAATCTTGAAGGGGTCATTTGAGTAGACTGCCCCTGAACTATGCGCCGATACGACCGACTGAGAATGCATGCTGCCTTTGCTCGAGTGATCGCGACGTAAAGGAGCCTCGCAGCTTCGAAGATCTTCCCAGGTGACTGGGCCATCGCACGAGTCGGGAAGATTATTTCCTCAAGAGCCGGAATGAATACCACTTTTGCACTCAGTCCTTTTGAAGAATGGAAAGTCATCAGCCGAATCCGCGAGACCGGCTCCGCTTCGACCTCCTCCGGCAATTCCAAGCGCTCCCGGACGCGCTTAAGTAATGCGGCCCTGTACTCGCCACTCGACCCGTAAAAGTAATCGCGCAGTTCGCCTAGGTTCATTGCGTCCGGCAGATCAGCCACGAAAGCTTCCCACTCGTTTGCCGCATCAGCGTTGAAATTGTCAGTTAGCAAAGCCGCTATTTCTCCTCGCCTATCCTCTAAGGTGTCGTTGAGCGTCCACTGCTCGAGTTGCTCGATGGTCGCCCTGACATAGCTGATTGCCGTAGTTCCCCGTTGATTGAACACACCATTCGGTAACGGACCATGAAAGAGCTGCCGGAAGTTGAGATTGCTTCCAATGACCGCATCTGTGATCTGTGTACACGTGCGGATGCCGACACCGTTACGTGTTCCGAGGAGCACTCGGTGCGCCACATAATCCTCAGAGTTCGAAACGATTCGAAGACATCCGATAGCGAAGCGGCCGCAATTGCTCTCGATAAAGTCTTCCTTGCGATTTACGTCATACGAAATACCTTCCGTGGCGTCAAGGGCGTCCGTGATAGGCTTCAGGACCGCACGCTTATTGCCCAAAAGAATCATTATGTCGGCCGGACTTATTCCGCTGGCAATTAGGCTGGCGCAACTATTAGCGATGTACTGAGCCTCCTTCTCGGCGGTGTTTAGGGTGCGAGTAAGAACTACGCCATCGTTCGGAGGGTCTGAAGCCCCAAAAAGGGATAAAGGGTTCTTCGGGATTCGTCCCGGGGCCGAGTAATTATTTAACAACGATGTTGCGGCTTGCAGAACCATCGGGGTGCACCGAAAGCATTCATTTAGGACGTGGTCTCCCGTCTGTGGGTAACGCTCAACAAACGACTGAATACCTTCGGGATACGCGTGCCGGAACGAGTAAACACTTTGATCGTCGTCACCAGCAATGAACACGGTCACACCCTGGGCTACGAGGGCATCGATGAATTCGAAATCACACGGATTCAAATCTTGGACCTCATCGATGATCACCTGCTCGACTTGGAGAACATCTCGCACCTCAACCAGACCTTGCTGAATCAGCTCTACGCAACGTCTCACGACCTCGCCGGGAAGAACACATGCGTAGGTCTGGGTGCGGCCGACGTAAAACGTGTTAAATTGATCCCGTTCTGCTTGGGTTACGGGCTCATCGGGAACGGGGAGACTGGCCGGATTCCAGATTCCAGTGTTCCAGAATGCCTCATGATCTAACCTGACTTCTGCACATCGTGTCGGGGTAAGGCCGTAGAGACTGCCGTATTCAGCGTCGAAGATATTCTCCGACTCCCACTCATCAAGAATCATTGGCGGAGTAGGATATTGCGCCAAGTTTCCTGTTCGTCGGAGGATCCAAAGAGCCAACGAATGTAACGTGGAAACGCGAAGGTCATCGAGGCCCTCCAAGCCGACGGTCCGACAATATGAGTGAATCCGATCCTTAAGGTCCTGAGAGGCGGCCCTCGTAAAAGAAACTGCGATTATCTTGTCGGGCGCTACCCCCTGCTCTCCGAGTAGCCACGCCGCCCGCTCTTCTATGGTGAAGGACTTACCGGTACCGGGCCCCGCGACAACACGTACCGTCGGTGACAGATCGTGGGCCGCCGCATCCTGGATAGCCTTTGCAGCTGCTATCTGTCCATTCGTAATTCCCATAATTATTTTGTCAGTACGGCTCTGTCATGCGTTCTATACCGGAATTTAGCTACGCCGAGATCGTGTTCAGTTTGTAAATTTGTACGGATCCAGTTGCCACCTCAGCTCACGCCAAAGCCCCTCCGAGACATGAATGTTAACCTCTCGGTCGTCCCGATCCCAACCGGCGGCTTTCACTCGACGATCGATGTCGTCTAGCGGTACTAAAAAACCATAGTTGTCAGCGGGATTCGTAAAGCAAATCCATTTTTGCTTCTTCCTTGATCGCATGACGCTCAAGGGAGCGGCGTTGAGTCGATACCAAAGATTCTCGCCGTTTACCTTGCTGAAGTTGTGGAAGTAGACAATGTCCTTGTCAGATTCGAACATCATCCTGTAGCCCGGCACTCTGCGCACTACGCCGGAGAACTTATCCTTGAGCACTCGCTGAACGTAAGCTTCATTGCCGGCAGTGTCACGCTCGGGGGGCTTTGTAACGTGCCGTTGGACACGACTTGTCTTTCCCCCTGATTCGGTAGGCCTATTCGTGGCTCGTCGGAGTAAAAGTCTTCGAAGCACCGAGTTGGGGTCATCAACGAATGGCACTGCTTCTGCCTGGAGAAAGGCATAGACCTCAGAGTCGACTTCTATCGTTCGCATACGTCTGACAGTACTATAGTACTATTAGTACTTGTCAAGTACTAAACAAAGGACGTTTCTACCGATCTTTGCGGCGTTGTTCGTTCGAGGCCGTTGATCAGGGCGTCGAGTTGGGGCGGAGCGAATGATGAGTACGGAATGATGAATGATGAATTGAAGAAATAGAGCCCGATCGAGTTAGCTCGATTCTTTTCGTTAGGTGAAGCTCGCGTAGCCGTGAGGCGACGCGAGCTAATTCTTTTTGTTGCTGTGAACGTCGGCTGAAGCCGACGGTAATTGAAAGAGCGGATGATCATGGGCCGAGGAGGTGATTGGCGTAGCTGCCGTCGAGGAATCCTTCGGCGATCGCCTCTTTGGCAGAGCGGCGGATGTGGCGTTGGCGTTTTTGTTGTTGTTTGGCGGCGGAGGATCGGAGCGGCGGCGTCGACGGCGGAGTCTTTGAGGTCGGGGTGGCCGCCGAGAAGGAGACGCCCATGAGTTTGCCGTTCTCGTCGATGGTGAGCTGTACGGGGACCGATCGCACGGTTCAGGGGCGGGCGCTCCCGTAGCCGTGAGGCGGCGGGAGCTTTGCTTTGTGGAGAGCCTGACCACGCTCTAAAGAGCGTGGCAATTCTGAGGGCCCTCACATGAGGAGTGTGGCTACTGAGAGGGCACTCACATGAGAAGCGTGGTTGTTGATAGGCCTCTCCATGAGGAGAGTCCAAATCTACACGCCGTTATCCAAATCTCTTTATCGCGGAGCTAAGCGTTTTTCGACTTGGTCGGCGAAGGTGGCGTTGACTGCTCTGAGCTTGGGGAGGACAGCTCTTGCGGTGTCCCTGTCGCCCTTGTCGATCGAGGCCATGGCGAGGAGGGCTCGGTCGAAGTCGGGCTTGATCTCCAGAGCTGCGGCGATGTCCAAAAGCGGGATCCCGATCTCACGGCGATAGAACAGCGCGCGGGAGCTCGAAATTACATCGGTGAAGCAATTAGTGCTTGACGCGGAGCATCAAAGGGCGGACAAAGGAGAACGATGAGATATTTGCTGATCCTCGCGCTTTTTACTGTTGCTGTCATCATGGGGGCCTGCGGCGGCGCAAGTGCCAATAAGTCGTCGGGTCCGGGCATCTCTTTCGGAGCATATGATACTTCTTCGTCAGGGGCCTCTAGTGCCCAGGTAAGCCCCCAAGGTAGCGGCGCGGGCTCGGGTATAGGATCGGGAACCGGCGGCGGAGGTGGCGGCGGGGGCGGTGCCAAATCCGTTACTGACGCGAGGGTCCCCCTAGACCAGGCACTGAATTCGCAGGAGCAGCCCACTGCGGGAGATCGCAAGATCATTCGTAACGGCGAGCTCGCCATCGAGTGCGAGCGTCCGGAAGATGCGCAGAAGAGGATATCGTCGATTGCGACCGACAACGGCGGGTATGTGGTGGATACAGAGCAAAAGACGAGTGATCCGCGGTCGGACATCCATGATGCGGTCTCGATGACGATCAGGGTCCCGTCAGACAAGTTTGACGCGGCACTAGACCAGATAAAGACCGCCAGCGGTAAGGTCCTCAGGGAGTCGGTAAAGGGTCAGGACGTCACTGAGGAGTTTATCGACGTCGAGGCTCGCCTAAAGGCGAAGCAAGCTCTCGAACAGCAGTTCATGGAGATCATGAAACGCGCGAATTCGGTCGAGGATGCCCTTAGCGTACAAAGCCAACTCGCAGATGTGCGAAGCGACATAGAGAAGATCCAGGGCCGGAAACGCTTTCTCGAGAGTCAGTCGAGCTTATCGACAATAAAGGTGCAACTGCAGACGCCGCAGGTCTTCGCCGCCAGCTCAGAGGGGTTTGGGGAGAAGGTCGTACATGCCTTCAGCAGCGGGTTCGATTTTGCACTTACATTTATTCTCGGGTTTGTAACGTTCTTTGTTGCGGCTCTGCCCTTCCTCCTGCTCGTCGGATTGCCGGGGTACCTTTTCGTGCGGTACTTCATCAAGCGGCAAAAGCGCTCAAAGACCGTTATCGAGCTTGCCGAAGAGGAGCTGGAGGCAAGCTAACATCACGGCTGTGCTCCAGTGGTTTGGTCCGAGCGGAAGCTCCCGTAGCCGTGGCGACGGGAGCTTTGGGTTTTTGGGGTGCCTGACCGTGGGGTCGAAACCCACGGGGTTCTGGCCCAAAAGGCGGGCCAGTGTTGTGGTAGGCCCACAACCGTTTTCATCTTGCCCCGATGGGGGCACCTTCAATCACCCAGGAGATATCTCTGATATGAGCCGTCCAGGATGCCTTGGGCGATCGCGTCTCGGGCGGAGAGTTTCTTGCGGCGGGAGTTGCGTTCTGCAATCTGTTGGACCTTGAAGGCCTCGGCGGCGTAGTCGCGGGTGTGTTCGGATTCGAGGGTCATGCCGAGGTAATCGAAACCCAGAAAGCAGTTGGCGGTGGACTGTTGGCTGTTGGCCGCAAATCCGCTTGACCGGGTGAGGCGGTAGGCGGGTACGGGTTCGCCGAGGGGAGATGGGATGATGATGGTGGGTTGGATCGGCGTGGTGGTGGGTGAAGAAAGAACCACCCCGTCCGCGGCAAAGCCCGCGTCCACCCCTCCTTCGTAAGGAGGGGAGCCGG
>Ga0070658_10004791_pt1 | contig 11010 bp, 8 predicted proteins | sample KBSC13metaG_FD_64664 | JGI IMG/M metagenome (GOLD analysis project Ga0070658, IMG submission 64664) | Corn rhizosphere microbial communities from Kellogg Biological Station, Michigan, USA - KBS C1-3 metaG | ecosystem: Host-associated > Plants > Roots > Rhizosphere > Soil ... | reverse complement strand
GACGCCGCCCTGCTGCACGCCGTCATCGCCGGCCACGATCCGGGCGACTCCACGTCGATCCCGGCGCCGGTACCGCCGGTGGTCGAGGCGGCCCGGCGGGGCGCGACGGGTGACCTCAGCGGGGTGCGCATCGGGCTGGTACGGGAGTTCGCCGGCGAGGGCGCGGAGCCCGGCGTGATGGCCGCGGTTCGCGAGGGTATCGAGGCGCTGGTGAAGCTGGGCGCCGAGGTGGTCGAGGTGTCCTGCCCGCACTTCGAGTACGCGCTGCCCGCCTACTACCTGATCGCGCCCAGCGAGGCGTCCTCCAACCTGGCCCGCTTCGACGGTGTGCGTTACGGGCTGCGGGTCGGTGACGACGGGTCGCACTCGCTGGAGGAGGTGATGTCGCTGACCCGCGAGGCCGGATTCGGGCCGGAGGTCAAGCGGCGCATCATCCTCGGTACCTTCGCGCTGTCCTCGGGCTACTACGACGCCTACTACGGCCAGGCGCAGAAGGTCCGCACGCTGATCACCCGCGACTTCGCCGCCGCCTTCGAACAGGCGGACGTGCTGGTCGCGCCGACCACGCCGTTCGTGGCGTTCCCGTTCGGCTCGCGTACCGGCGATCCGTACCAGATGTACCTCGCCGACCTGTTCACGATCCCGTCGAACCTGTACGGCGGCCCGGCCATCTCCGTCCCTTGTGGACTGTCGGAGGGGTTGCCGGTGGGCCTGCAGGTGATGGCGCCGACCATGGCCGACGACCGCATGTACCGGGTCGCCGCCGCCCTGGAGACGGTCGTACCTCCGCCGGTACCGCCGGAACTGAGCTGATCGGCTGAAGAAACGCCGACTGCGCGGCTCGATGGGTCGGTACGCTCGGCCACCCTGAAGTCGCGGACCGCTCGGCTATCGTGGTCGCCGCGAGCCGGGTTGGCGTCCCTGGAACGGTCGCCGGCGGACATTGTGCTGAATTCCGTCGGCGAGGACACGGGTGGACAGACGTCGGGCGCTACAGACCCTTGTTGCCGGTGCGGGAGCATCGATCCTGTACGACGGCACCACCGTGGCCGGCACGCCGCTGCCCGCCGACGGTCAGGGCACCGCCCTGTTCTTCGCCCCGCACCCCGACGACGAGGTGCTGCAGCAGCTCGTCGAGATCATGTGGCATGTCTCCGAGGGCTGGCATGTCGTGGTCGTCGACGGGTCGAACGGCGACGACACCGTGGCCATCCAGTACGTCAACGGCGACATCCCGTGTGACTACCACGGGTACCGCCATGTGCCGCCGTCGCGCTTGGTGCCGGGCGACATCGGGCGCGCGAGGATCCACGAGCAGCGGTCGGCCTGCGAGATCGCCGGAGTCCACGAGTACGTGCCGGGCCGGGTGCCCGACGCGGCCCTGACGGTCGACGGCTGGCGGAAGATCATTCTGGCGCACGCGCCGCGGCTGCGGGACGGGGACCGGGTCTTCGCCCCGACACCCTGGGAATCAACCTCGGGACTGGGCAACCCGCAGCACGGCGATGCCGGGGTCGCGCTCAAGCAGTTGCTCGACGAGCCGGGCAAGCTGCCCCGGGTCACCGCCTTCTACACCGTCTTCAGCCGGTACTGGGACCAGCCGGGCTGTCCCGACGGTACGACGAGGGGATTCCCCAGCCGCGAGCACGAGGCGAAGGCGATCTCGGCCGCTCAGGTGTACCAGGCCTACAACCCGTCCGCCGGCTCGTACGGCATCGGGTGGTGTCACAGCGTCCAGCGCGACTTCGAGGCGGGGTTCGCGGTGACGACGGGTCCGCGGTACCTGCGCCAGCGCTACCACCTCTAGGTGAAGACGCCGATCCGGTTGTACTCGTGGCCCGGGAAGATGTCGGTCACCGCGCCGACGCCCATCCGCCGTACCAGCAGTTCGCCGAGCACGTCGCGGTAGTCGTTCGCGCCCGCGAGGTCGCCGTGGTCCAGCGCGTTCGCGGCCAGCCCCGGCCACCTGCCGTGCACCTGGCCGCCGACCAGACCGCCGCCCAGCAGCAGCATGACCCCGCCGTGCCCGTGGTCCGCGCCGGCGTTGCTGTTCTCCTGTACCCGCCGGCCGAACTCGCTCATCGTCACGACGGTGGTGTCGGCCATGGCCGGACCGAGGTCGGCGGCGAACGCGGCGAGCGTGCCGGCCAACTCGCCGAGTTGGGTCTTCATCTCGCCGTTGTCCACCTTGCCGATCGCGGTGTGCATGTCCCATCCACCGAGGTCGATGGTCGCGACCCGCAGGCCCACCTTGGCCTTCACGAGCCGGGCCACGTCCTTGAGGCTGCTGGCGAAGCCGCCGTTCGGGTACCCGGCGGTCGTCGAGACCGGCGTCCTGGCCACCTGGGCCGCGGCGGCCAGCGCCTGCAGCGTGAGCTCGGCCTGCCCGGACAGCGGGTGGTCCAGCCCGGTGTAGAGCGCCCGCAGCGCGTCCACGCTCTTGGCGCGCATGTTGTCCGGCGTGCTCAGCTTGAAGTTCGCGACGCCGGAGAGCACCACCTTGTCCTGGCCGCCGACCATCGAGCGGGGCAGCGCCGAACCTTCGGCGACCGCCCGGAAGGTGGTACCGGGGCCGAGCGCGGCCAGCGTGCGGTCCAACCATCCAGAGTGGACGGACGTGGACGCGGCTCCCCGCTCAAGGCAGTCCTGCGCCTGGAAGTGGCTACGGCTGGCGTCCGGCGAGGCGACCGCGTGTACGGCGGCCATCTGCCCGGCACTCCACAGTGGACGCAGCGGCGCCAGGGCCGGGTTGAGCCCGAAGCCGCGCCCGGCGGGGATCAGCACCGAGTCCGGTACCGCGATGACCGGCCGGGCGGCCTTGTAGTTGGCGTCCCCGGCCGGTACCACGACGGAGAGCCCGTCCATCCCGCCGCGCAGGAAGATGGCGATCAGCGCCCGGTTGGTCGTCGCGGGATCGCCGAAGGCCACCCGGGTGGTCACCAGCTGGCTGCCCAGCGCCGCGACGCCCACCGCGCCGGCACCGGCGAGCACCCGGCGGCGGGTGAAGCCGAAGCGCCACTGGTCCTTCTGTGCGGCCAGCTCCGCGGTCACCGCCTCGGCCCGCAGCCGTAGCGCCGCCTCCGCCCGGTTGGGCCCGTAACGTTCGAGGTTCATGCCCTCACCGCAGCGCGTGGTAGATGGAGTCGAGGAGGAGCGGTACCAGGTGTGGCAGCTTGCCGTCCAGCGTCGGGTTCTTCGTCGCGGCGTTGTCCGCGACGCCGAGGAAGGTCAGCAACGTCTGCCGCTGCTGCGCGGCCAACGGCTGGAACAGCAGCCGCTGCGCCAGACCGTCGAGGTACCCGCCGACCGTCGCCGGTACCGCCGCCAGCAACTGCTCCGGCTTGGTGAAGCCGAATCCCTTGATGCCGGCCTGAACCAGGGTCCGGTGGCTGTTCCACACGCCGAGCATGCCGGCCGCCGAGGTCCAGGCGCCGGCCACGTCCGGGTACCCGTCCGGCTCCGCCCACGCCATCGGCGCCTGCCCGAGCGTGCTCACCTGGAAATGCAGGCTGTCCATCGCGGTGGCCACGCCGGTACCGGGCTGCACGCCCAGTACGCGCGCGGTGGCGACCACGTTCTCCAGCGGGCGGCGGGTCTTCAGCCCGGTCGCGATCCAGAACTCCAGCGACCGGAACAGGGTGCGCAGCACCGGGACGATCGCGGTGCCATTGTCCAGATAGGACTTTGCCAGCCGGTCGATCAGCGCCTGTGGCGGGCTGTCGCAGACGAACCGCACGGCGAGCTTGCGCGCCAGGTGGGTCGCGGTCGCCGGATGGGTGGCGAGGTAGTTCAGGTACTCCTCGCCGGCCTGCTCCCCGCCGGCGGCGCCCGCGTTGGCGTGGCTGAAGTCGAGAACCTTCACCGGCCCGACCCAGTGCTTCTTCGCGTTGTACTGGTACATCCCGTTCGAGCCGACGGTACGGCCGGTCATCAGGTAGGCGCTGTTGCGCACGTCGGACTCGGTGTACCCGCTGTCGATCGCGACCGTGTGCAGCTCCAGCAGCTCCCGGCCGTAGTTCTCGTTGACCGCCTTCTTGTCCGACTGGTCGTTGTTCAGGTACCGCAGCATGGCCGGGCTGCGCGCGGTGGCGGCGAGCAGTTCGCTGAACCTGCCCAGCGCGTGCGCCCGGATGACCTCGGTGTCGTACACGCTGCGGGTGTCCCAGCCGCCGTCGAACGGGTTGGTCACGTTGAAGTGGTTGGCCCAGAAGTCGACCATCACCTCGTACAGCTGGCGGTTGCTCCAGATCTGCCGCCCGATGGTGGCCTGACCCAGCTCGGTCATCGCCGTGTAGGCCTCGTCCTTGATGACGGCGTGCAGCTGGGCGGTCGACATGCCCACCGTGGGGAACGCCTTGAGCATGCCGTCGCAGATCGGGTCGTCGATGGCGGCGGGCTGCAGCTGGAGGTCCAGCCACGCGTCGACGCCCATCTTCCGGGCCTGCTCCACAGTGGACGGTGTGGGCCCGAAGCTCGCGCGGCGCAGCAGATGCAGCACGGGGTCGCGTACCAGCGGGTTGGGGTCGCGCGGCGCGGTGGTCAGCGCCTTGGCGGCCGCCTTGGCCGGGGTGTCCTCGATGCCCTGCGCGCCGAGGCTGGCACCGTCGCCGATCCCGATGGTGTAGCTGGCATCCCGGTCGGAGAAGCTGCCGGCGCGCTTGGGTGAGATGCCGTCGGCGACGGCGCCCAGCGGATCGCCCCCGGCGAAGAGGGCGACGGTGGAGCCGAGCCCGGCGGCCGCGACGCCGCCGATGCCGAGCGCGACGAGCACCTGGCGGCGCTTGCGCATCAGCCACAGCAGGCGGGGCCGGCCCTGTGCGAGGTCCTCCAACGCCGCGAGCGCGCCCCTGGGGAGCGCGGGCGGAGCCGGGTTTTGGCGGAGCCGAGCACCCCCAACGTCGGCCCTCGGGAACGCAGGCGTGTCGCGGGCGGGCCCGCCCAAGTCCGCCTCGGCCATGGCCGACACCGCCTTCGTCACGCACCGTCATGGCTTGCATGACGCTCTGGAGCGTGGGTACCGGGAAGAACTGCCCGAACCTTAAGCCAGTCATCGATGGCGAAGCAACCCACCGTCACGCACCGGGCATGACGAGGGCCCGGCGGCCAAACCGGGCCCTCGTCTTCCACCACCCCGATGGTGCCTGTGTACCTGCCGGTGCTACTTGCTGCTCCGCCAGGACAGCGGACCCGGCAGGTCAAACCTCGACCTGCGGGTACGCGAGTTCCACGACCACTTGCCGATCTTGATGCCCCACGAGGACAGGCCATGGTTGCCCACGTTGAAGCGCACGGGGCCGAACCGGTAGACCTTGCGGTACAGGAATGGCATCGCCCGTCTCCTCTCGCGTTGGGTACCGGGTACCCGGAGGTCCGGTTCTCCGAAACCCGGCAGAGGCGATACGGGTGCGGCGACTAGTCTGTGTGCCGTGACCACCATCGCGCCGTCCGACCTCGCCGACGTGACCAACCGGTACGAGCCCGTCATCGGGCTCGAGACACACGTCGAACTCGGTACCCGCACGAAGATGTTCTGCGGCTGCCCGACCGGCTTCGGTGCCACGCCCAACACCCAGGTGTGCCCGGTCTGCCTCGGGCTGCCCGGCAGCCTGCCGGTGGCCAACCGGGCCGCCATCGAGGCGACGATCCGGATCGGCCTGGCGCTCAACTGCACCATCGCGACCTGGTGCCGGTTCGCCCGCAAGAACTACTTCTACCCGGACATGCCGAAGAACTTCCAGATCAGCCAGTACGACGAGCCGCTGTGCGTCAACGGCTCGCTGGATGTGGAGGTCGACGGCGAACTGGTCCGCATCGGCATCGAGCGGGTGCACCTCGAGGAGGACACCGGCAAGACGCTGCACCTGGGCGGCGCGACCGGGCGCATCCATGGCGCCACCGAGTCGCTGGTGGACTACAACCGGGCGGGCATCCCGCTCGTGGAGATCGTCACCAAGCCCGTACCGGGCACCGGGGCGATGGCACCGCAGGTCGCCCGGGCCTACGTGACCGAGCTGCGCGACGTGGTCCGCTCGCTCAACGTCTCCGACGTACGGATGGAGCAGGGCTCGCTGCGCTGCGACGTCAACGTGTCGCTCAACCGGCCGGGCGAGCCGTGGGGCACCCGTACCGAGACCAAGAACGTCAACTCCCTGCGCAGCGTCGAGCGCGCCGTGCGCTCGGAGATGATCCGGCAGGCGGCCGTGCTCGACGGTGGCGGCCGGATCACCCAGGAGACCCGGCACTTCTCCGAGGACACCGGCGACACCCGGTCCGGGCGCAGCAAGGAGACCGCGACCGACTACCGGTACTTCCCCGAGCCCGACCTCGTGCCGCTGGCCCCGGATCCGGCCTGGGTCGCCGAGCTGAAGGCCGCGCTGCCCGAGGCGCCCCGGCTGCACCGGCGCCGGCTGCAGGAGGCGTGGGGGCTGTCCGACCACGACATGCAGTCCGTGATCAACGCGGGCGCCGTGGAGCTCATCGAGGCGACGATCGCCGCCGGTACCGGTCCGGACTCCGCCCGCAAGTGGTGGATGGGCGAGCTGGCCCGGCGCGCCAACGAGACCGGCGCGGAGCTGGGCAGCCTGGCCACCCCGGCGCACGTGGCCGAGCTGCAGGGCCTGGTCGACGCCGGGAAGCTGACCGACAAGCTGGCCCGTACCGTCCTTACGGGCGTGGTCGCGGGCGAGGGCTCACCGACCGAGGTGATGGCGGCCCGGGGCCTGGAGGTGGTCTCGGACACCGGCGCCCTGACCCGGGCGGTCGACGAGGCGATCGCGGCCAACCCCGCGGTGGCGCAGAAGGTGCGCGACGGGCAGGTCGCCGCGGCCGGGGTGCTGATCGGCGCGGTGATGAAGGCGACCGGCGGCCAGGCGGACGCCAAGGCGGTGCGCGAGCTGGTGCTGGCCCGCCTCACCGGCTGAGGATCCGCGCTCAGGCGAGGAGCATCGGCTTGCGCAGCCGCTCCCGGAGCAGGATCCACAGCGCCTCGACGCCGTCCTGCCAGGTAATTTTCTTGCCCTCCTCGCGGGAGCGCGCGTGGTAGCTGATCGGCACCTCGTACGGCCGGTACCGGTTGCGCAGCAGCTTGCCGGTCACCTCGGCCTCCATGCCGAAGCCGCGCGAGCGGATCCGCAGCGACCGGTACAGCTCGACGGGCATCAGCTTGAAGCAGGTCTCGAGGTCGCCCAGGTAGCAGTTGAACAGCATGTTGGCGGCCGTCGTGACCGCCTTGTTGCCCATCACGTACCAGAACGAGAACGAGCTGTGGCTGCCGAAGGTGCGATTGCCGTAGACGACCGTCGTGCGCCCCTCCAGCACCGGCTGTAGCAGCTTGGGGATGTCGGTCGGGCTGTACTCCAGGTCGGCGTCCAGGATGACCAGGTAGTCGCCCTCGGCCGCGGTCACCGCTGTCATGATCGCCGCGCCCTTGCCCTGGTTGCGCTCATGCAGGATGACGCGCATCCGGCTGTTGTCCATTCCCGCCAGGATCTGGCTGGTGCGGTCCGTGCTGCCGTCGTCCACGACGACGAGCTCGATCTCGCACGGGTACTGGACGTCCAGCGCCTGCTTGACAGCGTCCGCGAGCCGAGCCTCCTCGTTGTAAACAGGCATGAGGATGGACAGCTTCACAAAAACCCTCCAAGAACGGGTTTGAATTGTTCAAGCTTTCTGGCGGCGGTTGGGTCAGACGATGGTACCCGTTGCCGGGCGGCACCCGCGCCGGCGCCAGCGCCTCGAGCCGGAACGCCCGCGGTTGGCACGATCCCGGTGATGATCCGCGCGGCCGTCCCCGGCGGCGGTTCGAGGGTGGTCAGCCCCTGCCGGTCAGCTCGGTGAGGCGGTCGCGGTTGGCGTCGGTACCACGTTCTTGACCAGGTGACGCTGGATGGTCACCTCGGTCTGGCCGGTACCGCCGAGGGTGATCTCGTCGTACGCCTGGACCTCGTGCTGAGGGTCGAAGTACAGCACGGACATCTCCAGCGGGGTCGGCGCCTCGCCCTCCAGCCCGCGCAGTCCGGCGCCGCCGGTCGATCCCTCGATCATCTCCAGCGTGGTCGGCCTGTCGGGCAGCTTGGGCATGGTGCTCACATGGCGGGCGTGCAGGTGCCCGGCGAGCACGAGCGGTACCACGCCGTCCAGCGCGCCGGCCGAGGCCGGATCGTGTACGAGCGCCACGTTCACCTTCAGGCCGGACGCCTTGATCGTCGCGGCCAGCTTCTCGCCGGACGCCTCGACGATGTTCGCCTGCTGGTGCCCGGCGGCGCCCGGCTCGGGTGCCGCCTTGTCAGGCGTGAACCGGGGGTCGCCGATGCCCGCGATGGTCAGGCCCTTCACGTCGCGTACCTGGTTCTCCAGGACGATCGCGTTGGGCTGGCGGCCCACGGCCGCGGCCGTCAGCGCCGAGTCGTGGTTGCCGCGGATGTACACGTACGGCACCTCGAGCGAGCCGATCGAGTCGGCGAACGAGGACTCCATCTGGGTACCCCAGTCGTTGATGTCGCCGGTGTCGATGACCAGGTCGATGTTGTACTGCTTGACGACCGTCGCGATGATCGGCCAGGCGGCCGGGTTGAGATGCAGGTCGGAGACGTGCAGTACCCGCAGGGTGCCCGGCGTCGGCTCGAAGACGGGCAGCTGGGACACCGTGCCGTAGAGCTTGCCCACGTTGTTCACCAGGCGCTGCAGCTCGTCGCGGTACTGGCCGTAGTTGTTGGCGATGCGCCGCGCGTCGCCGATCACGGCCGGCGCGTTGGACAGCAGCCCCTGGTACCGCGGCTCCTCGACGGAGCTCGCCCGGAAGGTCAGCGCCGCGATCCCGCCGCTGGCCGCGATGACCGCGAGCGCCGTCAGCCCGCAGATCGCCACCCGGCGCATGTCGCGGAAGACCAGGCCGGACAGGAGCATCGCGCCGAGCATCGCGGCGCCCGTGGAGGCGAAGGCCAGCCGGGTCACCCCGCGCTGCACGTCGGCCACCGCGCCCTGGCTCGCCTTCGCGATCCCGTTCGGGTCGGTGGCCAGCGCGAGGGTGCGCTTCTGGTCCAGCGAGTCCAGCCGTACCGTCAGGTGCGCCGGGCCGTCGTGGCTGGCCAGCTCGAGCGAGCCCAGCGGAGGGATCTGCACGTCGGTACCGCCGGACAGCGACGGGGTCAGCGCGAACTGTGCGGCGAACGGGCCCACGTCGTCGTGCGTGGGGCCGGCGAGCAGCAGGCCGGCGCTCACACCGACAAGGGTGACCGCCAGCATGGACAGGGCCGTCAGGACTCGCCGGACTCGGTGGGCCATTGGCTCATCATTACCCGATCTGCTGTGATCCGCGTCAGCTCAGCCCGGCGGCACTTCCGCCGAGGACTATTCGCAGGATCCGGTCGTCGTCCGGGGTGGGCTGCCCGTGACCGTCCTTGTTGGAGGTGGTCACCCAGAACGTCCCGTCCGGCGCCCGTACCACCGTCCGCAGCCGGCCGTACGCGCCCTGGAGCACCGGTTGGGCGGCGCCGAGGATGCCCCCGGCGGTGGTCAGCTGGATGACGTACAGCCGGGTACCGGCGAGGCACCCGCTGACCATCAGGTTGCCGGTGATCCCCACCCCGGCGCAGCCGCCCACGGCGGGTCGCACGGTGACCGTCGGGTCCACGTAGCTCGGGTTGCCCGCCTGGCCCTCGATCGCCGGCCAGCCGTAGTTCTTGCCCGGCTGGATGAGGTTGATCTCGTCCCAGTTCGACCCGGTGTCCGTGGCGAACAGGTGCTTCAACCCGTCCCAGGCCAGGCTCTGCGGGTCGTGCAGGCCGCTGGCGTAGACCAGCGTCCCGCCCGGGTTGCCCGGCGCCGGCTTGCCGTCGGTGCCCATCCGCAGCACCTTGCCGGCCAGGCTCTTCGGGTCGGCCGCGGCGGCCGGGGTACCGGCGTCGCCGGTGGCCGCGTAGAGCAGGCCGTCGGGCCCGAAGGCCAACCCGCCGCCGTTGTCGGTGGTGCCGTGCGGGATGCCGGTGACCAGCGGCGTGGGCTCGGAGCCGAGCTTGAGGGAGGCGATCCGGTTGTCCTGCGCGGTCGAGTAGTACACGAAGACGGTCTGGTCGGTGTCGTAGTTCGGGGAGACCGCGATGCCCAGCAGGCCGCCGTCACCGGCCGAGCCGCCGGCCGCGACCCCGGTCAGGGTCTGTACCGGGGTTACCACCGGGCCGTCCGAGTCCGGGGAGCTGGTGGCCGACGGTGGGCCTCCGGAAGGCGCCGAGGGCCCGGGTGACGCGCCGGCGACCGGGCCGACCTTGAGGATCCGGGCGCTGTCCCGCTCGGTGACCAGCCCGGTGCCGTCGGGCAGGAAGGCGATGCCCCACGGAATGGCCAGCCGCTTGGCGATCACCTCGACCGCCCCTGCGGAATCGTCGCCGCTGCCGCCGGGCGGGGTCGGCGACACGCTCGGCGTGGGCAGCCGGGGTGGCGCGCCGGCCTGGTCCGGCGGGGGCGCGCCGAAGCTGCACCCGGCCAGAGTCGTCACCGCGGCGGCGAGCAGGGCCGCGAATGCCAGCACGCGGGGCTTCCTGGGGGCGGTCACGGGCCCCAGCCTAACCGGCGTGGGTGAGAGACCCGGCCCCCCGGGGAGCGCAGGCGGAGCCGGGTTCTGGCGGAGCCGAGCACCCCTGAATACGACACCGGGGAGCGCAGACGGAGCCGGGTTCTGGCGGAGCCGAGCACCCCCAGCGCGGTTCCGGGGAGCGCAGGCGGAGCCGGGTTTTGGCGGAGCCGAGCACCCCTGAATGCGACACCGGGGAGCGCAGGCGGAGCCGGGTTTTGGCGGAGCCGAGCACCCCCAACGCCGTTCAGGGGGAGCGCAGGCGGAGCCGGGTTTTGGACCTCCAACGCGGTCGTCGCCCGCCCGCCGGACCCGCCCGCGGAGCCGTCTCCGCGCGGCCACCGTATCGTCGGTACGCGTGAAGGTGTGGATCGCGCACGAGGCCGGTCGCGGCCTGCTCGGTACCCTGCCGGACGGCGTCACGGTCGAGGTGCTGACCGGAC
>Ga0070658_10004789_pt1 | contig 11011 bp, 10 predicted proteins | sample KBSC13metaG_FD_64664 | JGI IMG/M metagenome (GOLD analysis project Ga0070658, IMG submission 64664) | Corn rhizosphere microbial communities from Kellogg Biological Station, Michigan, USA - KBS C1-3 metaG | ecosystem: Host-associated > Plants > Roots > Rhizosphere > Soil ... | reverse complement strand
CGGCCATCTCGGGATCACCGCGTGTGTGCCACTCCCCCGAGCTTCTCGCAGCTTACCACGGCCTTCCTCGCCTCCGTGTGCCCAGGCATCCCCCACATGCCTTCCTTCGCTTGACTACAAAAAACTGTAGCAAGCAGAACTACGCGCATTGCCTTGCAATCTACCTTACCAATTTTCACGCACCCTCTCGCGACCCATCGGCATGACACCGAACGATCGTCCGAGCGCACCTGAATCTCGGTAAAGATTCCATTTCCCACGAATCGATCGCCAGCCAAAAGACCAGACTGACGACCCATCCTCTTTCCTTCACTTTTCAATCAGCGGTCCGCGATCAAACTCTCGCGGTGAGCCTTGCATTGTAAACGCGTGATGTAATCGCTGCAAGTGCTGTACTGCATCGCTCATCATCCCGCGCCTTCGCACCAACCAATCGCGTCGAACAACTCGTCATCGTCGCGCGGCAGATTCGGCGAAGGGTCCGGAACTTACACAATTTCGGCACGAGATTCAAGGGGACCGTGCGCGCTTCACACCCTCCGCGCGTGCAGGCAGCGCAGCCCGGTTAGCATTCATCCATGCAGAGCGCGATCGTCTCCAACCGCGGAGCCAGACGATGGGAAGCAGGCCATCCGTGGATCTACCGAAGTGACGTCCTGCAACGCCCCGACGCTGACGCAGGCGCGGTACGGGTCAGCGACCAGCGTGGCAAGCCGCTCGGCACCGCACTCTGGAGCCCACGCTCGGAAATCTCGCTTCGCCTGATCGATCGCGACGCCGCCGCCAGACTCGACTTCGCGTGGTGGCGCCGCAAGCTCGAGCACGTCATCGCGCGCCGCGCTGGACTCGACGCCGACGCGAACGCCTACCGTCTGGTGCACGCTGAAGGTGACGGTCTCCCTTCGCTGATCGTGGACCGGTACGATCGTTGGCTGGTGGTGCAGCTCATGAGCGCCGGCCTCGAGCAGTTCAGAGGCGAGGTCGTCAGCGCCTTGCGCGAGATCGCACGGCCGGCTGGCATCCTTGCGCGAAACGACGTGTCGCTTCGAGTGAAGGAAGGGCTCGCTACCGACGTGGAGCTGCTCGACGGTGAAGTACCGGCAGAGATCGAAGTCCACGAACACGGCGTGCGCTATCTCGCCGCGCCGTGGCGAGGGCAGAAAACGGGGGCGTTCCTGGATCAGCGCGAGAACCGCGCACTCGTCGGACGAGTGGCGCGCGGTCGTGCGCTGGACTGTTTCAGCTACCACGGCTCCTTTGCCTTGCACCTCGCGAGTCGCGCCGAACACGTGACGGCACTCGACGCCTCCGCACACGCGCTCACCCGCGCCGAGGAGAACTTCCGACGTAACGGACTCGACAACGGCGAATTCGTCGAAGCGAATGCGTTCGAGTACCTGAAGGCGCGCGAGCGCGAGCGCGCACGTTTCGACACGATCGTGCTCGATCCACCCGCCTTTGCCAAGACGAAGCCCGCGCTGGAAGCGGGGCTTCGCGGCTACAAGGAAATCAACCTGCGAGCGATGCGGCTCCTCGCACCGGGCGGCCTCCTGTTCACGGCGAGCTGCTCGTACCACCTCACCAAGCCCCTCTTCCTCGAGATGCTCGAGGCGGCCGCCGCGGACAGTGGTCGCCGCATGGTGCTGCGCGAGCTGCGCGGCCAGCCGAGCGACCACCCCGAAGTGCTGACCATCCCCGAGACGGGCTACATCAAGGGCGCGCTACTGGAGGCGGCAGACTGAAGGTCGGGTTTCATCGCCCGGTCAGGAACAGCGCAAACGACACGGCGGGACCAGTCCGAAACGACAGGGTGCTTTCCGCATTCGGGACGTCTCCGTGCGTCGAGTAGCGTGTCGAAGCCGTTCCAATCAATTCAACGAGTCCTGCGGGCGCAGGCGCGTGCTTCGGCGCATGGAGCGCGCCCCTGCACGGAGTCGATCCTGCAGCGTCGGATCGTTCACTGTCCGCTCAGGGTTCAATCGTGCGCTAGACGAGCAGTTTTCCACAGCCGCCTGACGCTTACTCCGCCTGACAGACGGGACAGAAATACGTGCTGCGTCCCGCCTGCACGATGCGTTCGATGGGAGTACGGCAGCGACGACAGGCTTTCCCCTCGCGATCGTAGACGTCGAGGGTGACGCGATCATCAGCGGTGTAGCGCGAGCCGGTGGCGCGTTCGATCACCTTCGCGATGGCCTGACGGAGCTTCTTCACACGTGCCGGCGCGAGGTCGCGAGCGGGAAGACGCGGGTCGATGCGGGCACGCCAGAGGGACTCGGCAGCGTAGATGTTTCCCAGACCGGCGACGAGCTTCTGATCGAGGAGCGCCGGCTTGATGGGACCGCGACGCGTGGCGAGCGCGTCGGCGAGCTGGTCGGCCGTCCACAGCGGATCAGCGGCGTCGGGACCGAGACCGAGCGCAAGCTCGACTCCGGCGGAGTGCACGTCGAGCGTGGCGAGGGCACGCGAATCCACGAGCACGAGTCGCGTGCCGTCCGTGAAATCGAGCTCCGCGCGCGCGAAGCGGGGAAGTGGCGCGTCGACGGTGCTGGCCTCCCAGTCGCCGTTCATACGGAAGTGCACGTGCAGGATGCGGCCGTCGTCCAGATGCAGCAGCTGGTGCTTGCCGCGCCGCTCGACGCGGACGATGCGCGCACCGGCGAGTGCGCGGAGCACGCGAGGGCTGACGCGGCGACGCAGCGCCGGATGAAGAAGGCGCAGCCGAGCGACGGTGCGGCCCCGTGCTCGACGTCGCAGTTCGTCGACTGCAGCCTGGACTTCCGGCAGTTCGGGCATCCCTCATTCGCTCCGGCGTTGACAGCGTTCACGCGACGACCACAAACTGCCCCGATGCGCGCGACAACTCAATCCGGGCCGGTGACATCGGAGACGACGGAGAGCCGCTCGGCAGGCGTGCGGCGCGCGCTCATGTTCGTCCTTCTGCTGAATGCGGCATCGGTCGCGCTCAAGGTCGCCGTCGGCGCGCGGACCGGAGCGCTCACCGTGCTCGGCGCGGCACTGGAGTCCACGCTCGACATGCTGAGCAACGGCGTGGCGATCGCGGCGATCTCGATTGCCGCACGCGAGCCGGACGAGGACCATCCGTACGGTCACGAGAAGTTCGAGACGCTCGGCACTCTTGCGATCGTCGGCTTTCTCTCCATCACCTGCTTCGAGCTCGTGCGTCGCAGCGTGCTGGAGCTGTCGGTCGAGCCGACAGCGCCCGTGACGCGCTCACTCGATGCGATAATGCTGCTGGCATCGCTCGCCGTGAATGTGTTCGTGGTACGCTATGAACAGTCTCGCGGACGCCGGTATCGCAGCGCGCTACTGATGGCGGACGCATCGCACACGACGAGCGACATCCTCGTCACCGCGCTGGCCATCGCCTCGCTTCTCCTGTCGCGACTCGGCTTCCTTCGGGCGGACGCCGTGCTCGGCATCGTGGTCGCGCTGATCATTGCGTGGAGTGGCTATCAGATCCTGCGTGGATCGATCCCGATCCTCGTCGATGCGCGCGGCGTGGATGCGGAGGAACTGCGGGCGATCGCTCGCACGGTCCCCGGAGTGGAAGGGGTGCGCGCGGTACGCTCTCGGCGTACGTCGTCGGGACACCTGTTCGTGGAGCTGACGATCCTCGTGGCCGGACGCACGAGTGTGGAAGCGGCGCACGAGCTCACCGATGAAGTGGAGGCCGCGATGGGGCGGGAGCTCGGAGGTGCCGAGGCGATCGTGCACGTAGAGCCGGCCTGATTCGCATGCGTGTGTGACACCAGCACTTGCGCGCCGACCCGGGAGCTCTAGCTTACGCTCGTCTTCCTCCCGGATTTGCATGGCGCAGCGCCCGTCCCGATCGCTCAAGCACGAGTACGAGCTCTACGTCGAACGAGAGATCGAGAACTACAAGGAATCAGTGCCGCGCAGCGTGCTCCTTTCCATCGGGGACGACGCCGTGCGTGCGCTGGCGGCACAGCAGCAGTTCGCACTGACCGAGCTGCTGCTCGTGGACGAGGTGGACAAGATCATCTTCAAGCGGCTTCGCCTTCCGGCGTATGCCACCTGGCGGAAGAAGCGCGTCCGCCTGCTCGAGGAATTGCGCCGACCCGAACACTGGGGCCTGCGAGCAGATGACATCGTGGTGCGCGCAGCGCAGTCCGTTGGCGCGTCCTCGCGTGTGCTCGTGGCGGGGGTGCAGGTGGAGACGCCAGCACTCTACCTGGCGGCGAACGGCTGCGAGGTGACGGCGCTGTCCGATCACGACGCGGTGCAGCGAGTACTCGACGCGGCGGAGGAGGTCGGTCTGGCCGAGCGAGTGCACGCGAGCGCGACAGCGCTCGAATCCTGGACCCCTGATCACATGCTGACGGCGGTGATCTACTCGCCGGCCGCGTTCGCGGGGCTCGGTGCCGGGGAGCGAGCGCGAGTGATCCAAGTACTCCAGAGCGCGACGGCAGACGGTGGAGTTCACCTGGTGCAGACGATCGCGCGAGGCAAGCGCGCGCCGGTGTCGCTGGAGGAGCTGCAGCGACGCTACCGCGGATGGGACGTGACGGTCGAGGAAGGCGCTCCCGACTCGTTCCTGGCGCGAAAGCTCAACTGAGAGCGTGTCATAGCGACACGATTAGCAGGGAAGCGCAACGTGTCAGAGTGACACGAAGACGCGTTGCCGGCTGTCGGCCAATCAGCGCAAGTACTTGCGGCAAAATAACTTGAAAAATCGCCACTCGCTGGCCTCAGAGGTGCCTTGGGACAGGTGCCCCCGACCGTTCCGGGGGCAGTACCCCTCCTCGAAGGCAATACATGAAGAAGGCCGATCAACCTCAGCTCGAAGAGCCCGTCGGGATCGTGATCTCGCGTGGGTGGGAACCAGAGAAGGTCCCTCGCTTTACCGCGTACGAGTGGGCGCCCGGACCGGATGACGAGCTCGAGCCCGACGCGCTGCCCGCCTGAGACTGGCCGGCCCGCATTGACGAAACGCCGCGCGATCACGCGCGGCGTTTCGTGTTTCATGGGCTCGGTACGCCCCTTGCCCCCCGTGCGCGCCGTGGAACGATTGACAGCCTGGGACAAGGAGCGCGACGAACTGCTCGGCCGGCGAATCTCGGAGCTCGGTTTGGCGATTGCCAACTCGCGCGTCGAGCGGCTCGTATCGCGGCTGCACGAGGAGCTCGCCGCACGTGGTGTTGCGTTCCGACCGCCGGTGTACCTGAGCGACCAGTGGGGCTGTCCCGACGGCACGCCGGTAATCGGCGTTCCGTTCTATCTTGCCGACGCACGACTCGAGCGCATCGAAGCCGAGCATGCCGGGGCAATCGAAGGTGACGAGGAAGCGATGCGCTACCTTCGACATGAAGCGGGGCACGCGGTGAACTATGCGTTTCGGCTGCACGAGCGTGCGGAGTTCGCCGAGCTGTTTGGCGACTATGGCAGCCCGTACGAAGAGCATTATCCAGCCGATCCGTTGTCCCGCGACTACGTGCGGCACATCCTCGGATGGTACGCGCAGAAGCATCCCGACGAGGACTTCGCCGAGACGTTTGCTGTGTGGCTGACACCCGACATCGACTGGCGCGAGGAGTATGCGGGCTGGGGGGCGCTTCGCAAGCTGGAATGGCTGGACAGCGTGATGCGCGAGATCGCCGACGAGTCGCCGGCCGCGCCAGCACTCACGGCCGATGACCTGCCCGTCGATGCGATGGACTGGACGCTCGGTGACCACTACGCGGGCGACGAACCGCTGCCGCTGGGGGACGCGCGGCAGTTCGACGCGGATCTCCGCCGCGTCTTCGCGCAGCGCGCCGACGCGCCGGCGGGAGAGGAGGCCGCGGCCTTCCTGCTGCGACACGAAGGCGAACTGGTGGCGCGGATCAGCTACTGGGCGGGAGTCGGACCCACGCTGGTGCGTTCGCTCGTGCGGGCACTCGCAGAGCGTTCGGCCTCACTCGGTCTGCACGTGGCCGGACTGGACGCCACGACGCTGATCGAGCTGACGGCATTCGGCACCGCGGTAGCGATGCACTGGCGTTACATGCACGTGCGACCGGCAGTGAAGCGAACTGCCGCCCGATGAGAGTCACCCTGCTCCACGGCGCCGACGCCGCAGAACCGCCGGAAGATCCGGTGCTCGGCCAGATCGAGTCCGCACTGCAGACACTCGGGCACGAGGTAACGCGTGTACCGGTCGGCGACGACGTCGAGGTCGTGATCGGCGCGCTACGGTCCGCCGATCCGGCGCTGGTGTTCAACCTGGCCGAGTCGTTCGGGGGAAAGAGTGCGCTCGAGTCGAACGTGGCGGCGCTGTTGAACCTTCTCGACCTGCGGTACACGGGCTCCAGTCCGGCCGGTCTGCTGATGGCAGGCGACAAGAGCCTGACGAAGCAGGTGCTTGGCTTCCAGAAGATTCGCACGCCGGAGTTCGCGACGGTGTTCCGCGGCGCGCTGGACCATGCCGGGGACCTGCGGTTCCCGCTCATCGTGAAGCCGCCGCAGGAGGACGCGTCGCTGGGCATCACCTCGAAGAGTGTGGTGCGCGACGTTCGCGAACTGCTGGCGACGATGGATGCACTGCAGCGCGAATTCCAGTCGCCGGTGCTGGTGGAGGAGTTCGTGGAGGGGCGCGAGTTCTACGTCGGCGTGCTGGGTAACGCGTCACCACGCGCGTTGCCAGTGATGGAGCTGGATTTCAGCGCCTTCCCCGCGGGGCGGCCGAAGATCGCGAGTTACGAGGCGAAATGGGGGGAGGGCGGTACGGGCAGCGCCTCGGAATCCGGCGCCGAGTTCGCAGGGACGAAGTCCGTATTCCCGGCAGACCTGACACCGGAACTGGTCACGCGCCTGCAGGAAGTCGCCGTGCAGGCGTTCGGAGCACTGCGACTTCGCGATTACGGACGCGTCGATCTCCGGGTGGCCGCCAACGAGGAGATTCACGTGATCGAAGTGAACCCCAACTGCTACCTGGAGCGGGAGGGCGAGTTCGCGCGGTCGGCGGCCAACGCCGGGATGTCACACGAGCAGCTGGTGGGACGCATCGTGGAGCTGGCGCGAGCGCGATACGCTCGCTGAGCATGGGACAGGAGCTTAAACGAAAGAAGCCGGCGCGATGCGCCGGCTTCTCCGTATACGACGAAGAACGTCTTACCGCGACGACTTGCGAGCGGACTTCTTCGCGCCGCGCTTCGCGGTCTTCTTGCGAGCGCCGCCCTTCTTCGCACCCGCCTTCTTCGCCGACGACTTCTTGCGAGCGGATCCCTTCTTGGCGCTCTTACGCGCGCTCTTCTTTGCAGCCATGGTAATCTCTCCAGTCAAGGAGTTGAACGCTCGATCGAACCCCCGGTGGTTCGGACGAGCCAGCGGTCAGCGCCGTAGCGCCTTTCCGCCGCTGCACGATTTCATGGCGAAACCGTGAAGACACAGCAACGCGCAATCATACCGCGTCGCTCAAGCTTGTAAAATTGAAATCCCTGACCTTCAGCGGTGGAACCATGATCGCCTGCCCTGGTCCGCCGTCCTCACTCGCGCTGACCCGCACCGGCGTGCCGAGCGCTTCGAGATTGTTCAGCATGAAGACGGGCGAGTCGTTGAACCGCAAATTCTTTACCGCGCGGGTGATTTTCCCGCTCTCGATCAGGAACGTGCCGTCGCGGGTGAGTCCAGTGTAGAGGATGGTGCGTTGATCGACAGGGCGCAGATACCAGAATCGAGTGACGAGCAGACCGCGTGGCGTGGAAGCAATCATCTCGTCCAACGAGCTCGAACCGCCACTCATCTTCAGTGATCCGCCGCTCGCCGTCGGTGCAACGCCCTGCTTCTGAGCCCAGTAACGATCGTAGTCGAGAGTCGTCACGACTCCATTCTCGATCCAGGTGCTTCGACGGGTCGGCAATCCCTCGTTATCGAAGGGTGAACCGGCAACGTCAGGGTCGTACGGATCGGACACGATGGTGACACGTTCGTCGACGACCTTGCTGCCAATCTTGTTCCCGCCGCCCTGCTTCGAGAAGAATGAGCGGCCCTCGTCAGCCGCGCGCGCGTTGAGCGCGCGGCCGATGAACTGGATGAGATTTCCCACTGCGGTCGGTTCGAAGACGACCGTGTAGCGACCGGGTTCGACCGCCACCGGATTGCGGGACGCGCGGGCCTTCTCGGCAGCGCGCGCGCCGAGCGCGGCGGGGTCGATACGCGACCAGTCGTAGTGCGACGCCCCTGCCCAGCCGGAGCCGGTGCCATCGGGCGTGCGAACGGTGGTCGTCAGCGCGGTGGCGCTGCTGCGGGTGTAGGCGAACAGACCATTCGTGTTGGCGACGGCGTTCGCGCCGGCGCGCGCCTCGAGGAAGCCGGTGGAGACGAGCTTTGCCGACGACGCCGGCGCGGTGATGGCGCGAACGGCCTCGGCGCGGCCGCGCGGGTCGAGCGAGGCAGTTGCGTCGCTCCAATTGCGACCCGGCTGATACTGCTGCGGTCCGAGCTCCGGCATGAACTCCGGATCTTCAGGCGCGAGACGTGCGATGCGTTCGGCGGTCTCCACTGCCTGCTTGAGCGACTCGTCGTCGAGCTGATTGGTGCTGCTGGAGCCGCTGCGCCGGCCGGCGTGCGCGATGACGGTGACGGAGGTGTCGTAGCTATCGCCTCCGGTAGACACCTGATTCACGGCGAAGCGCGTGTTGCCCTGGCTGGCGCTCGAGATGCTGACACGCGCGCCGTCCGTAGTGGTGACGAAGCCGAGCGCCTTGCGCGCAATGGCCTCGCACTCCTCGCGCGAGAGGTAGCGCGCCGTCTGGGCGAGGGAGCGGAGGTCGCTCATGCCTTCCGCCCCGTGTTGATGACGTTGATGCTGCGGAAGCGGCTCGGCACGCAGCCGTGGCTCACCGCATTCACCTGGCTGGGCTGCCCCTTGGCGTCGTTGAACGCACCACCGAGGTGGTAGCTCTTCTTTCCGCCGATCATGTCGAGCGCACCCCAGAAGTCCGGCGTCCGCATCTGGTAGGCGACGTCCTTCAGCATCCCGGTGATCTTGCCGCCCTTGATCTCATAGAACAGCTGCCCGCCGAACTGCGCGTTGTAGCGCTGCTGGTCGATGGAGAAGCTGCCGTCGCCGATGATGGCGATGCCACGATCGGTGGCGGCGATGAGGTCGTCCCAGCCGAGATCCTTGTCGCCCGGAAGGAGCGAGACGTTGGGCATGCGCTGGAACTGGACGTCGCTCCAGCTCTCCGCGTACGAGCAGCCGTGCGAACGGACGGCGCGCCCGCTGGCCTTGTAATAGTCGGCGAGGAACGGTGCCTGCTCGCGGGTGGTCTGGTAGTCCACGAAGACGCCGTTGCGGATGATGTCGAAGCTCTCCGGCTTGACGCCCTCGTCGTCCCAGCCGACCGCGGAGAGGGAACCAGGCTGATCGCGATCGCCGCGGATGTTCATGAGGTGCGAGCCGTAGCGCAGCTTGCCAAGCACCTTTTCCGGCGGCGCGACGAAGCTGGTGCCTGCGTAGTTGGCCTCGAAGCCGAGGGCGCGATCGAGCTCGGTGGGATGCGCGACCGACTCGTGGATGGTGAGCCACAGGTGCGACGGATGGAGCACGAGGTCGTAGCGACCGACGTCGACCGGCTTGGCGGAGAGCTTCTGCACCGCCTCAGACGCCCACTTCGGCGCGTTCTCGACGAGGTTGGCGTCGCGGACGTGCTCGTAGCCGCGGCCCATCGGGGCGATCTCGTTGGAGGCGCGCGTCTGGAAGTCGCTCTGGTCCCTGGAGACGGCGGTGACGGTGACGCGTGGCTGGGTACGGTAGATGGTCTGGACGATGTACGATCCGTCGGACGAGGCGAACGTCTTCTCCTCGCGGAGGAAGAACATGCTCGAATTGACGAAGCGTGCGCCGCCCTTGAGCGCTGCGTCGTTCGCGGCGAGGAGCGCTCCGACCTTGTCCTCGATGGATACGCTGAATGGATCGATCTCGATCGGCGTGCGCCATTCGCCGCGCGGTACGGCGGTGACGGGCGCGAGAACCACAGGGCGGACGAGCGTGAGGGCGTTGGCGCGTGCCTGCTCCACCGCCTGCCGCGCGACGCGAGCCGTCTCGTCGCGTGAAAGCTCGCGGCTGGCGGCGAAGCCCCACGCGCCGTTCACGAGGGCGCGAACGCCGAAGCCCTGCGTCTGGTTGTCGACGAGTCCCTGTACGCGGCGCTCGCGAGTGAACAGCGACTGCGTGCGATTCCGTGCGAAGCGGACATCGGCGTACGTCGCGCCGGCGGAGCGTGCCGCGTCGATGGCGAGATGCGCGAGCGCCTGGATATCGGGGTCATCGCCGAAGGAGGGCGAGAGCCGCGACGGCGCGAGCAGCGCGCCGCGGGCGGCGGAGGGAACCGCGGCGAGTCCGGCGATCGCGGCGGTGGCAACGGACGTCGTCCTGATGAACTCCCGGCGGGAAGAACCCACGCAGTACCCTCGGCTTTCTGATGCGTGCGGTGCGCGTAAGTGTGCGCGCAGCGCTGCGGTGCAACTCGCGCGAATATAGGAACACGAGAAATCGCACGCAATAGTGAATCGCGCGCGTCTCATTTAGAGAAATCCGGAAGCGTGAATGGTACGTGGCATCACACTTCCATCGACATCGGAAATCCATTTGGTTTCGATGTCGCTTCGAACGAGGCGACGTGCGGTCTTCCAGATCGAGAGAGAGGCGCGCGTGAGAGCGCTGGTGAAAGCAACGGCGGGGCCGGGCTTCGTGCTGCGAGACGTGCAGCGCCCGACGATCCGCGATGACGAAGTGCTGATCAAGGTGCGCCGTGCCGGTGTCTGCGGCACCGACGTACACATCTACGAGTGGGACGCGTGGGCGCAGGGACGATGCAAGCCACCGTTCACCGTCGGTCACGAGTTCGCCGGCGACGTGGTGGAAGTCGGCAGCCTGGTGACCGACGTGAAGAGGGGCGACCGGGTGACGGCAGAGGGACACCTCGTGTGCGGCCGTTGTCATCTCTGCCGTACCGGGAACGCGCACGTCTGTCCGAACACGAAG
>Ga0070658_10004787_pt1 | contig 11013 bp, 11 predicted proteins | sample KBSC13metaG_FD_64664 | JGI IMG/M metagenome (GOLD analysis project Ga0070658, IMG submission 64664) | Corn rhizosphere microbial communities from Kellogg Biological Station, Michigan, USA - KBS C1-3 metaG | ecosystem: Host-associated > Plants > Roots > Rhizosphere > Soil ... | reverse complement strand
TGCTCGGCCTCGAGATCGGCGCGAACCTTGCCGCGCTGGCCGTGCCCGGCACCGAGGGCAAGCTGGCGGCGCTCCTCGCTTCGGCGGCAAGCGGCACGACCCGGGATTGGGAAGTGTCGCTCCTGCTCGCCGGACGCCCCGCGACGATCTCGTTCAGCGGAAAGCCCGGGCGGGAGGGTGTCCTCCTCCTGGGCCAGCTCGTTCCCGAGCAATTCGTCAAGGCGCTCGACCAGCTATCAGGTTCGATGGAGGACGTGGTCGCGCTGAACCGCCAGATCGCCGCGCAGAAGAAGGAGATCCAGGCGCGGCACGACGAGGCGCTGCGGCTCAATCGCGAGCTCTCCGAGTCCCACAAGGGGGTGCTCACGATGCACGTGGAGCTCGAGGACCGGGCGCGCGAGCTGCGCCGCTCCGGCGACGTGAAGTCGCGCATGGTGGCGAACGTGAGCCACGAGTTTCGCACGCCCCTGCATTCGATCCTCGGGCTCTCGCGCCTGCTGCTCGACGGCGTCGACGGCTCCCTGAACGACGAGCAATCGCGCCAGGTCTCGTTCATCCGCTCCTCGGCCGAGGAGCTCATGCAGTTCGTCGACGACATGCTCGATCTTTCGCGCGCCGACGCCGGCAAGGCCGCGCTGCGCATGGAGACCTTCTCGCTCGCGGACTTCGCCGCGTCGCTGCGGGGGATGCTGCGGCCGCTGGTGATTCCCGATCGCCCGGTCGAATTCCTGTTCGAGGACGCGCCCGACGTGCCCGTGGAGACCGACCGCGCGAAGGTCTCGCAGATCGTGCGCAACCTCGTTTCCAATGCGCTCAAGTTCACCGAACGTGGCGAGGTGCGCGTGCGCTCCGCCGTGGATGCCGCTGGCCGCCTCACGATCCGCGTCTCCGATACCGGGATCGGCATCGCGCCGGAGGACCTCGATCATGTCTTCGAGGAGTTCGGCCAGCTCGTGACGCCGCTGCACGAGCGCTCCAAGGGGTCGGGGCTCGGCCTGCCGCTCTCGCGCCGCCTGGCCCAGCTGCTCAACGGCACGCTGGAAGCCGAAAGCGAGCCGGGCAAGGGCTCGACCTTCACGCTCTCGATCCCCGCGCAGCACCCGGAGGCGCGCGAAATGGAAGCGCTGGTCGAGCGCAGCCGCCAGCGCCCCGCGGGCCGCGGCTCGGTGCTCGTGGTCGAGGACGACCGCAAGACCCTCTTCGTCTACGAGAAGTACCTCGTGATGGCGGGGTTCCACGTGCTGCCCGCTCGCACCATCGAGGAGGCCGAGGCGCTGCTCGAGGCCACGCGTCCGGCGGCGATCGTGCTGGACGTGATGCTCGAGGGCGAGACCTCGTGGGGCTTCCTCGCGCGCCTCAAGCAGTCGGCGGATACCTGCGACATTCCGGTGCTCGTGGTCACGGTCACCAATCGCGAGCAGAAGGCGCGCGCGCTCGGGGCCGACGAGTTCTGGTTGAAGCCCCTGGACCAGGAGCGGCTGGTGAAGCGCCTGCGCTCCCTCACGCGCTCGAACCTGTCGCCGCGCGTGCTGGTGATCGACGACGACGAGCGCGCGCGTTACCTGGTGCGCAAGCACCTGGCCGGCGAGCGCTTCGAGGTGAGCGAGGCGGCCACCGGCACCGACGGCGTGGCCCTCGCGCAGCAGCTCGTGCCCCACGTGATCCTGCTCGACTTCCTGCTCGAGGAGATGACCGCCTTCGACGTGCTGGACGAGCTCAAGTCCGATCCGCGCACGCGCGCGATCCCGGTCATCATCGTGACGAGCCAGGCCCTCGATCCCTCGCAGCAGCAGCGCCTCATGGAGGAGGCCGAGGCCGTCATCTCGAAGCAGAACCTGAGCCGCGAGCTTGCGTTGAGCCGCATTCGTGACGCGCTCGCCAAGTCCGGCGTCACGGTCTAGTAGTCCCGTCGGCGCACGCGAATCGACCCGACCGGAGCACCCGGCGGGCTAAACCACTCGTCGCCCGGTGGTGCCCAAACGGGTCCAGGGAGACATTCGATGAAAACCACCGCATTCCGCCGCGACGCTTTCCACGCCGCGATCCTCGCCGCGCTCCTGGCACCGGGGTGGGCCGTGGCCAGCGCGTCCCACGAGGCCCATCCTTCCGCCGACAGCGTCGTGCGCGCGCTGCAGAGCGACGACGCGCTGCTCGAGCGCGTGGCCAATGCGCTGGCCAACGACCCGGAGCTCGGGAACGTCGACATCACGGTGCTCGTGGGCGAAGGGCGCGTGGCCCTCCAGGGACGCACGCAGACCGCCGGGCAGGCCGTGCGCGCGGTGGCCGTCACGCGCCGCGCCGCGGGCTCGGGCGTGGAGGTGAGGAGCGAGCTGACGAGCGTGCGTCCGCGCGACGCGGCGGGCGCCTGACCTACGGCTGCTTCGGCGGCTGCGACGTGACCGCCGCGCGGATCGCGCGCAGCTTCGCCTTCACGCGGCGCTCGTTCTCGAGCCCCATGCGCACGAGCACCTTGCGGCCACTCGAGAGCGATTGCAGCTCGGGATCCGCGTACTCGTACAGCACGTGCGGCACGGTGAGCTTGACCGGCCCCGCCGGCTCGGGCGCATCGAGGAGGTGGTCGATGACCTCCACCAGGCGGTCGTTGAAGTAACCCTGCGGATAGCCGAGCTCGACGTACGCTTGCTGGAAGAGCGGATAGAAGCGCCGGTACACCGCGACCAGCTTCTGCGTATCGACCGCGTCCATGGCGCGGATGAAGGGCGTGTAGCGCGCGGCGTTCTGCGATGCGAGCTCCAGGGTCGCGCCGTCGCCGCGGGTGGCGGGCAGCCCGGCCATGGGCTTCACGGGATTCAATCGCGCCGCGTACGACTCGCGCGGCAGGTTGTCGATGGTGGCCACGACGCGGCGCACGAAGTCCTGCAGGTTGAGGAAATGCGCGACCGCGTCGCGATCGAGGGCCGCGAGCGCCGCCCCGAGGACGCCGTCGCTGTCGTTCAGCGCCGGCAAGGTTTGCGCGGCGGGCGGCTCGATCGGATGCACCGGACCGGTCGGTGCGGCCGGCGCAGGGGGCGAGGGCGCGCTCGCCGCGGGGGGCGGCGGCAAGGCCGGCGCGTGCGATGCGTTCCAGTACCACAACCCGGCCGCGCCGATCACGGCGATGACGACCACGGCGATCACAGCCTTCGCGAGCCCGCTCATGTCTTTCCACCCGCAGTGCAATGACGCCATGGTACGGGGCGTTGCGGCCTCGTGCGCGCCCCCTATCGCGCTTGGCTATGGTCAGCGGCCGATCCGCGGGTCCAGCATGTCGCCCAGCACCGCGCGCCAGGCCCAGGCGCGCCGCAATCCGACGCCCGGAAGCGCCTCGAGGCGCCCGTCATGGGCCGCCGCATGGAGCTGCTCCAGGGTCGCGATGCGGAGGTCGTCGCGGATGCGGCGCGCGAGCGCGGGGCCGATGCCGGGCAGGGACTGGAAGACCGAGGCGGGGTCGGCTGCGCGCCGCAGCTCCTCGAGCAGGGGCCAGCGTCCATTCGCGAGCATCTGCGCGATGGCGCCGGCGATTCCGAGCCCGACGCCGGGGATCGCATCGAGCGCCCGCGCGCCGCCTTCCTCGAAGAGCGCCTGCAAGGAGCGCGGATGGGCGAGCACGCCGCGGGCCGCGACGCGGAAGGCGTTCACGCGGTAAGGCGACGCGGCCCGGCTTTCGAGCAGGCGCGCGGCCTCGAGCAGGCGTTCGGCCACGCGGCGGTTGCTTTCGGGGATGCGGCGCATGTCGCTACAACGGGGCGCGCGGTCGCGCGGATGACTTGCCGCCGGCCTACTGCCGCAGCACCACCTTGTCGTAGAGGTCGGGCAGGCGCGCACCGGGGTCGTACTTCGCCTTGAGCGCGCGATACGCCGTCCCGCCATAGATCGCGTCGAACGCCTCGCGCGTGAAGCAGCTCTCGGAGTAGAGCGACTTGATTCCCCCCGCGCGTGCCACCTCGTCCTCGATCATGCGGTTGAAGTGGCCCGGTTCGTGGCGCTCCCGGCGGCGCACGACGTCCCAGAAACCGAAGTTCACGTACCAGCGCCGCTGCATCGGATAGAGCGTGAAGCGCGAAGCGTTCGCGCGCGGCCCGATGGGGCACATCCAGACCGGCCAGATGCCGATCTCGCGCGCGAGGAAGGCGAGAAAGCGCGCGGCATGCCCGATCGGGATGTCGACGTCCTGGATCACCGATTCGCCCTGCATGCCGCGCAGGCGATCGAGCGCACGCGTGAGCCCGACGCGGCTATTCCACCGCATGATGCGCGTGTACGTGCGCGAACCGAGGCGCTCGCGCCCATAGAGCCGGCGCACCAGCGGGTTCTGCGCCAGCAGGTTCTTCGAGCACCAGAACCAGTCGGTGTCCCAGCGCCAGAGGAAATCTCGCGTGGTGAGCCAGTCCTCGCGCCTCGCCTCGATGGAGCGGTAGTAGATGCTGCCGTACGTGTAGTCGCTGGCCGCGGGCGCGGTGTCGGCGAAGCGGCCGAGCGTGAGGTAGAGCCGGCCGGGCGCGAATATCGTCCCGTCGATGAAATCGGCCTCGCATGCGTCGCATGCCTCCTCGACCGCGGCGAAGTACGCCCCGGCGTCGCTGAACTGCCGATGCTGGACGTGCACGTAGGGCCTCACCGGGATCACGCGGCTCTTCACGCGCAGCGCATAGCCCAGCGTGCCGTACGAATTGGGCAGCGCGAAGAAGAGGTCCGCGTGCTCGTTGGTCGCCGTACAGGTGAGCACTCGAGCATCCCCGGTGAGCACTTCCAGCTCCTCGACCGCCTCGTGCACGAGGCCCTGGCGAAAGGACGTCGCCTCGATGCCCACGCCCGCGACCGCGCCGCCGAGCGTGATGGTCTTCAACTGCGGCACGACGGCCGGCATGACGGCGTGCGCGAGGCATGCGTCGGTGAGCGCTTCGTACGGCACCATGCCTTCTGCGTCCACGGTGCCGCGGGCCGGATCGACCTCGAGCACCTGGCAGAGCGAGCGCACGTCGAGGCGGCGGCGCGCCTCGGCGCGACGATCGCGAAAGATGTTCGAGGTGTCCTTCGCGAGGGCGAGCCGGCCTTCGCCCGAGCGCATCTCCCGTGCCAGCGCCGCGACGCGTTGCGCGTGCGCCGCGGCCGCGTTCACGAATACATGTACTCGCGGCTGTGCGGGAAGCTGCTCCAAGACACGTTGCCGCGCGCGAAGACGATCTGGAAGAGATGGGTGCGGCCGTTGTGAAGGCGGAACATCTCGGCGCAGCCCAGCAGGTACGTGCGCCAGATCCGCCGGAAACGCTCGTCGAATTTCCCCGGGTCGAGCGCGTGGATCCTCGGCCAGTTCGCGTCGAAGCGCTCGGCCCACGCGTCGAGCGTGAGCGCGTAATGCCGCCTGAGGTTCTCGATGTCGATCACCTCGAGGCCGGCGTCCTCCATCGCGACGATCACGTCGGCGAGGCTCGGGATCCAGCCGCCGGGAAAGACGAACTCGCGGATGAAGTACTCGGTGGGACGGCGGCCGACGTGGCCGATGAAGTGGAGCAGGCCCAGCCCGCCGGGCTTCAGGAATTTCGCGTGCGCCCGCACGACCTCGGCGAGCTGGTCGCGACCCGCGTGCTCGAGCACGCCGATGGAGACCACCTTGTCGAACTCCTGGTGGGCGTCGCGGAAATCGGTCTCCACCACCGAGAGCGACTTGCCCAGCCCGCGACGCGCGATCTCCTCGCGCACCATGGCGTTCTGCTCCGGCGTGTTGTTGAGCCCCACGACGTTCACGCCATGGCGCTCGTGCGCGTGGAACATGAAGCCGCCGAAGCCGGTGCCGATGTCGATCACGCGCTCGCCGGGTTGCAGCATCACCTTGCGGCAGACGTGCTCGACCTTGTTGCGCTGCGCCTCCTCGACGTCGCGCGTGCCGTCCTTCCAGTAGCCGCACGTGTACATGAGGAGATCGCGATCCAGCCAGAGCCGGTAGAAATCCGTACCGAGCCCGTAATGGAAGCGCGCGTTGGCCTGCGCTTGCTCCCAAGTGCGGTTCGAGTGACGCCACTCGTGCACTTGGTTGCGCAGGCCGACCAGCCAGTTGGGCCGGGTCTCGCCGCCGGCCATGGCCTGGCGCAGCGGCACGCGCAGGTCCCCTTCGAGGTCGAGGTCGCCGTCGAAGTACGACTCGAGCAGGCCGATGTGGCGGAAGAGCGCCGCCCGCGCCTTGGCGCGGGGATTGCGGAAGACGACCTGGAAGTCGGCGGCATTCGCGGCCATGTCCGAAGTCTACGCCACGCGCAACGAAGCTCCGTGAAACTCCGCGGTCGATTGAAAGTCCGCAGGATGGGGGGCCGGCGTGGCGATGCGCGGGCGAATGGTGGCAACCCCGCGGGCAATCGCGGCCAATCCGCGGACGGAGGGACCTTCTGAAGATCGCGACCTACAACGTGAACGGCGTGGCCGGGCGCATGCCGCGGCTCGTGGAATGGCTGCGCGAGACGGCGCCGGACGTGGTCTGCCTGCAGGAGATCAAGACGGGGGACGCGACCTTTCCCGCGGCGAAGATCGAGGCCGCCGGCTACGGCGCCGCATGGCATGGGCAACGCGCGCATCATGGCGTCGCCGTGCTGGCCCGCGGCCATGCGCCGCGCGAAATCCGGCGCGGCGTGCCGGGCAACGAGGACGATCCCCGCGCGCGCTATCTCGAGTGCGAGGTCGATGGCGTGGTGATCGCCTCGGTGTACGTGCCCAACGGCAATCCGGTGCCGAGCCCCAACTTCGACTACAAGCTGCAGTGGACGCGCCGCTTCAACGCGTATGCGCGCGAGCTCATCGCCTCCGGCAAGCCCGCGATCCTCGCGGGCGACTTCAACGTGGTGCCGACCAACTTCGACATCTACAACGCCGGCTCCTGGCGCTTCGACGCGGTGCTGCAACCGCAGACGCGCGCGCTGCACGAGGAGTTGCTCGCCCAGGGATGGACCGATGCCACGCGCCAGCTGCATCCGAAGAAGCGCATCTACACGTTCTGGGTGAACGCCGCGGCGTTCCAGCGCAATGCCGGCTTCCGCATGGATTTCCTCCTGCTCTCGCCGCAGGTCGTGCCGCTGCTGCGCGAGGCCGAGGTCGATGCCGAGTATCGGGGGCGCGAGAAGCCGAGCGACCATGCGCCGACGTGGATCCGCATCCACCGCGTTCGTGGTTGAATCGCGCATGGGCTTCGATTCCCGGCAGGTCCGCGCGCTCTTCTTCGATGTCTTCGGCACGATGGTCGACTGGCGTGGGGGCATCGCGCGCGAGGCGCGCGGGATCCTCGAGCCGCTCGGCCACCGGCTCGACTGGATCGCCTTCGCCGACGCTTATCGCGGCGAATACCAGCCCGCGATGGAGGAAGTGCGATCGGGCGCGCGGCCCTTCGAGCGCCTCGACGTGCTGCACCGGCGCATGCTCGAGCGCGTGCGCGGCCGCTTCGGCCTGGAGGGGCTGGACGAGGCCACGCTCGTGCGCATGTCGCTTGCATGGCATCGGCTCGACGCGTGGCCGGACGTGAAGCGCGCGTTTCCGCGCCTGCGCGAGCGCTGCCTCATGGCGCCGGTGTCCAACGGCAACATCGCGCTCATGGTCGACCTCGCGCGCCACAACGGCTTGCATTGGGACGCGATCCTGGGGGCCGAGATCGCGCGCGACTTCAAGCCGAAGCCGCGCGTGTACCTCGCGGCGGTCGAGGCGCTCGGGCTCGAGCCTTCCCGGTGCATGATGGTCGCGGCGCACAGCTACGACCTGCAGTCGGCCGCCGCCGTCGGGCTTCGCACCGCGCACGTGGCGCGTCCCGGGGAGTCACCGAAGGGCGAGAGCGGCCCCTCGGTGCCGGTCGACATCGCGGTGACGTCCTTCGAGGAGCTCGCCGAAAAGCTCTAGTTACAAGCGGCGGATCTCGACCTTGCGGAAGCGGATCGGGTGCTTGCCCTCCTTGTCCACGCCGGGCGCCTTCTGCAGGCCGATGAGGCCGCGCGCATGCTTGCCGTCGTGCGCGTCGGCGGTCTTCACGCCGTTGAGCGTGACGACCATGTGATCGCCCTTCGCGGTGATGACGTACGTGTTCCATTTGCCGCCCGCCTTCGGCATGGGCGAGACCTTCGCCACGTCGACGATGGCGCCGGTGCCATACTCGGGCGCGGGGCGCTTGTCCCAGATGTTGACCTCGTAGCACACCGCGGAGGTGAGCTTCACGGGCTCCGAGCAGCGGATGAAGATGCCGCTGTTGGTGTCGGCCTCCGCGTAGAACTCCGCGCGGATCTCGAAATCGGCATATTCCTCTTTCGTGACGAGGAACCCGGTGCCGCTGTCGGCGCTGATGACGCCGTCCTTGAGCGTCCAGTTCGCATCGCCCACGCGATTGAACTGGCCAATGTCGGCGCCGTTGAAGAGGGTGGTCCATCCCTCGGACGCACCGCCGAAATGCGAACAGCCCTGCAGGGCCAGCCCCAGCAGCACGGCCCCCACGCCTGCGTTGACGCGCTTCATCGGTCTCTCCTCGCCATGGTGGTGTGTGATGCGGGCCAAGGATGCCACAATGGAAAGATGAGCACCGCTACCGCCGATCGCTCGCTCAGCGCCCGGGTCGACGCGATCTACCGCGCGGAATCGCGCCGCGTGCTGGCGACCCTCATCCGCCAGCTCGGCGATTTCGACATCGCCGAGGAGGCGTTGCACGAGGCCTTCGTCGCGGCGGTGGAGCAGTGGCCCGCGGAGGGCATCCCGGACAACCCGCGCGCCTGGCTCATCACCACCGCGCGCTTCAAGGCGATCGACCGCCTGCGCCGCCGCACGAAGCACGACGTGCCCCTCGACGAGGCCCTCGGGGAAAGGCTCGAGGCGCTGGTCGATCCGGGCCGGCCCGAGGACGCGGGCGGCATCGAGGACGATCGCCTGCGCCTCGTCTTCACGTGTTGCCACCCCGCGCTCGCCGCGGAAGCGCAGGTCGCGCTCACGCTGCGCGAGGTGTGCGGCCTCACGACCGAGGAGATCGCGCGGGCCTATCTCGTGCCCGCGCCGACCATCGCGCAGCGCATCGTGCGCGCGAAGGCGAAGATCCGCGACGCGCGCATCCCGTACGAAGTGCCGGAAGCATCGGAGCTGCCTGCAAGGCTGGAAAGCGTGCTGCGCGTGATCTACCTCGTGTTCAACGAGGGCTATCTCGCCTCGTCGTCGGACGATGCGATCCGCTCGGAGCTCTGTGCCGAGGCGCTGCGCCTCGCACGGCTCGTGGTCGAGCTGCTGCCGCATCCGGAGGTGGTGGGGCTCTTCGCCCTCATGCAGTTGCACGAGTCGCGTCGCGCGGCGCGCACCGACGGCGCCGGCGAGCTGGTGACGCTGGAGGAGCAGGACCGCGCGCGCTGGAATTCCGCGCAGATCGTGGCGGCGATCCCGCTCGTGGAAGCCGCGCTCGCGACCGAGGGACGCGGCCCGTATGCGATCCAGGCCGCGATCGCCGCGCTGCATGCGCAGGCCCCGTCGTGGGAGGCCACCGACTGGGCACAGATCGTCGCCCTCTACGACGTGCTGCTCGCGATGGCGCCCTCGGCCGTGGTGGAGCTGAACCGCGCCGTGGCCATCGCCATGCGCGATGGGCCGGCCGCGGGCCTCGAGCTCGTCGACGCGATCCTCGCCCGGGGCGAGCTCGGCGATTACCACCTGGCGCACGCCGCCCGCGCCGACTTCTGCCGCCGCCTGGGCCGCGACGCCGAGGCTCGCGCCGCCTATGGCGCCGCACTCGCCCTCGTGCGCCAACCCGCCGAGCGCCGCTTCCTCGAGGCCCGGCTCGCGCGGCTGGGCTAGGAAATTTCCCGGGAGGTGTCGAAATGGCGCTGTCCGCTTCGACTCCTCCGCGAAGGCCCGGTCCCGTGCTGGCCGGGCCGCACGGAGCCGACATGCGCTACCTCTGCCTGATCTACCTCGACGAGAAGCAGCTCGCCGCCATGCCCGAGCCCGAGATGAGCGCGCTCAATGCGCGCCATCTCGAGTTCAACGGGAAACTCGTCGATAGCGGCCACTACGTCGAGGCCGAGGCGCTGCAACCGGCCGCGGCCACGACGTGCGTGCGCATCCGCAATGGCAAGGTCGCATTGACCGATGGCCCCTATGCCGAGACGAAGGAGATGGTCGCGGGGTTCTACCTCATCGAGGCGCGCGACCTGAACGAAGCCGTGCAGGTCGCGTCCCGCATTCCCGCGGCCCCGCTGGGCACCGTGGAAATCCGGCCCTGCCGCGACCTCGAGGTCGACGGGGTGGCGCACAAGGCGACGCGCAGGGCATGCTGACTTTCCAGGAGGACACATGAAGTTCATGGTCATGGTGAAGGCGACGGCGGATTCCGAAGCGGGCAGGATGCCCGAGCGCAAGCTTCTCGAGGCGATGGGCAGGTTCAACGAGGAGCTGGTGAACGCCGGCGTGATGCTCGCGGGGGAGGGGCTGCAACCGAGCTCGAAGGGCGCGCGCATGAAGTTCGGCGCCGATGGAAAGCGCACGCTCGTGGATGGCCCGTTCGCGGAGACCAAGGAGCTGGTCGCCGGGTTCTGGATCTGGAAGGTCGCATCGCGCGAGGAAGCGATCGCCTGGCTCGAGCGCTGTCCCGCGCCCTTCGACGACCAGCCGTGCGAGATCGAGCTGCGCCAGGTGTTCGAGGCCGAGGACTTCGGCGCGGAATTCACCCCCGAGCTGCGCGCCCAAGAGGAGCGCCTGCGGGAAAGGCTCGGGGCGGGCAAGGACTAGTCCCCGATGTCGGACGGGATGCGTCGGAGGGCTCCGACGCATCTTTCGCCCGCCGTCCAAGCGATCCTCCATCAGTAGCTCGAACGCGCAAAAGCGGCGCGCGTCCAACGGGTCAAGGAGGACATTCCACCATGGGACTTTCGAAGGCACTCATCGCAGTCATCGCCGTGGCCGGCACCGCCCAGGCCGCGTCCCTCACGCTGTACAAGCAACCCAACTTCTCCGGCGACAAGCTCACGCTGAGAAGCGACACGGACGACCTCACGGGGCACAACTTCCAGGACCAGG
>Ga0070658_10004786_pt1 | contig 11013 bp, 12 predicted proteins | sample KBSC13metaG_FD_64664 | JGI IMG/M metagenome (GOLD analysis project Ga0070658, IMG submission 64664) | Corn rhizosphere microbial communities from Kellogg Biological Station, Michigan, USA - KBS C1-3 metaG | ecosystem: Host-associated > Plants > Roots > Rhizosphere > Soil ... | reverse complement strand
GCCCGGAGCCGTCCCCGCCACGACGCCGTCGACCGTCTCCGTCCCGGACGCGTCCAGCAGTGTCGGCAGCAGGTGCACCTGGCCGGTCACGGTCGCCCCGGCGCCATGCAGAGCCGCGAGCACGGTGCGCGCGCTGCCGGCCGGGGCGTCGGGCGCCAGCAGCAGGAGCACGCGCTGGTCCGGCAGCGCGTCGCGCAGCACGCGGCCCTGAAGCCGGGCAGCGAGGTCGTCGCCCGCGGCGCCCTGCACGACCGGCGCGGCCGTCGTCGCGGCCTTGGAGGGCACGGGCTCGGCGGAGATCGACGTCGTGCCGACCACGATGCCGACGGCAAGCGCGAGCAGCGCCGCGGCGAGGGACGTCACGTGGTAGCGGAAGCTCACCATCTCCAGCTCTCCGGCCAGCTCGCGCGATCCAGCAGGCGATGCCAGCGCCCGTCCAGGACGGAGGGGTCGAAGCCGTGCGGAGTGATCAGCAGTGCGGTGGCGGCGACCGCAGCCAGCGCGACCAGCAGCAGGAGGATCGCCGGCCAGACCGCGGCGGCGGGCACGAGCGCAGCGGCCGCGACCGGGCTGACGAGCCGCTCCCCCACGTGCAGCCGCGTCAGCAGCGCGGAGGCACCTGCGGCACGGCCCCGGTCGAGGAGGTGCTCGACCGACAGCGGCAGTCCCGCCGCCACGACGAGCGCCGGCTCCTGGGCCGCGACCAGCAGGAGTGCCATGTCTTCCGACTGCGCCCGCGTGCGGAAGCTGACCGGGGTGATCCCGAGGGTCTCGAGCCGCGAGCAGCCGGGCGCGTCGAGAGGCACGACGACGTCCCGCGCGGTGCGAAGGGCCTTGTCGCTCATGGTCTCCGGGTCGCCGACGACCACGTCGGGGCGCAGGCGGCGGTCCAGCAAGAGGTCCGCGCCGCTGTCGACACCGACGAGGACCGGAGAGTGCTGGCGGCGGTAGGCGGACAGCCGGCGGAGGTCTCCGTCGTACGACCCGGTGACGACCAGGACGTGCCGGTCGCGCAGTCGCGTGGTGAGGCTGGGCACGCCGATGCCCTCGAGCAGCAGAGCGCGCTCGTCCAGGAGCAGCTCGGTGGTGATGGCCGTGAGGTCGCTGAGCTGCGCGGCGAGCCCGGCGCGGGCGTGCTCGGCGCTCGCGGCCACCGAGTCGGCGTCCTGGACGACCCCGCGGGCCACGACCGTGTCGTGGAGCAGGAGCAGGTTGCCGTCGACCTGCACCTCGTCGCCGTCGGAGACGGACTCGAAGACGCTGTCACCGACGGCGTCGAGCAGCACCACACCTGCTTCCACCAGGACCGCCGGCCCGAGGTTGGGGTAGCGCCCGCTCGTGCTCGGCGCCGCGTTGACGACCGCCACGACGCCGCGCCGGACGAGCTCCTCGGCCGTCGCCGCATCGAGGTCGACCTGGTCCAGCACCGCGATGTCCCCCGAGTCGACGCGGCGCAGCACGCGGGTGCTCACCCTGCTGACGCGGGCCACACCCGTGACGGGCGTGGCAGCGGTCGGTACCTGCTTCACCCTTCGAGCGTGACGCCCGGAGTCGCCGGGGCCGGGGATCTCCGGACGGCGTGTCGCAGCGTCAGCCGCGCTTCGCGTCGGCCGCCGCGGCGAGCAGCTCCTCGGCGTGGCCACGGGAGAGGCCGGTGTCGGTGCCGGCCATCATGCGGCTCAGCTCGGCGACCCGACCGGCGTCGTCGAGCGCCACGATGCCGCTGCGGGTCACCGACCCCTCGTCGCTGTCCTTGCGGACCTGCAGGTGCTGGTCGGCGAAGGCCGCCACCTGCGGGAGGTGGGTCACGACGATCACCTGGTGGTCGCGCGCGAGGCGTGAGAGGCGCCGGCCGACCTCCACCGCCGCCGCACCGCCCACACCGGCGTCGACCTCGTCGAACACCATGACCGGGGTGCCATCGGTCCCCGCGAGGACGACCTCGACGGCCAGCATCACGCGCGAGAGCTCACCGCCGGACGCGCCCTTGTGCAGCGCCCGCGCGGGTGCCCCGGGGTGCGGCTCCAGCAGCAGCTCCACCTCGTCGGTGCCGTGCGGGCCCGCGTGCAGCACACGGTCCCCCACTCCCAGACCGACTCCCTCCTCGCGCTGCGTCACTGCGGCCGAGACGACCGCGTGCGGCATGGCCAGAGCAGCCAGCTCCGCGGAGACGGAGCGGCCGAAGCGCTCCGCGGCGGCCTGCCGTACCGCGGTCAGCTCCTCCGCGAGCGTGCTGAGCTCCGCGGCCAACCGCACCTCTTCGGCCCGCAGCGCAGAGACGGTGTCGCCGGTGGCGTCGAGCTCCAGGAGCCGATCGCTCGCACGGCTCGACCAGGCCAGCACGCCGTCGACGCCGTCGGTCGCGTGCCGGCGCACCACGGCGGTCAGGGACGCGAGGCGCTCCTGGGCGGTGGTGAGGCGAAGGGGATCGGCATCGACGGACGCCGCGTAGGACGCGAGCTCCTGGGCGAGGTCGGTGACCAGGACCGCCACTTCCTGAGCCCGGCGCCCCAGGTCGCCGAGCGCGCGGTCGTGGGTGGCACCGTTCTCGATCGAGCGCCGGGCGGCGGTGAGCAGCTGCAGGGCGTCGACCGCCTCTCCGGACTCGTCACCGGTCAGGGCCTCCTGGGCCGAGGCGGCGGCGGAGCGCAGGTCGTCGGCGTTGGCCAACCGCTCGATCTCCGCCTGCAGCACCAGGTCCTCCCCGGGCTCGGGTGCCAGCACCTCGATCTCGGCGAGCCCGAGGCGGAGCAGCTCTGCCTCCGAGGCGCGGGCGTCGGCCTCGGCCTGCAGCTGCTGGAGCGTCGCCTGCGTGTCGCGCCAGCGCGACCAGGTCGCGCCGAAGCGATCCCGCAGGGCGAGAGCGTCCTGGCCGGCGAACCTGTCGAGCGCTTCGCGCTGCTCGGCCGGCTTCAGGAGGCGGAGCTGGTCGCTCTGGCCGTGGAGGGCGAGGACCTGCTCGCCGACCTCACCGAGCACGGCAACCGGGACGCTGCGACCGCCGACGTGTGCGCGGGACCGGCCGTCGGCCCCGACGGTGCGGGCCACGAGAAGTGCGTCGTCGTCGAGGTCACCACCCGCGTCGTGAGCCCGGTCGACCGCGGGATGGTCGGCGGGGAGGACGAGCCGTCCCTCGACCACAGCGCGAGGTGAGCCCGGGCGCACCCGGCCGGCGTCGGCGCGGCCGCCGAACAGCAGCGAGAGCCCTTGGACGACCATCGTCTTGCCGGCGCCGGTCTCGCCTGTCACGACGGTCAGGCCGGGGGCCAGCTCGAGCACCGCCTCGTCGATGACGCCGAGGCCGGAGATGCGCAGCTCTTCGAGCATGCGTTCGACTCTAGCCAGGACCTGCGACGGGACGTGGGACCTCAGGCGTCCGGGCGCCCGCGCCAGCCGTCGACATCGAGGTCGAACTTCTCCACGAGCGTGTCCGTGAAGGTCCGGGGATGCGGAGTCCGCGCGAGGAGCACCGGCCGCGCGCCCTCGCGGACCTCGACGCGTGCGCCGTGCGGGAGCGAGATGGTCCGGCGGCCGTCGCAGGACAGCAGGGCGTCGGCGCCGCTGGCCAGGACCTCCATCGCGACCTCGCTGCTCGTGGCGATCACCATCGGGCGGGCGAAGAGCGCATGTGCGCTGATCGGCACCACGAGCAGGGCCTCGACGCGAGGCCACACGATCGGACCACCCGCGCTGAAGGCGTAGGCCGTCGACCCGGTAGGCGTGGCGGCGACGACCCCGTCGCATCCCCAGCGCGACAGCGGTCGGCCGTCCACCTCGACCACGACCTCGAGCATCCGCTCCCGGGCGCCCTTCTCCACCGACGCCTCGTTGAGCGCCCAGGTCTCCCCCAGCAGCTGCCCGTCGAGCCGGGCGACGACGTCCAGGGTGACGCGCTGCTCCACCTCCCAGTCGCCCGCCAGGACGTGCTCGATCGTGTCGTCGAGGTGGTTCGCCTCGCTCTCCGCGAGGAAGCCGACGCGTCCCAGGTTCACGCCGAGCAGCGGCACGCCGGCGTCGCGGGCGATCTCGGCGGCGCGCAGGATCGTGCCGTCGCCGCCGAGCACGAAGACGAGCTCCGCCCCGACCGCGGCCTGCGCCGGGTCCTCGACCACGTCGACGCCGCTCACGTCGATCGCCGCGGCCTCCTCGGCGAGCAGGCGCACCCGGATGCCGGCGTCGTGCAGTCTCTTGGCGACCGTGCGGGCAGCCTCGGCAGTCTTGGCGCGGCCGATGTGCGCGAGCACGAGCACGGTGCGGGAGGTCACGCGCTCCACCCTCTCACTGTTGCCCTCATGGTCACTGTCGTCCTCATGGTCACTGTCGTCCTCATTGCGGGCCCTCCGCTACCGCCCGGAGGAGGTCGTCCTCCTGGAGCGCGGGGGCGCCGCGCCGAAGGTGCAGGAAGTACTCCACGTTGCCGCTCGGCCCGGGCAGCGGGCTGGCCGTCACGCCGAGCACGCCGAGACCGAGCTCCGCGGCGTGCGCCGCCACTCCGCGTACCGCCCCTGCACGTGCCGTCGGGTCCCGGACCACCCCGCCCGCGGGCAGCTTGTCCTTGCCGACCTCGAACTGCGGCTTGACCATGGGCAGCAGGTCGGCGTCGGCGGTCGCGACCCGGACGAGCGCCGGCAGCACGAGACCCAGCGGGATGAAGGACAGGTCGGCCACCACGAGCGACGGCGGCTCACCGACCTGGTCCGGCTCCAGGTTGCGGGCGTTGACGCGCTCGACGACGGTGACGCGGTCGTCCGTGCGCAGCTTCCAGTCCAGGAGGCCATAACCGACATCGACGGCCACGACGTGCGCAGCGCCCCGGCGGAGCAGCACGTCGGTGAAGCCTCCCGTCGACGCGCCCGCATCGAGGCACCGTCTGCCGGTGACCTCGAGCGCGAACGCGTCGAGAGCCCCGAGCAGCTTGTGCGCGCCCCGCGACACCCACTCCTCACCGGGGGCCGCCGCGACGACCACCGGCGTCCCGGCCTCCACCGCGGTGGCCGGCTTGGACGCGACGACTCCCTGCACCTTCACCCGTCCCTCGGCGATGAGGCCGGCGGCGTGCTCGCGGCTGCGCGCCAGACCGCGCCGCACGAGCTCCGCGTCGAGGCGTGCCCGACGGGGCAGGTCAGGCCTCGTCGAGCGTGGCGAGCGCGTCCTGCAGAGAGCGGTGCACCTGGTCGAACACCTCGACGTGGTCCGCGACAGGGGCGTCGTCGAGCCCGTCGAGCAGGGCCAGCGCCTCCTCGACCTGCTCAGGCACGGGCGGTCTTCTTCGCCGCTGTGCGCTTGGCCGGAGCCTTCTTCGCAGCGGCCTTCTTCGCCGGAGCAGCCTTGGCAGGAGCCTTCGCGGGAGACTTCGCGGGGGCCTTCTTGGCGGCGGGGCTCTTCCGGGCCTCGCGCAGCTCCTTCTCGAGGTGCCGGATGCGGGACGTGAGCTCCTTGACCTCCTCGGCGGTCGCCAGCCCGACGCGGCCGAGGGCCTTGTCGACCTCGAACTTGACCAGCGCGGTCACGGCCTCACGGTTGCTCTTGCTCTGAGCGACCAGGTCGTCGGCGATGGACGTCACCGAACCGGCTGCCGCCTCGCCCTGGGCCACCAGTGCCTTGGCCGCCGAGGTGGCCCGCTGCCGGGTGACCTCGGTCAGGCCGGTCGCGAGGGCCAGGTAGCCCTTGAGCGCCTCGTTCACGTCGTCCTCCTCGTGCGGCGTTTGTCGCGATCGTCATCGCCCTGGTCGTCGCCGTCGTCAGCACGCTACCGCGTGTGGGCTACCGTCAGGCGGGTGCAAGGACCGCGGCGTGGCGACTGAAGCCGCCTGCGACAAGGCGTTTCGCACGCTCGTCGACATGCTGGCCCGGGTACCTGACGACGTGCGCGCGCGCTACGTGCTGGACCGGACCGTCTCGTGCAAGGTGTCGGACCTCGGCGTGACCTGGTCCGGCCGACTCTGCGACGAGGGCATCGTCGGGCTGCGGACGGGTGACGACTCCAAGGCCCAGGTGCGGCTCACGGTGGGCAGCGACGATCTGATCGCGCTGGTCGAGGGCCGTCAGTCGGTCGCGACAGCCTTCGCCACCGGGAAGGTACGGGTACAGGCCAGCCCGCTCGACATGCTGCGGCTGACGAACCTCATCTAGGGGCCGACCGGGCCCAGGCGAGCGCGCACCTGGCCCGCAGGGCGTCGTCGCCGTCGTCGCTCCCGCGTACCTGACCCCCTTCGACCCACGCGGTCGCGTCCCGGCAGCGCGCCCGGCCGCCCTCGACCGTCACCTCGGGGTGCGCCGACACGAGCCCCCGGAGATCGGAGGCGAGGTATGTCGGGCGCTGCTCGGGCGCTGCCGCGAGCAGGTCGTCGCGGCGGGTGACGCCGGTCAGCACGAGGAGCGAGTCGGTGCCCGCCCGGTTGGCCCCGAGCACGTCGGTGTCGAGCCGGTCGCCCACGACCAGCGGACGACGGGCGGCGACCCGCTCCACGCTGGCGCGGTGCAGCTCCGGCTCCGGCTTGCCGACGACGACCGGCGTCTTGCCCGTCGTGTGGACGAGCGCTTGCACCATCGCTCCGTTGCCGGGCAGGAGGCCTCGCGGGCTCGGGTACGTCGCGTCGGTGTTGCCCGTGACCCACAGCGCGCCCGTCTCGATCGCGACGGCCGCCTCGGCCAGATCGGTCCAGGCGGTGCTGGGCTCGAGTCCCTGCAGGACGGCTGCGGCGCCGTCGGCGGAGCGCTGAGGCCGCAAGCCGGCGGCCGCCGCCTCCTCGGCCAGGCCGTCGCTTCCCACGACGAGGACGCGCGACCCGGCGGGAAGCCGGGCAGCAAGGAAGCGCACGGCGGCCTGCCCGCTGGTCACCACGTCGTGCGGGTCGGCCGGGATGCCGAGCGCGTTGAGCTGGGCCGCGACGGCCTCCGGCCGGCGCGAGGCGTTGTTCGTGACGAAGGCCGTGCGCATGCCCGCGACCCGCGCCGCCGCGACCGCGTCCGCGGCGTACGGCACCGGCTCGGGCCCGAGGTACAGGACGCCGTCGAGGTCGAGCAGGGCGGCGTCGTACAGCTCGCAGAGCGGCCGCTCCGTGCTCTTCAGCGTGGGCTTGAGCACCTAGCGGCGGCTGGCCGTCAGCGCCGCACGCGCACCGCGGAGCGCGGTGCTGTAGTAGGCGATGTCCGGGCGCATCGCCGCAGCGAGAGCGAGGTGCTCGACCGCGCCCGGGAGGTCGCCGAGCTTGGTGGCCGCCAGGCCCAGTCCGAACTGCGCGTAGTCGTCCGCCGGGTTCACGCTGATGATCCAGGAGAAGTTCTCTCGCGCCTCGTCGTAGAGGCCCATGTCGAACTGGGCCCGCGCGAGCGCCTCGCGCGCCATGCGGCTGTCCGGCTCGGTCTCGGCGACGTGGCTGAGGATCTGCACCGCCGCTGCCGGGTCACCGCTGTCGAGCAGCTCCAGCCCGCGGACGTACCAGTCGTAGGAGTCGCCCTGCGGCGCGACGTCCGGAGGCGGAGGCGGCAGGTCGGAGTACGGCCTGGGCTGCTCCTCGTCCGGCGCCCGGGGGTCGTAGCGGGGGTCGTACCTGTCGGACACGCCCTCTCCTCTCCTCGTGCGCTGTCTTCCTCCTCGGACGTTCTTCTGCCCGATCTAGCATGCCGCCATGTCCACTCCGCGTCCCGTCGGCCTGGTCCTGGCACCGTTCCGGGGGCTGAGGTACGACTCCGGGATCGACCTTCGCACGGTCACCTCTCCGCCGTACGACGTCATCGACGACGCCGGCGTGGAGATGCTCGAGCGGGCGAGCGATTCCAACGTCGTGCGTCTCATCCTCCCACGCGACGAGCGTTCTGAGGGGGACCGTTACCTGCGCGCCGCAACCACGCTGGAGACGTGGCGGTCCCAGGGGGTGCTTCGCCCGGATCCGTCCCCTGCGCTCTACGTCTACGAGCAGTCCTCCGCCACGCACAGCCAGCGCGGTCTGCTGGGCGCCCTCGCCCTGACACCGCCCGAGGACGGGATCGTCCTGCCGCACGAGAACACCATGAGCGGCACGGTGTCCGACCGGCTGGCGCTCTACACGGCGGTCGAGGCCGACCTCGAGCCCATCTTCCTGCTGTACGGCGGGGGTGGCGCCGCCTCGGAGGTGGTGGTGTCGCCGCCCGGCGCACCGCTGGTCGACGTCGAGCTGTCGGACGGGCTGCGCCACCGGTTGTGGGCCGTCACGGACGGGGGGCAGCTCGACGCGGTCGCGGACGACCTGCGCGGACGGACGTCGGTGATCGCCGACGGCCACCATCGCTACGCCACGTACCTCCAGCGGCAGGCGGCGGCCTGGTCCGCCGGCCGCGGCGCCGGTCCGTGGGACGCGGGCCTCACCTTCCTGGTCGACTCCTCGCAGTTCGGACCCGAGGTGCACCCGATCCACCGGGTCGTCCCCGATGTCGAGGCCTTCGAGCTCGCGCGGCGCTCGGAGGGGGCCATGCAGGTGCACGACCTCGACGGCGACGACCTGTCCGCGGGCCTTGCAGCGCTCGCGCAGGCGGGCCGGCACTCCTTCCTGCTGGTCAGCGGCGACGGCGGAACCCTTCGCCTCCTGACGGCGCCGGACGCCGATCGGCTGGCCGCAGCCATGCCTGCCGACCGGTCCGCAGCCTGGAGGGACCTGGACGTCTCGGTGCTGCATGCCTACCTGGTGGCTCACGTCTGGGGCCTGGTCGACGACGTCGACACGGTGCGCTACGAGCACGACGTGGACGCTGCCGTCGCGGCAGCCGCCGCGTCCGGAGGGACCGCCGTCCTGCTGAACCCGACTCCGGTCGACGCCGTGACGGCCGTGGCCTCGGGCGGCGAGCGGATGCCGCGGAAGTCGACGCTGTTCACGCCCAAGCCGCGGACAGGGCTCGTCCTGCGCGACTTCCGCGACGCCTGACGCAGGGGCAGGCAGCCTTCTGCACGCGTCGGGCCGTCGTCACCTCGACCTCGCACACCGACTGCACCGCTGCGCCGGCACGCCAGAACCGGCGGTGCAGCGTGCCGTGCACCTCCACGAGGTCGTGCTGCCGCCAGCTCGAGGTTGCCCTCCGGGTCGCCGCCGTCCAGGCCACGCACTCGATCGCGTCGACCGTGGCCTGCTTTCCGCGGGCGGGAGCGCCGCGACGCGGCACCCGGTCGACGATGACCCGGAAAGACGTGAGGACGTCGCCGCTTGGCAGCTGCTTGTCAGCAGCCGGCGCAGCGAGGCGCCCGACGAGGACGACCTCGTTGCGGTGGCTGCTGCTGCGGTCGTCGGTGGACTGGTCCATGTGCTCCTCCTCGGTCGGAGGGCACATCGTTGTGCCGTGGGAGCGCCCGTGGGGCGGTGCGAGGCAGTCTGTGGACGAGGGTGTCAGTCGAAGAGCCGGAGCTCCTCCACGTCGGCGGCACCCCCGCTGACCTGCGGCGATACCTCAGGTGTCGACTTCTCGACATCCGTGTCCTCGGTCTCCTCGAGATCGGTGAAGACCAGTCCGTCGAGCTCGTGGACCCGGTCCTCGGCGTCGGTCTCGCCGAGCTCGTCGACCTCGGCCGCCCGGGCGAACCAGTCCCGCGCCTCGTCCTCGCGCCCGCACTCCAAGAGCGCGTCGGCGTAGGCGTACCGAAGGCGTGCGGTCCACGGTCGCACCGGCCCCTCGAGGGCCGCCACGTCGAGCCCGACCGCGGCCGCCTCCGGCTGTCCCAGGTCGCGGCGTGCGCCAGAGACGACGATCATGAGCTCGACTCGTGCGGCGGGAGGCAGCTGGGCAGCTTGCGGGTCCTCCGCGACGGCGAGAGCACGGTCCGGACGGCCCAGGGCGCGCTCGCAGTCGGCCATGACGGGCAGGTGGTCGGGCTCGCCGGTGATGCGCCGCGCGGTGCGCAGCTCGGTGAGCGCCTCGCCCCACTCACCCGCGGCGTAGGCGACCAGCCCGTTGACCTCCCGCACGACGCCGACCCGGCCCCCGAGCGCCCGGGCAGCCCGGGCGTGCGCCAGGGCCTGCTCCGGCTCGTCGTCCATGAGGCGGCCCGCCATGACGAGATGGCGCGCGACGAGGTCGGCGGTGTCCTTCGCGAGCGACGTCAGCTGCCGGCGGCTCTCCGGCTCCAGCTCGCGGGGGTCGACGTCGTCCGGCAACGCGACGCGGGCGAGCTTGCGGCGCGCCTCGCGACGGGGGTCGTAGGCGCGCTGCTCGATCTCCGCGCGCCTCTCGGCCGACGGCCCCGCCGGCTTGCGTCCGTTCCCCTGACCCCCGGCGCTCCGGGGGGCGGGCGGACGTCCGGAGCGCTCGCCCTCCCTGCGCCCGCTCGCCTGACCCCCGGCGCTCCGTGGCGCGGGCGGGCGTCCGGAGCCCGCCTTGGGGGCGCGGCGGGGAGTGCGATCGGACTCGGACACTGCGGCTCCAGGAAACAGGTGGCGAAAATGCAAGGAGGGCCAACCACGAATGGTTGGCCCTCCTCGAAAAAGTATGTCCGGCGGCGTCCTACTCTCCCACCCCGTCTCCAGGGCAGTACCATCGGCGCTGAGAGGCTTAGCTTCCGGGTTCGGAATGTTGCCGGGCGTTTCCCTCTCGCCATGGCCGCCGTAACTCTATGGAGATATCCGGTGGGCTCTTTCGGAAAAGAGCTCCCGACCGTATCTCGGGAACCGCACAGTGGACGCGTTTGCCAATGAAGGCAGCAGTTTGTGGTCAAGCCCTCGGCCTATTAGTACAGGTCAGCTGCACGTGTTGCCACGCTTCCACTTCCTGCCTATCAACCCGGTGGTCTTGCCGGGGGCCTTACCTGGTTGACCCAGTGGGAGATCTCATCTTGAAGCGAGCTTCCCGCTTAGATGCTTTCAGCGGTTATCCCTGCCGACCGTAGCTAAACAGCAGTGCTCTTGGCAGAACAACTGTCACACCAGAGGGTCGTCCGTCCCGGTCCTCTCGTACTAGGGACAGCTCTTCTCAAATCTCCTGCGCGCGCGGCGGATAGGGACCGAACTGTCTCACGACGTTCTAAACCCAGCTCGCGTGCCACTTTAATGG
>Ga0070658_10004785_pt1 | contig 11014 bp, 9 predicted proteins | sample KBSC13metaG_FD_64664 | JGI IMG/M metagenome (GOLD analysis project Ga0070658, IMG submission 64664) | Corn rhizosphere microbial communities from Kellogg Biological Station, Michigan, USA - KBS C1-3 metaG | ecosystem: Host-associated > Plants > Roots > Rhizosphere > Soil ... | reverse complement strand
GCGTTCCTGCGCAATCTCGATGAATCGGGCGTGATCCGCATCGGCGCCACGGTGAAGCCGGGCGACATTCTGGTCGGCAAAGTGACGCCGAAGGGCGAAACGCAGCTGACGCCGGAAGAAAAACTCCTCCGCGCGATCTTCGGCGAAAAGGCCGGCGATGTGAAGGACGCGTCGCTCTACTGCCCGCCCGGCATCGAAGGCACGGTGGTGGATTGCAAGATTTTCTCCCGCAAAGGCCAGGAGAAGGACGAGCGTTCGCGCCGCATCGAAGAATCGCAGATTGCCCGCCTGCGGCGCAATCTCGACGACGAAATCCGCATCCTGACCGACGAGCGCGCCAAGCGTCTGGTGGCTCTGCTTGAAGGCAAGGAAGTGCAGGCCGATCTGCACGACGAAAAAACCAACAAGAGACTGCTCGCGAAGGGCGAGATTCTGGACCGCGAGATCATCGAGCGGACCAAGTCGCGCGACCTGAAGCGCGCCCGCCTCGCCAATCGCGATCTGCGCGTAAATGAGCAGATCGACGAAATCGAGGAGATGACCTCCCGTCAGATTCAGGTGCTTGAAAAGATCACCGAAGAGAAGACGGCCAAGCTCAAAAAGGGCGATGAGCTTCCTCCGGGCGTCATCAAGCTCGTGAAGGTCTACATCGCGATGAAGCGCAAGCTGTCGGTCGGCGACAAGATGGCCGGCCGCCACGGTAACAAGGGTGTCATCGCGCGCATTCTGCCGGAAGAAGATATGCCGTACCTCCCGGACGGCACGCCGGTCGAAATCGTTCTGAATCCGCTCGGCGTTCCCAGCCGTATGAACGTCGGTCAGATTCTCGAAACCCACCTTGGGTGGGCCGCCAAGGCTCTGGGCGTGCAGTTCGCAACGCCCGTCTTCGACGGCGCGACCGAGAAGGAAATCAAGAAGCAGCTCACAGCTGCGGGTCTGCCGACCTCCGGCAAGACGAAGCTCTATGACGGTATGACCGGTTCGATGTTCGAACAGCCGGTGACCGTGGGCTACATCTACATGCTGAAGCTTTCGCACCTGGTGGACGACAAGATTCACGCGCGCTCCATCGGACCGTATTCGCTGATCACGCAGCAGCCGCTCGGCGGCAAGGCGCAGTTCGGCGGACAGCGCTTCGGCGAAATGGAAGTCTGGGCGCTCGAAGCTTACGGCGCCGCTTACATCCTGCAGGAACTGCTGACCGCGAAATCGGACGACGTCTATGGCCGCGCCAAGATTTACGAGGCCATTGTGAAAGGCGAGGCGGCGATCGAGCCCGGCGTGCCGGAATCGTTCAACGTACTCATCCGTGAGCTGCAGTCGCTCTGCCTCGACGTCGAATTACAGAAGAAACAGGGCGAGATTCCGGAAGACACGGCTCTCGCGGCGGATTAAGAAGAAGCTAATGGTGAGTGGACAGGGAAACGGAGAAAAAGAATAATGCGATCCTCTCCTTACGAGCGGGCGAATATGGCCCCCGATTTTGACTCCATCCGTATCTCTCTGGCGAGCCCGGAGAAGATTCGGAGCTGGAGTTTCGGAGAAGTCACCAAACCGGAAACCATCAACTACCGCACGTTCAAGCCGGAGCGTGACGGTCTGTTCTGCGCGCGCATTTTCGGACCCGTCACGGACTGGGAATGCCTTTGCGGCAAATATAAGCGGATGAAGCACCGCGGCGTGATCTGCGATAAGTGCGGCGTCGAAGTGACGCTGGCGCGCGTTCGCCGCGAACGCCTCGGCCACATTGAGCTCGCGAGCCCCTGCTCGCACGTGTGGTTCTTCAAGGGCCTGCCCTCGCGCATCGGCCATCTGCTCGATATCACGCTGCGTGAACTCGAGCGTGTGCTGTACTTCGAAGCCTTCGTGGTGGTCGATCCGGGCGAAGTGGCCGATCTGTCGCTCGGCGAAGTGATTTCCGATGAGCGCAAGCGCCAGCTCGAACAGGAGCACCATGGCAAGTACGTCGCCATGATGGGCGCGGAAGGCATCAAGGAACTCCTCAAGAAAATCGACGTGGAAGCTCTCAGCCTCGAGATTCGCGAGAGGATGAAGGTCGAAACTTCGCAGCAGAAGAAGCTGAAATACGCCAAGCGTCTGCGCGTGGTGGAAAGCTTCCGCAAGTCCGGCAACAAGCCGGAGTGGATGATCCTCGATGTGCTGCCAGTCATTCCACCCGAACTGCGTCCGCTGGTTCCGCTGGATGGCGGCCGTTTCGCCACCTCGGACCTCAACGACCTCTATCGGCGCGTCATCAACCGCAACAACCGCCTGAAGAAACTGATGGAGCTGCATGCTCCGGACGTGATCGTGCGCAACGAAAAGCGCATGCTGCAGGAAGCGGTGGATGCGCTGTTCGATAACGGCCGCCGCGGCCGCGTGCTGCGCGGCGCCAACAACCGTCCGCTGAAGTCGCTTTCCGATACCCTCAAGGGCAAGCAGGGCCGCTTCCGTCAGAATCTGCTCGGCAAGCGCGTCGATTACTCCGGCCGTTCGGTCATCGTGGTGGGCCCCGATCTGAAGCTGCACCAGTGCGGTCTGCCGAAGAAGATGGCGCTTGAGCTCTTCAAGCCGTTTATTTATCACCGGCTCGAACAGCGTGGCCATTGCACCACCATCAAACAGGCGAAGGAACTGGTCGAACAGCAGGATCCTGTGGTTTGGGACATCCTCGAAGAAGTCATTAAAGACCATCCGATTCTGCTTAACCGCGCCCCCACGCTGCATCGCCTCGGCATTCAGGCCTTCGAGCCCGTGCTGGTGGAAGGCAAGGCGCTCAAGATCCACCCCCTCGTCTGCACCGCGTTCAACGCGGATTTCGACGGCGACCAGATGGCGGTTCACATTCCGCTCTCGCCCGAAGCGCAGATCGAAGCTGCCACCCTCATGCTGGCGGCCAACAACATCCTTTCGCCCGCGCATGGCGGACCCGTCGCCGTTCCGACTCAGGACATGGTGCTCGGCTGCTACTACCTGACCAAGGCGCGCCCGGGTTCGAAGGGTGAAGGCCGCACGTTCGCTTCCACCGATGATGTTCTGATCGCTCTCGAAATGGGCGAAATCGAAACGCTGACGCCGATCAAGCTCCGCTACACCGGCAAGGTCATTGACCTGACCAAGGCGTTCGACAACCAGAACATCATGCACACCGAGCCGATCGAGTTCGTGAAGCAGTATATGGACACGACCGTCGGCCGCGTGATCCTGAATGACCACCTGCCCGAGCAGATGCCGTTTATCAACGGTCTGCTGAAGAAGAAGGGCCTCGGCATTCTGGTGCACTACTGCTACCTGAAGTTTGGCCTGAAGACCACGGTCGACATGCTGGATGAGGTCAAGAACCTCGGCTTCCTCTATGCGACCCGCGCCGGTATTTCGATCGGCGTCGACGATATGGTGGTGCCGAGCGTGAAGGCCGCTCTTGTGCGAGACGCCGAGAAGGAAGTGGTGGCGGTCGAAAGCCAGTATCAGGACGGCGCCATTACCCACGGCGAGCGCTACAACAAGATCATCGAAATCTGGTCCCGCGTTACGGAAAAGGTTTCGGACGAGATGTTCAGCGCCATGGAAGAGGACGACCGTACTGGCCGAATCCTCAACCCGATTTACATCATGGCCGACTCCGGCGCCCGCGGTTCGAAACAGCAGATCCGCCAGCTCTCCGGTATGCGCGGTCTGATGGCGAAGCCCTCGGGCGAAATCATCGAAACTCCGATTACCGCGAACTTCCGCGAAGGCCTCAACGTGCTGCAGTACTTCATCTCGACGCACGGCGCGCGTAAAGGTCTGGCGGATACGGCGCTCAAGACGGCCGACTCGGGTTACCTCACCCGCCGTCTGGTCGACGTGGCGCAGGACGTCATCATCACCGAAAACGATTGCGGCACCACGGAAGGCATCATCGTGGAGCCGATTATCGAATCGGGCGAAATCATCGAAGCGCTGCGTGACCGCATCGTTGGCCGCGTCGCTCTCGAAGATCAGCGTGATTACGAAAACAACCTGATTGTGGGCGTGAATCAGGAAATCACGGAAGACCTGGCCGGACAGATTCAGGCGGCCGGTATCGAGCGCGTCAAGATCCGCTCGGTGCTGACCTGCGAATCGAAGCGCGGCGTCTGCGTCATGTGCTACGGACGCAACCTGGCGACGGGCCGGCTGGTGGAACGCGGCGAAGCGGTCGGCGTCATCGCCGCTCAGTCGATCGGCGAACCTGGCACGCAGCTCACGATGCGTACATTCCACATCGGTGGCACGGCGTCGCGAATCTCCGAACAGTCCAAGCAGGACGCGAAGTCGGACGGTTTCGCGAAGTACATCAACGTCCAGTGGGTGCACAACGAGAAGGGCGAAATTATCTCGATGAATCGCAGCGGTATTCTGGCGATCGTCGACGATAAGGGCCGCGAAAAGGAACGCTATCCGGTTGTGTACGGCGCCCGCATTACGGTGGCCGATGGCGATCCGATCAAACAGAATATGGATCTGCTCGAATGGGATCCGTATACGTTCTCGATCCTGACCGAAGTCTCGGGCACGGTTCACTTCAAGGACCTGCAGGAGGGCATCACGCTCGCCGAACAGGTGGACGAAGTGACCGGCATGTCGCAGCTCGTGGTGACCGATTCACCCGACGAAAAGCGGCAGCCGATGGTGCAGGTGAAGGGCCCGGCTGGGCAGCGCAAGTACCTCATGCCGACCCACGCTCACCTGATGGTTCGCGATGGCGACGACGTCCATGCCGGCGACGTGCTGGCCAAGATCCCGCGCGAAACCACCAAGACCAAAGACATCACGGGCGGTCTGCCGCGCGTGGTGGAACTGTTCGAAGCGCGCAAGCCGCGTGAATCCGCGATCATGGCGGAAATCAACGGCGTGGTGAAGTACGGCGAACTGGCCAAGGGTATGCGTCGCATCTACATCGTCGGCGACGACGGTGAAGAGCGCGAATACTCGCTGCCGCGCGGCGTGCATATCAACGTGCAGGAAGGCGAGCGCGTGGTGGCCGGCGATCCACTGATGGATGGCCCGCGCAACCCGCACGACATTCTGGATGTTCGGGGCGAGAAGGAATTGCAGAAGTATCTCGTCAATGAAATCCAGGAAGTCTATCGTCTGCAGGGCGTGAATATCAACGACAAACACCTCGAAGTCATCTCCCGTCAGATGATGCGCTGGGTGCGCGTGGAAGATATCGGCGATACGGAATTCCTGCCTGAGGAAGTGGTGGACAAGTTCAAGTTCCGCCTCGAAAATCAGCGCGTGGAAGAAGCGGGCGGCGTGCCGGCGCAGGGCAAAGCGGTACTGCTCGGCATCACGAAGGCTTCGCTTTCCACCGATTCGTTCATCTCCGCAGCGTCCTTCCAGGAAACGACCAGGGTTCTCACCGAAGCCGCCATCAACGGCAAGGTGGACTACCTGCGCGGCCTGAAAGAAAACGTGATCATGGGACGTCTGGTCCCCGCCGGTACGGGTATGCAGTTCTATCGTCAGGTGAAGATTGCGGGCGAGGACATCGTCGAGGAGCCCGTGCCCGAGCCAACGCTCGATGCGCTGGCCGGCTACGAAGACGAAGCACGGCTGACGTACACCGGCGGTCTCAGCGAGACCGGGCCGGGAGAAGAAAACCTGGCCGAATAAGCCGGATCGAAGTTACAAGGAAAAGCCGGGCCGCCCGCGAGGGGTTGCCCGGCTTTTTGTCGTTTTTGCGACAATAGGTCAGAGGGAAAGAATGACGCTTCAACTTGACGAGGATTTGAGTCGCCTTCTCGAGTCCGGTGACCAGCCGGCGGCAGATGCCGCGCGGGAGTTCATTGTGCTGGAACTCTACCGGCGGCGAAGAATTTCCAGCGGCAAAGCAGCGGAGTTAATGGGTGAGGGCAAGCAGGAGTTTCTGGAACGTGCCGATCGCGCAGGGATTCCGTATTTCGACTTCACCGCAGAAGAATGGGCGCAGGAACTGGAAGCTGTAGAACAGATCACTCGTGAGCATCGTCGCTGATTCCAGTCCTCTGATTGCGCTTCACGCCATAGAACGTCTCGATCTGCTCCGCGATATCTATCAATCCATCGTCGTTCCCGAAGCCGTCGCGCGAGAAATCCGCAGATTTCGATTGCCATCCTGGATCGAAGTCTGCCCGTTGCCGAAAGACCCGCCGCAACTCGAAGGGATGATAGCTAGCCTAGGGCGAGGAGAAATCGCGGCAATCCAGTTGGCAATCGCGCACTCCGCTCAGCGGGTTGTCATCGATGACTGGGATGCCCGCTCAGAAGCAATGCGTCGGAGCTTGAAGGTGGTGGGCACCTGCGGATTCCTGCTGGCGGCGAAGAACCTCGGGTTGATCCCGTCCCTGGCCCGCGAGCTTGATAAACTCCTTTCCGTGACGTTCCGGCTTTCTCCCCGCCTTTATCGCGAACTGCTTGTGCTGGCAGGAGAGCGTTAACCTCTGCATCTCCCCCGCGTATTACCGGGCAAGAGGACTTACCAACCAAATGAACGGGAGAATCATTCATAGAATCATGGGGATAGGCATTCTGGCGATCGCCCTGTGGCCCGCCAGCCCCGCCTTCGCCCAGCGGCCGCATGCTCCAACCACTGCGCCAGCGCCCATCCAGGCCATCGAGCAGCCCGATATCCAGCAGGTCAGGGGGAATTTCCAGGAGTTGCTCCAGCGGTATCCGCCGTCGGTCAGGCACGTCCTGCGCGAAGATCCGACCCTGATGACCAACCAGCCATTTCTGGCGACCTACCCGGCGCTGGTTGCCTTTCTCAACCAGCATCCTGAGATTCCGCTGAATCCCACTTTCTACATCGGCACCCCTCAGGAAGATTCTCAGCGCACACCCAGCGAACGCACCTTCGACATGTGGAACAGGTTTTTCGAAAATCTGTCTATCTTTGCGGGATTCGGCATCGCCATTGGTCTTCTCACGTGGCTTATCCGCACGTTCATCGACTATCGCCGCTGGAGCCGGCTCTCCAAAGTGCAGGCCGAAGTACACACCCGCCTTCTCGACCGCTTCAACACCAATGAGGAACTAATGGCTTATATTGGGACTCCCGCTGGTTCCCGTTTTCTCTCATCGGCTCCTATTTCGCTCGATACCGGTTCAGCTTCCCGGAGCATGGGCGCGCCGCTCAGCCGTATCATGCTCTCCCTCCAGGCGGGCCTCGTTCTCGCTGCGGCGGGAATCGGCCTGATGGTAGCCAGTCAGACAGTTTCTCAGCCCGACGCCGCCGAACCGCTCCATATCCTCGGTGTCATCTCTATCGCGCTGGGGGCCGGATTTGCGATCTCCGCGGCCGCGTCCTTCCTGATTTCCAGGAAGCTGGGACTTCTCGAACCGCCGTCCCGGCAGCGCAGTCTGGACCTCCCCGAGATGCCCCAATGAAAGGTAGACTGAAATTGTGTTCCGGGAACTGACTTACAGCGATGTCAGCCGCGCGAAGGCACTTGCCGGCGCCGAGGTCAGCTTCGTGATGGACGAAGAGGCCTTCCGCGGCTTCTACGACCGCAACGCCCGCGGCCTCTGGGCTTACCTCTCCCGCGTCACCGGTGATCGGCAACTCGCCGACGATCTTCTGCAGGAAGCGTTTTATCGCTTCCTGCGCGCTGCTTCGAACGCTGGCGGCGAGGAGCGCTTCGACAGCGATGCCCACCGCCGCAACTCGCTCTATCGCATCGCCACGAATCTGGCTGTGGATGCGCGGCGCCGCAGCTTCACGCGGCCCGCGGCGTCGATCACGGGCGACGATGTGGAACGCGTCGCGGCTTCCGGATACTCCGGCGATCATGGCGATGACGCTGCCCGCCGCGCCGACGTGAACCGCGCCATGGCCCAGCTTCGGCCGCGCGATCGCGCCATGCTGTGGATGGCCTATGCCGAAGGCGCTTCGCACGATGAGATCGCGGGCGCGATTGGCGTCCAGCCCTCCAGCATGAAGCTCCTGCTGTTCCGCGCCCGGAAGAAAATGGCGAAGCTGCTCGGCGAGAAGGGAGTCAGCCAGTGAGAAAGATCGAATGCGAGTTCGAAGCTGACGTTCTCTCTGCCGTGATGCAATCGCGCTGGCCGGAACGCGTAGATCCGGAACTGCGCGAGCACGCGAAGCACTGCGAGATTTGCCTGGATGTAGCGGCAGTAGCGGGCGCAATTGAATGCGCGCGCGAGGAATCGGCTGAATTTGCGCGCGTTCCGGACGCGCTGCCCGATTCCGGCCGTGTCTGGTGGAAGGCTCAGATGCGCGCCCGCCGCGAAGCCGTGCAGGCGGCGGGCCGGCCCATCACCGCGATTCAGATTGCCGCCTTTGCCTGTGCCATGGTGTTGATGGGCGCCTGCATTGGCGCGACGTCGAGCTGGTTCCAATCCGGGCTGACGTGGGTTCGCGCGCAGATCGACTCCGGGAAACTGATTCCCGACGCGATGGCCCTGATTCAAAGCCACGGCCTGCTCGCGGCCGCCATGGCCGCGATGGTTCTCGTCGTGCCGGTTGCGGTTTATCTCGCCGTCGGCCGCGATTGACGGCAACTCGGCGTGAACCTCCCTCCCTTCTGCCGCGTAACACACAGGCATGAAGAGTCTATGTTCTCTGCTGGTGCTCGCAGGCTGCGCATTCGCCCAGACCCCTTCGTTCGACGCGGCCTCCATCAAGCTCAACAATTCAGGCCCGGGGCCGAGTTCGATGCGCGTCACTCCGGGGCATGTTTCCATGCAGAACGTGTCCCTCAGGAAGATCCTTCTCAACGCTTACAGTATTCCGGACGATCGCGAGTACGCGGTGATTGGCCCGGATTGGCTTGCAAACGAACACCTCGATATGGAAGCGGCGTTTCCGGCGGATACGCAAATCCCACAGCTGCGCCTGATGCTCCAAACATTCCTCACGGACCGCTTTAAACTGACAGCCCACAAGGAAACCCGACAACTTCCGAACTACACGCTGGTTGTCGCGAAAGGCGGCGCGAAGATCACGCCTGCGGAAGCGGGGCAGGGACAAACGAGCGGCGCAAACGGCAAGTTCACAGCCACGAAGATATCGATGGGGCATTTTGCGGATCTGCTGGCTCGGCAGACCGGCTTTCCTGTGACCGATCAGACCGGGCTGGCCGGTGTTTACACATTCACGCTGCAGTGGGATCCAGCGGCGGGGTTAAATGTTGGCCCTTCAGACGCGGCGCCGGCAGGGCCATCGATTTTCACCGCAATCGAGGAGCAACTCGGCCTGCATCTGGCGAGCGGTAAAGCACCGGCCGAAGTCGTAGTGATCGATCACATAGAAAAGATGCCGACGGCAAATTAAATGAAACGTTTCCTCCTGTTACTGACAGCTGCTTTGTGCTTTGCGCAGCCGCCGCGCGCGTTCGACGCGGCGTCGGTGAAGCTGAACACGACAGGAAGTGGCGGAATCAACATGCGGACGCAGCATGGCCACCTGACCGTCGAGAATGCATCGTTGTTCCAGATCATCCAACAGGCATTCCTCGTGAAGGAGTTTCAGCTCAGCGGGGGACCTGGGTGGATGATGACGGAACGCTATAACATCGAGGCGAGGATGGAGAAAGACGATATCAGCGATGACAATTTATGGTTCTCGCTGCAACCCCTGCTCGCGAACCGATTTCACCTGAAATTTCATCGCGAGACGAAAACGATGCCGGTGTTTTCTCTGGTGTTGGCAAAGGGGGGACCGAAATTCCAGACCCACAAGGAAGCCGCAGACGGGAAGGATCAGCAGCGGCTCGGCATATCGATCAGTTCCGGAAAAGGAAAACTGACCGCGACGAAGACAACGATGGCGCGCCTCGCGGATTCGCTTGGCCATCAGGTGGATCGGATCGTGGTGGATAACACGGGGCTGAAGGGTGAATATGACTTTACGGTCGAGTGGTCGCCGGAGAACCATGAAGGTTCGATTGTGAGTGCAGTTGAGGAGAAAGTGGGACTCACTGGGCCGCCGATATTTGAGGCTTTGCCGCAACAAATGGGGCTGAAACTGGAGTCGGCGAAAGGCCCGGTGCAAGTGATCGTGATCGATTCGGTGGGCCGGCCTTCGTCGAATTGAGGGTAGATTTTATGAAACGGAAACTGATTAGTTTTGGTTTGACGTTCGCAGCGTTGTTGCCCGCATGGCAGGATCGCGGACTGTCATTTGAGGTGTCCGAGATCAAACCGAGCGATCCTTCCGTGTTGAAGCCGGGGAAGGGAAGAATGCTGCCCGGCGGACAGCTCGCGGTTCCTGGCTACACGCTGCGGGAGCTCATCATGTTCACGTATGGCGTGACGGACGACATGATTTCGGGTGGTCCGAAATGGGTGGCCGAAGAGCGATATGACATTGTTGCCAAGGCTCCCGTGGGCGCGTCGGATACGGCATTGCGGTCCATGATGCAGGCGCTCCTGAAAGACCGCTTCAAACTGGCCACGCATCAGGAAGACAAGCCGATGTCCGCTTACGTCCTGACGGCGATGAAACCCGCTGCGCCGCTGCGGGAAAGCTCGGCGAGCGGCGCCTCACAATGCGGCTGGACCGAACTGGGTGGCGGAATGCGGCGGCGCGAATGCCAGAACCTGACAATGGCGGAATTCGCAAAGGAACTGCCGAAGACAGGCGGCATCGGCATTCAACTGCCGGTCGCGGACCAGACTGGCTTGAAAGGCAGTTACGACTTCCAGTTTGAGGTCGGAATGTCGCGGCGCCCCACCGACCCTAATGCGGCTCCCGATCCATTCGATACCGAGGGTCCGAATATCTTCGCCGCGCTTCAGAAAATCGGATTGCATCTCGAGAATAAAAAGATCCCAATGCCGGCCATCGTTATCGATCGCGCCGAACGGCCTTCGTCCAACTAACCGCGCACCTGCGCTCTTAGTTGGCCGTCGGCGTTTTGTCGACTCGATCGACCACGATCACGTCCAGGGGGATATCTCTGGTCTTCACAAGCTTCAGGCCGAGTTGTTTCTGGAGCGCGGCGAATATGCCTGGTTCACCGCCGGGAGTATCGGCGGGCGGCGGCGC
>Ga0070658_10004784_pt1 | contig 11014 bp, 10 predicted proteins | sample KBSC13metaG_FD_64664 | JGI IMG/M metagenome (GOLD analysis project Ga0070658, IMG submission 64664) | Corn rhizosphere microbial communities from Kellogg Biological Station, Michigan, USA - KBS C1-3 metaG | ecosystem: Host-associated > Plants > Roots > Rhizosphere > Soil ... | reverse complement strand
TGCTTTATGCTTTATGCTGCCTATGAATTCGATGGCGAGGACTTTTGGTCCCATGTGCCTAGTTGTTCACAAGCACGCGCAGCAGGCTCTAATTTTCACCGAACGTCAAGCAATATCGCTGAGCCAAGTGGCCCTTGACCATCATTCTTCCTCGATGTCGGAATCCGTGGGAGCAAGGTGCGCGTAATGGTTTTCAGTCGTCTCAGCGCTGTCACCGATCCATTTCGCCACTTTGAAAAGCGAAATCCCATTGATCACAAGGAGACTGGCAAACGTGTGGCGCATGACGTGCGCGGTCACCCATTCCATATTGCAACGCTTGGTCAGTCCTTGAAGCGCGCTGTCGAAATCGTAGCGGTAGATGTCCTTCCCCTGACGAACATCAGGCCGAAGCATGAATGGAGATCGTAAACCGTAATTGGACAAAAACTCATACAGAGGCTTGCGCATGGGAATCTGGCGCGTCCGCTTGTGGTCGTTGAAGGGCATGGTCGGCGTCGACCGCAGATCGAGGAACTTTTGGTCCATGTTGAACCAGGCCGGCACAGCTTGGATGATTTCCTGCTTCCTGAGCCCGGCGTGAAATCCGAGCATAAGCACGAGCTTCAAATCTTCACGCGTGCAGGCGTCGATGAGAGTGTCCCTTTGTCCCGTACTGCAGAAAAGGACTCGGGGAGCGGGCGGAAGAATAGCCGTCACCACACCGATTGCTGGATTGCTCCTGAGCTTTTTCGCGTCTACGGCCCGTCGGAAGAATGCACGAGTCGACATCAGGCGCTTGTGCGCAGTGTGAGCATTTCGTTCGGCGAGACTGTCGTCGTAATATGCCTGCACCATCTCATGGGTCACGTCATGTAAACGGGTTCCTCTTGGGAGGCGCCGTGCAAACGCCCTCAGCATGTAGCGAAGCGCCTGCTGTGATGCACGGGAGTAGCATTTTTTCCCTTTGCATGGGGAAACGAGAAACAATTCGATTTCAGCATTCAGAGGCTGCGAGGTGATCAAGAGAGGAGACGCCCGGACCAAGGCAGCCGCCTTCACGGCTTCTCCCAAGTCCTCGGTTTCGAGGCTCATGGGCTTGGGTTGCACCCCTTTCACCATCGACGGACGAAACCAGTAGATCCTTCCTCGCAGGTAGATTCCCTTCAACTCCGGCGATCTGGTCATGCGGGGAACGATAATTGACTGTACGAAACTCTTCCAGCGGATTGTGCGAAAAGCGCGTCCAACTAAGGGATCACAAAGGGGCTCCCAAATTTCCAGCATGGCCCACGATTCAATCAACTACCCAATCTGGAGACTCACGCTCCAGAGTAAATGAAGCGTGCATCCGGCGGGGGTCGAACCCACAACCTCTGCCTTCGGAGGGCAGCGCTCTATCCAGTTGAGCTACGGATGCGTGACGGCCCGCGAAACTAGTGGCGGTCCGGCTCCATGAAAAGAGGAAATTCTCCGGCTACGGGTTTTCGATCTTCCACTGCTGCTCGGGCGCGCCGGTGTAGGGGCTCTGCACGATGGTGTTGCCGCCGGCGGGCGCCGCCGCGACGCCGGTCAGCGCCTTGTTGCTGGCCTCGTTGGTCAGCTTCCAAAAGGCGCCGTCCTTCTCGATCTTCCACCGCTGGTTCGGGGCCTTATTCACGTTCCCCTGCACGATCCCCACCTGATCGTCGTTCTGGTCCTTTGGCACCTGGAGCGCCTTGCCGGTCTCCCGGCAAACGAGCAGATATACTCCCCCACCCTGTGCGGTGATGTTCCATTGCGCATTGGGCTGGCCGCCGTAGGCCCACTGCTGGACCCGATGCCCGTCGTCCTTGGAATGGCCTTCCACATCGATGGCCTTGTTGCTCTGGCGATTGATGAGCTTGTAAAGGCCATCGGGCACCTTGCCCTGGTCCCAGAGGGCCTTCCTTTCCTTCTCGATCTTGTCGATATCGGCGGAGACCTTGGCGGCGAGTTCCTGGGCCCGCGGAGCCAGCTTGCCCTGCACGGCTTTCAATGCCTTGACGAGAGCTTTCTTCTCGTCGAGCGACTTGGCCGTTTTCACACGATCGGCTCCCATCTTGTAGGCGGTGTATTGCTCGACGTAATCGGTCGCGAGCGGCTTGAGGTCGGCCACCCACGCGTCCTTCCCGGCGGGCGTCGCCTGCCGAAACCTCCGCAGGAGTTCCACGCTTTCATCGTACGCGCCGAGTTCCCAATTCTTCATCCCGTAAAGCAGCAGCGCCACGGGCTCGTAATTGACGTTGTTCGCCACGGTGACCGACGCGGGCTCGACAGCCGTTCCCGTCTGCATCTTCTTCGCCACATCGACGAAGAACCCCGCCAGAGGCTTGTCCGCGTCTTTCGTCGAGAACGGCCCGCGCGCTTCGATTTTCCCAAAAGTGGCGATTGCTTCCGCGCGCTTTCCCCCCATGTATTCGGACAGGCCCAGGAAGGTCTCCGCCCAATTCAACTCGGGTTGCGCGGGCTTTTGCGCCACGATTTTGGCGAGCATGTCCGTGGCCTCGGCCACGCGCCCATCGCCCAGCTTGTCAAACGCCGGGGTAAAAACGGCGAAGCTCACTTTGTTCACTTCGCCGGCCACGGGCTCCCCGGTGTCGCTCTTCGGGAAAATCCGGTCGCGGAAAAAGAAGAAGCCGATGCCCACGGCCACCATGAGCCCGATCAAGCCCATCACCACCCAGCCCATGGCCTGTTTTTCCTTGTCGGTCTCCATCACCACGCGCTGGGCTTCCTTCGGCTTTCCACCGCTCTTCTGCAATTCGGTCAGGGCATATTGGAAATGCTCGATGAGTTCGTCGTAGCTCTGGTAGCGCTGGTCGGGGTCCTTGGCCAGGGTGCGGTTGATGACGTAGGCGGTATTGCCCGAGACGTGCGGGGCAAAGGCCTGCAAACTCACCGCCTGGTTCTTGAGATGCTTGAGCGCGACCATCGACGCATTCTCCGCCTCGAAGGGCGGGCGCCCGGCCAGGGCGTGAAAGAGCGTGCCGCCGAGCGAATAGATGTCGCTGCGAAAATCCTCCGGCTTGTGGTCCAGCTTTTCCGGCGCGACGTAGTAGGGCGTGCCCCAGATCTCGCCGCGCACCTTCGCCTCATCCTCCGCGAAAATGGCGAGACCGAAGTCCACGATCTTCGCCGTGTGGGAATCGGCGAAGAGGATATTGCCCGGCTTCACGTCGCGATGAATCAGCCCGGCATTCTGCGCCGCCTTCAGGCCGCTGGCGATCTGGATGCCCACTTCCAGCACCTGGGCCTCCGCCACGCGCCCCTGCAATTCGATGAGGTTGTCGAGGGTCCCCTTCTCGACCAGTTCCATGGCGATGTAGAAACGCCCATGATCCGTGCCCGTGCTGAAAACGCGGACGACGTGTGGATGATTGATCGACGCCGTGATCGCGGCCTCGGTGGCGAGTTGGGCGATCTGCTCGGGGCTGCCGCTGCTCTTCTTCAACAGCTTCAAGGCGACGTCCCGGTCGAGCGAAGTGTCGTGCGCTTTGTAGACGGCGCCCATCCCCCCGTGGCCGATCACGTCCACCAGCTCGAAATGATCGATCGTTGCCGTGATGACGGTAGGCGAACCGCACTCCGGACAAGTCACGGCGGAAAGCGGTTCCACGTCGGTCACGTCCATGGAGGCCCCGCAGGCCGGGCAGTCTTGCAGGAGAGGTTCGTCGGAAGCGGCGTTTTGTTCCACGGGAGAGGCAGGGGCAAAATGACTATCGCGAGCGTATCGACGGCTGCGCGTGCGCATCACTCTTTTCCCGCCAGCGGCGAAGATGCGAGGATAAATTTACAATCGTGAAACAAAAACAGAGGAACCTCAAAGGCCACTGGAACGAAATCAAAGGCAAGCTGCAGCAGAAATACGCTCAACTGACCGACGATGACCTGACTTTTGCCGAGGGCAAGGAGGCTGAACTCCTGGGCCGCCTGCAAAAGCGCCTGGGCCGAACGAAGGAAGACGTCCGGGCCGAGATTGAGCGGCTGTAGGGCGGACTCTCCCTCTTCCTCTTCCTCTTCATCTCCCTCTGCGATCAGTGCCTGAGGAAGAGGGCGACGGAGAAAAGCAAGCAAGGCTCAATCCCGAAATACGATCGCCCGATTCCCGTGCATCAGCACGCGGTCGGCGAGGTGCCACCGTACGCTCCGGGCAAGCGCCAGGCGTTCGCAGTCGCGGCCCAGGCGCACCAGATCATCCGGCGAATGGAAGTGCTCCACGCGGCTGACTTCCTGGTCGATGATCGGCCCGGCATCGAGCTCCGAGGTCACGTAGTGGCACGTGGCGCCAATCAGTTTCACACCGCGCTGATGCGCCCGGTGATACGGATTCGCCCCCACGAAACTGGGTAGAAAGGAGTGGTGGATGTTGATGATCTTCCCAAAAAACTCTTCGCACATCTGCGGCGGGATGATCTGCATGTAGCGCGCGAGAATGACGAGGTCCGGCTGGAGAAACCGGAATAATTCCGCTACCCGCGCAAACGCCGCCGGCTTATCCTGGGGCGCCACGGGGATGTGGCAGAACTCCAGCCCCTCCCGTTCGACCATGCCGCGAAAATCCTCGTGATTCGAAATGACGGCGGTGATCTCGCAATCCAGCTCCCCGGAGCGCCAGCGCCACAGAAGGTCGGCGAGGCAATGACCCAGCTTGCTGACCATGATCACCACTTTCATCCGCTCGGCGCCGGTGCGGATGGTCCACTCCGCTTGCAACTCCGCAGCGACGGGCGCGAAGGCCGCGCGTAATTCCGCCAGGTTCACGGTCAGGGTGCGCGACTCGATTTCCATCCGGGTGAAAAACCAGCCCGCCGCCGGGTCGGTGAACTGATGCACCTCGACGAGATTGCCCCCCTGGCGCGCGACGAATCCGGAGATGTGGGAGAGCAGGCCCACGCGGTCGGGGCAGGAAAGGCGGAGGACGGTGGACATGAGAACGGGTTGACTCGGCGGCGAGTGGGATTCTTGATACAAGCGTTACTTCCCTGCCGTTTGCCAATCCCAAAACCAACCGTCTCATGGCTCTCACCCCTTCCACCATGCTCGCCCTCGGCACGGCCGCTCCCGGATTCTCCCTCCCGGATGTCGCCACGGGCCGTTTCGTTTCGCTCGCCGATTTTGCGGACAAAAAGGCCCTGCTCGTGATGTTCGTCTGCGCGCATTGCCCGTACGTCGTGCACGTGCAACCGGAACTCGCGCGCCTGGGGAAGGACTACACCGGCCAGAACGTGGGCATCGTGGCGATCACCGCCAATGATGTGGACCGCTATCCCCAGGATGCGCCCGAGCCCACCGCCGCCATGGCGCACGCCGCCGGCTGGACCTTTCCCCTGCTCTACGATGCCACCCAAGCCGTCGCCCACGCCTACACCGCGGCTTGCACGCCGGATTTTTTCCTTTTCGACGCGGACCGCCGGCTGGTCTATCGCGGCCAACTCGACAGTTCGCGCCCCGGCAGCGGACAGCCCAATGGAGCGGACCTGCGCGCGGCGCTGGACGCCGTCCTCGCCGGCCAGCCGGTGAATCCAAATCAGAAACCGAGCATCGGGTGCAGCATCAAGTGGAAGCCGGGCAACGCACCGGTGTAGGCGGGTTGGTGCACTTGCGTTTCACGCATAACCCGCCACTCTTCTGACAAATGAAGATGACTACCCGGATCCTTCTCCTCCTGGCTCTGATCGCCACAGGAACTTCCTGCGCCAATCATCCCCCGCAGACGGCGTCGCACAAGAAGCTGAAGCTCGAAACGATCGACCACGGTCCGTACCGGCCGAAGACCTATCTCTACCGGGAAGTGGACGCCCGCTAGGCCCACGCCCCATGCACTGGCTGATCGATAGCTGGCGGATACACCTCCCAACTCCCGCGGCCAATCTGCTGCTCTCACTGGTGGCCGTGGTCTGCGGCGGGATCATCGGCGTGGAACGGGAGCAGCAGGAGAAGCCCGCCGGGCTCCGAACTCTCATTCTGGTCTGCCTTGGCTCAACGCTCTTCACGATTGCCTCGTTGATTTTCAATACGTCATCGGGCGATTCGGGGCGCGTCGCGGCCCAGATCGTCACTGGAATCGGCTTTCTCGGTGCCGGGGCCATCCTCCATGGTCGCAGCACGGTGAGTGGCATGACGACAGCGGCGTCCATCTGGGTGGTAGCGGCCATCGGGGTCCTCGCGGGAACCGGTTACGCCGTGCCAGCCCTTGGGGCGAGTCTGCTCGTGCGCATCCTTCTCGTGGCCACCGCGCGCTACGAGACGCATCTCATCGGCGGGATGCATGAGATGGACGTGGAGATGGAGTTCGACCCTGCCGCCGGCCGGACCCGAGTACGATTGGAACGGATCCTGGTCGGCTATCAGGTGCCACCCTCTTCGGCGGAATGGCAGGCATCGGGGCCGGAGTCGGGACTCGTGCGACTGCGGCTGCATCTACCCTATCGGCATTTGCGGGAGTTGCTCGACGATCTAGTTTCAGTCCCCGAAGTCAAAGCGGTGAGGGAGAAGCAAGCGATCAAGACAAGATGAAGCGGCTTTCGCTACAGCCGCTTTAGGCGATTGGCCTACCTTCAATCGGCACCGGGCACCATGGCGACATCGCACCGCCGCTGCCATCATATCCGCGACCGGACGGGTGCGTTCTCTTCTCCCAAATCCACCGCAGGCCAAAAAGCCAGCCCGTCCGGTCGCCCCTCTTTTTCTCGGAGAACCGCAACTCGCCGATGGTTGACGCCACGGAGAGGATCTGTGCTTCTTTCCTCGGGCGGTATGGGAATACGACGTATGGGACGTATTTGCTGCCACCGGAACGCCCCACTTAGTACTAAGAACTAAGCACTGAGCACTCTTCCTTTTTCCCGCACGTCCTCCCCCCGCGATCCGATTCCCATGCTGCACCGGCTGCTTCTCTTCTTCGCTCTCGCCATATCCACTCGCGCGGCGGAACCCCGCGACATTTCCGCCGCGCTCGAGCCCATTCGCGCGAAATACAAAGTGCCCGCGTGCGCCTCGGCGGTGGTCGAGAACGGGCATGTCACCGCCATCGGCGCCACGGGATTGCGACGCGCCGATGATGCCGTCCGCGTAACCACGGACGACATTTGGCACATCGGCTCGTGCACCAAGAGCATGACCGCCACGCTCGCCGGTGTGCTTGTGGACGCCGGGAAATTGCGCTGGGACATGCCGGTTCCCGAAGCGCTCGCCGGCCTCCCCTGCAATCCCGCATGGCGAAAAGTCACCATCTGGCATCTCGTTACGCAGCGCAGCGGCCTCGGGGCAGTCAACCGTCGAGAATGGGGGGCGATCAGCACCAAATCATCGCGCGAACAACGGGACAATTTTGCGCGGGCGTTGCTTCTGCACGCACCCGGCGAAGCGCCCGGAAACTTCGATTACAGCAACGCGGGCTACGGACTGCTCGGCGCGATCCTCGAGCACGTCTCTGGGCAGAGTTACGAAGACCTCCTGCGCGCGCATATCTTCGCTCCACTCGAATTGAAAACCGCGGGCTTCGGACCGCCCGGTTCCGTGGGAAAGCTGGACCAACCGCGGGGCCACTGGCGGCACGATGATCGCCTCGTGCCCGTCGATCCCACTCCGGAGAACCAGTTTCCACCGGCCCTGGCTCCCGCGGCCTGCGTCCACATGTCCCTCACGGATTTCGCCCGCTATGCGGCGTGGCTTTCGAGCAATCAACCGCCCTTGGTCAAGCCGGAAACTTTCAAGCAATTGCAAACACCCCCGGGCGACAGCTCCTACGCGGGCGGCCTCTGGCAAAGTGTCCTGCCCGGGATCGGCGGCGAAGCCGTCTGCCATACCGGCCATCTTGGGGGCTTCTTTGCCGTCTTCTACGCCGGCCACACCACGGCCTGCGTGAGCGTCTTCAATACCGAGGGCGGCGGCTGGGAATGGCTCGGCGACGAAATCAGCGCCGTAGCGCTCAAGGCGTCGCGATAGATCCGGCGTTCACGTTCAATCCCGCTCAAGATTTTCCAGCGTGATTGTCCCAATCATCGAGAAAGATCTTTTCGTAGTAGAGGGCAGCAGTGGCATTATCGATGATTACCCCGGCGTCGCGGTTGCTCAGCACGCCTTGCCCGGACCAGTTCATGCTCGATACGACCACCTTCTTGCTATCGAAGATGAACCCCTTGTTGTGGACGTTGTTCTGGATTTTGACGTTATCCAGATTGATTCCGGCCGCCTGGAGAGCATCCAATCCACCCTTCAGCTTCTGGAACTCACTCAGGATGATTCTCACATCGAGCCCTGCGTCGATCTTGGCCGCCACCGCGTCAATCAACTCGGTGAACTTCGCGTTCGCCGCATCGCTGGAGGGATGGATATACTGGAGCTGTATATAGAGCTTTTTCTTGACCGCTTTGATCAGTTTCAGCATCGCCTCCTGATAGATGCCCGTGTCCGGCGTCAGCAGCGGCGTGATCGTCACCGCTTCGTTTTCGATCAACTTGGGCGCCTCGAAGTTGAAGCTCCCAACAACCGACGGACGCTTCAAGGCTGGCGCGGGGTTTTTCAATACTGGCGAGAGATTTGCGGCGTGGACTCTGGCCACTTGGAAATCCTGATCCAGATAGGCCTCAAAGGTCTGCGCCAATTCCGGCGAGCTGATCACCACATGCCAGTCCCGATCGCTCTCCTTCGCAGTATTCTGATCAGACGGCTGCGGATTCCCGATGGGATCGATCTCTGGTTGGTTCGAGTTGTTCAGGTTTCCACTCGACAGCCAGACGGTGTCACTGTCGCGCACCATTACCTTGATGTGATAGGCGGTCGGGTAAATCCATGTGTCCGCTTCCGGGCTGGACCGAACTAGCGCCCAAGCGGAGCTGAATGCTTTCACCTTCCGCCCAAGGGTCTGGACGGTTTGGGGATCGAGCTGGTCTTCACTCGGATTGGCCGGCGGATCGTCGAGTGTCAGTTGGACCTTTTTCTTTCCGAGGCTGCTCTCGAAAAGGTCGAGAATGTGCCCCGAGGTGAAATCATACATGCTGACTTTCATCTGCTTTTGTGTCCCGGAAACAAACTTTTGCAGTGTCGGCCAACCCGCATCCGGGCTGGCGTGGCAAATCATGGAGATCTTTCCGCTGACCGGTTTGAGGGGGACATCCGGAGCCGCATACTGGACCTGAATCTTCGTCTGATGTGCCGCCGCGACCTTCGCTGCGATCGGGGCTTGGACCACCCCCCCAACGGGATCGAACTCGGGCAGGATGCTCGTTCCACGCAACTCCGCCCGATGATCCGCCAACTGCGAATATTTATCCGGGTGCTCGTAGCTAAACTGCTCCAACTCGGTTGCCCGGCGCACTTCCACAGGAATGCCCTCCACCTTCGACGGCACCTTCACCTTCCGGCCTTTGCGGTCGGCAACCACCACGATCGCCTTCCTCTTCGTGGGCCAGCCATTCTTTGCACAACAAAAGCCGGGCCTGACATGCAGCACTCCCGTCTTCTTGAACTTCTTCAGGTTCCTTTTGATCGTTGGGATGAGCCCCTCAAGTGTATTCATTCGTCGCCTCTTTGGTTGTGCGCTATCGGCGGTTGCCGCGTTTCTTTGCCATCCCGGCCTTCACCGCCAACTTGTTTGCCGGGGCCGGGGGACCACTCCAAATCCTGAGCGCTCTGTCCGTGAATTTAGGGCCGTCCGCCGTAACGCTCTGCGATTGGCCGTATTCGAACACGCCCTGCGGCTCGGCCAACCCTTGCCGGACCGGGTCTCCCGTCGAGGCGAGTTCGTCCGAGGCCCCCAGGTGATTGAGCTCGAAGGCGCTGAGCCAGCCACCATATGTGGGGTTCGGAAGGAGAATGAAATCCCGGCCAAACAAGTTCAGATCCTGAAGGACCGACGCCCGGCGGCTGTCAATGGTGGGAAACTCACCGCTGGCCGGCGCCCCTGTCGGGTCGAAGACCCTCCCGTAATACTCCGCATAATCGGAAAGGTTATCCCCGATGGAGAGGATGATCTCGAAACCCCGTGCCCGGCCGCAAAAGACGCGCTGGAGGAACTTGTTGCCCAACTTGAAGGTCTCCGGTCCGCTGGGGCGCGGCACATCGACGTCCGGCATCCCCTTCATGAAGAGACGGGTATGAAACGCGTGGTCGGGCTTGTTGCCATTCCGCTCCTCCCGCTTCAGCTCCTCTTCGCTGATCAAGCCCCATTTCGCCAGGTTGCGTGCGGTCCCCACACGGCATTCGTTGAGGCGCGTGGTGATGAAGATCGGAGTGGCGCCCTCCTCCTCGACAAACCGGACAAACTCCTTCCCTCCCGGCACCGCCCCCGCCTCGCTGGCATCGCACCATGCCTTCCACGAAGTCTTCTCGTCGAAATTCGTACCATTGTGGATCTGCCACGCGGCATACGCCGAATTATCGAGCAACGTCTCATCCAGATCGAAAATCACCGCGGGCTGGCGAAAGGTTCCGGACCGCAAGCGGTCGAGCAGAGCATGCCGGGCCAGTTGATACATCTGCACACAGAGCGCGATGTACTCGGCGCTTGTGGCCTGGAAGAGCAGCCCGTGCAACGTATTGTGGGCCGTCATGGGGCGGAGTGGGGTATTCATGGCTTTTTCGGTTGTATAGGAGCCTTTCCTTTCCCGGCGTCCAACAGTCCCTCATCTGACTCCATTTGAGGAACATATTCAAAAGTGGGGCCGGCAGTGAAATCGCCGATGCCACACGGTATCTTCATGAGCCCGATCGCCTGGTGTTTTAAGGCGTGCATCATCGGAATTCCTTCCTTTAGGACCTCTGGTTTCCCATTGCACGCTACATGGAGGTTATCGAGGAGCGCCATGTAACTCCGATTGAATGTCTTCACCATCTCCAGGAGTTTTGGCTGATTTCCGAACTTATGCATTTTGGGATCGGGGATCATATTGTGAACCGCGTCCCAAGCGACCGGTAGAGAATCACCCGACGGACTATCGTCGCTCAGATCACCGGCCTTATATCTTCGCTCGTTGAAGATCTGATTGAAGCGGAAGTAGTGCGCAAGCTCCAC
>Ga0070658_10004783_pt1 | contig 11016 bp, 8 predicted proteins | sample KBSC13metaG_FD_64664 | JGI IMG/M metagenome (GOLD analysis project Ga0070658, IMG submission 64664) | Corn rhizosphere microbial communities from Kellogg Biological Station, Michigan, USA - KBS C1-3 metaG | ecosystem: Host-associated > Plants > Roots > Rhizosphere > Soil ... | reverse complement strand
AGAAGCACGCTTGCGCCGCGCAGCCGCTGGAGGCCGATCGATCTCCGCTCACGCGCGTCGACGACGTCGCTCGGCGTCAGATGCACGATGGCGCAGTCGACGCCGTAGCGCGCCCCGAGTCGCGCGGCGACGGCACTGGCGGTCTCGAGCGACGCACTCTTCCGCGTGACGATGACGACCGTCGCGCGGCGGAGCGACGACGTCGGCTCGCGCCAGGGTCCGGCGGGCAGCAGTCGCGCCGGCTCGGGCGGCTGCTCCGCCGAGACGAGCACCCAGTCGGCGATCCGAGCGAGGCGGCGATGCTGGAAGCCGTCGTCGAGGATCGCGCAGTCGGCGCCGGCGGCGAGTGCCTGCTGTGCGCCGGCGACACGATCCGGGTCGGCGATCACCGGGACGTCCGGATTGAGCATGGCGTGCACGAGCGGCTCGTCACCGCCGTAGCCGCGCAGCAGCACGGCGGGCTTCGCCCCTGCCGCGCGGAGCCGTTCGGCCGCCCACGCCGCGAGAGGGGTCTTGCCCGTGCCCCCGACGGAGAGATTGCCGATCGACAGCACGGGCACTGCGGCCTGATGCACATGCAGCACCTGTCGGTCAAACAGCGCGCCCCGCATGCGGACGATCGACGAGTACAGCCAGCTCGGGGGCGCGAGGACGAGCCGCGCACTGCGCGCGAAGAGAGACTCGTCGAACCAGACGCGCTCGAGGACGCTCATCGCTCAGACGGGGAGGAGGCGCTCCATCGTCTCCCCGAACTGAGGAGCCAACTCGGCTGCCGCACGCGGCGTGTCGGCCTCGACGATCGTGAGCGCGCCGTAGTGAATATCCACGCGCGCGAAGGGCTTCGGAATGAGGAACCGGTCCCAGCTCTTCAACCGCCACGCTCTCGATGCGCTGACGCGTATCGGGATGATCGGCACGCCAGTGCGTTGCGCTGCGATCACCGCGCCCGGTGCGAAGACGCGCGCGGGCCCGCGCGGACCGTCCGGCGTCACCGCCGCGCTGCGTCCGGACTCGACGGCGCGCGCCAGGCCGATGAGTGCGCGACTCGCTCCCCTCGACGTCGAGCCGCGCACGGTCGTGAAGCCGAATCCTTCGGCGATTCTCGCGATGATCTCGCCGTCGCGGTGCTCGCTGATCAGCACCGCGATCCCCTCGTCGCGACGGTGCCAGAGCAAGGGGAGCATCTCACCATGCCACAGCGTGTAGATGACGGGCTGGTGGGCGGCCCGCACGGTCCGATACACGGCGTCGTTGTGCTCGCGCACGCGCCACGTGATTGCCAGCGCGCGGATCACGGCGGAGCCGGCGCGCACGAGCCAGCGGATCTTTCGTTCGGTCATGCGCTGGCGCTCAGGGCGGCAGGCCGCACACTCCTCTCCGCGAGGGTCGTGACCATGCGCGCCACCCGCTCCGCCGCACCCGCGTCGCCGAGCGAGGCGCGCACGCGTCCAAGCTCCTCGATCATCGCCGCGCGGCGGGAACTGCGCGGGTCGAGCAGCTCGGCCAGCGCATCGGCGACGCGCGTCGGCACCAGGGCGTCCTGCACGAACTCCGGCGCGACCTCGCGCCCCGCCACGACGTTCACGAGCCCGATGTACGGAATACGCACGAGCCGTCGTGCCGCCGCGTACGTGATCGCGCTCGTGCGGTACGCGACGACGAGCGGGCATCCGGCGACCGCCGCTTCCAGCGTGGTCGTGCCACTCTTGCACATCGCGGCGTCGGCGGCGCGCAAGACGGTGAACGACGCCGAGTGCACGAGGGGAAAGGGACAGCGCTCGGCGGGGATCGACACGTGCGGCGCCGCGCTGACGACGACCTTGAGCGACGGGTCGCGCCGCTGCAGCTCGCGCGCCGTCGCGACGAACGGATCGAGGTGCCGCGCGATCTCCTGACCGCGACTCCCCGGGAACAGCGCGAGGAGCCGGTCGTCGGGCGCGATGCCGAGGGCCGCGCGCGCCGCCGCGCGATCGGGCAGCTCCTTGGCGCGATCGAGCAGCGGATGCCCGACGAACGTCGCGTCGATGCCGTGATTGCGGAGGAGCTCCTCCTCGAACGGCAGGATCACCGCCGCCTTCGTGATCGTGCGCGCCAGCTCGGGCAGCCGCTTGGCACCCCACGCCCACACCTGCGGCGTGATGTAGTACAGCACGGGGACGCCGGCCTCCTTCGCCGCCGCCGCGATCTTCATGTTGAAGCCCGGGTAGTCGATCAGCACGACCACCGCGACGTTCCCGCTGCGAATGCGCCGCCGGAGCTCCTGCGCGAGCCGATAGTGGAGCGGCACGTGCTTCAGCACTTCGACGAACCCCATCACGGCGAGCTTCTCGACGTGCTCCAGCAGCAGCACTCCTGCGTCGCGCATCTTGTCGCCGCCGATCCCGACGAGGGAGAACGGCGCGCCCATCTCCCCGAGCGCGCGTGCGACGCCTGCGGCATGCAGGTCGCCGGAGGCTTCTCCGGCGACGAACAGGATCTCACGCACGTGCAGCAGCCGGCGCGCGTCCCGAGAGCGCGGGAAGGGAGCGCTCGATGTCGGCCACGATCTGGAGCGCCACGGCGAGCGCCTCGCGTCCTTCCTCGCCCGTCACCGCGACGGGCGCTTCCCCACGCACCGCCGCGAGGAAGCTCTCGAACTCGAGCCGGAGCGGCTCCGCCTCCTCGGCGCGCAGCGGGATCCGCTCGACGAACTGCTCCAGCGCGAGCGGCGCGGCGGCGAGCGCCGCGATGTCGACGTCGCCACGCAGCCGGAAGAACTCCCCTTCCCCGCTGGCGAGATCGAGCGAGAGGTAGCCACTCTGCTGGAAGATCCGCAGCTTGCGCATCCGCTCGCGCGAGACCCGGCTCGCCGTGATGTTCGCCACCGCGCCGGAATCGAACGTCAGCCGCGCGTTCGCGATGTCGACGAACGGCGTCAGCACGGGCACACCCACGGCGGCGACGGAGACTGCGCTGCCGCCGACGAGCGTGTGTACCAGATCGATGTCGTGGATCATGAGATCCAGCACGACGGCGACGTCGGCGCCGCGCGGATTGAACGGCGCCAGCCGATCGCTCTCGATGAACCGCGGGGCGTCGACGTACGGCAGTGCGGCGCGGATCGCCCGGTTGAATCGCTCGACGTGTCCGGTCTGCACGATCGCGCCGTTCGCCTGCGCCAGCGCGAGCATCGCATCCGCTTCCTCGAGCGTCGTGGCGATCGGCTTCTCGATCAGGGCGTGGATCCCGCGGCCGAGCACCTCACGCGCCACGGCGAAGTGCGCCGGCGTCGGGACGACGATCGTCACCGCGTCCACGACGTCGAGCAGCGACTCGAGTGTCGAGTGCGCCCGGACGCCGAGCTCACCGGCGACCTTCTCGGCGCGTGCCGCGTTGGAATCGTAGAATCCGGCGAACGCCGGACCTTGCAGATCGCGGAGGATGCGCGCGTGGTGCTGGCCAAGGCCGCCGACGCCGATCACTCCGATGCGGGTGGGCGCGCTCAGACGACCACTCCGCGTCCGCTCTCCTCGACGAAGCGCAGCAGCTCCTGCACCTCGGGGAACGGCTTCAGCTCCGCCGCGGCGCGCTCCTTCGCCTGCGACACGTTCAGCTCGGAGCGGAAGAAGAGCCGGTACGCGCGCTTGAGCTCGCGCACGACTTCCTCGGGGAAGTTGTTCCGCTGCAGCCCCACGCTGTTGAGCCCATAGAGCTTGATCGGGTTCCCCACCGCCTTGATGTACGGCGGTACGTCCTGCGAGATGCGCGAGCACCCGCCGACGAAGGAGTACTGGCCGATCTTCACGAACTGGTGCGCCGCGCTCTGCCCCGCGACGATCGCCTTGTCGCCGACGGTGACGTGCCCCGCGAGCTGCACGCTGTTCACGAGGATCACCCCGTCCCCGATGTGGCAGTCGTGCGCGAGGTGCACGTACGACATGATGAAGCAGCCCTTCCCCACGGTCGTCTTGTACGACTGCGTCGTCCCGCGATTGATCGTCGTGTACTCGCGGATCGTCGTGCCGTCGCCGATCTCCACGGTCGTGAGCTCGCCCTTGAACTTCAGGTCCTGCGGATCGCCACCGAGCACGCTCCCGATGCCGACCTTCACGCCGTCACCGAGGATGACGTTGCGCTCGAGCGTGGCGCGCGCGGCGACGACGCATCCGTCGCCGATCCGGCAATTCTCGCCGACGATCGCGAACGGCCCGATCTCGACGTCCGCGCCGATCTCGGCGCTCGCGTCGACCAGCGCCGTCGGATGAATGCGTCCCCTCATTTGTCTCGGACCATCGCGCCCATTTCGGCTTCGGCTACCACTTCCCCATCCACTTTGGCGACTCCCTGCATCTTGCACATCATGCCGCGGACCTGGAGGAGCTCGAGCTCGAACCGCAGCTGGTCGCCCGGCTTCACCGGTCGACGCCATTTGACGTTGTTCAGCGACGTGAAGTAGACCACCTTCTTCTCCGGATCGGACACGGCGCCCATCAGGAGCATCCCGCCCACCTGCGCCATCGCTTCGATGATGAGCACCCCCGGCATGATCGGATGCCCGGGGAAATGTCCCTGAAAGAACGGCTCGTTGATCGTGACGTTTTTGATGCCTACGATCCGCTTCCCGGCGTCGATCTCCAGCACGCGATCGACGAGGAGGAATGGATAGCGATGTGGCAACACCTTCATGATCTCTTCGATTCCGAGCACCTGACTCTCCCGGGACAATGACGCTTGCATCGCGCGCACCAGTGAGACGGTGCCGCGATGACTGGGTTTGTGCGCCACGATGCGCGCCCGCAGGCGCGCGCCGACGAGCGCGAGGTCACCCACACAGTCCATCATCTTATGTCGAACGAACTCGTCCGGCGAGCGTAGCGAGTTCTCGACGACGCCCTGGTCGTCCAGCACGACGGCGTTCTGGGTCGAGGCCCCCTTGATGAGCCCTGCCGCACGGAGCGGCTCGACCTCCCGCACGAATCCAAAAGTACGCGCCCACGCGAGTTCCCGCTCGAACGACTCGGCCGAGACGCGGCCGGCGAACTGCTGCCGGCCGATCACCGGGTGCGGAAACTCGATCGTGACGTCCAGCTCGAGGTGGTCCGACGGGATCGCCTCGTAGACCGATTCGCCGTCCTCGAGGCGCACCGGCGTCGTGAGCCGCGCGACCTGCGCGAAACCCGGCTGCTCCCGGATCCCCGCCTCGCGGAGCGCGTGGAGGAACGCGCCAGCGCTGCCGTCCATGATCGGCGGCTCGGGTCCGTCGAGCGAGATCACCAGGTCGTCCAGCTCGAGGGCACCGACCGCCGCGAGGACGTGCTCCACGGTGTGTACGGCGTTCGGCTCCTCGCCGAGCTGCGTGCGACGCTCGGTGAGCACGGCGTGCCCCGCGAGCGCGGGGATCGCCGGCGCCGACGGGAGGTCCCGCCGCTCGAACACGATGCCGCGGCCGCTGCCGGCCGGCCGGAACTCCAGCGTGCAAGGGACGCCGAGGTGCAGACCGGTACCCGTCACGGTCGCAGCCCGGCTGATGGTTCGCCGCATCAGCGCTTGTCTTCTCGCTCCACCAACCGCTCGAGCGCCCGGATCAGCGATGGCAACTTGAACATCGCCGCCTGGGCGCGCAGCGCGTCACGGTGCGGGCGCGCCGGATAGCCCGACCACGTCTCGCCAGCGGGGACCGACCCGAACACCCCCGCCTGCGCGGCCAGCCGCGCGCCGCGTCCTATCGTGAGATGTCCGGAGACACCCACCTGGCCGGCCAGGATGCATCCGTCCTCGACCCGCGCCGAGCCGGCGATCCCCACCTGCGCCATCAGCAGGCACAGACGCCCGATGCGCACGTTGTGGGCGACCATGACGAGGTTGTCGATCTTCGTCCCCGCGCCGATCACCGTGTCGTCGATGCTCCCGCGGTCGATCGTCGTGTTGGCGCCGATCTCCACGTCCGACTCGATCAGGCAGCGCCCGACGTGCGGGATCTTCACGTGCACGCCGTCCCGATACACGTAGCCGAATCCGTCCGAGCCGAGGCGCGCGCCGGCGTGCACGCGCACGCGCGGACCGATCTCCGTACCCGAATAGACCGTCACGGACGGATAGAGATGGCAGTCGTCGCCCACCCGCACGCCGTCGCCGATGACGACGTACGCGTCCAGCCGCGTTCGCGCGCCGATCACGGCGCGATCGCCGAGCACGACGCCCGGTCCGATCGAGACGGCGTCGCCCAGCGCGACCCCTCGACCGATGATCGCCGTGGGATGGATGCCTGGCTGCTGCGTCGCCGCGGGATAGAGCAACGGCAGCAGGGGGAGCATCGCCTCGTGCGGATTGTCGACGATGATGCGTGCGCTCGCGTTCCCGACCTGGGCGAGGTCGCGCGTGACCAGCAGCACGCCGACGCGACGCTCCGCGGCGAGCGGCGCGTACTTCGCGTTGGCGAGAAACGACAGATGGTGCGCGTCCGCGCGGTCCAGCGGGGCGACCCCCGTCACGGTCGCACTGGCATCCCCTTCGAGCGTGCCGCCGACTGCGGCCGCAATAGCGTCGGCGGTGAGAGTCCGAAGGCCCTCACCGCCGAGGTTACGGGGTGATGTCGTGACGTCCTGCACCCGTTACGGGTTCGACGTCGGACGCGTGACCCCCGACGGGGCCGGAGCCGCGGAGCTCGGCCGCGGCGCCGCTGCCGGCGCCGACGCGGTCGTCCCCTTCAGCTTCGAGAGCACCCGGTCCGTCACGTTGAGGCTCTTGTCGACCGCGACGATCGGCGACCCCTGATCGGCGTTGAAGATCATCGCGTAGCCGCCTTCGACGCGGACTTCCTCGATCGCCGCCTTCACCTTGTCGAGGATCGGCTGCACGAGCTCGTTCTGACGGCCCTGCGCCTTCTGCTCGAGCTCCTGCGTGCGGCGCTGATACTCCGCCTGCTTGCTCTGGATGTCCTTCGCCTGCGCGTCACGCGTCGCCGCCGTCAGCGATGCCTGTCGCTTCTGGAACCCGGCAATCAGCGCGTCGAGCGAATCGCTCATCCGCTTGATCTGGTCGCGGTAGCCCCCCGTCTCCTTCTCGAACTGCGCCTCCGCCTCCGCGCGGCCCGGCGCCTGATCGAGCAACAGGCTGGTCTGGACGTAGGCAACCTTCGCTCCCTGCGCATGCGCGGGGAGAGCCATCACTGTGAGTAGAGTCAGCGCAACGGGTGCAGCGCGAAAGAGGGCACGCATGAAAACTCCAGGTTAGAAGATCTGTCCAAGCTTGAAATGCATTTCCCAGGCGTTCGGGCTCACACCGTTCGAATTTCTGTCGAGTCCGTACCCCCAGTCGATACCGAGAGGTCCGAGCGGAGTGACGATCGAGCCGCCGAATCCGACACCGCGGAACAGCCGCGTCGGATTGAAGTCCTGCGGCCGCGCCCAGATGTTGCCCGCGTCGTAGAAGGCGTCCAGGTAGATCTGCTGATTGATCCGGAGTCCCAGCTCGAGCGAGTTGCTGTAGAACGCGCTGCCGAAGGACTGCGCCGTGGCGTTCGTCTGGGAGGTCTGCGGGATGAACCCCTGCGGCGTGATCGAGAACTCGGGATAGCCGCGGAGCTGCTCGCCGTACTGCACGCCGCCCATCGAGAACTTCTGCGAGATGTAGAAGCCCCCCGGATCGCCGTACACCGCACCGGCGCGCACCGACAGGCCGAGCATCATGACGATCGGCTCGGTGCCGAGGCCACCGCCACCGAACTGCGCCAGCGTCGCATAGTGGCGCACGTCGGTGGTGAACCGGTTGTAGGTGGCGCCGCCGAACAGACCGTTCACCTGCGTGCCGAACGTCTGGTGTCCGCCGTTCGTCGGGAACGGAAGTCCGACGCGCGTGTCGTGATCGAAGGTGAGGCCGACCGTGGAACGCGCGCACGTCAACACGGCGCAGTTGATCGTACTGACCAATCCCGTGCCGCCGTAGCTCACCTTCTCCGCGCCGTACGACGCGAAGAGACGGGAGAACCGCGAGCCCATGATCGGGAAGCCGATCTGCAGCTGTCCGCCCACGCGCGTCTGTCGACCGACGTCGCTCACGTAGTAGCGCGTCATCGAGTGATAGGCCGTGACCGTTCCGGAAATCTGCGATTCCTTGATGAACGGATCACTGTACGTCAGGCTGAAATCGTTGATGTACTGGCCGAACTGCCAATTGAGCGAGCCCTTCTTGCACATGCCGAACAGGTTCGGCTGGTCGAAGCCGATGAAGCCGCCGATGCCGGCGCCCTGCCCGACCGACGCACCGAAGTTCACGTTCCCCGTGCGCTTCTCCTTGACGTGGAAGATGATGTCCACGTCGCCGTTCTCGTTCGCCGGCTTGGTGTCCGGCGCCGGCAGCGGCGTCTCGAAGAAGCCGAGGTTGCCGATCCCCTGATAGCTCCGCAGCAGCGCGTCGCGGCGGAACACGTCACCCGGCACGACGAAGATCTGGTTCCGGATGCACGACTCCGACGTGATGTCGTTGCCGAGGATCTCCACCCGGTTCACGATCGCCGGCGTCTTCTCGTCGATCTCCCACCGGAGGTTGACCGTCGGCACCGAGTCCGCACCCGTCTTGACGCGCTCCACGACCGGACGCACGTTGGCGTAGATGTAGCCTTCGTTCGCGTAGGCCTCGCCCACACGACGCGTGGCGTCGTCCCACGCCGCCTGGTTGAAGTAGTCCTTGTCGTCGGTGCCGCGGCCCACGCGAATGAGCCCCTTCACCGCGCCGGTGAGCGTCGTCGGCTGATCGCCGAACGGATAGAAGCGCTGGATGTCCTCGCTCGAGAAGTGCTTGGCGCCGGTCACTTCGAACGATCCCACGCGGTAGCGCGGCCCCTCGGCCACCTTGATGCCGATGTTGGCCTTGCCGCGCGCCGGATCCACCATGATGGTGTCGTGGAGCACCTGGGCGTCGATGAACCCCTTCGAGCCGAACAGGCCGGGGATCTTCTCGCTGACGTCCGCGGCGAACTTGTCGTTGTCCAGGTCGCCCTTGCGCCACCACCAGAAGCCCTCGGGCTTCGTCGCCATCGCGCCCACGACCGTCTTGCCGGGGACCTTCTGGTTGCCCTCCACCCGGACGCCGGACACGGCCAGCCGGCGCCCTTCGTCGACGCGGAACAGCAGGTTGATCTGGCCGTCCACCACCGTCGTCTCGGGCTTCACGCGCGCGAGGTAGTAGCCCGACGCCTGGTAGAGCGAGTCGATCCGCTTCACGGCATGTGCGACCTGGGCCGGATCCACCGCCTTGCCGACCATGAGGTCCACCTTGTCACGCACCGAGTTCCGGGAGAGCCGGTCAGTGCCCGTCACGTCCACGGAGCCGAGCAGGGGGCGCTCCTTCACCGTGATCGTCAGCGCTGCCCGGCCATTGTTGAGCTCGCAGCTCGCGACGACATCGTCGTACTGCCCCGTCGCGTAGATGTCCTTGATCGCCCGCTGCAGCGTGCGATAGTTCACCGCCCCGGGCTCGAGGCCCGAAGCGGCGCGGATGGTGGCGTCGCCGGTGCGTGTGGCGCCGGCGAAGACGATCGTGTCGGGTGTTGCGCAGCGCCCGGACACCGCGGTGTCCTGTGCGCGCGCCGTCGCCCCCAATAGAAGCAGGGCGACGGATGAGAGGAGCATACGTCGCATAGATCGGCAATATACACGGGAAGAGGCCGGACAGGTCCCTGTTGGACCCGCCCGGCCTCCTGGCGGTTGCCCGCCCTACCCCGCGTTTACGCCTTCGAAGCGCTCGAGAGCACCCGGAAATCCAGCTTCGAGCCGTCAGCGGACGCATCCACTTCGATCTCGTCGCCACGGGAGAACTCCCCGAGGAGGATCTTCTCCGAGAGCGGATCCTCGATGTACTTCTGGATCGACCGCTTCAGCGGCCGCGCTCCGTAGGCTTCGTCGTACCCGTTCTTCACCAGCAGCTCGGTCGCCGCCGGGGTGAGCTTGATCGTCAGCTCGTCCTCGGCCAGCCGCTTCCGCACGTCCTTGAGCAGGATCGAGACGATCTGCGAGATGTGCTCCCGATTGAGCGGGTGGAAGACGATGACGTCGTCGAGTCGGTTCAGGAACTCGGGGTTGAAGGTGACCTTCAGCTCCTCCTTCACCTTCTCCTGCATCCGCTCGAACGACTGGCCGCTGTCGCCCGTCGTGAAGCCGAGCCCCTTCCCCTTCGTGATGTCGCGAGCGCCGACGTTCGACGTCATGATCACCACGGTGTTCTTGAAGTCGATCTGCCGGCCGTAGTTGTCGGTCAGATGTCCCTCGTCGAGCACCTGGAGCAGGATGTTGAACACGTCCGGATGCGCCTTCTCGATCTCGTCGAGCAGGATCACCGAATACGGCTTCCGGCGGATCGCCTTGGTGAGCGTCCCGGAATCCTCGTATCCCACGTAGCCCGGCGGCGCCCCGATGAGCCGCGACACGGAGAACTTCTCCATGTACTCGCTCATGTCGACGCGGATCAGCGCCGACGCGTCGGCGAACAGGAACTTCGCCAGCGAGCGCGCCAGCTCTGTCTTGCCGACGCCCGTCGGGCCGCTGAAGATGAACGAGCCGATCGGACGGTTCGGGTCCTTGAGTCCAGCGCGGCTGCGCCGGATCGACCGGCTGATCGCCTTGATGGCCTCGTCCTGCCCGATCACGTTCTGGTGCAGCTCGTCCTCCATCCGCAGCAGGCGGCTGGTCTCCGCCTCCTGCAGCCGCGTCACGGGGATACCCGTCCACCGGCTGACGATGAACGCGATCTCCTCCTCGCCGAGGACGGGACGGTGCGACTGACGCCGCTGCTCCCACTCCTCCTGCTTCTTGCGGATCTCGCCCTGGATCTCCCGCTCCTTGTCCCGCAGCGAGGCGGCCTTCTCGAAGTTCTGGTCGCGGACGGCGGCTTCCTTGTCGCCGTTCACCTTCTCCAGCTCGGCCTTGAGCGCAGCCACCTCCGGCGGCGGCGCCTGGGCAGCAAGGCGCGCCCGGGCTCCCGCCTCGTCGATCACGTCGATCGCCTTGTCGGGGAGGAACCGGTCCGTGATGTAGCGCTCCG
>Ga0070658_10004782_pt1 | contig 11018 bp, 7 predicted proteins | sample KBSC13metaG_FD_64664 | JGI IMG/M metagenome (GOLD analysis project Ga0070658, IMG submission 64664) | Corn rhizosphere microbial communities from Kellogg Biological Station, Michigan, USA - KBS C1-3 metaG | ecosystem: Host-associated > Plants > Roots > Rhizosphere > Soil ... | reverse complement strand
ATCGCGCTCGGTACTGATACCAATGGTTCAATCAGGGTTCCGGCGTCATTCTGTGGAGTTTTTGGATTGAAGGCAACGTATGGGCGGATTTCACGAAGGGGCGCCTTCCTTTTTGCCGGCAGTCTGGATCACGTGGGCCCATTCGCCCGATCGGTGGAAGATCTGGCGGTTGCCTTCGAACTCATGCACGGTTACGATCCGGAGGACCCGGTTAGCGCGAACCGGCCGACCGAAGAGATGCTTTCGGCAATGCGCCATGGCATCGATGGATTCCGCATCGCGGTGGCGGGAGGCTACTTCGTCGACCCGGATGCGCAAGAGGCAAATGCAGCAGTAGCTGCGGTGGCCCGAGCTTTGCGTGCAGAGCGCACTATAGAAATACCGGAAGCGGCGCGTGCCCGAGCTGCGGCCTTTCTTATCACGGCCTCAGAAGGAGGCAACCATCACCTTGCGGATCTCCGCACGCGAGCCGGTGAATTCGATCCAAACACGCGCACTCGTTTGATCGCAGGTGCCATGGCTCCGGCTGCGTGGGTCAGTTTTGCCCAGCGGTTTCGCAGCTGGTACCGTTCGCAGTTGCGGGCGATATTCGAGCAGGTGGATGTAATTCTTGCCCCTGCCACACCGTGTCCGGCAATTCGAATCGGCCAGCGGACCATAAAATTGAACGGCGCGGACGTACCTGCGAGGGCGAACCTGGGAGTTTTTACGCAACCGATCTCGTTTGTGGGCCTGCCAGTTATAACGGTTCCGGTGCAGTTTCCGGGTAAGCTCCCAATAGGAGTGCAACTCATCGGCCGTCCATTCAGTGAAGCAATGCTGTTTCGAGTCGCGGCTGTGCTGGAAGCGGCAGGTCTTGTATCTGCGCCGGTGGCTCGCGTCCAGACGTCGGTTCTCCCATGATTCAAGGCGCACACGAACAAAAAGGTGGGGAGGGCAGCGGCAGCCAGACGCTGCATCTCTGGGTTTTGGGAGGAATAATCGGAGGCATCTTATTCGGGCTGGTCGATCCGAAGCATGCCGAGCAGATGAAGCCCCTTGGCGACGGGTTCATCAAGTTAATCCGCATGGTGATCGCGCCGATCATCTTCTGCACAGTAGTCGCCGGGGTCGCCAACGTTGGAGACATGGGGAAGCTGGGCCGCGTGGGTCTGAAGGCCCTGCTGTATTTCGAAGTCGTGACAACCCTGGCGCTCGGCACTGGCTGGCTGGTGGTTTCGTTAGTCCGGCCCGGCGCAGGAATGAACGTGGATGCGGCCACGCTCGATCCCGCGGTCGTTCAGCAATATGCTGGACCCGGCAAGGCGGTTTCGACCATCGATTTCCTTCTGAACATCATTCCGGACACACTGGTCAGTGCATTTGCCAAAGGTGAAATCCTGCAGGTTCTGCTGGTTTCCATTTTGGTGGGGCTTGCCTTAGCGGCCTTAAAAGATGGTCAGCCGCTGGTCCGGGCGATCGAGACCGTTTCCCAGGTTCTATTTCGCGTGGTGGCATTCATTATGAAGACCGCCCCCGTTGGTGCTTTCGGCGCAATGGCCTTCACAATCGGAAAGTATGGTTGGCGCTCGCTGCTGCCTCTGGGAAAGGTGATTCTCTGTATGTCCCTGACGAGCGCGTTTTTTGTGTTCGTGGTGCTCGCGCTCATTGCTCGCGCGCACAGGTTCAGCGTCTTCAGGTTGGTCAGATATCTGGAAGAGGAGCTTCTGATCGTGCTGGCGACTTCTTCCTCCGAGCCGGCTTTGCCTGGATTAATCGCCCGGATGGAAGAAATGGGTTGCTCCAGATCGGTTGTCGGTCTCGTCGTCCCATCCGGGTACTCCTTCAACCTGGACGGCACCGCGATTTATCTGACTATCGCATCCGTGTTCGTCGCCCAGGCCACAAACACCCATTTAAGCGTCGGCCAGACTTTGACGATGTTGCTTGTACTGATGCTCACTTCCAAGGGAGCGGCCGCAGTGACGGGAGGCGCCTTCATCACCCTTGCTGCCACGCTTTCCTCGCTTGGAACGATTCCGGTTGCGGGAATAACCCTCCTTCTCGGAATCGATCGCTTTATGTCGCAGATTCGATCACTTACGAATCTCGTGGGAAACGCCGTCGCGACGATCGTCGTCGCCAAATGGGAGAACGAGTTCGAGGCACCCGATAGTAGCCACAACGCAAAAAAGGCAGCGCACTCTGCAAATTTTCCTGCCGAATCATCGACAGCGCGCTGATTGGTAGCTCTTTTCACAGGTCTTGGATGAATCTATAAGGGCCGACACAGTCAGCAATATGTCTTACCAGCGGCAAGTGTGAGATTAATATCATCGCGAGCCGCGGCGCGTTAGATCGGAAACGCGAAGAAACTCACGTAATAAGGGCCTTTAACCGTACTGTAAGTACCCAATCATCGAGTTCGGAGACGCGGTGAACGACTACACGCGTGGGTCCAAGCCTCGAAAACTCAGCGATGTGCCTGTTTTTCGTCATAACCCGTACAAACCATACCAAACACAGGACTATTTCCTACTTATAGGGTGGAAGTTCAATTGCTAACTTTCGTGTACCAGACCCAGTCGGCAACGATTGTGGTGAATGTTCACTCAGTACTCAGGTACTGGTGAGGCAAGCGAACGGGATTAGCGGTTACGTTAGCAGCGGGGCATATGCAACGACGGGGCGGAGCATGGCCAAAATTTACTTTTCTTATTTTCACGGTCCCAATCCGAGCACGCAATAACTTCACGTGACTGCTACGCGGATCGGAACTTCTTACGTAATAATTTTCTGTTTTTCATATGCATTGTGTTGGTCGTTTTGCCCCGGCGAATTTCATAAGACAGAGGGATAGCAATAATGGATCACCCAGAATTGGTGGAGGGCGATTTCCGCCTTCCATGGTATGTAGTCAGGTGCAAAGCAAACGCCGAGCGAACGGTGGCGCAGAGTCTCACCAATCGCGGCATAACCGTCTTTTTACCCCTGGAGAAACGAATCAGTAAGCGGAAGAACGTCGGGCACATCGAAACTCCGCTGTTTCCCGGGTATGTATTTGCCCAATTCGATTTTCGGGAAGGCCTGCTGGTAGTGTCCAGTCCCGGTGTCGTACAAATCCTTTGCCGCGGTCAGGTGCCTGAGGCGGTAGACCCTGCGGAGATGCGCTCCTTACTGGTGCTTTCGCGCCGGGCCGTTTCACTGGCGCTTCTGCCCACGTTTGCCAAAGGCCAGAAGGTCAGAATTACTCAAGGGCCGCTGACAGATGTGGAAGGCATCGTTATCCGCGATAACGGTAATCAGAAGTTGATTCTTTCTGTTTCTTTGTTGCGCCGCTCCGTAGAGGCGCAAGTCGACCGGGAGTGGATCGAGGAACTCGAAGTGAATCGCTTTCCGCCTCAGGTGACTTCGTGGATGGCAACCGGAGCATAAATCATGTTTAAGATGCATAGCTTTGCAGGTATGGGTACTTTACTCTTCGTGCTGGTGTTTGGCATCGCTGCCGGAACGGCCGCCCGGGCCGCAGATGCAATTCCTGCCGCCGGCACAACCACCTCGTCAAATTCGGCGACTGCGGGTACGCCGCTGGCTCCCGCGCTTTATCGTCTCGGCCCCGGCGATGAAATCAAGGTTCAACAGCCGAATGCCGAGGAACTGGATGGCAAGACGGCCCGGGTTAATGACCAGGGCTTCGTCAATCTTCCGCTTATCGGGCGCCTACAGGTGGGAGGACTAACGGTGGAGCAAACCGAAGCGCTCGTCACCACTTCACTCGCTCGGCTGCTGGTCCATCCGGCACCGGTTGTAGCCATCACGGAATATCGCAGTCAGCCCGTCTCCGTTCTGGGGGCAGTGAACACACCGGGTGTTATTCAGCTTCAGGGCAGGAAAACGCTCGTTGAAATGCTCTCAATGGCTGGCGGATTGCGACAAGATGCAGGTACGGACGTCGAAGTAACGCGACGCTTGTCGTACGGAAAGTTACCACTTACCGGAGCTACTACTGACCCGCAAAACGAATACAGCATTGCGCGAGTTAATGTAGCCGCGCTTTTGAAAGGAAATAATCCTTCCGAGAACATCACTATCTATCCGCAGGACATTATTTCGGTTCCCAAAGCAGATCAGATCTATGTTGTCGGCAACGTAAAGAAGCCCGGTGGATTTCCTCTTACCACCAATGGCGGTGTCTCGATCCTGCAAGCGGTAGCGCTGGCGGAGGGACTCGGTCCCGAAGCCGCGCCGAAGAACGCGAAAATTTACCGGTCCAGCGGCGACGATCAGCCGAAGACCGAGATTGCGATCGACCTGAAGGCAATCATGACAGGCAAGGGCCCGGACGTAAACCTGTTACCAAAGGACGTGTTGTTCATCCCGGATAGCGCGGGTAAGAAGGTCGGAGCAAAAGCCGCCCAAATTGCGTTATCGGCAGCTACTGGTCTCGCCTGGAGATTCTAAGCGATGCATATCATCAAATCGAACAACTTCTCTTCCGTACCGGCTCGAGCGGATTTTCCTCCGGCTTATTCTGCACCAACGACCTACGACGCGCCCCGCTCCACTTTCAAAGATGTCCTGCTCGCTCACAAGTTGCTGTTTGGGGCCTGTCTGTTGCTCTGCGTGGCCATTGCGGCGCTATTCAGCTTCTCGGTACCTCCGGTGTATCAGGCGAAAGGACTGCTGGAATTGCAGGCGCCTCCGTCCGCTTCTCTCTTCTCAACTAAGGACGGGGCGGCTGCGGGAGCAATCAATTCTCAAACGTTCGACTCCTGGATTGAGACGCAAATCGGCATTCTTGAGAGCGATACGCTGATCCGGCGAGTGGTAGCGCGGCTGTCGCTTGAAGACAGGCTGAATGCGCGGCAATACCAGGGTTTGCCCGCGCTTTGGCACAAGTATGTTTCCCTGCGTCACAAGCCTTACACGCGCGACGAAGCCTTTGAAGTGGCTGCGAACAGCCTGAAAGTGCGGCAGTCGCGGCTCAACAATCTTGTGGAGATTCTCTACAATTCCGATGACCCTCAACTTGCCGCAGCTTTTGTGAATACGCTCGCCGATGAATACGAACAGCAGAACCTCGAATCCCGCTGGCAGATGGCTCAGAGCGCGGGAGACTGGATGACAAAACATCTGGGAGAGATGAGGGCGAAGTTGGAGGCGTCGGAAGCAGCGCTGCAGAATTACAGCCGCTCCAATGGCCTTCTGTTTGTCGCCGATGACAAAAGCAGCGTGGCCAGAGAGCGTCTCCACCAGATACAGGAGGCTCTGTCGCACGCGCAATCGGAGCGAATGCAGCACCAGGCGCAAATGGAGATGGCATCCGCGGCAACGCCGGACTCCGTTCCACAGGTGCTCGATAACGCTGCGCTTAAGGAGTACGAGATCAAGTTAGCCGACCTGCAGCGCCAGTTAGCTGAATACAAGCAGATCTACACCAGCAGTAATCCAAAAGTTCAAATGCTGGAAACGCAGATTGCCTCTCTGCAGGGCTCGTTCACCCGGACTCGTGACAGCGTGCTCACTCGGCTTCGCAATGAGTACCAGGCTTCTCTAAAAGACGAGAAGATGCTCGAGAATGCGTATTCGGAACAGACTCGCCTGGTTTCCGGGCAGGACGAAAAGATGATTCGGTACGAGACGTTGAAGCACGAAGTCGACTCGAACCGTAATATCTACGAGTCGTTGCTGCAGAAGGTGAAGGAGTCAAGCGTTAATGTCGCGCTTCAGGCGACGTCCATCCGTGTGGTAGATGCGGCGGTTGCGCCCCGCACTCCCTATAAACCGAACATTCCCATCAATCTCGGGGGCGGCTTGCTTGCCGGCCTGCTTCTGGGCTTCACATCAGTAGCATGGCGGCATCGCTCCGATCGCAAGGTGCGGAAACCCGGGGTGATCCAGAACTATCTGGGCGCCACTGAGTTGGGAGTTATTCCGTCATTCGCGGCCACTCGCTCCATCAACTCGAGGGAGATGAACGAGCGTGCGTGGTTAGATCCGAACTCGCCGGTCAGCGAGTCTTTCCGCGCCGTGATGACATCGATTCTCTTCGCATCCGGCGGGCGCTCAGGGATCCACCTTGTGGTAATCACGAGTCCCGAGGCGGGCGAAGGCAAGACCACGGTAGCCAGCAATCTCGCTGCGTCGTTTGCAGCCACTGGACGCAAGGTGCTTCTTGTGGATGCGGATCTGCGCCGTCCGCGGCTGCACAACGTTTTCGATACACCACGAACTCCCGGTCTGCTTGAATTCGCCGAGGAGGTCCAGAAAAAAGGGCCTTCGCTCGAAATCGGCGGGTATGCCAAAGAATCAGGCGTTACCGACCTTCTTGTGATGCCTTCGGGTGATTGCAAGGCCGGTAGCTCAAACCTCTTCCACACCCTCCGATTTGGAGAGGTGTTCTCGGCGCTGCGTCGCGAATTCGACACCGTGGTTGTGGATGCACCACCACTTCTGTGTGTGCCGGAAGTTCGTGTCATGTCCCGCCTCGCTGACGGAGTCGTGCTGGTCGTCCGAGCGGGCAGTACGCAGGTGGACGAAGCCGTGACTGCTGAACGGTTCATTACGCAGGATGGCGGCAATCTCATCGGCATCATTCTGAATGATGCGCCCGTGAGCGCCACGCCTTATTACAACCGCTACGTTGCGGCTTCCTGAAAATCAGCGTCGATTTTCATTAAACCCAACACTCTATGATCAACAAACTGCAGCTGCGCAGGGAGGACTCTGTCTTCCGTGGACTGGTCATCCTTGCGCTGCTGCTCGAGATCGTCGTCTTTATTGAGCCCGCTCCGGTGGATGCGCTGCTGATGATTACTTTGGCTGCGGCACTGATGCTGGGCAAACTGCGATTCCCCTCTGTCAGTCCGCTTCCGGCGGTGGCGCTGGTCGTCTTTGCCCTGGCCAATATCGTGTCGATGTACGACCCGCTGGATCCCGAACGCGCCGTCTGGTACGCGGCAGTCACGTTCTATCTGATGGCATCGTGGGTCTTTTTCGTCGGCATTGCCGGCTATTACGGCAAGCCCTTTATCGCCACGATGATTAATACTTACTGCTTCGCGGGGCTGCTCTCCGCGATCCTCGGCCTCGGTGGTTACTTCCATCTGCTTCCTTTTACAGACCAGCTTCTGCTGGGTGGCCGGGCGCGGGGCCTGTTTAAAGACTGCAATGTTTATGGTCCGTTCTTTGTGCCGGTCGCGTTGTTTACGCTTACCCGCATATTGGACTCGCGCACGACCTTGCGGGAGAAGATTGTCCCAGGCGTCGTTTTGATTCCAACGCTGCTCGCTATATTGCTGTGCTTTTCGCGCGCGTGCTGGATTAACTTTGTTTTCGCGCTGGCGGTTTTTCTGATCGGCCAGGTCAGCTTTACTGGACTACGCAGCCAGCTCTCGCGGCGCGACATTCGACGGCGCATTTATGGCGGAATCGGAATTGTGGCGACCAGCGTGCTTCTGCTGGTGCTTCTCAATGAAGTTCCCGCAATCAGCGACATGATGTCGCAGCGCGTGACATCGAACGGCCTCCAGAATTACGACCGCGTTCGATTTGCCACGCAGGACCTGGCGCTCGAGAGCGCCAAAAGACATCTTCTAGGCATCGGTCCCGGCCAGGTGGAACTGGTCTTCGATTACGCCACACACAGCATGTATCTCAGAATTCTAAGCGAAAACGGTGTGGCCGCTCTGCTCGCGGTCCTCGTATTTATCTTCGCGACTATGGCGCGGTCCATCTCGTTGATCCAACGAGCCGAAGACCCATGGTATCGGGAAGTGAACCTGGTTGTTCTGGCCTGCATAGCGGGCCATCTGGTCAACAGCTTCGTTATTGACACGGTGCATTGGCGGCACATCTGGTTTATCTATGCGCTTCCATGGGCTCCTGCCCGCTTACGCTCACACGCGGTATACGCCGCAAAACGCGTAGCCGCCTTCAAACTCAGTCACCGGCCTGGATTCGCCACGCCTGGTTTCATTGGACGCTGAATGAAGATTCTTTATCTGATTACGAGGGCTGAGCGCGGCGGCGGTCAGGTCCATGTGCTGGATTTGATCCGTGGCTTCCGGCACCAGTGTGAAATAGAAGTCGCGACTGGCGAAGACGGCTTCCTGCTCGAAGAAGCCCGTCGACTCGGCGTGACCTGCCACATTTTGCCGAGGCTGGTGCAGCCGATCCAGCCCGCGGCGGATTTCAACGCCCTCAGGGACATAATTGCGCTGCTGCGCCGCACACGCCCGGATCTGGTTCATGCCCATACATCAAAAGCCGGCATCCTCGGCCGGCTTGCCGCATGGATATGCCGTGTACCTGCAATCTTTACGGCCCACACCTGGTGCTTTGCGGAAGGAACTTCATGGAAGTGGAAGCTGCTCGGTGCCCCCTGCGAGCGCCTCGCGGCTTTGTCTGGCGGAGCCATCATCAATGTTTCGGAGGCCAATCGGCAGCTTGCGCTTAAGTATCGTGTGGCGCCCGCTCCTCGCCTTATCACTATCCACAACGGCGTACCCGACCTGCCGTATGAGCCGCAAAGCGCTCCTCCCGTACCCACGGTGATCATGGTGGCGCGCTTTGCCCCACAGAAGAACCAGGCGATGTTGCTTGAGGCCACTGCACGCATTCACAAGACCTTTCGTATCCAATTTGCGGGCACCGGGCCGACGATGGCCGACATCGAGACCAAGGCTACACAGCTTGGATTAAGGGATCGGGTCGAGTTTTTGGGCGACCGATCGGATATTGCCGAATTGCTCCATAAGGCATCGATTTTTGCGCTCCCGACCAATTGGGAGGGCTTCCCTCTTAGCATTCTCGAGGCGATGCGGGCTGGCCTGCCTATCGCGGCGAGTGACGTCGGCGGCATCCGCGAGTCTGTGATCGATGGAGAAAACGGGCTTCTGACTCCACGCGGAGATATCGGGGCGTTCGCGAATTCACTAGAACGGCTGCTCGGCGATGAAAGCTTGCGCAGCCGCATGGCTCGCACGAGCCGGCAAATGTTTGAACAGCGGTTCACGGCGGAGCAGATGTTTCGCAAAACGTTCAACGTTTACCGGGAGGCCGTTGCTGTCCCCGCCGGAGAGTATGAACCCGCACAGGTCAACAAGCAACTGAGCAACAACGCCTGATGGCTTGTCACAGAGTCTCAGAATCCAGAAATCTCAAACATCGTACGTAAGAACTGAACTTAAGTCTTAGGACTTTTTATTTCACCAATTCATAGCCTCACTGAATAGAAAACATGACACCACTACTTACGATGACTGCGGCTCCTCCGCGTGCGGCCGTTCACCACTGCAGGCCCGCTTGCATGGTCGCTTGTCTCGTGGCAGGCGATGCCTTCAGCCTGGCGATCGCGGGAGGGATTGCTGTGCTGCTGAAGCTGGTCCCCACGCATAGCGTCCAAGGCATAAATTCGTATTTTCACCTGATCCCTTTACTGCCCGTGTTTCTGCTTGTCTATTGGGCAATTGGACTTTATTCCGGAATCGCTTTGGGCCCGCCGGAAGAGTTGCGCCGCTTAACACTTGCTTCCATCCTTGTTTCCCTTTTCCTTGCCGTACTTACCTTGTCTTTCCGGGGAACAGGCAGCATCTTCACATGGACTATGGCCGAGGCTCTGGCGCTTAGTGTGATCTCCGTGCCGCTCACACGCGTCTGTCTCAGACTAAAGTTTGCCGACTCCAACTGGTGGGGCTATCCTACAGTGATCTTCGGCGACCACAAAAATGCGTCAGCCGTAATTCGCACACTTCTCGATGAGCCTGGCCTTGGTCTAAAGCCTATTGGCTACTATTCGTTGGGCGGTCCCAGTGGCACCATTTTCGGCGTGCCTTCCATAAGCGGTGGAGATATGGCCAATCTCACCAGCCGCATCGATTCCCCTGCCTATGCCGTACTCACGGCCGGCGCAGGCGCACGTGAAGAACTGAAGCCGGTACTCGAGTGCTACAGGCGGTTTTTTTCCCATATTCTCGTCATTCCCGATTTTTTCGGATTTTCCTGTCTGTGGGTGAATCCCAAGAATCTTGGCGGCTTACTCGGCCTTGAGGTGTATCAGCAGGTATTTGTACCCAGCCGGCAACTTCTTAAACGAACTATCGACCTGTTTCTGACGACCTTGATTTGTATTGCCGTGGCACCCGTAATGCTTTGCGTGGCGCTCGCCATCAAGATCGATTCGCCTGGTCCTGTTCTGTTCGGTCACCGGCGTATCGGCCGCGGCGGAAAGGAATTTCGCGCGTGGAAATTCCGCTCGATGATCAGCAACGCAGAGGCCGTGCTCAAAGACTATCTCGCGAAGAATCCCGAAGCGCGCGAGGAATGGGCGAACAGCCAAAAACTGAAGAACGATCCGCGGGTAACTCGCTTAGGCCAATTCCTTCGCAAGAGCAGCCTTGATGAACTGCCCCAACTGTGGAATGTGCTTCGCGGCGAAATGAGCCTGGTGGGACCACGTCCCATCGTGCAGGATGAGGTGGCGCGGTATGGCATCGACTTCGAAAAATACAAATGGGTGCCGGGCGGACTGACGGGCCTTTGGCAGGTGTCCGGACGAAGTGAAACATCGTACGCCGAGCGTGTGAACTACGACTGCTTTTATGTGCATAACTGGTCCGTTTGGCTCGATCTGTGCATCCTCTTCCGCACGATAGGAACTGTCCTGTCGCGAGCGGGAGCGTTTTGAGCGAAGTGGCGAATATCGAAGCCGTAGAGGCAGCGGCCTTCCAACCTGCAGTGAGGAAGCGTTTTCTTCCCGGGCTGGTGGTTAAGAATGTTGCCGCCGGCTATGGAGTGCAGATCGGCCGGAAGCTGATTCCGCTGGCCTCTATTCCTTACCTGGCGCGCGTGCTCGGTCCGGAAGGCTGGGGACAGGTCGCCTTCGTCTCGGCGTTGGCGGAGTTGATTGTGATTCTCATTGAATTCGGTTTTCAGCTTTCGGCGACCCGGTCGATCGCGCGCCATCGCGACGATCCGCATGAAAGAGGCAGAATCACGGTTGGTGTCCTTTCCGCGCAGATGATGCTGGCGGCGCTCGG
>Ga0070658_10004779_pt1 | contig 11020 bp, 12 predicted proteins | sample KBSC13metaG_FD_64664 | JGI IMG/M metagenome (GOLD analysis project Ga0070658, IMG submission 64664) | Corn rhizosphere microbial communities from Kellogg Biological Station, Michigan, USA - KBS C1-3 metaG | ecosystem: Host-associated > Plants > Roots > Rhizosphere > Soil ... | reverse complement strand
CGCCGTCGCTGATCGTGAGACTGTTAAACGTATTGCCGGCCGTCGTGGCGCTGAAGGTCAGGGTCGATGCGCCGTTCTTCGTAAGGGCGAACGTCCCCGTCACTGCTCCACCGAACGTGGTGGCGGTGTTAACGGTCAATTGCCGTGCGGCCGTGAGCGAGGCCGCTCCGCCGAAGGTCAGGGCCCCGGTGCCGCCGGCCATCTGCCCGAACGTCGTGTCGCCGGCCAGGGTGAGTGGGTTGTTGACGGTATGGGCCGTAGCGTCGGCGGAAGCGACGGTTGCCGTGCCGAGCGACAGCGTGCCGGTGCCGATCACGCCCTGCGTTACCGATCCGGCGTTCCCCGCCGAATCCGCCCCCAGCGCCAGCGTGCCGGCCGTCAGATTCACGCCGCCGCTGAACGTGCTGACGCTCGATCCAAACTTCACCGTGCCGCCGTTGAGGTTGATGGCCTTGGCGCCGTTCGTGCCGTTGACCACCCTGGAAAACGTCAACAGGCCCGTGGAGGAGCTGTTGGTCACGTCGAGGGCGCTGTTGAGTGCGGTGTTCGCGACGGCGATCGAGTCATTTCCGTCGCCGCTCTTGTTCACCTGGGCGTTCGACGCGCCGTTATCGAAGGTCAGCGTCAGCCCCGCCCCGCTCAGACCGAAGTTGCGGTAGGTTGCGCCCGAATCGCCGATGTTCAGTACGCCAATAGCCAAGCTTTGTCCGAGCGCGACCGATTCGTCACTCGTGATGTTGCTGTTCAGGTTTGCGACATCGCCGGCGACGCCCGGGAAGGTTCCGCCCGATGGCGTGCTGGTCCAGTTGCCTGAACTATTCCAGCTATAGCTGCCGCTGCCCGTCGGCGTCCATTGGTACGACGTCGCAGGCGCGACACCGGGCAGCAGGGCCGCCAACGCGGCGGCCGCCAGGGCTTTTTGAGTGGTTGATAGTTGAATACGTTGCATCTTCGATCTCCTCCAGATCCGCTTCCTCATTCGCGATTTTCCGGCGCACCGGCCGGCGTCAGATCAGTATTCTGAGAGTGCGTACTTGCCGGCTGTTCCTCCGGCGGCGTTGGTCGCGATCACGGCGTTCGGGGTGTGGGCCGGGACATAAGTCACCGCCGGCGCGTTGGACGGCCGGGTCGTTTGGTCGTTGGCCCGGATGATGAAATCCCAGTCGCCTTTGTAGAGGTCGTTCTGCAGCACCGTGGCGTGGCCGTCGATGAAGACGGCCGGGCGGCCATCGGGATAATGCCAGCTGCGCGACCAGTAGGTTGTGAACGGTTCAGCGCCGGTCACCAGGCGCTTGATGCAATAATGCACCGGCACCTGCGCCTCATACGGATGGAAATATTTCGGCCGATATCCGCCCGGAAGCGTTGGTGTGCTGCCCACCGGATCGGGAACCAGGGCGTTGTAGTGGTTGAACAACCCGCCGTAGCTGTTGAAGCCGGCCATCGCGCCGACGTTCAGGTTCGTGTAATCGCTCGAGGCGTAACAAGTCCATCCCGCCGTAGGAGCCGTTGCTGAAACGAACGTGTAGATCGACGACGCCGGGCAGATCCAGATGCTGCCGCCGGCCCTGTGGATCGTGTTGTTGTTCCCGACCGAGCGAATGCCGGTGTACGGCCCGAGCATCTCTTCCAGATCGATGCCCGAACTCGCCGAGTACCGTGCCCCGGAGACGTTGTTGTACTTCGCCGGCCAGTAGCCGCGGTTGGCGTCGGCGTACTGGATAAACGCCATGCCGATCTGGCGAAGGTTGCTCAGGCAGCCGGTCGTCTTCGCGGCACGGCGGGCCTTGTTGAGCACCGGCAGCAGCATGGCGATCAGAAGCGCGATGATGCCGATGACCACGAGCAGTTCAACCAGGGTGAAAGCGGTCTTGCGACGCATGGGCTTCCTCCGATCGCCGGGGCGCTTCAACTTTAATCCGCGGGGTCGATCGTCCACATGCCGTAGGGCAGGCTTGCCGTGCCGGGAGCGTGGGTGACCGGATTCGCGCCGAACGTGTCGCTCAGCTGCAGCGCCTCGCAATGTCCGTCACCGAACAGGTAGTTGTACATCGTCAGCCGCCAGTGAAGGCCGTACAGATAGCCGTTGTAGCCGGAGGCCGTGTTGTTCCGGTCGGAAGGCAGATTAATGACGGCCTTGCCGGAGTGGCCGGCGATGTTGTCGACGGTCGGGTACTCGGTCGCGAAGATCAGCTTGGTGATGCTCCGCAGCTGCGCGATTTTGTAATTCTTGAACGGCGCCGTTGCGATCGGGGTGATGTTCCACCCGTTCAGCGGGGCCGACGGATAAAGGTCCGCATTCGCCTTGCCGAACGGCCCGCGCTGGTTGCTGCTGGAATAGCTCTGGTTGAGGGCGTACGTTCTTCGAGAGCCGGCGACGCCCCAGCTAATCGGGTCGAACGTGTCGCTCGGGCAGATCAACACGTTCGGAACGCCTTGCGTCGGCACCGCTTCCACCTGCTGATCCGGGTCCATCCGGCCGCCGAGGTAGCGGTTCAGCAGGTCGTCCCAGGTGATCATCTTCGAAGCCGTCATGGCCACCGCGCCGTACGGCAGCTGGCCGCGGTTTTCGTTGACGTACATCTGGATCGCCTGGCCGATCTGCCGCAGGTTGCTGCTGCACTTGATGGCCTTGCCGCTTTCACGGGCGCGGGCCAGCGCCGGCATCAGCACAGAAATGAGTAGTGCGATAATGCCTATAACAACGAGCAGCTCTACCAGCGTAAAGCCTTGACGAGATCGCATCGGCTCCTCCACATCGCGGCCGAAGCCGCGCACCCTCTCAAGCCACTGCCGAAACTCCGCCGTGTATCGGCGCGTTAGTACTTGCCGCCATCCTTGGCATTTCGCCGACGCAGAAACTCCGCGTGCGCCGGCGTGATCGAATCACGAGACTGGTTCGGTAAATAACGGATCCGGTCGAAATGGATCTTCGGATAATTCTGGATGTGCTGCACCATCAACCGGCTGGCCATATCGGCGTCGCGGCGGGTGAGCGCGTGAAGAATCTGCTCATGTTCGCGCCACGTCCGCACGAACGAGCGAAGCCCTTCGGCGGGGTTGTTCTGGTGCTTGTGGGCGAAGATGCGGTTCATCAGATGCAGGTCGTGCATGATCTTCTGCACGAAGCGATTGCGGGCGCTTTCGCGCAGCACCTGATGGAATTCCATGTCCAGGGCGACGTTCTGGTTGAAATGCTCCGCCGTCGGCTGGCGGTCGGGGAGCCGGCGGATTTCGCGGATCAGCCCCACGGCCCGACGGATAATCGAGCGGAGTTGGCCCCAGGCTTCCTCATCCATCACCGGGGCGGCCAGCTGGATCACCATGCTTTCGAGGTGCTGGCGGACCTGGAGCAACTCGAGCACTTCCTGGTCGTCCGGGATTCGCACGAACGCTCCCATCCCCGGGATCTGCTCCAAGAGTCCACCGCTGGCCAGCTGGTTGATCGCCTCGCGGACGGGGGTGCGGCTGATGCCGATTTCCTTCGCCAGGCGGAGATCGGAAATGCGGCTGCCGGTCTGCAACTCGCCGGCTAGGATGCGCCGGTGGATGTGTTCCACCGCGACTTGGGCGAGCGAGCGACCGCGATCCTTTGCCGACTCCGTGGACATGTGTATACACCAATATACAACTCGCCCGCGGCCGTTCAAGCGGATTCTTTTTCCGGCCGCTCACCTGGGGCGGCTGGGCCCGCGATCTTGCTGCGCAACTCGATACTAGGACCGGACGTATAAATCGACGACCCGCCCAGCAAGGTCGCGTCGTCTGTCGAGGGCGGGTGCGGTCACAAAGAGATCGACTCGGGCGCCCTTTCCGATTCAAAACAGCCGTTTAAGTTTGTTCGATCCTCTCGGAAGTTCGTCCTATCGACTGAAAGGCGAACGTGCGTACTGTCTGACACGCTCACAGGAGAACGTTATGGATATTCAACGCATCGGCTCGAAATCTTCCGCCAAGGGCCCGACCGACTGGTTCAGCGGCACGGTTCGGATCGATCCGCTGTTCGACCGGGAAGATCCGGCCCGCGTCAGCGGCGCCAGCGTCACCTTCGAACCCGGCGCCCGCACCGCTTGGCACACCCACCCGCTCGGCCAGACCCTGATCGTCACCAGCGGCTGCGGCTGGGCGCAGCGCGAGGGCGGGCCGGTCGAGGAGATCCGCCCCGGCGACGTCGTCTGGTTCGCGCCCGGTGAGAAGCACTGGCATGGGGCAACCGCCACCACTGCCATGACGCACATCGCCATCCAGGAGAAGCTCAACGGCTCGCCGGTCACCTGGATGGAGAAGGTTTCCGACGAGCAGTATCGCACGTAACGCAATCGATTCATTCAACCCAGAGGCGGCAACAAGACCCTCAGCGGCTCGATGATCGGCGGCATCGCCCAGACGCAGGAAATGCTCGACTTCTGCGGCAAGCACAACATCACTTCGGACGTTGAAGTGATCGCCATCCAGCAGATCAACGAAGCGTACGAGCGAATGCTCAAGAGCGACGTGAAATACCGCTTCTCGATCGATATGGCGTCGCTGAAGAAGTAAGCCAAACGCCCCCATCCCGAACCCCTCCCGCCGCCGATTTTGTGGCCGACAGGCCGCATCGGCGGCGGTAGTATTTTGGTCCCCTCTCCCGGTACCCCGGGAGAGGGTTAGGGTGAAGGCCGAGCGTCTAAAAACTCGGCATCTAGATTCCGGTCCCTCTCCCGGGGGGAGGCTGGCGGGGGGAGGCTGGGTGGGGGCGGGGAGCGTCTAGCAGCAATCGATTGCTTAATGACGCTCACCGCCCCCACCTAACCTCCCCGGAGGGGGAGGGATAAGAGACCTCGTCGCTTCGCGACGTCGGAAAGGAGGCGCAGCGCGAAAACCTGTCCTGAAAAAACAAACCCAATTTGGCGCGCATCTCTTGCCCGGCAAAGCACTTACAAATTGGGTTTCGTCACGAAATGGAGCGGCGCAGATTAGTCGTTCCGCTTCACCATGTGCATCCGCCGCCCGTTGTTCGACCACTCGACGCTGGTCATGTATGCCTCGATCAGCAGAATGCCCCGGCCGGAGCATTTTTCGAGGTTCTCGGGTTCGGTTGGGTCGGGCACTTCGGTGCGGGTGAAGCCGGGGCCCTCATCCTCGATGATCACCTCAGCCTGCCCCGGGCCGACGAGGGCTTCGATGTAGACGGTCTTGTTCGGGTCGTGCTTGTTGCCGTGCTTGATGGCGTTGACGATGCCCTCTTCGAGGGCGAGCTTGATGGCGAACTGGCTATCGGAGTTGTATTTGAACTTTTTCACCTCGGCCATGATGCGGTTCTGCACCTCCTGGCCGGCGGCGTGATCGGAGGGGATGGTGAACTTCATCGACGTGCCGTAACGCGTTTCCACGACCGCGGGCGCCGTCGGGTGCCGGCGGTCGGAAGAGGATGATCGGTTAGAGCCCGATGCGCTCATGCCCGCTTTCGACAAAATCACTGTTCGAAGCTGACCAGCGCTTCGGCGCGGGTCGGATAGATCCGGAACAGACGATCGAGCTTCGTGATGCGGAAGACTTCGAAAATCTGGCTCTTGATGTTCGTCAGCCGCAGTTGGCCGTTGCGCTGCTTGATGCGGTTGTTGACGTTGATCAGCATGCCCAGGGCGGCCGAGCTGAGGTGGTCCACCGTGGTGAAATCGAGCAGCAGACGGGGGTGCTCGCTCTCTTCGATCAGCGTCTGCAGCCGGGCGCCGATGTCGGCGATGTTGGCCTCGTCGAGGATCTTGTTGTTGGTGAATTCGACGACCCGGATATCCTTTTCCTGGGTGACGGCTACCGGGGGGCGCTGTTCGGACATAGAGCGGTTCCTGAGTGATCGTAGGCCGCCCCGTTTCGTACTGGCGACGGCGACGTACGGTCGAGCTGGCGATCCTGCTGGCGTTCTGACTGCGGTTCCGCAACCGGCTTTCAGGGCCTCGAAGCGGGTCTTAAAACTATCCTAACCCCCGTTCAAGTCAAGCGACCCCGCCCCGCCAGCGACAGGGCGAAAATCCCCAGGGCGAGGAACGACAGATACGAGGAGAGCGGACGGACCGCCGCAACGGAACGGAGAAAGGAGGACGTATCAGGCGCCGCTTGCGCCTTCGCCGGGGGCAGAACCGGCGGAGCGACAGCGTATTTCGACCCGTCGGCGTGGCTGTAGACACCTGGTGAATCATGAACCGAAGCGTCGGCGGTAATCCACACGTTCGCCGCTTTCGATTCGCCGGCTGCCTCAGCGACGAAGCCTTGCGATCCATCGCCGACCCAATCGAGCACGTTCGTCCAAAGGACCACGTAATCGGACCAGTTGGAGAACGCATCGATGTCAAAACCAACCCACACCTGCCGGACCGGCGCTTCACGAACGGCCAGCAGAGCGGCATTGGGCGAGCCGAAAAGCGCCTTCCAGTTGTCGCCTGGGACACGGCCGCCCGTAGCATCGGCCGCAATCGCAGGCCAGTCGACGGATCGGGTGACGGGATGAGAGGTGACGTTCAACTCCCGCGGCAGCTTTTCGGACCCGCCGGCGGCGAGCCACACGCCCGGCCGATCGGGCGGCAACGGGAAAGGCGCGACGGTGATCTTCCGCGCCGGATCGGCCGGCCCGCGGTGCGCGGCGTATATGTCGATCATCCGCCGCTGCGACGGGCTGAGGGCGGCGTCGGGCAAGATCGCCGGCGTCCGCCGATCACGAACGAGGTACGCACTATTGTCGGCCCGGATTGCGTCATCGATCAGGATTTCGACCGACAGCGCCTCGACATCCGCGGCATAGTCGATGTCGAAGAAAAAATCCCGCCGCTGACCGCGCGGCGGCAGATCGATCTTCGGGCTGATGAACCCAGTCGGGCCGTGAAGATTCACCACACCCGGCCCGATAAGCCCGGCCGACGTTCGTTCGGTGCCGTTGAAGATGCGGACCATCGCCTGCGCTTTTCCAGGGGTGGTCGGCGTCACGGAAAACAGTTCGATCGCCACGTCGTCCAGCGGCGCGGCGGGGCGCAGCCAGAGCGCGGCGGATTCAGCGAAGGTCGGCGGCCGGTCCGAAACGACAACGATTGGCCCGGCGGTCTTGGCCAACGTGTCGCGCAGGGTGTGGTCCAGCAGCGATGTCGTGTCGTCGGCGGTGAAGATCAGGCGATCGACCGGTTTGTCGCCGGCCACATCGAACGGCTCACCGGGAATGGGAATGACGTGCAACGTGTCGGCCGAGGTCAGTTTCAACGGCGCGAGCGCCGAATCCACGCGGCCCTTCGCCGACATGGACACGCCGCAATCGACGATGACCGTGATCGACCGCCGCCGGGTTCTCACCCCCAGCCCCGCCGCCGCCAAAATCGCCAGCAGCATCGCCAGCAACACCCCCACCACCCACAGGGGCGGCCGATGCACCGATCGGCGGGCCTGCTGCGTCGCCTCGCTCTTCGGCCACAGGCGCACGAACGGCACGTACGCCACCTCCCGCGTGGCCAACAGCACGTACAGCGCCGTCGCCAGCCAGGGGATCAGAAGCAGGAGTGCCCAGGGGGCGGCGAAGGTCATCGGCCGGCAATTCTACAAACTTGCCGCAAACCGGCAGCAAGCGGCCTACCATCGGGCAGCGGAGGGGATCGTCCCTTCCCCGATTTGGCACGAGGATTTACGAAGGAGACCACCATGAAACGCACACTACTCGCCGCCGCCGCCCTGTCGGCGATGTTCGCGTTCGGCTGCGATAAATCGAACGAGGCCCCCACCCCCGAGGCCCAGAAGACCGCCGACAACGCCGCCGACACTGCCAAGGACAAGCTCAGCGACATCAAGGGCGCCGTGAAGGAAGGCACCAGCGAGGCCAAGGACCAGGCCGACAAGAACGCCGACGCCGCGAAAAACCAGGCCGATGCCATGAAGGACCAGACGAAGAACCAGGCCGATGCCATGAAGGATCAGGCCAAGAAAGACGAAGCGGCCATGAAGGCCGGCGCCGAGAACAACCAGAGCACGCTCGACGACCTGATCAGCAAGGCCAAGTCGGCCGTTAGCGACAAGCGCTGGACCGATGCCGACAACTACGTCAAGCAGATCGAAGACCTCAAGGGCAAGCTGCCGGTCGACCAGCAGCCCAAGGTCGACGCCGCCCTGACGCCGCTCAAGCAGGCGATCGACATGGGCAAGAAGGCGATGCCGGGCACGTAAAACGGTTACCGGTTACTTGTTACTGGTTACTTGCCGTCGGATTCCGCTCGGGAGCGTGAACCGACGGCAAGTAACACCTAACCAGGAACAGGTAACTTTCCCCCTGTTCACAACCCTGCCCGCCGCTGACATTGTCGGCGGCGGGCGTTCTAATGCCCGCATCATTCAGGAAAGGAAGAACATGGGACTCGTCAGCGATTTTCGTGACTTCATCATGCGGGGCAACGTCGTCGACCTCGCCGTCGGCGTGATCATCGGGGCGGCGTTCGGCGCGGTGACCAATTCGATGGTTAAAGACGTCCTGATGCCCCCCATCGGCAAACTCGCCGGCAACCTGGATTTCAGCAACCTCTACATCTCGCTGTCGGACAAGGTGGACGCGGCCAACGCCGCCAAGGCACAGGCCGCTGGCACGGCAGCGACGACGCAGGCGGAAGGAATGATGGCGGGCGCGAGCCACCTGCTCAGCGGCGCCGACCGCCTGCCGTTGGCCGATGCGCAAAAGCTGGGGCCCGTGATCGCCTACGGCAATTTCATCACGATCCTGATCAACTTCATCATCGTCGCGTTCTGCGTGTTCCTGATCGTCAAGGGCGTTTCGATCATCCAGAAGCGATTCGCCAAGGAAAAGCTCGCCGCCGAAGCCGCCACCCCGTCGGCCGACGTGGTATTGCTGTCGGAGATCCGCGACATCCTGAAAAGCAAGCCCTGATCGTTTGAAATCAACCACGGAGAACACGGAGAATTTTAAAAGCAATATTCCGTCTTTCTCCGTGTTCTTCGTGTCTCCGTGGTTGTTATCTCCTTCAACGCCGCGACCGATCGCCGCGATGTGAAACGGGGCGCTTGCCGCAGCGTCGCTCCTAAAGACAATCTCCCGCCTCAACGGGAATCGCTTTAGGAGACGTTGCTGATGCGTGTTGTAACTTCCGCCACCGCCCTGCTGCTGGCCGCCGCGCTTGCGCCTTTGACATTCGCGCCTTCGCCGCTGTTCGCCGACACCGTCACGTTCAAGAACGGCGACAAGCTAACCGGCAAGATCGGCACCATCACCGCCGACAGCATGAAGCTGAACACGCCCGGCCTCGGCGACGTGAGCGTGAAGATGAGCGAGGTGGCCGATTACAAGATCGACACCCCCGCCGTCGTCGAACCGAAGACCGGCGGCACGATGCTCGGCGACGTCAGCGGCACGAAAGACACCGTGAAGGTCGGCGAGAACACCTACTCGCTCGGCCAGATCAAGTACGTGAACCCGCCGGAAGAAAAGTGGCACGGCCAGGTGATCGCCAACTTCGCGCTGGCCCGCGGCAACACGAACAAGTTCACGGCCGGCGCGGTGGCCGACCTGAACAAGCGGCGCGACAACTGGAAGAACGATGACCGCTTCACCTTCCACGCCGAATACAACTACGGCCGCAGCGGCGGCGGTCCGGGCGGGCCGCCCATCGTCGTCGACACCGACAACTGGATGGGCTTCGGCAAGTACGATCGCTTCTGGACGCAGAAGCTTTACGGCTACGTCACCGCCAAGCTCGAACACGACACGGTGGCCGACCTCGATTACCGCGTCAGCCCCGGCGTCGGTCTAGGTTATCAGTGGCTCGAAACGCCGAAGGACCACTTCAACACCGAGGCCGGTTTCAGCTACGTCCGCGAAGTCTACGCCCACGACGGCACGAACGATTACCTCTCGCTGCGGCTGGCGTATCACTACGACCACCAGTTCAACGACTACGTGAACGCCTTCCACAACCTCGAATGGCTCCCGGCCGTGGATGATCCGAGCGACTACAGCCTGACGACCGATGCCGGCATCAGCGTGAAAGTGTGGGGCAACCTGACGAGCAACTTCCGCATCGAATACAAGCGTGACAACACGCCGGCGCCGGATTCGTTCAAGAACGACCTGCTGTTCATGCTGGGCTTCGGGTATTCGTTCTAAGCCGACGGAACGATCTGGTGCGATCGCTCTGGAGGGCGGCAGTCCCTGCGGCTTCTTTTCTGACGCCTTCGGCGTCAGCGGCGTCACGGAGTGACGCCCTCCAATGCTCGGCGGCCGCCTTGCTCACGCGACGGCTGCGCGAAAAGGCCCCCGTTTTGCGATAATCGGCCGTTGTACCTGGCGGCGGCTTCGGGTGAAGATGGACGGGCGGAGTTCTGCCTATGACATCCAACACCCCCGTCGCCGACGCAGCCGTTCCCACGATCGACTACGCCGCCGGTTCGACGATGACGCGGTACCGCTGGATCATCTGCGCCCTGTTGTTCCTGGCCACCACGATCAACTACGTCGACCGGCAGATCCTGTCGCTGCTGAAGCCGATCCTCGACAGCCAGTTGGGCTGGACGCGCACGCAGTTCGGCCTGATCAACAGCGCCTTCCAAGCCGCCTACGGCACGAGCGTGATCTTCTTCGGCTGGTACGTCGACCGCTTCGGGGCGAAGAAGGGCTACACACTTTCGATCGGCGCCTGGAGCCTGGCCGCACTCGCCCACGCTGCGGTGAACAGCATCGGCGGGTTCTTCGGCGCCCGCATCGCCCTGGGCTTGGGCGAAGGCGGAAACTCCCCTCGGCCATCAAGGCCACCGCGCAATGGTTCCCCAAGCGCGAGCGGGCCTTTGCGACCAGCCTGTTCAACAGCGGCGCCAACGTCGGCGCGGTCGTGGCGCCCGCCGTCGTGCCGGTGATCGCCTACTCCCTCGGCTGGCATTACACGTTCGTCTTCGCCGGAATCGCTGGCCTGTTGTGGCTGACCCTGTGGCTGCCGCTGTTCGACCTGCCGGAGAACAGCAAGCGCGTCTCGCCGGCCGAGCTGTTGCACATCAACGCCGATGCCGC
>Ga0070658_10004775_pt1 | contig 11023 bp, 9 predicted proteins | sample KBSC13metaG_FD_64664 | JGI IMG/M metagenome (GOLD analysis project Ga0070658, IMG submission 64664) | Corn rhizosphere microbial communities from Kellogg Biological Station, Michigan, USA - KBS C1-3 metaG | ecosystem: Host-associated > Plants > Roots > Rhizosphere > Soil ... | reverse complement strand
CGGATGGCGGAATTGGTAGACGCACCAGTTTCAGGTACTGGCGGGTAAAACCGTGGAGGTTCGAGTCCTCTTCCGGGCACCACATCTTGCAGTTCGAATTTCGGCGCTTCCCCTGGGCGCCGGCAGCGCGTGGCTCCGAGTCCACTTGGAGCGCGCCGCTGCAGCCTCGTTCGCGCAACTCGACATTCTATCCGAGGCCGGAACGAGGCCCGCCCGGGCCCATGAGGCCTCGCGCTCCCGAGCCCCCGCGCTGCATCCGTAATCGTCCTCCCGGGGCGTGCGCACGACATTCTTCGCGATCGTGCGCAAAGGGGTTGCAGCTGTAATCGCGCGTGTGAAGTAACTCATCGAAGCGCGGCGCGCACGCGCACTACCCTGCGCCATCTCTTCACGCGGCTCGCTTCGCGGGCTTCACATGAACAAGGCGCAGTTCGTCCAGCGGTTGTCGCGGCGTCATCCCACGCTCCGGAAGGACGAGTGCGAGGCGCTCATCGAGGCGATGCTCGAGGCGATGTCGCACGCGGTCGGCTCGGGGCGGCGCATCGAGATCCGCGGCTTCGGCGTCTTCGGCGCGCGCTGGCGCCGCTCGCGCATCGTGATCAACCCGCGGACCCGCAAGCCGCTCGTGGTGCCCGCGCACATGGTCCCGTACTTCCGCCCGGGCAGCCCCATGCACGCCAGGCTCAATCGCGAGCTCGCGCGCATGCGCACGCGCACGGTACGCCCGGGGACGCGCCCGCCCGCGCCCTCGCACACGCCGGCCACGCCATGAGCGCGATGCTTAGGGCATTCCGATGTGTTAACGCGCCGGGCTTGAATTCGCCCGCGGCTGCTAAGGATTGTTGTCCATCACTTGCTGGATGCCGTCCGGCGCATCCTCCATCACCTGGTGGATGGAATTTCCGGGCCCTTGGGTTCAAATGACGGCCTTCCAAACCAGCGAGATTCCCGAGACCGTGGCGACAAGGTCCGGCAGCGACGAGTCCGTGCTCGTTTTCACGAGCCGCGGGCTGCTCGATTCCATTCGCGCGCCGCTCTTCCTCATCCACCCGAACCGCACGCTGGTCCATGCCAACCCGGCCGGGCTGCGCATGTTCGTGCGGTCGGACTGCATCTATCGCTACAAGGGCGCGATCGCCTGCATGGACAGCGAGAGCCAGCAGACGCTCGACCGCGACCTGAGGCGCATGTGCACGGACCAGACCAGCCGCTCCGTCACGCCGCTGCGGGCGATGAGCGGCACGCCGCTGCCGGCGACCGTGACCTGCCTCTGGCAGTGCCACGTCCCGGCCGAGCGGCACCGCACGGACCTCCTCCTCATGGCCATCACCGACCGCCTCATCACTTCGGTTGAGCCCCAGGAGATCGCGGTCGCCTTCGACCTTACGCCCGCCGAGGCGCGCATCGCCGGCGCGATCGGCGCGGGCAAGACGCCGCAGGAGTGCGCCGAGATGCTCGACGTCAAGGTGAGCACGATCCGCACGCACCTCGTCTCCATCTACCGCAAGACCGCGACCGGCAGCCAGGTCCACCTCGCCCGCCTGATTCAGACGCTTAGCCTGTTCTGACCGGCATAGCCCGGCCTCCACAAGGTAGTGGATGTAAAGGCCAAACCAGTTGGGCAATATGAAGCCGTCGCGCAGCGCCACGTTCCTAAGCATCGATAACGGGCCGGGCGCATTGGGGTCGCGACACGCTTAGAGACAAATAACGCGCGCCACAAAGTCCGGCATACGACCTGCCGTGGCAGCGCGAACAGGTCGAACGCAGGCCGGGCTGGATCGGGCTGCAATGCGCGCACGCAACCGGTATTGCGACGGCATTGCTCGCCTGCCTCCCGGGCGCGTTCAAGAGGCCTTTGGACGTACTTCACCTGGGAGGGTCAAGTGACCGATCACGCGAGCGCCATGGAGGACGTCGAGCTGGCGGATGTCGCCCGTGCGAGGGGCGCGCATCCCCGGTCCGCGCCACCGCACAGCCAGGCAGGCCACATCCTGCTCGATGGGTCGGCCACGCCACGCGCGCCGCTCGCGCGGCGCCCCTACGCCGGCGGCGACGGCACGGCCGAGCGCGCGCCTTTCGAGCGCGCCGCGCATCGACCGCGCGTCCAGTCGATCCGCTTCTTCTCGGGCCATTACCACCGCCTGCTCGTGCTGGGCGCGTTCGAGGCGATGGTCGTCGCCGCCGCCTTCTATGCCGCCCTGGCCGTGCGCTTCCAGGAATGGACCCTCGCCGCCATGGAGGATGCCGTGGGCCCGCTGTGGCCGCGCGTGCTCTGCGCGACCGCCGCGATGGCGCTTTGCATGGGCGCGATGGGGCTCTACCAGCTGCGCCAGCGCCTCGCCTTCACCGGCGTCGCCGCGCGCGTTCTCGTCGCGGTCGTGCTGGCCGAGGTGCTGCTCGCGTGCCTGTTCTACGCGGTGCCGCCGCTCTTCGTCGGGCGCGGCGTCATGCTCCTCATGGCGCCGGTCGCTGCGTGCGGGCTGCTCATCGTGCGCCGCGCCTTCACGCGCATGTTCGACGGCGAGGTCTTCAAGCGCCGCGTGATGGTCTGGGGTTGCGGCGACGAGGCTTCGACCATCGGCACGAGGCTGCGCCGCCGCTCCGACCAGCGCGGCTTTCGCATCGTGGGCTACGTGCAATGCCCCGACGAGGCGGTGAAGGTGCCCTCGCCCGTGTCCATTCCGGGCCGCGCCGAGCTCATGCACTACATCGCCCAGCACCGCGTCGAGGAGATCGTGGTCGCCATGGACGACCGGCGCCGCGGCTTCCCCACGCAATTCCTGCGCGAGTGCCGCATGCTCGGCGTGCGCGTGCGCGACATCGTGAGCTTCCTCGAGCACGAAAGCGGCCACGTCAACGTCGAGCTGGCCAAGCCGAGCTGGCTCATCTTCTCCGACGGGTTCCGCTGCGACGCCATGCGGGCCTCGGGCAAGCGGGCCTTCGACATCGCGGTGGCGCTCTGCGTGCTCGTGCTTTCGTCTCCGCTCGCGCTGCTCGCGGCCCTCGCGATCCGGCTCGAGGACCGCGGCCCCATCTTCTACCGCCAGGAGCGCACCGGCCAGCACGGGCGCCTCTTCCGCATGATCAAGTTCCGCAGCATGTCGGTGAACGCGGAGGCGGGCGGCGCGGTGTGGGCGCAGCGCGACGACCCGCGCGTCACGCGCGTCGGCAACTTCCTGCGCCGCACGCGCATCGACGAGATCCCGCAGGCGCTCAACGTCCTCATGGGCCACATGAGCTTCGTGGGCCCCCGCCCCGAGCGCCCGGCCTTCGTCGAGAAGCTGGGCGCCAACATCCCCTTCTACATGGAGCGCCATTTCGTGAAGCCCGGCATCACCGGCTGGGCGCAGGTCTCCTTCCCCTACGGCTCGAGCGAAGCCGACGCGCGCGAGAAGCTGGGATACGACCTCTACTACGTGAAGAACCACAGCCTGCTCTTCGACCTGATGGTCCTGCTGCGGACGGTGGAGATCGTGCTCTTCCGCGTGGGATCGCGCTGAGCGCAAACGCAATCGAAAGCGAGCCGAGCAAAGCCATGGACCTCCTCGACATCGACCAGGCCGCGACGCGGAGCGCCGCGGCGCGCACCGAGCCCCCCGCACCCACCCCCGTCGTCGCCGTGGTGGGCCTGGGCTACGTGGGGCTTCCGCTCGCGGTGGAGTTCGGCCGGCATTTCCGCACCATCGGCTTCGACGTCTCGGCCCGGAAGGTGCAGGCCTACCGCGGGGGCGTGGATCCCACCGGCGAGGTGAGCCGCGAGCAGTTCGCCGCGGCGAAATGGCTCGAGGTGACCGACCGCGAGCACGACCTGAACCACGCCGACATCATCGTGGTCGCGGTGCCCACGCCCGTGGACGCGGCGCACAACCCCGACTTCGGCCCGCTGCTGAGCGCTTCCGCGTACGTGGGGCGCAACCTGCGGCGCGGCACGGTCGTGGTGTTCGAATCGACGGTGTACCCGGGCGCGACCGAGGAAGTGTGCGTGCCGGCCCTCGAGGAGCACTCGGGGTTGCGGTGGAAGGAGGACTTCTTCGTCGGCTATTCGCCCGAGCGCATCAATCCCGGCGACAAGGAGCACACGCTCGCTCGCATCGTGAAGGTGGTGGCGGGCGACACGCCGCAGACGCTGGAGCGCGTGGCCCAGCTCTATGGCGCCGTCGTGCAGGCGGGCGTGCACCGGGCCTCTTCGATCAAGGTGGCCGAAGCGGCGAAGGTCATCGAGAACACGCAGCGCGACCTCAACATCGCGCTCGTGAACGAGCTGTCGATCATCTTCCACCAGATCGGCATCGACACGCAGGAGGTGCTGCAGGCAGCGGGCACCAAATGGAATTTCCTTCCTTTCCGGCCGGGGCTCGTGGGCGGACACTGCATCGGCGTCGACCCCTACTACCTCACGTACAAGGCGCAGATGCTGGGCTACCACCCGCAGGTGATCCTCGCCGGGCGCCGCATCAACGATTCGATGGGCAAGTACATCGCGGAGCAGACGGTGCGGCGCATGCTGCTGCGCGGACAGGCCGTGCTGGGCAGCCGCGTGATCGTCCTCGGCCTCACCTTCAAGGAGAACTGCCCCGACATCCGCAACTCGCGCGTGGTCGACGTCGTGAGCGAGCTGCGCTCCTTCGGCATGGACGTCGTGGTGCACGACCCGGTGGCCGACGCCCAGGAGACGCGGCACGAGTACGGCATCGACCTTTGCGCGTGGGAAGACCTCGGGCAGGCGAGCGCGATCGTGTGCGCCGTGTCGCACCGGCAGATCGCCGCCCTCACCGCGGCGCAGCTCGCCTCGAAGCTCGTGCCGGGCGGCGTCTTCATCGACGTGAAATCGTGCGCCGACGCCGAGGCGTTGCGCACCCTCGGCGTGGACGTCTGGCGCCTGTAACGGACCCGCTCAGGAGATCCCCATGACTCGAACATTCGTGCAACGCCTGGCGGCGCTCGTCCTCATCGCCCTTGCCGCCGCGGGATGCGCCACTTCCTATCCGCCCGCGCCGGCGCACGTCGCCTCGAGCGGCTACCGCTACCTGATCGGGCCGGGAGACACGCTGAACATCATCGTCTTCCGCAACCCAGAGCTCTCGATGACCGTGCCGGTGCGCCCGGACGGCACCATCGCCGCTCCCCTCGTGGACGACATCCACGCGGCCGGCAAGGACCCGACCACCGTCGCGCGCGAGATCGAGAAGTCGCTCTCGCGCCTCATCCGCGAGCCGGTGGTGACCGTCGTGGTCACGAACTTCGTGGGCCCCTATAGCGAGCAGGTGCGCGTCGTGGGCGAGGTCACGAAGCCGCAGGTGCTGCCGTACCGCGAGAAGATGACCCTCCTCGACGTGATGATCGCGGTGGGCGGCATGACCGATTTCGCCGACGGCAACGGCGCCAGCATCCTGCGCACCTCCGAGAACAACAAGCAGTACGGCGTGCGCATCCGCGACCTGCTGAAGCGCGGCGACGTGTCCGCGAATGTCGAGATGAAGCCCGGCGACGTGGTGATCATCCCGCAAGGCTGGTTCTAGGGACGCCGCATGGAGGAGATCTTCCGCCGCGTCGTCCTCACGCTGAGGGGCATGTGGCATTTCCGCTGGATCGGCCTCATCACCGCGTGGATCGTGGCCCTCGTGGCGTTCGCGGCCGTATCGCAGGTGCCGGAGCGCTACGAGGCGCTCGCGCGCATCTTCGTGAACACCGACTCCATCCTCAAGCCGCTCATGACCGGCATCACGGTGCAGCCGAACGACGACCAGCGCATCCTCATGCTGAGCCGGGTCATGATCAGCCGGCCCAACATCGAGAAGCTCGTGACCGAAGCGCACCTCGACGAAGGCGCGACCACGCCCGAGCAGCACGCGAACGTGATCGACCGCACCATGAAGCGGCTGCAGCTGAAGGGCGTGGGGCGCGAGGGGCACGAGACCAACCTCTACTACCTCTCGTTCCAGGACGAGAAGCCCGAGCGCGCCAGGCACGCGGTCGAGCTGCTGGCGGACATGTTCATGACGCAGAGCCGCGGCGGCAAGTCGGCCGACACCGAGGCGGCCAAGCGCTTCATCGACGAGCAGATCGCGCTCTACGACCAGAAGCTGCGCGAGGCGGAAGACCGGCTCAAGGACTTCCGCACCGACAACCTCGGCATGGCCCCCGGCGAGGGACGCACCGACTACTTCGCGCGCATGGCCGAAACCGAGCGCCTGCTCGGCCAGGCGCGGCTCGACCTGCGCGAGGCCGAGCGCGGCCGCGACGCGCTGCGCCGGGGACTCCAGTCCGCGGAGAGCGCCAGCGTGGAGGCGGGTGGCCCACAGGCGACCGAGCTCGACCTGCGCATCGAGGCGAGCCGGCGCAACATCGAGAACCTGTTGCAGCGCTTCACCGAGCAGCACCCGGACGTGCAGGCGGAACGCCGCGTGCTGGCCGACCTCGAGGCGCAACGCCGGCAGCGTCCCGCGGCGCGGCGTCCCACGCTTGCAGCGGCAGGCGGCCCGAACGGGTCGACCGCGCCCGACCAGTTGCGGGTCTCGCTCGCGCAATCCGAAGCGCAGGTCGCCGCCCTCACGGTGCGCGTCGCCGAATATTCCGCGCGCTACGAGAAGCTCAAGCAGTCGGCGTCGCTCGTGCCCAAGCTCGAGGCGCAGCTTGCGCAGCTCAACCGCGACTACGACGTGAACAAGCGCAACTACGAATCGCTCGTCGCGCGGCGCGAGTCGGCGAACATCTCGGGCGACATGGAGTCGGCCGGACGGCTCGTGGATTTCCGCGTGGTCGACCCCCCGCGCGTCTCGCAACGCCCGGTGTGGCCCAACCATCGCCTGCTCTTCCCGCTCGCGCTGCTGGCGGCGCTCGCCGCCGGCGTTGCCGCGACCTATGTCGCGCGCGAGCTGCGGCCGACGTTCTACGATGGCCGTGCGCTGCGCGAGGCGGTCGGGCTGCCGTTGCTCGGCGTGGTCTCGCTCAGCTTGCCGGATGCGGCCATGCGCGCGCGTCGCCGGGGCACGCTGCGCTTCGTGGGGAGCGTCGCGGCGCTCGTAGTCGTGTACATGGGCGGCTTCGTCGTGCTCGAGATGTTCATCAAGGGAATGCCATGAGCGGGGCGCGATGGGCCTGATCGAGCAGGCCGCCCAGCGGCTGGAGGAGTTGCGGCGCGCCGGAGCCGAGGTGCCGGCGCACCTCGCGCCCGCGCCCACGCCCGCGGCCGCCGCGGCCGCCTCGGCATCCGCCGCGGAGACGCCGCCCGTCCGCGCTTCGCACCGGCATGCCCACGGCGCGCCGAGCATCGTGGCCGTGCCGCGCGCGCCCACGGGGCCGGAGGTGAAGATCGACCTCCAGCGGCTGCACGCCCAGGGCTACATCACGCCCGACGCTCCGCGCTCGCGCATCGCGGAGGAATTCCGCATCCTGAAGCGTCCGCTCATCGCGAACGCGCGCAACCGCCTGGCGGGCGCGAGCGTGCCGTCGAACCTCGTGATGGTGACGAGCGCCATGCCCGGCGAGGGCAAGACGTTCACGGCGGTGAACCTGGCCATGAGCCTCGCCATGGAGCTCGACCAGACCGTGCTCCTCATCGACGGCGACGTGGCGCGCCCGAGCGTGCCCACGGTGCTCGGCGTGAAGCACCCGCGCGGGCTGCTCGACGTGCTCGGTTCGGCCGCCTGTCCGCTCGACGAAGTGGTCTTGCGCACGAACGTGCCGAAGCTCTCCCTGCTGCTGGCGGGAAGCCCGCACGCGGGCGCGGTGGAGATGCTCGCGAGCCAGGCGATGAGCCGGCTCCTCGACGAGATCGCGCACAGCTCGCAGGATCGCATCGTCATCGTCGACTCGCCGCCCCTGCTCGCGACGACCGAGGCGCGGGCGCTCGCCTCGCACATGGGCCAGCTCATCATGGTGGTGCGGGCGGAGTCGGCGCTGCAAAGCCAGGTGAAGGCGGCCGTGGCGACGGTCGAGTCGTGCCCCATCAAGACGCTGGTGCTGAACGGCGCCACGTCGCCGGGCCAGGGCGTGTACGGCTACGGCTATGGCTATTAGCGGCCGATGGCTCCCGCCCTGCCTCCTCGCAGCCGGCGTGCCGTGGATGGCGCAGGCGCAGGTCGAGGCCGCGGCCCCCGCATGGCGCTTCACGCCCTCGTTCACGCTCACCGAGAGCTGGTCCGATAATCTTCACCTGCTGAGCGAGCCCTTCGCGCGCCCCGGCTGGGCGACGCTGCTCGTTCCCGCGCTGCAGCTGCGCCATACCGGCCCGCGCCTCGACGTCTTCGCCGACTACCGCTACCAACGCACGCTCTACACGAGCGGCGACGACGAATCGCAGAACTACCTGCGCGCGCGGGCCACCTACGACGTCGCGAACAACCGCCTCTTCGTCGAGGCGAACGCGAACATCACCCAGGAAAACCGCTCCGCCTTCGGCCCGGGCGTGGTCCCGGGCGCGCCCGGCAGCAATCCCAACCGCGTGGAGGCGCGCCTCTTCAGCGTGTCGCCGTTCGTGCGCGGCGACGTGGGCGACTCCGGCTTCTGGCAGGCGCGCTTCAACCAGAGCGACCTGCGCACCCCGCACGAGAACGGCTTCGGCGCGACGCGCCAGAAGACGTCCGAGGCGCTCGCGAGCGTGCGCAGCGTGCGCTGGGCGCTCGATGCATCGGACCTTCGCACGCGCACCGACGCGACCGGCTCGCTCACCGACCAGCGCGTGCGCGCGGACCTCATCCTCGCGCCCACCTCCCAGGCCCATGTCCTGCTCGTGGCGGGATACGAGCGCACGGACTTCACCGGCGACGGCCGGCGCTCGGACGCCACGCCGGGCGCGGGGCTCGAGTGGTCGCCGGGCCCGCGCACGCAGCTCTCCGCCATCGCGCAGCGCCGGTTCTTCGGCACGGGCCATGTCGCCGACCTCTCCCATCGCACGCACTTCACGGCCTGGCGCCTTTCGAGCCGCCGCGACTCCTCGATCCTCACCAACCTGCTCGCGTCCAACGCGGGCGGCCTCGAATCGCTCATGTCGTCGCTGCTGGTCTCGTCGATCGCCGATCCGGCCGCGCGGCTCGCGAGCGCGCGCCAGCGCCTGTGGGAGCTGGGCGGCGCGGCCACCATCGTCAATTCCGGCTTCCTCACGGAGCGCCCCTTCGTGTACCGGTCGCTCGAGGCCTCCATGGTGCTGCTCGCTCCCCGCGACTCCGGCCTGCTCGAGCTGCGGGAACGGACCGAGACCGCGCTCGGCGCCGGAGCCTCCGCGCCCGACAGCTTCATCCTGAGCGACGAGATCCGCCAGCGCGGCTACAGCGCCGCCTGGACCCACCGCCTCACGCCGCTCACGTCGTTCACGCTGGCGGCCTCGGGCGTCCACACCTCGGGCGCGGGCGGCAGCGGCCCCACGTCGCGCGAGGACCTCGCCACCTTCTACGTCACCTCGCGCCTCGGACCGCACACCAGCGCGTCCTTCGGCGTGCGCCGCGTCGACTTCGCCGGCAGCACGCAGGCGGCGAGCTACCGCGAGAACGCCGTCTTCACGTCGCTCTCCGTGAGGCTGTAGCCATGTACGAGAAATTCTACGGATTCACCGCGCGGCCCTTCCTGCTCAACGCGGATCCCTCGTTCTACTTCGGCAGCACGCAGCACCGGCGCGCCATGGCCTACATCCAGTACGGCCTGCACCAGAACGAGGGGTTCGTCGTCGTCACGGGCGAAGTCGGCGCGGGCAAGACCACCCTCGTGCGCAGCCTGCTCGCGGGCCTCGATCCGGAGAAGATGGTCGCGGCGCACCTCGTCAGCACGCAGCTCGATGCCGAGGACACGTTGCGCATGGTCGCGGCGGGCTTCGGGGTGCAGACGCGCGACCGCACCAAGGCCGACCTGCTCCTCTCGCTCGAGGCGATGCTCGCGGCGCACACGGCGCAGGGCCGGCGCTGCCTGCTCATCGTGGACGAGGCGCAGAACCTCACGGAGCGCGCGGTCGAGGAGCTGCGCATGCTGTCGAACTTCCAGCTCGGCACGCACGCGCTCCTGCAGACCTTCCTCGTGGGGCAGCCGGAGCTTCGCCTCATCCTGCAGGGCGCGCAGATGCACCAGCTGCGCCAGCGCGTGATCGCCGCGTGCCACATCGGGCCGCTCGCCGCGGAGGAGACGCGAAGCTACATCGAGCATCGCCTCGCGCACGTGGGCTGGAAGGGCAACCCGCAGGTCTGCGCCGAAGCCTTCGCCGCGATCCAGCTCGCGAGCGGGGGCATCCCGCGCCGCATCAACCTCGTGTGCGACCGGCTGCTGATCTCGGGCTTCCTCTCGGGCAGGAAATCGTTCGGGCCGGAGTCCGTGCGCGAGATCGCGCAGGAGCTCACGCTCGAGACCGGCGCGCCGCGCGACCCGCACGCGCCCGCTCCGCGCGCGACGCCGGCACCAGCGCCGGCGGACGACTCCGCGGCCCACCTCGAGAACATCGAGAAGGGCATGCGCGAGCTGGAGACCATGCTGTCCCGGCTCGACCGGGGCAGCCAGGAAAGCACCGTGCTCATGCGCCGCTTCCTGGACCTGATCCGCAAGAGCATCGCGAACCGCAGCGAGCATTGAGCACGTTCATCCTCACGCTCGTGTACGTCGCGCTGGTGTACCTGCGTCCCCAGGAATACGTGGCGTCCCTCAAGGACGCGCCGATCCTCGCGATCACGCTGGCGGCCGCCGGGGTCGCGTGGATCTTCACCGCGAACAAGCGCGTCGACACGCCGCAGCATCCGATCCTCATCGCCTTCACCGTGCTGCTGGGCCTGTCGGTGGCGGCCTCGGGCTGGCTGGGCGGCGCGGTGCCGGCGATGCTCGACTTCCTGCCGGGCGTGGTGCTTTTCTTCCTGGTCGCGACCTCCACGAGCTCGCCGGGCCGGCACTACGCCTTCATGGTGCTGCTCGGCCTCTGCAGCACCGTGATGGCCGTGCATGGCATCGACCAGGCCGCGCACGGCACCGGCTGGAGCGGCGCCACGCTGAGCGAAGGCTCGCGCATCACCTACGTCGGCATCTTCAACGACCCCAACGACCTCGCCCT
>Ga0070658_10004774_pt1 | contig 11023 bp, 2 predicted proteins | sample KBSC13metaG_FD_64664 | JGI IMG/M metagenome (GOLD analysis project Ga0070658, IMG submission 64664) | Corn rhizosphere microbial communities from Kellogg Biological Station, Michigan, USA - KBS C1-3 metaG | ecosystem: Host-associated > Plants > Roots > Rhizosphere > Soil ... | reverse complement strand
ATTCTGCCGATTATCCTTTCACCGCATCAGCCCGGCAACGACGTTACGGCCCTGGAGATGCCGTATCGGCTCATCGTGTCGCCCATTGAGTCAGCGCGCTGGACTCACCGCGATCATCCGGTGACGGACTCGAAGAGTGGGCGCACGGAGCTATGGCATACACGGCTGACGACATCGACGACGGACGTTGGACCCGATGGGCAAGCGAAGATACGGGCCATCTGGTCTCCGGATTTTCCCATCGATCCGCTTCCGCTGCTTTCGCCCCCGCTGCCATATCGGATGAGCATGGATCCTCTGGATCGCAAGATGCTTGTCCAACTCATGGCCGGATACGACGAGAACGTTGCGGGGTCGCGTCGCGCCTACGCGCCGATTGCCGCTAGAACTCACAAGCTGATGTTGTCATCACTTGGAGGTTTCCTTGATTCAGAGGGGAATTGGAGCGTGCGTCCTGCCGGAGTTGGCCTGGAGCAGTGGCGACACATTGCAACGTTGGGGCGCGATCATTATGTGCGGGTGGTGTATGCGGGATATCTGTGTCCTTTTGGCCACCATGCGTCGCTCATCAAGGTCACCGAAAGGACGTTCGAATCGCAGGGCGGAAACCTCAATCATCGCATTGCTGTGTTGCGGCAGCAGTTCTACATCGTTGTACGCGAGCCGATGAAGGCGTACGCCAATGCTGCGAATGTGCCGGGGTGGTTCGACTTCCCGCTGTCGCGCGTTGAGATACTGACGAAGATTACGCCGAGCCTGGCCGCCCCGGATCTGCCCGTATCTATGCTGCCGAATGCTGGCAACAAGATTTATAGCGCAGTTCCTCCGCGTGCGGCGTTCTGGCCGATGCTCAGCTCGGGTGATTTCCGGTTTAAAGCAGCAGCTACGGATGTGTGTGGGAACCGTACAACCTTCGCGATGCCCATGCTGTTCGTAGGGGACGAGGCGAATCAGAACAATGCCGCGCTGACAGAGATTCTCACTGAATACAACGCAACGGCTGCGAATCCTCGACGGACGGCACCCCTGGGTGGAGCGACCGTCGGATTTACACCGAAGAAGGACGGCGCGAACGGCGATCCGAATCTGCCGACGACGGCCGTTGTGTACAAGGCCTCATTTGCCAACCGGTCGGTGTTGGATCCGAAGTTTGATCCTCACTTCGAGACTGCTCAGGTGGGGATTCGACAGATACAGCGGCTGCTGGGGCAGAACTCAAGCGTTGAGGTGGCCTACCCGGAGGTTTACAAGAGCGGCGGCTTTGGGGGACCGAATGCGGGTGAGGTGTTCCTGGCGCTGACGACACCTCACGAGCTGTCGTTCGGTGGCGGAGCAGGCGAGGCAAAAAGTGACGCACTTGGCGCGCTCGCGTCGCCATCCATGGCTATTCAGGGTCTCTCCCGAATTATGGGACCGGTTGCGGCGCAACCTCCGTCCGGCGGCCAAACGGTGGAGCAGGCATTGCAGGATGTGATCGGCAACAAGTTCGATCCAACAAAGTTCTTTAAGGGAGCGAAGATTCTCGGCGGGATCGACCTCTCAACGATCTTAGATGTCGTTATGACGTTGGCCGGCGCAGACGTGCCGAAGATGCTTTCCCTCGATCTACCCGACCGAGTGGAAGCGAGCTTCGACTGGAAGACGGAAATCAAGAACTCTGATCCGGCTCATCTCCTAGTGCCCACAGCAGGAGGCAAGCCGACTATTCTCTCGATGAATGGAAAGGTGACTGCACCGATCGCGAATCCTGCCGCCGCGACGTTCGAAGCGAACGCCGGAATGACGAATTTCAAAGTGAATTTGTTCGGCTTCATCATCATCTGGTTCGATGGCCTGACCTTCAAAGCATCCCGCGGAAAGAAGCCGGACGTTTCTGTCGACATGCACCCCGAAGACACAATCGTCTTCGGTGGTCCGCTGGAGTTCGTCAACGAACTTCGCAACGTCATCCCTTCAAATGGCTTCTCCGATCCTCCGAGCCTGCAGGTCACGCCTTCGGGCATTGCAGCCAGCTACTCGCTGAGTCTGCCCAACATCGGCGTCGGCATCTTTGCGCTGTCGAATGTCTCACTCGGCGCTGGATTCTCGCTTCCATTCGACGCCAGCCCGATGGAAGTGAAGTTCAACTTCAGCGAGCGGCAGAATCCATTCAGCCTGACGATCTCGCTCTTCGGCGGCGGCGGCTTTTTCGCCATTGGAATTGGAGCAGAAGGCGTTCGCGAGATCGAAGCTGCGCTTGAATTTGGTGCAGCCATTTCCATTGATCTCGGCGTCGCTTCCGGGGGCGTGGAGGTTAAGGCCGGCGTTTACTTCCACTGGCTTGAGGCGGCGTCTTCCAAGACAGTGGAACTGGCGGGATACATACGATTGCACGGCGAATTGTCGGTTTTGGGAATCATTTCAGTTTCGCTGACCTTCAATTTGCAGCTTTCGTACCTGAAGCAGGGGAACAGTTCGAGCGTCTGGGGAGAAGCGACTCTGACGGTCGAAATTGAAATTCTTTTCTTCAGCGCGAGCGTTTCGGTGCAGTGCAGACGTGAGTTTGGCGGATCGCCAGCGGACCCCACGTTCGCCGAGTTCCTTCCCGCGCCCGCCCTGTGGGCGGACTATTGCTCTGCCTTTGCAGCTGAGTAGCGTAGCAGGTTTCCTGGAGATCGACATGGCGAAACAAAATTTGATGTGGACCGCGCTTCCGAATGGACTTGATACGAATGGCAATCTGCGGGTATCGGCGATGCTGTCGCCGCGTCTAACGCCGGATGCGGACCAGATATTGAAGCCGTTCACCGACATGCTGGACTGGCCGAAGACCGTCCAGGCAGCACGATTCACAATTCATTTCGGCCCGCAGACCGTCGTCATCCGTGGCAGCGAGACTACCGCGCCTGCAAAGCTGGACGCGGCGCTCGCAGTGGCAGACAGCTCCGTGTGGACTGCCTTATTCCATCCCAATACCTTCGTAGCAGGCTACGTGTTCCAGGACCACGTGGGGACCAGTGTGCTCTCGTACGATACAGTAGCCGTGCACTCGCTGGCGCAGAACCTCTATAGCAGCATTGGAAGCAAAACGAGCGACGCTCTGCCGAAGGTTTCGGCATTGCTTGGCGATTCGGGTTGGCAAAACCTGGTCTCCGCTGTCTCGGTGATCGACAGGGCCTTTGGCGAGAGCCGGAACGGACTTCGTAACGTGCAGCAGCAGTTTGCTGTGTTCAAGAATGGCGGGCTGCAGTCGCGGGAACCCGTGGTGGATGCGTTGATGCATGCACAGTTGTTTCACACGCCGCCATCAAAGCCGTCGCAGCAGGACTACACGGGTGCGCCAATTGATGCGAAGGATCCGCGCCGGGATGCGAAGTGGCTAACGTTTGAGCGAGCGAAGTTTCCAGGCAAGGCGGAGATCGCAAAGCAGATTGACTTCCACCAGATTGTTGCAGCGATGAACCAGTATCCGAAGCTTCTTCGGCTGCTGGGTCTCGTCATCGACTTTGTCATTCCTCGCCCTTCGTTCACAGACAATGCCAATCAGCAGCTCTGGGTCACCTGTGACTTCGGCACAGATGCCGGTGCAGGCGTGACACGCATTCAGGGTTCTCCGCGCACGCGAACGCGCCTCGCCGGCGGCCACTTCGATCCAGTTCCGAGGCCCAGCCCTGCGGCCGGAGATTACCGGGTGCGAGATGGTCTCCTGATGATCAATCCGGACCTGTTTGCCGTGCTCCAGACCGACGTGGACGCAGCCGGGCTCAAGCTGATGAACTTCGCCCGAACCCTCCGAAAGCTGCAGGCCAGCCCCGAGCATCAGAATGACGCAGTAACGAAGCACGAGAAAGACACGGGCGTACCTGCGCTGCGGAATGCAGGGTTGATGCTGGTCCAACGCCGACGCAGCCAGCTACTGACGAACGCATTCACCGCCAACAAGCAGAAGAACACGGCCATCGAACAGACATTCGCAAACAGTGCCATACCTGGTCCGGATCTCTTTGCTGAAGATCTCATCCGCGGCTGGCGTATGGATGTGTGGGACCGCACGACAGCAAAGTGGCGGTCCCTTTGTGAGCGGCATGCAACCTACTCCGTTGGTGGCGCTGTGAACGTCGAAGATGATAGCGAAGGAGTTGTGCGGCTTGCAGCGACCAAGGCTGCCGACGGGAATAACCCCGACATAGTCTATCTACATGAGGCGCTGATTTCATGGACCGGGTGGAGCTTAGTCGCACAGCAGCCAGGACTCGCCGTCGACAACTCGGACACAACGAATAATGCTGACGCGGAGGTGCCACCGGGTATTGATCTCAAAAGCGCGTTCACTGCACGGAAGGGATCCCTGCCGCGCTTGCGGTATGGCCGGAGCTATTGGGTAAGGGCCAGGATGGTCGATCTGGCGGGCAACTCGCTGCCTCCAAATCTGAAGTCCTACGGCGACGAGCAGCCGGAGAAAAATGCGGTGCTGTACACGCGCTTCGACCCGGTGCAGTCCCCGGCCATCACGCTGCTACGAGAGGGCGGTAATGTTGAGAAGCCGCTGGAGGGCGAGTCGATGGAGCGCATTGCAATCCGCTCATTCAACGACACTCCGCCTGACAATACAGTGCCGACGACAGCGACAGCTCGCCGCTTCGGAGTGCCGGCACGGTCTAGCGTACGCGATGCTGAACTCCACGGCATGCTCGACGCGGGAGGCAGTGTCGACGGTTCCGTCCCAACCTACGAGATGCTGGTCAAGAAGGACATCCCTCTGGAGGAGATCAAGCTTGTTACTCCGGGGCCGCTCGCCGATCCAGGCTCAACCGTCGAGACGTCCTATTCGGTGCTGAATGCCGGCACAACCGAAATTCCTTATCTGCCGGATCCACTCTGCACGGCGATCACTGCAAGAATCTTCGATCACCCGGGGTTTCCTGACACCAACATCATTCCCATACCCGCATTCAAAGGAACTTTGTGGCCCCACGCTCAGCCGTTTACGATTCGTATTTTCGAGGATGCTGCGCAGGTTCCCCACTTCGACGCCGATACTCGCATTCTGCAGGTCCCGCTTCCCAAGGCCATACGCGCAACACTGCGACTGTCATGCCAGTTAGCAGGTTCCTCGCTCGACCTGATGGGTATCTGGAACTGGATTCCAGCATCGAGCCGTCCAGCGCTCTTGAAAAACGCGCAGCAGGGGCAGCACTGGATGCTCACTCCCTGGCGCAATGTAGAGCTCGTGCATGCGGTTCAGCGACCGCTCATCGCACCGGAGATGAAGCTGGTTGTGAACCGGTCCTTTGGAGCGACTCGCGCCATCCCGCGCTTTACCGCAACCTGCAGCATCAAGAGCACCGCTCGCGTTGACCTGCAAGCCACGTGGCACGAACCCGACGGAGATGACACCGGCACCGTCGGGACCGACCGCCTTCGCAACGACCACGCGTTCTCGGTGAAAATCACAGATCCGCAGTTCTATGCCACCATCGATGTCAATCCGGCGGGCGGAGCACTCGCCGAGCACGATATTCTCGGCCCAGACCTGATCGGCGTGGGCCAGAATCTCCGCCACGCAATCACCAAGTTCCACGAACTCAATGACACGCGCTACCGCCGCATCGAGTACTGGCTGGAGGCGACGACTCGCTTCCGCGAGTTCATGCCGGCCTCTGTACTGACGACCACCAAGGACGGCAACGTCGTCGAAACGGATGACAAGATCAAAGTGACTGGACCTGCGGCCGTCAATTGGGTTCCAAACTCCTCGCCGCCGCCGGCACCAAAAGTCCTGTACGTTGTGCCCACGTTTGGACTGACGACGAGCAAGACCGCACAGAGCGAAACCCATTGGCGCCGCGGCGGTGGCCTCCGTGTGTATCTCGATCGCCCGTGGAACAGCTCGGGATACGGCGAGATGCTGGGTGTTGTCCTGCCTCCGGCCAGCTTCGCCGGCGATCCCACTACAGATCCGGCGGGTGCTCCGTACAAGCATGTCGTGACGCAATGGGGAAATGACCCCATATGGTCTAGCAACTTCGTCAGCGGAACCGCACCGAAGCTTGGGGCCTTTCCGCTGGCGCGCACAGGACCCGACCCGACAGGAAACTGGCTACCCTCGTTTGCTCCGGCCACGGAAGCAGATCAGCCGGCCTCGCCGTTCCAGACTGCTGGACTCCCACACCCCGGGATGACCAGCCCCGGAAGTTCAGCGGAGCTGGTGGATGTTGCTCCCCACGATGTCGTCTACGATGCGGAGCGGCAGCTCTGGTATGCAGACCTCGAAGTGAATGCCGGTTCTTCGTACTATCCAATGATTCGGCTCGCTCTCGCCAAATACCAGCCCGTATCGGTGCCCGGCGCCCATTTGTCGAGCATCGTGTTAGCAGACGTAATGGCCCTCACGCCGGACCGCTGGCTGTCCATCAGTCCGGGCTCTAACCCCACGGCGCGTAACGTATCGGTGTTTGGCTTCACGTACACGGATTCCAGCGGACACACCGAAGCGGCATCCGCTCCCTCCTCCATAATCCTGCGCCAAGCTGAGAATCCGGTTTCGGTAGCAGCCAACAGCGTGGTGGAGGTCTGGATAGAGAAGCTCGATCCGGCCCTGGGCGAGGACTTTGGGTGGAAGCGCGACGCCGGAGCCAGCGTGACTCCCACCCCAGCAGGTCCTGCTCCCAGATCCGCGCCGCCCGCGGTCAGCGCTCCGTTTGAAGAGCAACGCGCCAAGCTTTCCATACAGCGCAACTTCTCTCAACTTGCGCAGAAGATCGACGAATTGCAGCCGATTCGCTTATGGCCGCAACTGTGGGAGGGCTCTGTGACTTTGCCTGCAAACCACCAGCCAGGAGATCGCTACCGGCTCGCCGTCGCAGAGTTCGAGGAGTACATCGTGGACGATGCAACGCCCTACAACAAAACTCCATCAGCGAAGGATCGACGGATCGTCTTCCTCCAATATGTCCCACTCACATAAACCGGCTCGGCTGATGAAAGATCCCGAAACTCGGGCGCTAGTCACCTGATCTGCGGCTATTCGGTTTGCCGGTTCTCACTTCTGGACCGAACACAGTTGCGCGCTCCAACTCTCCGGATAGTGGTGTCGATAGAGCGTCAACGTCCCCCCAGAGGTGGCCGAGGCTTCCTTCGGCACTGACAATCTGATCAATCTGTTTTCAATCCGTTTCGGGTAGCTGCGCACACAACCGAGCAGCCAAGTAAAAGGCAAGAAAAGAACAGGTACTCCGTGAAATGCGGGCGTTTTCATTAGCCTATATTCACCTCCGCATTTTTAAGGCATCGGCGTACCTTCCCTGATTTCGTCTGACGCTCGTTTCACGACCTTCTCGCCCGGCTTGATTTCACCCCGGATCGCAACTTGGTCGCCAAGCGCTGGCCCCTTGCGCACATTGACCCAATGGGCTTTGCCGTTCAAGGAAGTGATGACGAACGTTCTCTCTGTTGTGGTAACGACGCTTGTGGACGGCACCACGAGCTGCGGCTGTGCCGAGCTTACCGGCCAATCCACCGTCGGAAACATCCCGGGAGCGAGCGTGCCGTCTTTGTTATAGGCATCGAGTTCTACCATCATCGTGCGGTTTTGCGGATCAAGAGCGCTCGCGATTCTCGAGATCTTCGCGGTGTAGTTCTTGCCCGGTTGTGCGGCAATATGAAATGACACCGACGCACCGCGAACGATATGTCCGACGTATATCTCCGGCACCGGAACAGCCAAACGGAGATGGGAGATCTGCTGAAGTTTCAAAAGCGGAAGGCGACCTCCCGCAGGGACCATGACCCCGGGATGAACGTAGCGATCGGTGATCTTCCCATCAAACGGCGCTGTAATTCGGAGGTAGCTTCCCATCGTCTTGGCTGCGGTGAAGCGTTCCTGGGCGGCTCTCACGGCGGATCTCTTGCTCTGAACGACTGACTTCGCGGCGTCGAGTTGTTTTTCTGCCTGGATCAGCTCGTTGCCGGCGACCGCGCCAGGCGTCTTGGATGCTTCAGCAAGCCGGTCATACGTGCTTTGAACGGCGGCTACCTGCGCCTCCGCCTGACTCTCTTCGGCCTCTGACTCGTGAAAAGCTGACTCCGCGGCAGCCGTATCGGCCATGAGCTCCGGCGCGGATAATTGGGCGAGCAACTGACCGCGTTTTACCTCGCTACCCCGATCGACGAGGACCCGTTCAATGTATCCAGGAACGCGCGCCTCGATTTCCGCCTGTAAGTAGGGCTGCAGTTCGGCCGGAAGGGAAACTGTCCTATCCGCGGCTCGGGTTTCGACCGATGCCATCTCCACGTGACGTAGTTGTTGGCCTGTCAGCGGCAGAGCAATTCCCACAAGTGCGATGCAGACGGCTTTAAGCTTGAACATGGTATCGGCTCTCAGGGTCTAGTGGATTCAATGAATTCGAAGTTGTTGCAGCATTCTTCTGCAGAAGGGCGTAGATGGCGGGAAGAATTAGAAGTGTGGTGAAGGTAGAAAAGATGAGACCCCCAATTACAGCGCGCCCCAAGGGCGCAGCTTCGGGCCCACCTTCGCCGAAACCTATCGCCAGTGGAATCATGCCGGCGATCATCGCGGAAGCCGTCATCAGGATTGCACGAAGGCGGCCCAACGCCCCGGAGTGAGCCGCACGATCCGTGCCTTGCTCGCGACGGGCATGTTCCGCAAAACTCACGAGAAGAATTGAATTTGCAACAGAAATTCCGACCGCCATGATGGCGCCCATGAAGGATTGAATGTTGAGAGTGGTTCCGGTGACCAGCAGCATCAAGACAACGCCCGCCAGAACCCCCGGAATCGTGCTGAGAACCGCAAGGGGGAGACGAACGGATTGGAAGTTGGCCATCAGAAGCAAGAAGATGGTTACGATTGCCAGGAGAAGGCCAACGCGGAGGCCCGATACGGTCTCCTGAAGAGCCGGCATCTCTCCCCGCACCCTTACCGTTGAGCCCTTCGGAGGTGCAGGAAGATCCTTGAGAACCTTCTCAATGTGAGCTTGTGCATCCCCGAGAGCGATGCCATGCAGATTAGCCGTGACACTCACGACTCGCTGGCCGCTAAAACGCTCAATCATTTCAGGCATCGCACCGTACTCAATCTTTGCGATCTGACCTAGTTGCGGTTGTTCCTGGCCTTCTTTCATCAAGGGGAGAGCCGAGAGGGCAGGAACACCCTGCGCCCGATTGGGCGGAATCTGAACCTGGATTTGAAACGCGTTGCCCGTCCGCGGGTCACGCCAGTAATTCGGGGTAGTGAAGCGGGAAGATCCTGTCGCGGCGACCATCGAATTGGCTACATCCGCCATGGAAAGCCCGAACTGACCGGCATACTGACGGTCGACGTTCACCTCAAGGGTTGGAAATTTCTGCTGCTGAACAACCGAGATGTCTCGGAGAAAAGCGAGTTTGTGAAGTTCCGTCTCAATTTTGGCTAAGTACGCATAGTTCTGGTCCAGGTCCACGCCCTGAACATCGATCTGTACCGGCGTGGGAGAGCCAAAGCTCATCACCTGAGAAATGATGTCGCCAGCCTCGAATGAAAGCTGCAATCCAGGCATTTCTCGCTTGAAAGCAGCCCGCAGGTCCTCTCGCAGGCGTTCATCGTTCGGGTGCGACCTGCGAAGCTGTACCTGCATGAGAACTTCTTCTGGTCCGCTCGTGAACAAGTGAATAAGGTTCACCGGATAACTGGAGGGCTGGACGCCAACGTAATCCGTTGTAATGTCCACATTCTGCGGACCGGCCGTGCGCCTGATCAGAGCCAGAGCGCGAATCGCCATTGGTTCGGTCTCCTCGATGCGCGTACCGATAGGAGCTTTGAGTCGAAGGCGAAGAACGGGCCCGTTCGAGTCAGGGAAGATCTCCGTGCCAAGGCGGGGAACAACGAGGACGAGAATCACCGCAGCTGCCGCGAAATAACCGAGGACAAAAAGCCAGCGGCGATCCTCTACGTAGTTGAGGAAGTTCTCGTACTGTGAGTGAAGCTTGCCGAAGAATCCTTCACTCTCCTCGCGTCTATGCGCTTCTTTCATGATCCATATCGCAAACACAGGTACCAGGCTGCTCGATAGCAGGTACGAGGCGATCATTGCGAATCCGACTGCGAGAGAAAGTGGTACAAACAACTGACGTCCGACTCCGCTCATAAAGAACGAAGGAACGAAGACCGCCAGCACACAGAGCATCGACAGTAGCCGCGCAATGATCGTTCGTTTGCAGGCTTCTACGACAGCTTGCGCGCGCGAGGTGCCCGGAAGCAGTTGCGTGTGAATGTTCTCGACTTCGACGGTAGATTCGTCCACGAGCACGCCCACAGCGAGGGCTAGGCCTCCCAAGGTCATGATATTGATCGTCTGACCCGTGGCCCAGAGCGCAAGCACTGCCGTAGCCAATGCGAAGGGTATGTTTGCGACGACGATGATGGCGCCGCGCCAGTCGCGTAGGAATATCAGTACGACCACACCCGTCAGCAGCGCGCCTAAAAGAGCTTCCCGAACAAGGCTGCTGATAGCGTTAGACACATACGGAGACTGGTCAAAAGCCAACTGAATGTCCACGTCATCGGGTACAGCCTTCTTGAATGAGGGTATCGCAGCCTTGACTGCTTTGATCACGGTTAGCGTGGACGCATCGGCGCGTTTCGTAACGGGAATATACACAGTGCGGTGACCATCCACGTGCGCATAAGCTGTGACGATATCGGTTCCATTCTCCACTGAGCCAATATCTCGAAGGTATACGCCGGTTCCCGAAGCGGCGTGAACGGGAGCATTCATCAGGTCGCTCAAATCAGGACCAAGTGTCGCGTTTGTGCGCACGATCCGATTGAGTGTTCCGTCGTACAGGTTGCCTGACGGCGTCACAACTGAGCTGCTGGCCACTGCAGAGATCGCTTGCTCCGGTGAGATGCGATACTGTTTCAGCTTGTCGGGATCCAGATTGACGACAATAGTCCGCTGATTTCCCCCAAAAGGCGGAGGCGCAGAAACCCCGGGTAAAGTGGCAAAGAGCGGCCTCACCTGGTTTAGGGCGTAGTTCTGCAACT
>Ga0070658_10004769_pt1 | contig 11028 bp, 13 predicted proteins | sample KBSC13metaG_FD_64664 | JGI IMG/M metagenome (GOLD analysis project Ga0070658, IMG submission 64664) | Corn rhizosphere microbial communities from Kellogg Biological Station, Michigan, USA - KBS C1-3 metaG | ecosystem: Host-associated > Plants > Roots > Rhizosphere > Soil ... | reverse complement strand
TGGACATCCCACCATGGGCGCGCGTGCCTGAGGAAGCGCTGCTGCTGCTCCAGGTCGAAGCTTTGCCAGAGACGGTGACTGTGCGGGCGCAGGCTGTCGACCGCCGCGCGCCAGCCGTGCGCCGCGCTTCGCCGCCGAAGCCAGCGCCAAATTGCGCCGACGCGGCCGTGGGGCACGTCGTCCGCTTCGACCGGCGCGGGGTCATAATCGCCATGACTGCGGGGGATCTGCCCGCGCCGCGATAGCGCGAGAATATTGCCGTGGTGTCCCGCGGCGTCGAGCGAGAGCACGAGGTCGACCATCGTCAGGCCGGTGCCGACGAGCAAGGCATCGCCGCCGCTTTGCGCGAGCTCGGCAACCGCGGCCCTTGCATCCTCGCCCCACGGATTGGCGATGAACCTCTTGCCGGCGCCAGCGAAGGCGCGCAGCGGCTCCGGCTCCTGGTTTCCGATCGCAAGCGCGATCGCGTCGGCCTCGATCGAGGACCCGTCGTCCAGCTCGACGCGCCAGCGGCCGTCGACGCGGCTCGCACCTACCGCCGTCGAGTGCACTAGCTCGGTTCGGCCACCCGAAACCGCCTCGTCGAGCAATTCCGCAAGATAGCGTCCGAACAGCCGCCTCTGCGCAAAATCGCGCCGGCCGCCGCCCTCCGCCTCGAACCGGCGCGCGAAATGATCGGGATCGCCGGCCCAGGCGCTCATCCCTTCAGCGCGGACGTTCAGCAGATGCGCTGGCTCCGTCGTCGAATAAGCGACGCCCTTTCCGGCCCTGCCGCTTCCGTCGATCAACGCTGCTCGTATTCCGCGGCGGGCGAGTTGGGCGGCAAGGATCGTGCCCGACGCGCCTCCCCCGACAATCGCGACCGGCACGCGCCGGTCAGATTTCATAGTCAGGCCAGTTCTCCGGATTGGATGCGCCCGCCTTCCGCTGGAGCATATGGTCGTGCATGCGCTCGACCGTCTTGCCGGCGGTCTGGGTGAACCAGCCCGGCACCAGCGCGTGGATCAGGCATGCCGTGCCCGCGCCGACCAGCGCTGCGCCGATCGCGACGGCGCCGGCGCCATGTTCGGCCCAGCTCATTCCGAGCGAGCGCGGATGCTCGACGAACAGCCGATATGCCAATCCGCTCTTGCTCTCTTCACCGGACTGCGTCGTCGCCATGTCGCTGCCTCTACCATGTTGGCGACCCCGACTGGATTCGAACCAGTGGCCCTCAGATTAGGAATCTGATGCTCTATCCTGCTGAGCTACGGGGTCGCTCGCCTCCGAATAAGGGCTGCCGCCGTTCCGATCAATTCGGCGAGCCAGAACCTGCTCGCGAACTGCGGCAGACCAAGCGCCGCAATTTCGCGTCCAGCCGAGTGCTAGTCTATTCCCTACTTTACAACTAGGGATTATTTGCGAGCACATCGTCGACGAGCGTGATGCCCGGCATCGGTTCCCCTGCCGAACGCCTCACTCCCGGCGCTGCCGGGCATCACGTGTTGACGGCTTCAGTTGAGCTGGTTGGGCGGCGTGACCGGCAGCGGAAGCGGCGCGACCGGCACGCCTTCGTCGACCAGCGACCTCGCTTGCTCCAGAGTGGCGCTGCCGTGCACTTGCTCGGGCGGCATTTCGCCGCTGTGAATCGCCCGCGCAGTAGCGGCGAAACCATCTCCGACCCAGCGCGAATCCTTCAGCATCTCGGCCTGCATCGCGGCAAGTCGCGCCAGCGGCTCCTGCGATCCTTTGCTCGGCAAGCGCGGCGCCATCGGCGCCTTGGCGACGTTGGCAGATCGGCAGAAGGGGCATTGAACGAGGCGGCTCTCGCGCTGCTCTTCGTAATCCGCGTTGGAGCGGAACCAAGCTTCGAACGTCTCGCCGCCGTCGCGGCAATGGAGGTCGAAGACGATCATAAACTGACCGCCTCCGGGATCGGGCGCCGGTGGCTGAGCGCGGGTATGCGCGAGCGCACATCCGAGATGCGTTTCAGGTCGATGTCGGCAAAGCCGACGCCGGGCTCGTCGCCCATATCGAGCAGGACATCGCCCCACGGGTCGACCACGAGCGAATGGCCGAACGTCTGCCTTCCGTCCTCGTGCTTTCCGACCTGCGCGGCGGCGACCACGAACAGCCCGGCCTCGATCGCCCGCGCGCGCAACAGGATGTGCCAGTGGGCCCTGCCGGTCGGAACGGTGAAGGCAGCGGGGACGGCGATCACGTCGGCGTCGGATTCGGCGAGGCGGGCGAACAGCCCGGGGAAGCGCAAGTCGTAGCAGATCGTCAGCCCGAGCTTTCCGACCGGCGTGCCGTTGACGAGCACCACGCCCTTGCCGCCCGAATAGACGTTCGACTCGCGCCAGCTCTCGCCGGTGGGCAAGTCGACGTCGAACAGGTGGATCTTGTCGTAGCGGGCCCGGATCTCACCTTCGCGATCGATGACGAAGCTGCGGTTGGCAACCTTGCCGTCGCCGACCACAACCGCGAGCGAACCGAGATGCAGCCAGATTCGCTCACGCCGCGCCGCCTCCTTGCAGCGGGCGAGCACCTGGTCCTCCTCCTCCGGCCGAAGCTTGCCCGACGCCCGGGCCGAATCGCGGTCGAGAAGTCCCGACATTTCGGGCGTGAACAGGATTTCCGCACCGCCGGCCGCGGCTTGAGCGATCGCCTGCTCGAGGGAAGCGGCGTTCTTCTCCGGGTCGATCCCGGTCGTCGACTGGAAGAGCGCGATGCGAGTCATGACGAAATCAGGTCGTCGAGGCGGCCGGATCGGTCGAGCGCGAGCAAATCGTCACAGCCGCCGACATGATGCTCCCGGATGAAGATCTGCGGGACCGTGGTGCGGCCCTTCGCGCGCTGGATCATCTGTTCCCGCAGCTCGCCGCCGTAATCGACCGAGATTTCGCGATAATCCACGCCCTTCGCCTCGAGCAGCGCCTTTGCCCGCCAGCAATAAGGGCAGAAGGCCTTGGTGTAGATCTCGATCGTCACGTCACGCTTCCTTCAGCGCGATACTTAGGCATGCGCATCAACGCATCAACTGCGAAGGTTTCACCACGCGCGCCCAGCTGACCAGCTCGACACGCGCCGCTCCGGCGCGCTTGAGCGCCCGAGCGCAGGCTTCGGCGGTGCTGCCGGTCGTGAGCACGTCGTCGATCAGGACGATCGTCTTTCCGGCGATCGCCGCTTTGTCCTTCACCCGGAAGGCGCCGGCGACGGTCTTGCGCCGCTGAAGCGGACTCATGCCCTTGAGCGGCGGCGTTCGGCGGATGCGCCGAAGCAGCAGCGGATCGGCAGGAACCTGGAGCCGTCGCGACAGCTCGCGCGCGACCAGCGCCGACTGATTGAAGCCGCGCGACCACAAACGCGTGCGATGCAGCGGAACGGGGATGAGCAGCGCGTCGCCGGGGGGTTTCACTAGCGGCGCCATGTAATGCGCCATGGTGCGCGCGATCGCGACCTTCCGACCGTACTTCAGCCGAATGGCCAGGCTGCGCGACAATTCATCGTAAGCGACGGCTGCCCGGGTCCGAGCGATCCGCGGCGGTTGAGCGAGGCAGCGGGCGCAGGTTGTCTGCTCGGTGGACTGAAGCGGCAACCCGCAACAGCCGCAGCCGCCTTCGCCGAGGAACTCGACCTGGCGCCAGCAATCGGGGCAGAAGCTGTGCACGTCGGCGACGATCGTCCCGCAGCCGGCGCAGCGCGGAGGAAGCGCGAAATCGAGCGCCGATCGGGCGCAGGAACGGACGACTGCCCAAAGCTTCCCCATTGGCTTCTTGTCGCTTGGCGCGGCGCATCGCACAAGCGCCGCGATGCCCGAGCTTTTCGATATGCGCCTGCGCGCCATGCGGCGGGATCGCGCGTCCCGGATGGGGCCGGAGCTGTTCCTGCTCGAGCGGGCGTTCGCCGACTGCCTCGACCGGATCGCGATGATGGAGCGGCGCTTCACACGCGCGCTGCTGATCGGCTGCCCCGACGCGACCTGGCCTCGACGGCTCGAGCCGATCGCGTCCCACATCGAGGTTCGCGATCCGGGTCCAGCGTTCGTAAGCGCCGCGGGCGGCGCCACGATCATCGAAGACGCGTGGATGGCGGAGGCCGGCAGGTACGATCTGGTCCTCGCGATCGGAACGCTCGACACCATCAACGACCTCCCGCTCGCACTTCAGCTGGTGCGCCATGCGATGATGGCGGATGGCCTGTTCATCGGCGCGATTTCGGGCGGCGACACCATCCCGCACCTTCGCACAGCGATGCGCGCCGCCGATGCGGTCACCGGGGCGGCGGCGCCCCATGTCCACCCGCGGATCGAGCCCTCGGCGCTCTCGCCGCTCCTGACGGAGGCTGGTTTCGTCCGCGCGGTGGTCGATGTCGACCGCGTACGGGCAAGCTACAAGTCGTTCGGCGACCTCGTCCACGACTTGCGGGCGATGGGCGCAACCAACGTCCTGCAGATGCGAGCGCCGCCGCTGACCCGAGCGCAAATCGCTGCCGCGGAGCGCGCTTTCGCGGCAGCGGGTGACGGCCAGCGCACCGCGGAAACGTTCGAAGTCCTGCATTTTGCGGCTTGGACGCCGGCAAGCTGATGCCGCGGCATTAACTGTACAATCGGTAAGACTTGTTAACTGCGCCTCCGCTACACCCGTCCTCGTGGACGTGGACCAGAGGAGGGTGGCGTGATCGCTATCCGCAATTGCTTGCGCTTGCTCGGCGTAAATCAGCGCGGGGCGACGGCTATCGAGTATGGCCTAATTTGCGCGCTGATCGTGATTACCATGATTGCCGGCCTGAAGACCCTCGCAGGGGGCTCCAACAGCATGTGGGGCAGAATCCTGTCGAGCGTGTCGGGAGTTATGTAGCCGCGGCGGCCGGTAACGCGCGCCTCGGCCCATAGACCACCAACTTCAGCTTCTGCCCCGGCACGAGCCTCGTAGCCGCCGTGAGCCCATTCAGCGCGAGGAAGCGCTCCAGCTTGAAATCGTGATAGGCCATGCGGTCGGCCAGTGACTGGACCGTATCGCCCGGAGCCACCGTCACCACGTGAATCACCCGGGGCCGGATCGCCGCCGCCTCCTCGCGACTGATCTTCCGCAGCGAATTCACCATCGGCGCGAAGGCGCCAATGCCGGTCCCTCCCGGCGTCAGCATCACGAAGTCGTAAGCGTGCTGGGCGTCCCATTGGTAGGCAACGACGCTCACATCGACGACACCGGAGTTGGTATTGACCCGCGCGGTGGTGAATTCCGCGGGAAGCCCGTTGATGGTGGTTCGTCTCGGCCTGGGAACCGTTACTCCGCTGCCCCGAGTCACCTGGCGGAAGACCCTGAGGATATAATCGTCGAGCGAGCCGGTGTAGCGGCCGCCGCTGAATTGCGCCTTGCCGGCGGACCCGGAAATCGTGACGGCGTAGGTGCCGTTGGACATCAGATAGCCGGTGGGAACGCGAAACTGGATTCGCAGGTCGGGATGGGTGAACACCGGTCCGTCGATCACGCCCTGCGCCGGGTCGTCGTCGACATAGATGCCTTCGAGCTCGCTGAGGAACGTGTCGCGATTGTGGATGCCCGTTCCCAGGCGACCGGTCTGTTGCGCTTCGTCGAGCGCTCGCCGCATCCGGTTCTCGCTCAAGGGGTGGGTGCTCGCCCATTCCGGGATCCCGCGGTTGGTACGCCCCTGGACCCGCGCCTGCAGCGCCGTCTGCCGGGCGAGCGCCGCGAGGAGCTGGGCCGCGCCGGCGGGATCGTAGCCGGCATCGATCATGTAGCGCAGGCCGAGCGTGTCCGCCTCATATTCCTGCTCGCGCGAGAAGCTCAGAGTCTGCAGTTTGGCGGCGAGCAGGTTGCGGACCGCGATCTGGTTGGCGATCCCGCCCATCATCTGGCCCATCAGGACATACGGCAGGGCTTCGCGCGCGAGCTCGCGCTCGACCTCCTCGCGCTGATGGGCGTGGTTGGCCGCGATGTGCCCGACCTCGTGGCCGAGCGCGAAGGCGAGCTGCGACTCATCGCCCATCAAGGTCATGAGCTGGCGAGTGATGTAGACATAGCCGCCGGGGACCGAGAAGGCGTTCTCCACCGCCGAGTTGAGCGTCGTGAAATGAAGCGCCTGGCCGGGATTGGCGAGGCCGGAGTAAGCGGCGACCCGGCGCCCGACCGACGCGACATAAGCCGCCCGAGGACCAGTCTCGGCTCCGCCCAGCTCTTCGATGACGGCGGCGTTCTCTTGCTGGGCCTGGGCGACGTCGCGCGGATCGAGATAGCGGACTTGCTGCGCCGCGGCGGGAGTGAGGGCGAGCGCAGCGGCAAAGAGCAACAGGACGCGTGTTCGCATGTTCGATGCAGCCTCCGTTTCCGTCGGAGAACAAAAGCCCCGATGAATTTGAACGGAGAATGACTAAGGCGAGTTCCTGGGCGCCGCCCTTCAGCCAATCGCGAGATATTTGGCCCGGCGCTGCGCCAGTATCTCTTTCGGTCCGAGCTTGCTGCAGCCGTCGAGCTCCTCGATCAGCGCGCCCTTGAGCGCGCCGATCGCGGCTTCCGGGTCGCGCTGCGCGCCGCCGAGCGGCTCATCGATGACTCGGTCGACGACGCCGAGGCCGTGCAGGTCCGCCGCCGTAATCTTCATCGCTTCGGCCGCCTCCGCCGCCTTGTCGGCGGTCCGCCACAGGATCGACGCGCAGCCCTCCGGCGAAATCACCGAATAGACCGCATGTTCGAACATCAGCACGCGGTTCGCTGTGGCGATCGCGACGGCGCCGCCGGAGCCGCCCTCGCCGACGATCGCGGCGATCATCGGCACGTTTAGCGACAGGCATTCCTCGGTCGAGCGCGCGATCGCTTCGGCCTGCCCGCGCTCCTCCGCCTCGACGCCCGGAAAGGCGCCGGGCGTATCGACCAGGCTCACGACGGGGATACCGAACTTGTCGGCAAGCCGCATCAGCCGGATCGCCTTGCGGTAACCCTCGGGCTTGGCCATGCCGAAATTGTGCCTGAGGCGTGAAGCGGTGTCGTCGCCCTTCTCATGGCCAAGCAGCATCACCCGCCGGCCGTCAATTCGCGCGAGGCCGCCGACGATCGCCGGGTCGTCACCGAAGGCGCGGTCGCCGGCGAGCGGCAGGAAGTCATCGGCGAGGCCGGCGACATAATCCTTGAAATGCGGCCGCTCGGGATGCCGCGCCACCTGCGCCTTCTGCCACGGAGTCAGCTTGGCATAGGTGTCGCGGAGCAGCTTGTTGGCCTTGGTCTCTAGACGGCCGACCTCGGCATCGATGTCGATCTCTGAACTGTTCGCCGTCTCGCGAAGCTCGGCGACCCTGGTCTCCAGCTCGGCAATCGGCTTTTCGAAATCTAGGTACGTCAACATCAGTGCGGCGCGACTAGGCCGAAGCTGCGGCAAAGGTCAACGCGTGCGGGTCGCGAGGGGATGGCGGGCGTTGACCAGCTCGACCAGCCGGGCGCTGTCGACATGCGTGTAGATCTGAGTCGTCGCAATGTCGGCGTGGCCGAGCAGAGACTGCAGGACTCTGAGATCCGCGCCGCCTGAGAGCAGGTGCGTCGCAAAGGCGTGGCGAAGGACGTGCGGGCTTACGCGCTCGGGTGCGATCCCGGCGTCGGCCGCCATGGCCCGGACAATCTGGAACAGCCGCACCCGGCTGAGGTGGGACTTGCCGCTCGGAAAGAGCCACAAGGCGCCCGAAGGCACCTGCTCCAGCCATTTCGCCACGGCTTCCTGTGCGCGGGTCGAGATCGGCACGAGCCGCTCCTTGCTTCCCTTGCCAAGCACCATGAGGAAGGGCTGGCTGTGACGGACGGCACCGCGCGGCAGGCTCACCAGCTCGCTGGCCCTGAGGCCGGAACCGTAGAGCAGTTCCAGAAGCGCGAGGTTGCGCACGGCCGCGGCGTCGCCACTCGCCGCGCGGTCCTCAGCCGCTTCGAACATGCGCCGGACCTGCTCCTCGTCGAGGATACGCGGCAAGGGGCGTTCGAACCGCGGTCGCGGGAGCGCGGATGACGGGTCGTCGCGGCGCAGCCCTTCATCGACGAGGAAGCCGAAGAACCGCCTGAGCGCGGCCGAACGGCGAGCGACGGTGGAAGGAGCGAGATCGGCCCAGCCGCTGCCCAGCCGCGAGACATCGTCGCTCGACGCGGCGCCAAGGCTCGGGAGCATTTCAGCGGCACGGTCGAGGTCGTTGCGATATGCGGCGAGCGTGTGCTTCGAAGCGCCCGCCTCGGCGGCCATCATGTCGAGGAACCGATCGACGAGCGCTCGGTCGTCGGGGATCACGTGCGGGAAAGTGCCTCGGCGGCGATCATCCGCGCGGTGAAGTCCTGTCCAGTCCGCTCGAGCGCCGCAATGGCGTGATAAAGATGGGCTCCCGGCACCTTGTCCCAGTCGGGTGTTCCCAGCCCCGTGCCCGTCAGCACCAGGACCGTCCCTGCCTGCCCGCGCCCGGCGGCCGAGTCGATCATGCGGGTCCAACTGGTGGTCAGCCCGAGGCCGAGGCCGTAGCGGCGGTTGAGCGAATTCGCGGTGTCGGTGCCGATCCGTCCAAGGCCGACAAGACCGGCGACGAGCAATGCGCTGCGCACTTTGTGCGGGCTGTTGTCGCGGCGGATGAAGCCGCCGATTCGGCTCGTTCCGACGGCCGAGACATCGGGAGCGCCGAGCGCGAGCATCGCCCAGCAACGATCGGCGTCCTCATCGTCCATCCCGCCGATCGCAGGAATCCAGGCCGATGCCGCGCGGTCGTAGCCGGCCGCGAGCATTGCGGAGATGAGGTCGGGCGCATCCTTGGCGAGCGCCTTGTCCGGCCTGACCAGAGTCGCTGCGCGCGCGACGAGCGCCCGCGCCGCCTCCTTTTGCAGCCCCTGCTTGCCGAGGCCGAGCATGTGACGGATGGCTTCGAGGCGGGTCGGCTCGTCCTTGCCGATGAAGGCTTCGCGAAGCTGCCACGCGTCGGTCGTTGGAAGGTCGCTCGGGTCCGTGCTGTCGTAGATCGCCGAATAGAGGTCGACGAGGCTCTGCGACGAAAAGACTCCGAGGCCGGCGGCGATCATCGCGGAATCGAGTCGCTGTTGCGCGGAAAAGAGCGGCGCCCGCGCCTCGAACGCGCGCAGCTGGACCGATGCCGCATTCACCAGCCGGTCGGGCGGAAGCATACCGGTCGCGGCCGACAGGCCGAAGCGCCACGCCGTGAGATTGTCGACCGGGTTCCAGTCGATGGTCGCCGCGCGCCCGCTTCCCGACGCGCCGACGACCTTCTGCGCGAGCGCGAGGTCGATGCCGCCGATGCGCCCGTAGCGCCGCGCGGAGTCGATCTGCGCTGAGGCGCTGTCCTCGTCGCCGGCAAGCCCTGCGCACATCGCCTGCACCAGCTGCTTCGTCGCCGGGTCGTATTTGCGGATCCCGATCTCGAGCGGGCACAAGGCGGCGGCATCGGCATTGGCGAGCGCCGATTGGACGGCCACCTGGAGCATCTTGGGCGTGAAGCGATCGGTGTCGACTCCGTCGACGAGCATGCGCGCGGCGTCCGCCTCGCCCATGCGCAGCAATAGCCAGGAGCGTTCAGCCACCCAGTCGACCGGATTGACGTCACGCGGCGCGCGAGCCTTGGCGAGCAGCGCATCCCGGAGCGCGATATGCGCCCAGCGGGACGCGATCGGAGTTTCCATGCGGCGCATCAGCGTCGAGAGGAAAGCGCCGCTGGCGCCGCCCCACGGATTGTCTCCCAGCCCTTCGGCTGCAGGATCGAGCTTGCCGACCACCCACGGATCGCGGCGCGCCCAGCCCGGATATTCGACCGGCGGCTGAACCGGTTGCTGCGGCTGGAGCTTCGCCGCAGTAATCTCCTCGACCGCGGTTTCGTCGGCAGCGCCCGTATTCTCGTCGATCGTCGGCTGCGGCGCCGTCGAGGGTTGCGGCTGCGTCGCGCCGATCCCGCCGTTCGGATATTGGTTGGCCGCCGGCGGCTGGGTCTGCGCCACCTGCTGCGCGATCGCCGGAATCGCGATCGCGAGCACACCAGCCGACGCAATCAATGAAGGCTTAATGCGCATTGCCCCCCTGAGGCACCACGACCTCGATCGCATGGGTCGGTTGCGGCTTGGGCACGGTCGAGAGGTAGATCAGCCCGCCAATCAGGATGACGAGAACGACAATCAGCGCAATCAGTCGAGACATGGAGGCGCTTTTGCCGAGCGGGTGACGCGCTGTATAGCCCTTTACTTATATGGATTTGTCGAAGCGCCTCGACCGGCCGATCGTGCTGGTCGGGCTGATGGGAGTTGGAAAGTCGACGGTCGGGCGGCGCTTGGCGAAGCGCCTCGGCCTGCCTTTCGTCGACAGCGACGCGGCCATCGAGGACGCGGCGGGCCTTTCGGCCGCCGAAGTCTTCGAGCGCTACGGCGAGCAGGATTTTCGCGACGGCGAACGGCGGCTCGTCGCCCGGCTGGTCGAGGAAGGGGATGTACGGATCATCTCCACCGGCGGCGGCGCTTATGTCGACCCGCGCACGCGCGAGTTGCTCAACGGCCGGGCAATCACCGTGTGGCTCGACGCCCCGGTCGAAATCCTCGACGAGCGCACGGGGCGCCGCAACACCCGCGCCGAACTCAGGAACGGCGACCGCAAGGCGACCCTCGAACGCCTGGCCAACGAATGGCGCGAGCTCTACGCGCAGGCACACATCCACGTGAAAAGCGGCACCGGCGCCCACAAGGAAGTGGTCGACGCGATCGTTCGGGCGCTCGACAAGCACCTCCGGAAGGAAGGCTAGGCCGGAGTCGGCTGCTCGTCCGGCAAGGGGCGATCTTCGCCGAAAGAGGTTTCCCAGCCGGCGCGGATGTCGCCGGTCTCGCCCTGCCGCTCAAGCCGGTCGCAGTCGCGCATCCGGTACTCGCGCTCGACCCGCTCGATCTCCCGCTGGTCGACGCCGCTCGCGCGCAACGCCGCCTTGCCCATGACCACTGCGCTCTCGAACAGCTCGCGTTCGGCCAGGACGAGGTCGAGGCCGCGAAGCTCGATCAGATGCCGCCGGTCGAAGGCGCGCAC
>Ga0070658_10004768_pt1 | contig 11031 bp, 10 predicted proteins | sample KBSC13metaG_FD_64664 | JGI IMG/M metagenome (GOLD analysis project Ga0070658, IMG submission 64664) | Corn rhizosphere microbial communities from Kellogg Biological Station, Michigan, USA - KBS C1-3 metaG | ecosystem: Host-associated > Plants > Roots > Rhizosphere > Soil ... | reverse complement strand
CTTGCATCATATGTACGCTGTGGGACTTGATGTTGATACTCGTGCATATTTTACAGCTGCGACTATGATTATCGCACTGCCAACTGGAATTAAAATTTTCAGTTGGTTAGCTACTATTTATGGTGGGCAATTACATTTTTATACTCCATTTATGTTTGCTATTGCTTTCATTTTATTATTTACTTTTGGTGGATTTACTGGTGTAATTTTAGCAAATGCTGCCATTGATCTTGCTTTACATGATACTTTTCTTAGCGATACACTACTTAACGTGCCTCATCTTATTGCTCCTTATATTTGGGATATGGACAACATACCTTCAACAGTACCAGATATTTATAATCCTCAGGAAGTATATACTGATGTCTGGGCCAACAGAAGGGATATTTTACAGACATTTAAGGATAGGGCTGGAGTTTATGTTATTTATAATCCTGATACGATTTTGCAACATCCTGATCATTTTTATTTGGGCTCTAGTATTAATTTACAGAATCGATTTGATGGTTACTTTTACAATCCGGACACTAGTGCTACTCCTATATTACGTAATGTTATTCATAAATATGGTTGGGACAATTTATATATTGACATAGTGACTTACACAGATAGGGCTAAGGATGCGTATATTCCAATTGAAGACGCAGGTTTGAAATTTTATGAACCTGCATATAATATTTTATAGGATGCTTATTCCAATGCAGGCTATGTTCACACTCCTGAAATGCGAGCTTATTTACAAGCCAAAGCTACCGCTCGTGCTACTTTTGTGTATGTTTATAGTATGTCTAGAACTTTATTACTTATTATTCCAGGAATTACTGTTGCTGCTAAATTATTACAGACTGGTCATGCTGTAATTAAGGATTATGTGAAATCCAAAGGTTTATTTAGGGGTAAATGGTATTTTAGTTTTTCTAAGTTTGATCCTAGTGATGTGGCACCGGCTGAAATAGTACCTGAGGTAGTTGTAGAAGAAATATTAGAGAGAAAAGGGCATCAGCCTTCTTCTCGTGCTTGTTATCTTTATCATGCTGCTGATAATCAATTTTATAGAGGTTTTTTAAGTGTTGGTGCAGCTGCAGCTCATATTGCAGCTACTCCACTTCAAGCTAGGAGAAGTTTGAAATCTAAAAGACCTTTAAATGGGTATTAGTTAAGTTATGAATAGGAAATTTGATTGGGATAATTATATGAGGACCAAGAAAAAGTAAGTGTCATGTCTAAATCCTTAAAAATGCTGGAAAGATTTGATCAAAATCCGATCAGCAGACTTAGACTTTTAAAGTGTGTAGGTATCAGAGACTCTTAGGGGATTAAGGATAATTACAGGTTAATTTATCTTTAAAAGGTAGAGTCCAACTTGATCGCAACTAGATCAAGTATAAAGACTTATTATGTAGTTGGTTTTCCGTAGCTATTAGCTCAAATGATCTTTCTTCATCCTAATTATGGTCACTGCCACCAGCACAGTAATATACAAGGGATTACCAAATAAATAGGGGTTAAGTTGGAAAAAATAATCTCAGGAGCCCCCAGCAGACCCGAACCTTTTTAACATTAGAAAGATCATTTTTGTTAGAGTGGCCAACTCTAAATTTCACTATATGCTGAAAACTTTAAATTATTAGCAATCAGCAGGTTACCCGAAAACATAACGGGCTCCCTCAGAGACTTTATGTGAAAATTAATAAGATAAAGTCCTGTGAATTTCAAATTCACCCTTCGCACTTTCACTACGTTTTATCAATGGGTGCCATTTATGCATTACTAGCTGGATTTTATTATTGGGTTGGTAAAATTACTGGTTATCAATATAATGAAAAATGGGGTTTAATTCATTTCAGTGTTTTCACTCTTGCCATTAATATTGTATTCTTGCCGATGCATTTTCTTGGAATTTCTGGTGAAACAACTTAGTTTAATTTTCAGTTCTAGTTGAACCTTTAACTAAGTTTTGCCTCTAGAAAGTAATCTTTCTTAGTAAATCGGGTGAATTGCAAGAACATCTTTTTGAGACAATTTGCAGCGAAGCCATCATCGGTACTTGGTAGATGATGGAACGTTCAACGACTAATGGGTGAGTATACCAACAATAATCCTGACACGAGCGCCCGACATTCTCAATGAGGGTGATGACATAGTCTGAGCAATATGGTGACATATTGAAGTAGAGAATAAAAAGTCCCTATGTTAACAAACTGATGCCGCGTAGAATTCCTGATTATGCAGATGGTTATGCAAGTTGGAATAATATTATGACCATTGGTTCTATATTAACAGTATTGTCCATATTTATATTTGTTTATATCGTATCTAGTACATTGAAAACCAGATCAAGTGTAGTACGTTGGGTTTAATAAGATTTAAATAATTTCAATTCTACTCCCCTTTGGAGGTTCCTCCCCCCTCCCTTTGGGGGGGCTGCTCTTTGTTTACATAATGTTATCAAGGTATAAGAACATCCTGATAATGATAACTTGACTTATGCAAGGATATCTTAGAGTCAGAACAGCCACTATACGGTGCTGCCTTCAGATTATCAAGAATGTGTCCTGCACGGTGTCGCAAGCCAACCAAAGGGTTGGGAGCAGCCGAAGGCGAGGCTGGCTGGGTTTTAAAACCACTTTTAAATTTGATTTTTAATTTCTAATTTAGTTCCCATGCAAGTTTGTAAATACATTCTTTTTGCAGCTTCGCCCCCTACAGGAGGAGAGTTTTTTAATTAATTTTATTTTAACTGATTTTTTAAATCTTTATTTACAGCATTTTACCCTCTATTTGTAATTTAATTGATTTAAAGTTGTATTATACCAAAGTGAATAAATCATGGTATAGATGGTAGATATTTTTAGCTAAAAGGATCAAACCAAATTTATCTTAGTACAATTGATCCTGCATTTTATTCCATTTTATTCAAAAAATATTATAATATGAAAATAACTAAAAGAAATCCGATTTTAGCATTAGCCAATGATTTTTTAATTGATTCTCCTGCTCCTACCAATTTAACCTACTTTTGGAGTTTTGGTTCTTTATTAGGTGTAAATTTAGTTTTATTAATTATTACTGGTTTAACCCTTGCCATGCACTATACCCCTAATACATTACTAGCATTTTCCAGTGTTGAACATATTATGCGTGATGTAAATAATGGATGGTTATTACGTTATTTACATGCTAATGGTGCTTCATTTTTCTTTATTTGGGTTTATTTACATATTGGAAGAAATTTATATTATGGTTCTTATCGTTCCCCAAGAGGTTTATTATGGAGTATTGGGGTTGTCATTTTTATTTAGATGATGGCCACCGCTTTTATAGGTCAAGACGGCCTAAAATGGTTAGACAATTATATGTACTGTCAAGTACCGCCTATTTGGGTAAGAAAATACCCTAATGTGGAAGCTTTAGTGGGTAGTTATAGTTTTAAACCTGAAAAAATATATGAAAATATTTTGGATCCTAAAGTTCAAGCCCAAATTAGAAAGGATACTAAAGGAAAATCTGGTGTTTACGGTTTTATAAATTTAGTAAACGGTAAATCCTATGTAGGAAGCGCCTTTCCTGACAGAATATATAACAGATTTCGTAATCATTTATTTCATCCTTCACAGGCTAGTTTGTTATTAACTCGAGCTTTTGAATTGTATGGGATTGAAATTTTTATCTTTGTGATTTTGGAGTTCAATGTTGAAAAAGAAGATTTTGTTTCTAGTTATAATGGTCCCTTACTAAGAGCTAGGGAAACCTTCTGGATTAACTTTGAGGAACTTTATGCTGAGTATAATATCTGTAAAGATGGAGGATCATCTTTAGGATTTAAACATACAGAGGCTACTAAAGAAAAAATGAAAGCTAATTATTCCGAAAAAAGACGCCAAATGATAGGCGATTAGAATAGAGGAAAAAATTAGTCAGCAAGAACTAAAAGTAAATAGAGAGTAGCTGCTTTTAATCGTAGTCCAGAACATCTTGAGAAATTGAGAGCAGCATCTTCCAAACCGGTCATTTAGTATAATTTAGATGGTACAGTTAATAGTACATATCAAGGTGTCCGAGTAATGGCTAGACATTTTAGTTGTTGCCATAAAACTATCTAGAAATGTATTAATGATTCTTTAATCTTTCGTGGGATTGGTTTGGTTACTTTTGTTTCTAAATGATTACGAGGTAGTCTAATCATAGTCTTCTCTAGTAAAACTATAGTAACTATTAGTAGGAATAAGTTTTAATAGCCATTGATATTTTACCCTCTGGGTAAAATTTGGGGGTTCCTTTTGGTTATAGCCTAAGTGAATCTAATGGATTGGTTCCATTCTATCTGTTTTGGGAGAAGGCAATGCTGGTGTTAACGGTCAATAATATTGCTTTATATATCAAGACCGTCGGTTAACTAATTGACCGCTACAGACTGGTTCACCGGTGGGTGGCTGAAATGCTGCTTAATGTACAGTCGGAATCTTTTATTGTCAGGTACCCTGACGAGTAATTAGCAAAAGCTGTCCTAAACCAGAGGGATGTGCTAATTTTTAAAAAGATTTGTATGTTTTACCTTGGGGCCAAATGAGTTTTTGGGGTGCAACTGTAATTACAAATTTATTATCAGCAATTCCTTGGATTGGAACAGATTTTGTATTATTTGTATGGGGGGGATTCAGTGTAGATAATGCTACTTTAAACCGTTTTTTCAGTTTACATTATTTATTACCTTTTATCTTAGCTGCATTAGTTTGTATGCATTTATAGGCATTACATCAACATGCTTCAAATAATCCAGAAGGGATTTCAAGTAGTAGTGATCGTATAAGATTTCATCCTTATTATACTTCTAAAGATTTAGTTGGTTTCATTTGGATGGCTATTTTCATCTCAATATTTGTATTTTTTGCCCCTAATTATTTAGGTCATCCAGATAATAGTATTCCAGCAAATCCTTTAGTGACCCCTCACTCAATCGTACCTGAGTGGTAAAATGTCACTCAAAAACTTCACTATATGCTGGAAGGCTTTTGATAACCAGCAGGAAACTCTAATGAATCCCCAGAGACTATACGTGAAGCTCATTTAGATGAATATATAGTCCAGCCCTAATATTAGGGTAATTAAAGATTTAAAAATTTTGTTAATGGCTATTAGCACTAAGGGGAAAATAAGATTATCTCAAACTCAAAGAAAAGAATTAATCTTATCTCAATATTTACAGGAAGTTTTATTTGGTATAATGTTATCAGATGGACATGTTCAACGCCGTTCTAAAACTGGTAATTCAAGATTTACTTTTGGTCAATCTACTGAAAATGAAGCTTACTTTTGGCATGTGTTTAATTTGTTTAAACCATATTGTACTACTGATTTTACACCTAAACCTAAGGAACATATTGTCAAAGGTGTTCTTTATTATTCCTTAGATTTTGCAACCATGCAATTACCATGTTTTAATTATTTTAGAGAAATATTTTATGTAGGCAGAACTAAAGTTGTTCCAGCTGTTTTTACAACTTTTTTAACTCCTGTAAGTTTAGCATTTTGGATTATGTGTGACGGTAGTGCCCAGGGTCCTGGATTACATTTGAATACCTATAAATTTACACCAGCTGAACATGATTTTATGGTTGCAGGTTTTAAAGAAGTTTTTGGTATTAATTGTACTATTCACCCACATTCAGCTGGTTTGAGATTATATATTGGCAAAGATGATTTACAACAACTCATTCCTCTAATATTACCCCATATGCATTCTTCAATGAAATTTAAATTAGGTCTTTAATTAAAAAGATTTTCTACCATTTTATGCAATTTTACGTGCTATTCCAAGTAAATTAGGAGGTGTATGTGCTATGTTTGGGGCATTATTAATATTATTCCCATTAGCTTATTTCCAAACTTATAATTAGAGAAGTAATCGTTATCGTCCATTATTAAATTTCTTATTTTGGATTTTTGTTTAGAATTTTCTATTTTTATTATGGGTAGGAGCCAAACCAATTAGTCAACCTTATATTTTATTAGGTCAAATTTCTACAGTTATTTATTTTGCATATTTCTAGATCTAGATGAGCATTGGAGTTCCCAGCTGGCCAGCCCGTCAGCTCGCCAACCAGCCCAGCCACCCAACCTGCCTACGGCTGGTGGTCCTTCGGCTACAGCACGACCTAAAATTTATTTTGATTATCCCACCCTGACATCCATCCAACCAAAGGGGCGGCGGCTGCTGTCGAACACTAATAATTTATATGGTGGACAACAATAGTAGCTGCAGTCGAAGACGGGATGGCTTGATTGCTAACAATTTATATGATGGTCACCTAGAGAATTTAAGTTCTAGTAACAACGCAGCTGCTAAAACTTCACATTAGTATAAGATTAATAATTAATTTAGCTATTTTCCCTTAATTGCTATTACAAATGAATTAAAGTTGTATTATACCAGAATGAATTTAAGTTGGTATAAGTGGTAGAGAGAAAGAAGTATAGATCTCGAGATCACCGATGGTTAGGAAATTTAATTTAAATATGTAGTATAATATTATTGGATTTATAGGAATATTTTCAGCATTAGTAGTAGCTTCTTCATTAAATCCTGTGCATCGTATGGCATTTTAGATTTTAGTATTTTAGAGTGGATCCTTTTTAATGATTTTATTAGATTTTTATTTTCTAGGTTTAACTTATATTATTGTATATGTAGGTGAAAATGATTGCCTCACATGGTTATGTGAACTTTTACCTTTCTCTCTACCTTATACTAGGGCATTAAAAAGAATTGGCCCTCATAATATAGATATAATTTCAATTATATTTGGTTCTATGTTAGGTGATAGCTATGGTGAACGTCGTACCTCCACTAGTTTTGTTTTACAACAGGAGGATAGTAATGTGGAGTATTTAATGTGGTTCCATAAAATTTAGGCTGCTTAGGGTTATTGTAGACAGATTAAACCTAAATTAGAAAGAAGAATAGGTAAAGGTGGGCGTATTCGTTTCTTTTATCGTGTACGTACATTTTGGTATACTAGCTTTAATTGGATTCATGACTTATTCTACAACCAAGAGGGGGTGAAAGTTGTTCCTGCTAATATAGGAGATTATTTAACTCCATTAGCATTAGCTATCTGGATTATGGATGATGGTCTTCGTATGTCTTCAGGATTAAGTTTAGCTACACATGGGTTTACTAAAGCTGATGTAGAATTATTAGGTACTGTACTTTGGGTTAAATATGGGTTGAAAACCACATTACATCGATATAAACCTGATTTAGATCAATATTCTTTATATATTAGTGCAGAGTCAATGCCTTTATTAGTTAGTATAATTAATCCTTACATCCATCCTTCCATGTATCATAAATAGGGTAAATATATTTAAGATACACGTTCAACCAAAACTGCTACTCTGTGGGGCTACCCAGGTATAATTCTGAAGGGCAAAAGTTTACTAATCATAGTCTAGGTGATTTAAATGTGCAACTAGTACTGGAAAACATTTATGAGTTAATCATCTAGGCGATGCTGGTGTTAACGGTCAATAACATTTGTTTAAAGTGTCAAGACCGTCGGTGAAGTACTTCATCGCTACAGACTGGTTCACCGGTGGGTGGCTGAAATGCTGCTTAATGTACAGTCGGAATCCCAAAAGATAAAGGGCTCTATTGATTGGGCTTCGCATCTTTCCCAAGGACTTTCGTAAATCCTGATAAATGTTAGCGGAATAATGAGACAACGCTACAGGTATTAAAGTTACAGCTAATGTTTTGAGTTATACTCATTTATTATAACATTGGGGGATTTGGCTATTATGATATTATTTTTATTTGTTATTATGATGGTACAAATACAAGTATTACCAACTGGTCATAGTGATCCAACTTATCTGACTGGTGCTATAGAAATTTCAGGTAATCCATCTACTTGGTGGATTAATATTATTAGAGGTATAATTTTATTAGGAGGTGTTATTATGATTGGAACTTGGACTCCTAATGGAGTAACTCAGACAAACTGGGGCCAAGATGGTGCAATTTTAGTTAATTATTTTTATCCTGCATGGACAACAGAATTTAAAACCATGACAGATTTAGAAACTTTAGCTAATCTTTTATATTTAGGTTATCCAACTGCTTTAATTTTAATTGGTATTGCATTATGGGTAGTTATGATTGGTATAATTAAAGTAACCACTCCTGATTGATTCTATGGTAAATGCTTGTTTAGTTTAGGACTTCCTCTAAGAGCTAGGTCTCCTTAATAATGGGTGGGAGCAAATCTGTTATATAAACTCAGTTGATACCGTTACCACATTGGCATTATTCCGTCTTGGGGTGGTTATGCCTATCAAGACTGGCTGATTATATCCCATATGGACCAGCCATTAGCCATATAGGATAAGGGTATATACTAAAACAAATGATGGATAGGAAATATACAAATAATTTATGTATGGAATTAATATTGCATTAACCTTATATTAGATTGGAATTATAGCATATTTATTAAATGGTGGTCAGAATTAGATAATGTTAGTAATATCCTTGGAATTATTATTATTATCAGTAGGGATTTTATTAGTAAATATATCTTATAATTTAGATGATTAGGTTGGATCTAATATTACATTATTAATATTACCATTAGCTGGTGCTGAATCCGCTGTGGCTTTAGCTTTATTAGTAGCTTATTATCCTATTAGAGGTAGTGTAAGTTTGAGATGAGGGCCAAGTAAAAATTATTAAACCTGAGTGGATACCTCATATGGTTACCAGCGGTTTAGATAATGTAAGTTTAGGTGATAACTAATTATTTTAAAAAATGTAGTTGCCTTCGGGGAATAATCTTTAAATTTTTAGTATGATGAGTAATTTCCCACGGATCATAATTTATAATTACTATAAATTTGAATAAATAGCGGGTGGATCAATTTATAATCATAAAATTAGTCTTGTTTATTATGCAATAACTTTCTGATTCTTTTTGATTTTTTCTGATTCTTTTTGACATCTTTTGGTAACTTTCTGCTATCGGTACCTTGCAATCCTATTAGTAGGGTTTTTAATTATTAAAAAATGTAATATAATTGTAAAGTGTGGGATAATATTTATGGAAACAAATATGGTTTTGTGAAATTAAAATTTTGATTTGCCGATCCAAACTAAAAAGGATTTAGAGGAAGAAAGTAAAATACAGGGTATCAAGGAGTATTGACTAAAAGCAGAAAGGGAATATATAAGAGAATCAAGAGAGGCTATAAGGAAGAAAAGAATAGAAAAGGGACTAGTAAATGGTAAAGAGGAGAGGTGGTTTTAAGTATTAATTTATATGCTTAAAACAGATATTATAAATCCAGATTTAAGTACCCTCATTATTGGACACCATGACCTCCGGTGCCACCTAATTATATAAAATGTGGTACCTTTGGTGCCACTTAATTATTATAAAAAGTGTGGTCCCACCTATGGCGGGCTTAATAATTTAAGATCTACCATTCAGCCTACGGCTGCCCGCCAGCTGGGTGGAAAATCTATTATTCCATCTCATCTGCCTACGGCAGCATGCCACATAAGATAAAAAATGGTGGCTGGTATGAGCCAAAATAATATTCTTCACTTATACTATTGAGCCTGCGGCTACTATTCACCAAATTAAATAAATTAGTGTGGCCAGGACCATCAATCATAATTAATAAAAGTGTGGGCCGAATTGGCCCCCCCTAAATATTAAAAATATGCAGCTGTTGCTCACTTAATAATTAATGAATGACCACAGGGAGTTATGGTTAATTATTAGCTAACACCATCTCGCCGCCAGAGGCGGCGGGATAACTAATAATTTATTAGGTATGCTACAAAATAGCACGTTAGTGCAGATGGTTATCACCATTTAAAAATGATAATTTTATAATTATCATTTTTAAAGTGTGCCGTAGGCACACGGCCCACAACTAATTTAAAATTATTTTGGGCCAAAGGCCCACGATGTGTGAAATAGTTATTATTCGACTCCCGCGGGAGTCGAATACACAATGATAACTACCCCCCACAAATATGTACTATTTTAAGAATTAGGATGAGCCGTAGGCTCAATAATGAAGTGATGTCTTTTGTAATAAGTTTAACCAGCTAGCCGTCGAAGACGGCAGACTCCTCCCTTATGATCAATACTTATAATAAAATTAAAGTGAACAGTAGCCGTAGGCAATCAGTTGATTTGTTTAATTATTTCTTCTTCCTTCGGAAATCACAATTAATCAACATATTAAATGAACAGGAGCCGTAGGCTCAATAGTGAAGACATATGTTATAGGCTCATACCTACTGCCATCTGATTGAGTGGCATTATAATAAATTATTGAACTCCTTTCTGTGTGCCTTTGGTACACGGTCTAATTTTAATTCTTTCTGCGGCTCCTTTCTATTGATCCTTAGTAACGACCGGAGGAAGTGTGGGTTTTGGCCTCACTTTATGAGGCCAAAACCCACTGATTTTTTCATGAGAGCAAAAGAATGAAAAAATCAGTAGTTTTAGTTAATTGTTACCACTCATTATCTCTACAGCTCAATGTAATTGTAATTAATCTTTCATCATCTAATTATCTGATCTAAAAAGTTAGAATATCTCTAAACTATATAACTCAAACTAATGTTAGAATATCTCTAACCTATATAACCTAAGCTAATGTTAATAATGTTATAATAAAACTCAATCTAAGTTATTAAATTATTAGTAATAATTTTTATTGGATCACCTGCTGGCTATAAAATTGAGATATTTAGTTGGAATGTTATTACCACCTTCATAAATTGGAATTAAGTCTCGGTTGATTAATAGATAGAGCTGTTTACAGATTATTAGAATTCTTAAGTCCAATGGAGACCTAAATTTGTATAGGGAATTATTTATTATCTTAGTAGTTACAGGCATTGGATTATGCATAATAGTCTAAATTTAGGTAATATCATATTCCGCTACTGGGACCGCGGCTAGCTTGAATTATTAGGTCCAACAGGTATAATTAGAATATTTCACTATTTAT
>Ga0070658_10004767_pt1 | contig 11032 bp, 8 predicted proteins | sample KBSC13metaG_FD_64664 | JGI IMG/M metagenome (GOLD analysis project Ga0070658, IMG submission 64664) | Corn rhizosphere microbial communities from Kellogg Biological Station, Michigan, USA - KBS C1-3 metaG | ecosystem: Host-associated > Plants > Roots > Rhizosphere > Soil ... | reverse complement strand
CGTTAAATGTGTTCATGAACATTTTGCAAAGGGCCTGATCCGGTGCCGGCGCGGTCGGATGCGCACGGTGACCGCATCGAAGCAGTGAGATACGTAGCAGCGTCGCACGGCCGCCGCCGTCCCGGCCGAACTCCGCTCGGGCCGCTTGACCGATGGGTACGGCGGCGGGCAAGGTTGTCTCGCCACGTCGGACGAACGTCCACAACAGACCATGCTGCCCCAGGGGCCACCCTCCACGCGTCGATCGCGAAGGTCGACTGCGGTCGGGTGAAGGGGAAGGATCGACACAGTGAGGCTCTTCCGTGTCGCGGTAATCGCCATGGCCGCGGTGCTGCCGCTGTCCGCCGGTGCCTGCGGTTTCACGCAGCACCCGACCGACAACAGCCCGATCGTCATCGGCGCCGACCTCGAGCTGTCCGGTGTGGACGCGGCCATCGGGTCGACCTACCAGCGGGCCCTGCAGCTGAAGATCGATCAGATCAACGCGGCCGGCGGCGCGGGCGGGCACCCGATACAGCTGGCCGTCAGGGACAACCACAGCGACCCAGCGGTGGCCGTCGGCGATGTATCGGACCTCCTCAACCAACCCGACCTCGCCGCCCTCGTGCTCGGCGCGTGCAGCGAGTGCAGGGCCGCCGTCGCCAAGACCATCGACGCCAAGAAGGTTCCGACCATCTCCCTGGCCCCGGCCAAGGTGGACGCGGGCTCGCAGTACCTGTTCAAGCTCGCCCCGAACATCGACAACGACGCGGACGCGCTCGCCGGCCAACTGAAAGACAACCAGGTCAAGAAGTTCGCGATCCTCACCACCAGCGACACCAACGGCGATGAAGCGAGGGCCGCGCTCGCCGCCCAGGCTCCGAAGGTCCCGGCCACCGTGGTGGACACGGAGCGGTTCAAGCCCTCCGACACCGACCTGAGCCAGCCGGTACGCGCCGCGTTGGCCAAGTCGCCGGACGTCCTGGTCATCTCCGCGTTCCCGACGCAGGCCGGACAGGCCGCGGCCGCCGCCCGCGCGGCCGGCTTCAAGCAGCTGATGTTCTTCGACTCCCTGGCCGCCGGCGACCTGTTCCTCCAGACCGGCCTCGCCACCGCCGCCACCGACGGCGCGGTCATGGTCGCCCCGCAGAGCCTGGTGATCGAGGACGTCATCGCGAACACCCCGGCGAAGTCGTCCCGCCGCGACTGGTTCACCGCCTACACGACCCGGTACGGCAGCTTCTCCGGGTACTCGCTCTACGCCGCCGACGCGGTGCAGCTGGTCGCCAACGTGGTCACCAGTACCGGCAGCGCCGACCACGACCGGCTGCGCGACGCCATGGAGAACTCCCAGTTCGACGGCGTCGCCGGCCCGCTGCGGTTCACCCCGCAGCAGCATTCGGGTCTTATGCCGCAGGCGCTGGTCGCGGTGAAGGCGGAGCAGAGTCGCTGGCGGCTGCTGGTCTGACCCGACGGATCAGGCGGTGGTACCGCGAGCCCAGGGCACGAACAGCCGCTCCGTCAGGACGACCGTGAAGTAGAGCGCGATGCTGATGACCGAGAGCAGGATGATCGCGACGAACTCGTTCGCCGTCTGACCCTGGCCGTTGTACGCGAAGATCGCGCTACCCAGGCCCCGGATCGCGCCGGACAGCTCGCCCACCACCGCGCCGATGCCGGCGAGCCCCGCAGCGACCTTCAGGCCGACGAAGGTCTGTGGCAGGGCGGCCGGAAACCGCACCTTGAAGAAGGTCTGCAGCCGGGACGCGGACAGCGCCTGCGAAAGTTCCACGAAGTCGCTCGGGGTGGACGTGAAGCCGGCGTAGGACGACACCACGACCGGGAAGAAGCAGATGATGAGCACGAGCAGCACCTTCGAGGACTGACCCAGCCCGAACCAGGTGACCGCCATCGGCCCGAGGGCCTGCTTCGGTACCGCGTTGAAGCCCACCAGCAGCGGGTAGAACATCTGGTTGAGCGTCCGCGACTGGCTGATCACCACCGCGATGACCAGACCACCCGCGACGGCCAGGCCGTAGCCGTACAGCATCTCCTCCAGCGTCGGCATGATCTGGACGAGAAAGTCCTTGGGCTTCTCCACGAACGAGGTGACGACCTGGCCCGGCGTCGGCAGCACGACGTCATTGAGCTTGAAGACACCGACCGAGAGCCACCAGATGCCGATCAGGATCGCCAGCCCGACCACCGGGAGCAGGATGGCGCGCACCCGGCCACCGGCCGGGGTGCGTCGGGGCAGGGTCACGGGCAGATCGAACACGCTCACTCCTCGGGCCGGCCGCGACGGGCGGGGCCGCCGTCGTCGGCGCACATGGTACGAGATGCGGTACCCGGGGAGTACACCTCATCCGATCAGGCGCGGTCGATGCACGAACGGGATCTTCTTAGTGCATCTGAAACACGGAACCGATATGGTTGTTGATCGACCGCGTGAAATGGGTCTATCCGATCTTCCCCTCGGGAGCCTGACGCGATGATTACGCTGACCGACGTCTCACAGACCTATGCCGGTAAGGGCGGCGGTGTGGACGCGCTGCGCCACGTCGACCTCGTCGTGGACCAGGGCGAGTTCCTGGCCGTGATCGGCCGCTCCGGCTGCGGGAAGTCCACCCTGCTGCGCATCATCGCCGGCCTGATTCGACCGACCGCGGGGCAGGTCGTGGTCGGCGGTACCCCGGTGACCGGCCCCCGTCGTGACGTCGCGCTGATGTTCCAGCGCTCCGCGCTGCTGCCCTGGCGTACCGTGCTGGACAACGTCATGCTGCCCGCCGAGATCTTCGGCTGGCCCCGCCGCCGGCGCCACCAGGAGGCCCTCGAGCTGCTGCACAGGGTCGGCCTGGCCGGCTTCGAGAAGCGGCTGCCGAACGAGCTGTCCGGCGGCATGCAGCAGCGGGTGGCGCTGTGCCGGGCGCTGATCCAGCGGCCCCGGCTGCTGCTCATGGACGAGCCGTTCTCCGCGCTCGACGCGCTCACCCGCGAGGAGCTCGCCGTCGAGCTGCAGCGCATCCACATGCAGCTGCACACCACGGTCGTGTTCGTCACCCACGCGATCAACGAGGCCGTGCTGCTGGCCGACCGGATCGTGGTCCTCTCCTCGCGCCCGGGCCAGGTGCGCAAGGTGGTCGACGTGGACATCCCGCGGCCCCGGTCGCTGGGCCTCGGCGCGCACGTGGACGAGGTCGCCCGGGCCAGCGCCGAGCTGCACGAGCTGCTGCTGGAGCCCTCGATCGCCTGATCGGCGCCGCCGCTCGCGCCGGCCGGCCGATGAACCGTAGGCTGGCCGGCATGGCCATGGCCGATTCGACCCGCAGGCTGACGACGCTCGGCGTCGCGGTGGGTGCGGGAGTGCTGGCGGGCGCCGGGCAGCTCGGCGTCGGATACGGGCTCGGGATCCTGCGATGGGATCGCGACTTCACCGCCGACGCGTGGCACACCCAGCTGGCCTGGGTCGCGTTCCTGTCGGCCGTGGCGGTGATCGGTGGAGCGGCCGCCGGGCGGACGCGGGCGGGCGGCCGGGTGACCGGGATCGGCGCGCGCGCCGCGCTGGTCGCCGCCGGTACCCTCGGCTCCCTCATCGTGCTGCCCCTGGTGATCCGGCCGGCGGGCGCGAGCCGCCTGGCCGAGTCGGGCGATCCGAGGCTCATCGCCGCGATGACCGCCGGCGTCGGGCTGGGCGTCGGCGTCGTCGCCGCCGCGGTGGTGCTCAGCGTGCCCGTGGTGTCCGGCAACATCGTCACCAGCGTGGCCTGGGTCTGGCTGGCCGGCATCGGGTCCGCGGTGTGGACGCTCGGCCGCGGCGCCTCGTGGGGCACGGCCCGGCTGGGTCTGCTTCCCGGGACCGGGGTCTGGATACCGGTGGTGCTGTTCGGCGCGTTGCTGGTGATCTCCGGAGCGGTGGCCGGGCTGGCCCGGCTCGGCGGCAACGACCCGCGCTTCACCGCCGCCTCGGGCGCGGCCGGACCGGCCCTGATCGCCGCCGCCTACCTGATCGCCGGTCCGGGCAGCGGCGCGGCCGCGCAGGCGTACCGGTACGCGCTGATCGCGGTGGTGATCGCCGCGGCGGCCTCGGTCCTGATCGCCGTGGTGCGGCGCCGGCGCCCCGCGGCCCCGGCGACCGTCGTGGTACCGGCGATCATTGGTACCGCCGGGGAGTCGCAGCCGACGGTCGAGCCCTGGGAGTCCCCGACCGGTACCCCCGACTACGGGTGGTCTTCCGAGCCCACCTCGCCGGCGCCACCGCTGCCCGAGCCGATCCGGACGGAGCCCGTGCCCCCCGTGTCGACGCCGCCGGCGGTTTCCGACCCGGTGCCCGATCCCACGGTCACCGCCCCGGCGCCCGAGCCGGAGGCCGAGGCGGCCGGGTCCGGCTCGCGTCGCAGGGTCTTCGGGCGGCGGCGTGGCCGGTCCGAGGAGCCGGTACCGGCACAGGAGCCGGTACCGGCGGCGCAGGAGCCCGTATCGGCGGCGCAGGAGCCGGTACCGGCGGCGCAGGAGCCCGCTGCGGAGCCGGCACCCATCCCCCGACAGCGGGGCAGGAAGTCGCAGAAGCAGGCCGAGCAGGCGGAGCGGCGGGCCGAGCCGGCATCGGCACCGGTGGAGGAGCCCAAGCCGTCGGGTCGCCGCTCGCGCCGGCGCACCGAGGAGAGCCAGCCGCACGAGTCGGAGTACGTGGACTGGGTCAAGGGACTGTCCGGAGTGGACAGTTCGGTACGCGTCGGCGGCCCGGCCCGCCACGCGAAGCCCGCCGAGCGACCGACCAAGGACTGACGGTACTGCGGTACCGGCCGGTGCGTCGTGACGCACCGGCCGGTACCGGCGTTCGAGCTATGCGGGGCGCTGCCCGCTGGTGGAGAACAGCAGGTGGCCGTTGACCACGAGCCGCGGATCCTCCATCACCGTCTTCATCTCCGCCAGCTGCGCCTCGGTGATGCCGTGGTCGAGGAACTGCTGGCGGAGCTGGACGAGGCTGGACAGGACCAACTGGGCACTGTCGCTGCCACCCGTCCAGTTGCGGGCGCTGACGTAGGTGTCCACGTTGACCAGGCCCTCCTCGAGGAGGATGGCGTGGATCCTGCGGGCGAACGACCGGTCGGTACCGGCCTTCGCCAGGATCTTCGGCCCGATCGTCTCCTGGTACAGGCGGTACACCTCAGCCGCCTTCGGGGTGGGCGCGGCGACCACGAGGTCGGTGCGCGTGGCGTCCCACTCCTCTTCCAGGTAGATGCCGCCGGGCGCGAGCCTTCCGACCAGCCGGTGGATGATCTCCCGCCGCTCGGGCAGGTGGTTGAGCACCAGCCGGGAGTGGATGAGGTCGAACTCGCCCTCGGGCGCCGGTTCGTTCACCAGGTCGTGCCGCAGCACCGTCAACCGTTCGTGGCTCGGGATCCGCAACGTGTGCAGGTCCGTGGCGAGCACCGAGCCCTCCGGCCCGACCTGATCGGCGAGCCACAGCGCGATGCTGCCGGCACCCGCACCGACCTCGAGACAGCGCTTGCCACGCAGATCCATGAGGTCGCGGATCCGGCGGGTGGTGAACTCGTCCAGCAGCGCCGACAGCCCTACGTGCTGGTTGCCCGAGGGTTCATTGCGGTTGTCGAACGGGTACGGCTTGCCTGGTACTTCGGCAACTGACGTCACCTGTGATCTCCCTCTAGGCCTTGGGCGCGAGGTCGAAGTCGATGACCTTGTCCGGCGTCAGGCCCGGCGGGAAGAGGTTGAGCGACTGCAGCGATGCGATGGCACGAGCCACCCGGGCCTGGTCGAACGAGCCCACCGGCTGACCCGAATCGGTACCGAGCGCGTACTGCTTCAGCAGCGTGAGCTCCTGGGACGCGACCTTGGGGTCCTGCGTGGTCACCGCGGAGTGCAGGATGTCGCCGGCCTCGCTGGGGTTGTTGACCGCGTAGGCGAGGCCCTTCATGAGCGCATTGGTGAACCGCTTCACGAGGTCGGGGTGGTCCTGGATCTCCTTGGTGGTGGTGACCAGCACGCTGCCGTACGGGTCTGCCAGGAAGTCGGCGTACGGGAGGACGACGGTCTCGGCGCCCTTCGCGGCCGCCGAGATGGCCGGCGCGCCGACCAGGTACTGCAGCAGCGCGTCGACCGCGCCGCTGGCCAGCAGGCCGGGCAGCGCCTGCGGCGTGCCGGCGACGAACGTCACCGACTTCGCGTCCACGCCGGCCAGCTGCGCGTACCCGGGGAACATGGCCTGCAGCACGGAGCCGGGCGCGGCGCCGATCTTCTTACCGGTGAGGTCCTTGGGGCCGGTGATGCCCTTGCCCTTCAAGGCGATGACGCTGGACACGGTGCGCTGCTGGATCGCGCCGAGCGCCCGGAGGTTGGTGTTCGTGCCCTTTCCGACCTGCTGCAGCAGGGTGCCGAAGTCGACGATGGCGAACTGCGCCTTGCCCGACTCGAGCAGGTCGGTGTCGTAGGTGCCGGCCTGACCCGCCTGAATGTCGACCTGGATGTTGGCGTCCTTGAAGTACCCCTTCTTGTCCGCGACGTAGACTTGCGCCTCGCGACCGAAGGTACCGAACCCGGTGACGTAGGTGACTTTGTCGATCGGCTTGTTGGCGTTGTTCGTTTGCGTGGTCTTGTTGCTGTCGCAGCCAGCGGCGGCTATCAATGCGACCGCGATGACCGCGGCCGTTCGGATGCGCACGGAGGATCTCACAGTGAATCCCTTCGATTACTGAGCGACTGGCGTGGGGCCGCCCGATAGTCTAGGGGTCCGCCGTTTCGCCGATCAATGCATGGCGATCAAACGATGTCGCACCATCCGTTCAACCGGCCGGGTACCGGCCGAAAGCTGCCTGGTCATCCGGCCGATGTAAGGGTCTGGGCCGGTACGTACACCGCACCGCCGGCCGCCAGGAACTCGGCCGACTTCTCGGTCATACCGGCCGCGACCGCCATATCGAGACTGATGCCGTGCTCCGCCGCGTACCGCAGCAGATCCTGGGTGATCTTCGTGGAGCAGAACCGCGGCTCGCACAGCGAACAGAAGTGTGCCGTCCGCGCCGGCTCGGCCGGCGGCGTACCGTCGTGCCACGCCCGGGCGGTGTCCGGGTCCATCGCGAGGTTGAACTGGTCCTCCCAGCGCGACTCGAACCGCGCCCGGGACAGCGCCTCGTCCCAGGCCCGGGCGGCGGGGTGGGCCTTGGCCAGGTCGGCCGAGTGCGCGGCTATCTTGCTGGCGATCACACCGGTCTTCACGTCCTGCGGGTCCGGCGGCGCGAGATGCTCCTTCGGCGTGACGCAGCAGATCATCGCGGTGCCGTACAGCGCGATCATCGCCGCCCCGACCGCCGCGCTGATGTGGTCGTACCCGGGCGCCACGTCCGTGGCCAGCGGCCCGACCGTGCACAACGGCGCCTCGTGCGACCACTCCTGCTGCAGGTCGACCGTCTCCTTGATGCGGTGCATCGGCACGTGTCCGGGCCCCTCGATCATCGCCTGTACGTCGTGCCGCCAGGCGATGCGGGCGAGTTCGCCGAGGGTACGCAGTTCAGTCAGTTGAGCGGCGTCGTTGGCGTCCGCGAGCGAACCGGGCCGCAGGCCGTTCCCCAGCGACAGGGTCACGTCGTGCCGGGCGAAGATCTCGCACAACTCCTCGAAGTGCGTATAGAGGAAGTTCTCCTCGTGGTGCGCGAGGCACCAGGCGGCCATCGCGGACCCGCCCTGGGACACGATGCCGGTGACCCGGCCGACCGCGAGCGGGATGTACCGCAGCAGCACGCCGGCGTGGATGGTCATGTAGTCCACGCCCTGCTCGGCCTGCTCGACGACGACGTCGCGGAACATCGGCCAGGACAGCCGGCTGCTGTCCCCGCCGACCAGCTCCAACGCCTCGTACAGCGGCACCGTGCCGATCGGTACCGGCGAGTTGCGCAGCACCGCGTCGCGTACCTCGGGACCGCGCGGCCCGGTCGACCGCTCCACGACCGCGTCCGCCCCCCACCGGGTGGCCCAGCGCAGGGCGGCGACGGCATCATCCACAGTGGACGCCCCACTCTCCACAGTGGACCTACCGGCCGCGGCGAGGTTCGCGGCCACCTTCACCAGGAACCGCTTGCCGATGATCATCGGTTCGGACTCCGGGTGGTTCGCGTTGGCCGGCAACACGGCCCGTCCCGCCGCGACCTCATCGACCACGAGCGACACGGGCAGACCCTCCCGCAGCGCGACGAACTCCATCTCCGGCGTGGCCACCCCGGCGCGGGCGAACCGCAGTTGGGTTCCCTGCCGGGTCGCCGTCCACGGCGCGCGCAGCGGCGGCAGGCCACCGTCGGTACCGTCCGTCGCCGGCCCCGACGTGTCGTAGAGCCGCACCGGCGGATATCCCCGCGACAGCCGCACCTCGCGGAACGGCACCCGAACGTCCGGTCGAGGACCCTGGATATAGACCTTCATCTAACCCCCCTGACTGAGACCCCGGTTGACCGGTGGGCACAGTGCGGCCCGCGCCGTAGGGCGTCACTTGCGACCGGTATTTGCATGACCGCCGGGCCCGTCGAGGGGTGCGCGCCTGCCGCCGGTGCCTGATCTCCACCTCTGCGCGTCACGATGGTGGGAAACCGGCGCTTGTTCAGCGTCACTGCTGTACCTCGACCCGGCTGCGCCGGGCGCCCGATGAGTGGGTGCACTCGACGTTAGGCGTTGCTCACCCTGTGGCGCAACGGCAGATCAGCGGACGTCCCATACCGGCTCGGGCGTCTCCACCACCTCGCCGTCGGAGCGGAACAGCAGGTACCGGTCGAAGGACCGGGTGAACCAGCGGTCGTGGGTGACCGCCACGACGGTACCGGCGAAGCCGCCCAGCCCGTCCTCCAACGCCTCGGCGGACGCGAGGTCGAGGTTGTCGGTCGGCTCGTCGAGCAGCAGCAGGGTGGCGCCGCCCAACTCCAGCAGCAGCACCAGGAACCGTGCCTGCTGGCCGCCGGAGAGGGTACCGAAGCGCTGGTCGCCCTGCCCGGCCAGCTCGTACCGGCCGAGCGCCTTCATCGCCTCCTTGCGGTCACGCCCGGCGCGCCGCTCGTCACCGCGCCACAGGATGTCCACGAGGGTCCGGTCGACGAGGTCGGGCCGGTCGTGCGTCTGGGAGAAGTGCCCGGGCACCACCCGGGCGCCCAGCCGCGCCTGGCCGGCCCAGCTCACGGGCTCCACAGTGGACAGTGGTGCGCCCTCGAACAGGCCCGCGAGCAACCTCAGGAAATGCGACTTGCCGGTACCGTTGGCGCCCAGCACCGCGAGCCGGTCGCCGTACCAGATCTCCAGGTCGAACGGGTAGGTCAGCCCGTCGAGCTCCACGCCCTCGCAGATGACCGCCCGCTTGCCGGTCCGCCCGCCGGTCAGGTTCATCCGGATGTCCTGGTCCTTGGGCGGCAGGGGCGGCGCGCCGGCCTCCTCGAACTTGCGCAGCCTGGTCTGCGCCGCCTGGTACCGCGAGGCCATGTCCGAGTTGTAGCTGGCCTTCTGCTTGTACATCAGCATCAGCGCGCGCAGCTTCTCGCGCTCCTCGTCCCAGCGCCGCCGGTCCGACTCGAGCTGCTCGTGCCGTGCCGAACGCGCCTCGTGCCAGGACGCGAAGCCACCCGGGTGCACCCAGGCCGACCCGCCCTCGACCGCGACAACCCGCTGGGCGGTACGGGCCAGCAGTTCGCGGTCGTGCGACACGTACAGCACCGACTTCGGCGACTCGGCCAGCCGCGCCTCCAGCCAGCGCTTCGCCGGTACGTCGAGGAAGTTGTCGGGCTCGTCCAGCAGCAGCACCTCGTCGGAGCCGCGCAGCAGGAGCTCCAGCGCGAACCGCTTCTGCTGCCCGCCGGACAGCGTGCGGACCGGCCGCTCCCGGGCCGCGTCCCAGGACAGGTCCAGCGCGGCCACCGAGGCCGTGTCGAACAGCACCTCCGCGTCGTACCCGCCGGCCTCGCCCCACCTGGTCAGCGCCTCGGCGTACCGCATCTGCCGCCGCTGGTCGGCGGGCGCCTCGTGCAGGGCTCGCTCCGTCGCGACGAGCCGCTCGCCGGCCTCGCGCACGGGCGGCGCGGCCAGCGACAGCGCCAGATCGGCCACCGTACGCTCGTCCGCGATCATGCCGATGAACTGGCGCATCACGCCCAGCCCGCCGGAGCGCGCGATCGCGCCCGACTGGGTCGGGATGTCCCCGGCGACCATCCGCAGCAGCGTGGTCTTGCCGGCCCCGTTCGGCCCGACCAGCGCGATCTTCGCTCCCTCGCCGACGCGGAAGGACACGTCGGCCAGGAGCACCCGCCCGTCCGGCAGCGTGTACCCGACCCCGGCTACGTCGACATACCCCACAGGATCCGCATTCTGGCCGGTCAGTCGCCGGCCGTCACCTGCAATACGCGGTACCCCTTCTGGGAGGCGTACTTGTGCGCGTGGTATCCCTGGTCGGTCAGCCAGGCCTGCAGCGAGTCCCCGCCCAGGTTCCGGTTCACCACCAGCCAGCCGGTACCGCCGGGTGCCAGCCGGGGCAGCCAGCGCAGCAGGGTCTCGTGCAGCTGCGTCTTGCCGACCCGGATGGGCGGATTGCTCCAGATCTCGTCGAAACGCGCGTCGTCCGGTACCGCGTCGGGCGTGGCGGCCACCACCCGATCGGACACGCCCAGCCGGGCGGCGTTCTCCTCGACCAGCTCCAGGGCCCGCTCGTTGACGTCCACGGCGTAGACCCGGGCAGCCGGCGAGCTGGTCGCCAGCACCATGCTGATCGGCCCGTACCCGCACCCGAGGTCCAGGTAGACGCCGCCCCGGGGGCCGGGTGGCGGAGCCTTGCGCAGCAGCACGGCGGTGCCGGGGTCGAGCCGGTGCGCGGAGAAGACCCCGGCCGCGGCGACCAGGACGAAGCTCCGGCCGCCGGCCTCGAAGGCCACCTCGTACCGCTCGGGCGCGGCGCCGGGCACGGGGCTGAAGTAGTGGTCGGCGGCTGCGGAGCTTGTCGGAGCGGCACCAGGCGGGCGTTCGGCGGCCGCGGAGCTTGTCGGAGCGGCACCAGGCGGGCGTTCGGCGGCCG
>Ga0070658_10004764_pt1 | contig 11038 bp, 4 predicted proteins | sample KBSC13metaG_FD_64664 | JGI IMG/M metagenome (GOLD analysis project Ga0070658, IMG submission 64664) | Corn rhizosphere microbial communities from Kellogg Biological Station, Michigan, USA - KBS C1-3 metaG | ecosystem: Host-associated > Plants > Roots > Rhizosphere > Soil ... | reverse complement strand
GCTTCTCTCTTTTCCCTCTGTGGCTCTGTGTCTCTAGCGTCAGCGGGTGGTGGAATTTCCGGCTTTACCCTTCCCGGTCTTTGTCCTGCTGCTGTTTGGCGCGGAGTTTGGCGGCCATCAGGCGGGACATTCCGGCCTCTTCGGGGGCGGGTTCCGAGACGCGAGGAGGCGGTGCGGGAGCGGTTTCCGCGCCTGGCATAGGCGCTGGCGGCTCCAGACCTTCGGGACGCAGGGTGCGGGAGGACGGAGACGGTGTGGGAGTAGCGTTGGGGCGAGGCACGGTGGCAGTTGGGGTGCGCTCGGGCATTTGTGCGGTTGGGATCGTGGAGAGCGGTGGGGCGGCATAGATGCTGGCGGAGGCGGTTGCCAACTCCTCTTCGCGTTCGGCGACGACGGCGCCTTTGCGATCCAGCAGGCGGCCTAGTTCCGGAGTTGCGGCGCGTTGAGGAACGGCTTTGGCGGTGCGCTTGCGCAGCCAGTCCATAGCGCGATGGAGATCGCTGATGTCGAGGGCGAGCCGACGTACGGCGACGTCGAAGGGCAGCAGCAGCATCGCCAGGAGCAGGAACAGCGGAATCATATCCGCCGCGGAGAAGACCGCGGGGCGTTCGCCGCCGAAGATCGTGCCGGGGGTCGGCTCGGTGCGCCCGTTGCCGGCAGAGGCCAGCTGGGTCATCAGGTAACGGTTCGACTGGGTATCTTTGTACTCGGGCGAGTAGGCGGTGGAGAGCCCGACCACGGTCGAGGTCGGTTGAGTGCCGTCGGTCTTCTTCTGGGTGACGTTGACCAGATAGGTGCCGATATGCGGCGCATCAAACCAGCCTTCGTAGTGGCCGGGGCCGGTCTGGTGCAGGACCTGCTCCAGCGGAGGCGGCGCCTTCAGACTGCCGTTGCTCGGCTGGGCGATATTGGCCTTGAAATCGAGCTTATTGACGTAGTGGCCCTGCGGATCGATGGCATCGACGCTGATATGGCCGCGGCCGCCGTCCATGACCACCTGTGTGCTGTAGTCGCTCGGCGCAAAGGGCCGCAACGTCCAGCGCACCGCCTGCGCCCAGAACTTGGAGTAACCCGACCAGTTGATCCAGGGCGCCGCCCACTTCGCGCGGTCGTCGGACATGAACGCCACCGAGCGCCCGAGGCCATAACGCCATCCGGCGAAAATCGGATCCTTGCGATGCGAGATCAGCGAAAGTTCGGCGGTCGGTTTGAGGTTGCTGATGTTGTAGCCGAGCAGTTGCGGCGCGGAGCCCCAGTCGATGCCTTTGAACACCTCGTCGCCTTCGATCGGCGTCACCTGAAACGGCTCTTCGATGATTGGGGGCTGACTGATCGTCTGCTGATCTTTCATCAACAGGCGCGGCAGATCCTGCGGCTTATCGGCGATATACGACTGCCCTCCGCCGACATAGGCCATCGTCGCCATAAACTTGATGCTCTCTTTGTTGTCCGCCCCGGTCACGATCGTCGAGACCGTGATCCCCATATCCCGGATCTTCTTCATGTTCGCCGCGACCGCGCCCTGATTGGCCTCGTAGATCGCGTCGCCATCCCCGAGGAAGACGATATGCTTCACTTTGGCGTCGGTGTTGTTCAGCACGCGGGCCGCTTCCAGCAGATAGGGGTCGTAGCTCGGCGGATCCCCCATCCCGGTGAGGTTGTCCATCGCGCCCTTGATCGCTTCCCGATCCTCGACATGCTGCATCTGAATGCGCCACGTGCCGCTCGGCGAACTGCCCCCGCCGCCAAATCCGACGCCTCCATAGCCCGCGCAGTCCAGCACGCCGACCTGATCGATCGGCTCCAGGTTATCGACGGTCGCTTTCGCCGCCTCCTTGGACATATTGACGGTGGTGGGAATCTCCAGGTCTTCGATTACCAGCGCGACCGCCACGGAGGGGATACGCTTCTGCTTCTTCACGTCCATCGTGACCGGCAGCGTCTCCTCGATCGGTGTGCCACGATAGTAACCCGCGCCGTAACTCTGCGGCCCGCCGACCATGCCGAATCCGATGCCGAAATCACGACAGGAGACCTGCAGCGCCAGCATCTGGTTCTGCGAAAGATCGCTGCCGAGCACGTTGCTGAGAAAGATACTGTCGTAGCGCTGAAGATCAGCGGCGTTCGCAGGCAGCGCCGACGGCGGGGCGAACTCGACATCGATGTTCTGCGACTTGAGCGCGGAGCGCAGGAAGTCGGTGAGCTGCGGACTGTCCGCGACATAGAGAACCGTCGGTTTGCCGCGCACCCAGACGAAGCCCTCGCCCCGGTTGTTCTCCGGGATCGTATCGTCGGGGGCGTCGAGGGAGGCGTTGTAGCGGAAGAAGCCGACCTTATCGATACTCTGATCGAAGACGACGACGTTCTTGCCCGGATGAAGTTCCACGCGTTTCGACTGGCCGGTCGGTTTGCCGTCTTTCGTGAGCGCCACGGTAGCGGTCTGCAGGGTCAGGCTGTTCACGACCACGCGCACCGGAAAAGGCTCTCCGATCTTGACACGGCTCGGCAGCGCCATCTTCTCGATCAGCGTCTCTTTTTTGAGAGTGACGGGGAGCGTGATGGTGTCGAGGACGATGTGTCCGGCGGCCATATTCGGCACTTCGGAGAGCGCGTGTCCGGCGTTCTCGTTGCCGTCAGAGAGCAGCACTATCCGCTTGCCGGAGTCTTTCGCCGCCGAATCGAGTTCGTTCTTGGCCGCCCGCAGCGCCTCCGCGATGTCGGTGGCGGTGGTCATACCGGGGTCGCGCAGACGCGCGGGATCCAGCGGCTGACCGGGGGAGGACTGCGTGTGCGGATCCTGCGCGAAGGTGATCACGCCAACCTTATCCACCGTCTTCATGCCCTTCGAAGCATCGGCGATATACTTCTCTATCGCCGCCCGCTGGTCTTCACGCACGCTCTTCGAAGCATCCACCACAAAGACGACCGCCAGCGACTCACCTTTCTTGACGATCTTCGTGCCTGCCAGCACCAGCACCAACAACGTCACCAAAATGCTGCGCAGCGTCAACGCCAATCGCTTGCGCCCGACACTCATATCGGTGACGGTATGGCGATGCATATACCAGCAGTAAAACAGCAACGGCGGCAGCAGCAGGAGCGCCAAAGGGTAGGTAAACTGAATAGGCAAGATGCAGCCTCTTTTAAGCGTAAAGTGGGAGGATCGGGTACTACACTCTGATGCGGAAACGGCTTTCTTACAAGTTGCCGCTTCCTTACAGGATTGGACGTAAAACTCTCTGGATTGGGTTCATCTATTCGACATCTGACTCTGTTTTCCCTACTTGCACGCTCTGCCTACCAAAGGGGGATGACCGGTGAGAAGGGCGACATCGACGGCACGCCCGATCTGGGCGTTCTCGGTGAGGCTGACGGATTGGGTTTCGATGGCGAAGCGCCAGCCTGCACTCTCCTGCTTCGCGACGAACTCCAGCGCCTGCGGTCGCCCCGGATCGGAGATCAGCAGGGTGCCGTTGGGAGCGAGACAGCGCGGGAAGAGGGTTTCGAGGTAGAAGTGCATCGCACGCTCGTAGAGAATGTCCGCGCCCAATACGACATCGTAGCGGGTTGGATGGTTCCAGGAGCGCCAGTCGGCGAGGAAGGTTTGGGGAGGAGGCAGGCCATTGTCGGCGGCGTTGATACGCAGCAGCGACAGCGCGCCGGGCTGATGATCGGTCTGCCACACCTCCGCGCCCAGAGAGCGCGCCACCAGTCCCGGAAGTCCGACGCCCGCCCCGAGTTCCAGCACCGTCTTGCCGGCCACAAGTTCGGGATGCGCCGCCAGATGCCGCGCCAATCCGACCGCCGACTCCCAGAGCAGAAAGCCATAAGGAAAGTGTTCCAGTTCATCCGCGCCGTCGAGCAGTGCGTCCTGGTTCTGCACCGCCGTCACTTTCCAGACGTGCGTCCCAACCTCGACCTCCGCCGTGACGAGCGGAAACTTCGCTCCGATCTGTGCCCGTAATACGGCGACCGCCTTTGCTTCCTCCCCCATCCGCTCTCTTCGCTCCTTTTCTTTGCCGAACGACGTACGGACAAAAACCAGCGCCGACAAGGTAAACTTCTCGACGGCTTACATCATCAGGATACCTTGGGGTTAACCCCAAGACGCTTCGAACATGGCTCGGAGGCAAACACCGGATCTGCGGCGGATGCGCTAGTTCTCCTTTTTAGAGGCGGCAAAGGTCAGGTCTTTCTTGCGCATGCGCGTCACGCCGAAGACTGCGATCAGGGTGGCGAGCAGCGTGACCAGCAGAGCCATCACGATTCCCAGCAGCCAGGTTTCGAAACTGCTGAGGCCGATCATCTCCGAGAACCGCAGGAGGAGGGGGCGGATAAAGCGGGCCAGATTGATGGAGCCCTGCACGATCACCTGCAGCAGGATCGCCCACAGGCAGCCGGCATACTGCATCGGTATTTTGGGGAAGATGCTGGCGACCGCCAGCGTGGACATTCCGAGGACCAGATAGAGCGTCACCACGGAGAGCATGGCCCCTCCCCACACGCCCAGCGCGATCGGCCCCAGTTCCGGTAGGTTTATCAGAGTCAGGAGAAACGTCCAGACGCCGAGCGTGCTCAGAAAGAGACTGCCGGGAAGCAGAATGCCTGCCAGTTTGCCGAACACGATCGAGAGCGCCGACATCGGCGTGAGCAGCAGAAAGCCGAGCGTGGACTTATCGCGCTCGACCATAAACGCGTGGAAGGTCATGAATCCGCCGATCAGCGCGCGGAACAGCATCAGCAGATAGAAACAGCAGAGAATCGCGCCTCCGAGCGTCTCCTTGCCGAAAAGCCCCCCGGCGATCGCCCCTCCAAACAGCCGCGGAATCGCGGGAAGCCCTACGTACAACGTCGCCGTGACCACCACGAGAATAAAGGCGACGGCGCGCACCGAACTGGTCTCCAGTTTGCCGCGCAGGCGCACCCGCAGCTCCTTGACCATCACGGCATTGTCCCAGCCGCGCTGCAGCGCCGCGATCAAGGCGAGCGCGAAGGGAGTATCGGCGAGTTTGGGCTTGTCACCTTTCAGCGCCACGGGCGGATCGGTGAAGGTCTCCTCTCCAACGCGCGTCGGGTCGAGCGCCACCGGCGTAACGTTCTCCGGCAGCACGGAGGCGATCTTGATCCGCATCGCCACTGCCGTCAGAGTCAGGACCAGACCGGTCGCCCCGCACATCAAGGGCCAGCGCCACCAGACCACATTCGGTTCGAAAAGAGGGCCGATCGGATTCCAGGGCGCCTGCCCGACATAGAGCAGGCCGAGCGTCGCGCTGAAATACTCCAGGGGCTGCACTACCGTCAGGTGATAGAGCGAGAGCGCGAAAGCCCAGCTAACTGCCACCGCTATCCCCAACAGCAGCACCAGTTGGCCGACGAGACGCGTCGCCCCATAGTTGAGCAGCATCCCCGAAAGCCCGATTGCCAGCATGCGTCCCATCAGAGTCAGGAGGGGCGGCGTAAAGGGGTTCGCGCCCGCCACAAACGCGCAGGCAAAACCGAAGAGTCCGAAGAAGAGAAACGGTTCCGCGAGAAAGCGGCTCGCGGCCGACGCGCTCACGGAGCGCACCGCGATACGCGCTGCGCGCTCGCCGCGCTGCCACTGCGCGAGTTGACACACCCGAAACAGCCCCCGCACGATCGCCGCAAAGAGCAGCAGATAGGCGAATCCTGCCAGACCAGCATCCATGCGACTCAGTTTGGTGGAGGTATGCAACAGAAAACTCAGGTTGCCGTTTCCCACCGCCCAGATCCAGAGGTAGCCTGTCACGACAAACATCTGCGCGATTCGCACCGCGCCTTCGACGCGACGGCGGCGCAGATAGGTCGGTTGCGCCGCCAGATCCCGAAAGGTCCCGACGCTCAGAAACTCACTGGTGCGAACAAGCTGAAAATACCGTGCGAGCAGGAAAAACACGACCACAAACGGCAGGGGCGGCACGTGCCAGCGAAACCAGGCGAAAGGCGTAATCAATCCACGCGCGATCAGCAGGGGCCACGAGAGCATCGAGGGCAGCATGATGCTCATCAGCGATTCGGGAAAGTAGGGGGAGAGAATCTCACGTATCGCCTGCGGGCCGCTTCCCCCCCGCACGCTCCCGGCGATAAGCGCGAAACCGGTGACAACCATCGGAAGCATAAAGAAGAGGACCATCCAGCCTCCGGCGGCGTTGCCTGTATTCGCCGTCTGCGCTCCGGCGGTCGCCGTCGGCAGGCCCGTCGCGCTCTGAGCGGTCGCAGCGTTCGCGCCGGGAGTGGCCTGCGTGGGCGATACGACCAGAGCCGTTTCGCTCAAGATCGGTCGCCGCCAACTGGGGAAGGAGGTCGCCACGATCGCGAAAACCACATAGAGCATCGCCAGATCGAGCCAGGAGATTCCATCCAGGGCCACGCAGAAGACATAGAGCGGCAGCAGAACGATCGCGGTGCGCATTCCCACCAGCCAGGGATAGACTCCGGTCTGCAGCAGCAGCTGAAAGGGAGACATCGGCAGCAACAGCAGCGATGAGAGCGTATCCCGATGCGCCTCCTGCTGCAGCAGCAGCACGGAGCGGTTTCCGGAAGCCCCGGAGATGAACCAGATGTGCAGCCCGACCAGCAGAATGCACAACACCGTCCCTACATCGCCGCCCATATACCAGGGAATAGGATGGCCGCTGCGCGCTAAAAACCAGTAGCCCGCGATTCCCGATCCCAACAGGAGCATCAACATCACCGCCATAATAGCGAACATTTTGGCCGGCTGTTTCCGCTTTACATCCCGACGACGTTCCCGATTGACAAAGGGATTGTCACGCCAGGTCTGAGGATCCGCAAGTGCCGCGGCGTGCAGCGGCGAGAGAAGCTTTAAGCGCATAGTCGGGTCTACCCTGGCTCCATTCGTTGAGGCTATCAAGGTTGAGGAGACGGCGATTTGGCGGGTTGGCTACCACTCCCCTGTCGCGAAGCGCGGCGCAAATCGGCCAGCGTCTTCTCGAACTCCTTCATCCCATTGGCGTATCCCACCAGATCGCGCGCGGCAAGTTTGGCCTGCGCCGCATCGTAGAGGGTCGAGGCGCGCTCGATCAGCGAGCGGACGGCGATCGGTATATTGGACGGTGGGCCGGGAGGCGTCGTTTCGTTATTCGGACCGTGGGGCGAATCGGGCGTCGTGTCTCCGCTGGGGAAGAGCGCGGCCAGCGCCCGGTCCAGCGTATCCTCCATCACCGCGCGGCCTCCAAAGGCGACCACCACCTTTTGAAGTTGCGGCAGTTTGGTCGTCTGACTGCTCGCCTCGACATAGAGCGGGGCGATGTAGAGCAGCGACTTCTCGACCGGAATCACCAGCATATTTCCAAGCGTGGCGCTGGAGCCGCCCTGACGCAGCAGGGAGAGCTGCGGCGAGATCACACGGTCGCTGTTGATCAACTGAACGATCTGCGACGGCCCGGCGATCGACGCCGACTGCGGGAAGCGATAGAGCACCAGCTCCCCATAGTGGCCCGGATCGCAGCGCGCGCACATCCAGCCCAGGATGTTCTGCGCCTCGCGGTTGATCGGGGAGAGCGGACTCATCAGCAGGAACTCGGTCTGTCCCGGCGGCGCCTCCGGCAGGCGCATGATGACATAGTACGGCTCCATGCGTTTCTGCGTATTGATGATCGGCTGATCCGGATTGGCGGCGCTGCGTTGCGGAGCGGCGAGGGAGTCGGCGTTGGGTTCGATCGGGATCGCCCAGGCATCCTCTTTCAGATAGAAGACCCGCGGATCGTCTACATGGTACGAGGCGTAGACGGTGCGCTGAAGCCGGAACAGATCTTCCGGATAGCGCAGATGAGCGCGCAGTCCGGCAGGCATCTCCGCCATTGGTCGGAGCAGACCGGGAAAGATATGGCTGTAGGTAAGGGCGATGGGATCGTTCGGATCGGCCAGATAGAGCTTGACCGTACCGTCGTAGGCGTCTACCGTCGCCTTGACGCTGTTCCGAATATAGTTCGGCGCGACAAAGGTGACCGGGTTGACCGACATCTCCTGCGGGGTCGCGTAGGGATACCGGTCGGACAGCGTGTAGCAGTCGATCATCCAGACGAGCCGGCCATCGTCCGGATCGACGATCAGGTAGGGATCAGCGTCCTGCTGGATAAAGGGGGCGATGGTCTGCAAGCGGTCGCGAATATCCCGGTGAAAGAGCACCCGTGTGTTCTCGGTGAAGTTCTTTGCCAGCACCACATTGGCATCCCCGAAACGGATGCTGAAGGCGGTTTTGCGCAGTTCGGAGTTGCCGATGCGAATGCCGCCCTTCCCGCGATAGTTGTTATACTGATCCTGCGATCCGGCGACACTGGCGTTTTCGGTCGAGGGATAGTCGAACTCCTTCTGCGCGGCATCGGTGAAGACATAGTCGTGCGACAGCAGGCCATAGTAGATGTCCGGCTGAGTCACCTTCAGTTCGGGAGCCTGCGCCGACGCGATGACCGGCAGCCCGGAGAGGAAGTAGTCCGGAGCGCCCTCGATAATCTTATTGACGGGGCTCATCGTGAGGCCGTAGCCGTGCGTATATCCGAGCCGCTGGTTCTGCCAGGTTTTCGCGGCGTCGGGCAGGGCGTCGGAGTCCATCTCACGCGCCGCCAGCATCACCTGCCGCACTTTGCCGCCGATCACATAGCGGTCGATGTCGATATTATAGGTGTGGCTGTCGCCGACCGCAACCTGCTCATACTTATAGTAGGGCTTGATACTCTGAAGCTGCGAGTAGACTTTGCCGACATAGTCGTAGTCCCAGAGGCGGACATTGTCGAGCGTATCGCGATTGGACTGAAGGTTGGCGGCGGTCAGGCTGTTGTCGGCGGGGAAGTTGTCCACGCGGCGCACGTTCTCCAGCCCGAACCCCTGTCGGGAGAAGGTGATGTTGCGCTTCAGATACTCCTGCTCCTGGGTGAACTGGTTCGGCTCGACCACGGTCTTCTGCACGATCGCGGGAACGACAATTCCCAGAATCAGCATCGTGCCGAGCCAGGCCGCGCCGCCGATGAGGGGCCAGCGGAATCCCGGCCCTTTGCGCAGGGTGAGCAGGCAGGCTCCGGCCGTCAGCACCAGCAGCACGACCTGCACATTCAGCGCGAACAGCCGAAAATGAAGATCGGTGTAGCCCGCGCCGGTAAAGATCCCATTGTCCTTGAACAGCAGATCGTATGCGGACAGACGGGTGCCGATCGCCTGAACCAGAGCCAGTCCCGCGACGAGCGCCAGCAACTGCGTTCGAACGCCCCCCTTGACATCGGGCAGACCGGCAAAGGAGTCGATGGCGGTGTCCGCCACGTGGATCACAATCACCGCGACCAGGGTGATTGCCAGCGCGCCGAGAGCAAAGGTGACAAGGGTATTGAGAAACGGCAACTGAAACGCATAAAAACTGATATCGTTGCCGAACACGGGATCGACCTTCTGAAACGGCACCGCGTTGCGGAATTCGAGCCACTGGGTCCAGTTATCGGCGGCAAGCCGCCCTGCCCAGAGGCTGAGGAATACCGAGCCGCCCAGAATGATCCAGTTGAGCGCCCTCTGGAGAGACTGCCCCCACTCCGGCCCAAACTTCTCCATCAGAAACCGGTCGGCCTGTTCAGGAGCCAGGCGGCGGGCCAATCGGGCATTGCCGTAGAACAGCGCAAAGAACGCCAATCCTACTACCAGGAAGAGCGTGGTCTTGGCGCCGATCGTGGTGGTAAAGACACCGGAATAACCGACCTCTTGAAACCAGAGCCAGTCGGTGTAGAGTGGCACGGCATCATGATAGAGCACAAAGAGAATAAGGAACAGCCCGAGCGCGAGGAAGAGTTTGCGCAGGTTGGGTCGGGGCAGCGGTGCGTTGTCATCATCGTCCGGCACAATGACCACCGGTCGGTCGCGTTTCGCCATAGCAGGCAGATCTCCTTTGAGGGCATGGCGGTCGCCCTCGGCCGTCTCCCACCCTTTCAGTATATCATAAGCCTCGCAACGGGTCAAACCGATTCCGGCCATAAGCCCAGGACGCACAAACGAGCACTCAATTTTGCAATTGCAATCATTAAGTAACACTTCTACGGCTCGGACAGACTCCTAAAAATGCACGCGCTGAAAATATTTTCCTGCTAACAGAGCATATTTACTGAAATTTACATTGACATCCCTGCATCGTTGTGTTATACTCTCCGTATGGCTACTATCCACGATGTCGCACAAAAGGCAGGCGTCTCTGTCGCTTCTGTTTCACGTACATTCAGTTCTCCGGAACTGATGAACGATCACACGCGTCAAAGAGTACTGGAAGCGGCGCGAATACTCGACTATCGTCCGCGCCAGCGCCGAACACCGCTCAATGCAACTACTGTAAATATGTGCGTCGGCTTTCAGTTTTTTGCAGCCGATGAAACGGACAATTTGCAGTCCAATGACTTTTATGTCCCGATGCTGGCAGGCGTCCAGGCGGAAGCCGCCACGCTGGGTCTCCACCTGATGCTGCACACGACCGATCGGCACGCGATGTCCCAGGAGCTGCCGCGCATGGTCGTGGAACAGGCGGTCGGGGGCATGTTGGTAGTCGGTACGGCAGAGCCAGGCATTCTTGCCGCCTTTGCAGAGCATATACCGCAGATCGTCTTGCTCGACAACCGGGACGATACCGGACAGTTCGAGGGCATTATCTCCGACGGCTTCGGGGGCGCCTATGCCGCGGTTCAACATCTTCTGCAGTTGGGACATCGGAAAATCGGGTTCTATATCATGGCTCCGGAGGCGACGACGTTTCGAGACCGCCTGCGAGGCTATCGCGCGGCTATGACCGAAGCGGGCTTCGGCACGGAGCGGCAGCCGGTCGTGTCCGGTCGGAACCAGGACGAATGCGCCCATGGCTTCGACACGCTCTTTCGATCCGCGCAGCCGCCGACGGCCATCGTTACCGCCAACGACGCGCAGGCGATGGATGTCGTGCGGTTGAGCCGGAACCTCGGGCGGAAGATTCCTGACGATCTCAGTCTGATCGGCTTCGACGATATTCCGTTCACAACGTATATGCACCCCACCCTGA
>Ga0070658_10004763_pt1 | contig 11038 bp, 11 predicted proteins | sample KBSC13metaG_FD_64664 | JGI IMG/M metagenome (GOLD analysis project Ga0070658, IMG submission 64664) | Corn rhizosphere microbial communities from Kellogg Biological Station, Michigan, USA - KBS C1-3 metaG | ecosystem: Host-associated > Plants > Roots > Rhizosphere > Soil ... | reverse complement strand
AAGACGATCGTGTACGACCTCGCCGGCAACGGCCGCAGCCAGATCTTGAAGACCAAGGGCGCGGTCAAGGTGATCGCCGTCGCCGACGGCCCGGTCGTCGGTATCCACGCGGTGGGCAGCCGGGTCGGCGAACTCATCGCCGAAGCGCAGCTCATCTACAACTGGGAAGCACTGCCCAGCGAGGTTGCCCAGCTGATCCACCCGCACCCCACGCAGACCGAGGCGATCGGCGAGGCCCACCTCGCTCTCGCCGGCAAGCCGCTCCACTTGCACAGCTAGGCAGATCCGCGTCGACCGCTTGTACGCCTCGAATCAGGGAGTCGCAACCACATGTCGGTGTCCGTCACGATGCCCCGCCTCGGAGAGAGCGTCACCGAGGGAACCGTCACTCGGTGGTTGAAGAAGGAAGGCGACCAGGTCGCCGAAGACGAGCCGTTGTTGGAGGTGTCGACCGACAAGGTCGACACCGAGATCCCCTCACCCGTGTCCGGGGTGCTGTCAAAGATCACGGTCGCTGAAGACGAAACGGTCGAGGTGGGCGCCGAGCTCGCGGTGATCGACGACGGCTCGGACGGCGGCGGTGAGGGCCAACCGCAGCAAGCGGACGTCGAACCCCCAGCGCCGGAACCCGCATCACAAGCAGCACCAGAACCCGCGCCCGAACCAGCGCCCGAACCAGCGCCCGCGCCCTCGCCCTCGCCTGCGCCTGCGCCTGCGCCTGCACCCGCACCCGCGCCTGCTCCAGCGCCGGCGCCCGCCGCACCCACTCAGCCGGCCACCCTGGCACCGCCTGCGGACGAGACCGACATCGCTTACGTCACGCCGCTGGTGCGCAAGCTCGCCGCCGAGCACGACGTCGACCTCTCCGCGTTGAGCGGCACCGGCGTCGGCGGCCGCATCCGCAAGCAAGATGTGCTCGCCGCTGCCGAGGCCGCCCGAGCCACTGCGGCTGCGCCGCCGTCCGCCGGTTCGCAGGCCGCAACCACCGCGACGCCGAGCGCCACGACAAGTCCGGCTGCGAATGCACTTCGCGGACGCACCGAGAAGATGTCGCGGTTGCGCAGCGTGCTCGCCTCGCGCATGGTCGAGTCGTTGCAGACCGCCGCCCAACTCACAACGGTCGTCGAAGTCGACGTCACTCGGGTGGCCAGGCTGCGCGAGGTGGCGAAGGCCGATTTCGAGGCTCGCGAGGGTGTGAAGCTGTCGTTCCTGCCGTTCTTCGCGCTGGCCGCGATCGAGGCGCTCAAGCAGCATCCGGTGGTGAACGCCAGCATCGACACCGAGGCGGGCACGATCACCTATCACGACGCCGAACACCTCGGCATCGCCGTCGACACCGAACGCGGCCTCCTCGTCCCCGTCGTCCGTGACGCAGGCGACCTCAACCTCGGCGGATTGGCCCGCAAGATCGCCGACGTGGCCAACCGCACCCGTGCCAACCAGGTCAGCCCCGACGAATTGTCGGGCGGCACCTTCACCATCACCAACACCGGCAGCCGGGGCGCGCTGTTCGACACCCCGATCCTGTTGCCGCCACAGGTCGGCATTCTTGGCACCGGCAGCGTCGTCAAGCGGGCCGTCGTTATCGACGATCCGGGTCTCGGCGAGACGATCGCGATCCGCTCGATGGTCTATCTCGCGATGACGTACGACCACCGTTTGGTCGACGGCGCCGACGCAACGCGCTTCCTCGCCACGCTGAAGGCCCGCCTCGAAGAAGGCCGCTTCGAAGCAGATCTCGGCCTCTAGCTTGCGCATCGTCGTCGCGGGCGCGTCGGGCCTCGTCGGCTCAGCCCTCGTGCGCGTCGCCCGCGCCGGTGGCGACGAAGTCGTCCGGCTGGTTCGTCGCGAGACGAAGTCGGACGACGAACTGCAGTGGGATCCCTCAAATGGCCGTGGCCCCGATCTGCATGCCATCGAGGCTATCGACGCCGTCGTAAATCTCGCCGGAGCAGGTATCGGCGACCACAGATGGAGCGATGCTTACAGGCAGCAACTGCTCGACAGCCGGATCGCATCGACCGACCTGCTCGCACATGCGATCGCTCATCTCGAGCCCAAACCGCGGGTGTTCCTGAGCGGTTCGGCGGTCGGCTACTACGGCAACACCGGCGACGCGCCCGTCACCGAGAATTCGCCTGCTGGCAAAGACTTTCTGGCCGACCTTGCACGGCAATGGGAAAACGCAGCGGCACCCGCTGCAGAGGCCGGCGTGCGCACGGTCTTCCTGCGCAGCGGCATCGTGTTGAGCACGAAGGGCGGCGCGCTCGGCAAGGTTCTTCCGCTGTTTCGCGTCGGGCTAGGCGGTCGCCTCGGATCAGGACGCCAGTACATCAGCTGGATCGCGAGACCCGACCACGTAGCGGCGATGCGATTTCTTTTGGACGACGACACGATCTCGGGCCCGGTCAACATCACCGCACCGAATCCGGTCACGAATGCCGCTTACACAAAGGCAATTGCGGCCGCTGTTCGGCGTCCGGCCATCTTCCCAGTGCCCGGCTTTGCACTGAAAACGGTGCTCGGCGAGTTCGCCGAAACGGTTCTCGGCGGCCAGCGCGTGCTACCGAATCGCTTACTGGCAGCAGGTTTCGAGTTCGGCTACCTGACGATCGAAGACGCCGTGCGCTCCCTGGTCGAATCAAATGCGTGATGGTTGCCGTACGCAAAACGTCGATTACCGAAGCGGGCAATAACCCCGACTTCAAGTAACTCGATCAAGGGCTCCAACCGCCGCGTCGCCGCGCACGTCTTAGAGGGTAGGACGGCGGAGACGATCGGATGGACCTGACGTGGCGGATAATTTCGAGCAGTTCGTGCGATCGCGCACGCCACAACTGCTGCGGACCGCCTACCTGCTCACCGGCGACCAGCACAACGCGGAAGACCTTGTGCAGGCAGCACTGGAACGCACAGCTGGGGCTTGGTGGCGGGTGCGGCACCATGCCAGCGCGGAAGCCTACGTCCGCCAGATCATGTACCGGCTTCAGGTCAGCCGGTGGCGCAGCCGACGCTTGCAGGAACGACTCGATGCCGAGCCGCCCGAAAGCGCGCAGGCCGACCCCTACTCGGCGATCGACTTGCGATTGAGTTTGCAGCAGGCATTGTCTCGACTGACCGCCCATCAGCGAGCCGTGCTGGTGCTGCGCTTCTATGACGACCTCAGCGTCCACCAGACCGCCAACATGCTGGGTTGCAGCAACGGGACCGTTAAGAGCCAAACCCATCTCGCGTTGCGCCGGCTACGCGAAACTGCGCCGGAACTCGCAGCACTCGTGGAAGTCGAGGAAGCCGACTATGGCCACCACACCCCTCGGTAGCGCCCTGCGTCAAGTCGCCGACGAAGTCACGCCGGTCGACTTGGTCGACCGGATCCGGCGCAGCGTCCACCGGCGCCGCAACCGCCGCGTGGTAATCGGGGGCTCGATGCTTGCGGTAATCGCCGCGGCCACCATCCCGTGGGCCCTCACCAAATCCGGATCCACCGCGGCAAGCGGCCCCGCTACCTGCGGAGCGCCAGTAATCACACCCCTGCCCAGCTGGGCACGCGGCGGCTTCCAGCCACCGGACATCCCCGTCCTGCACGAGATCAGTGCCCACGGGTTGATGGTGGCGGTGCTGTTCGGCAACCCGCTGACCGCGCCTCCGGCGTCCGACCACCACAACAAGGTGCTGTGGGTCTCAGAACCGACCGCCGCCGAGGGCGACCCGACCGCGCCCAACTTCGATGACCTCCAAATCGACGCGCATCTGACCGGTAGCAACCTCACGGTGCAGCGAGAGGTCACAGGCGGGCCCGGCCCTTCCTATCTCGACCTGCCGCAGCCTGGGTGCTGGCAGCTGACGCTGCACTGGTTCGGCCACAACGACACCATGGACCTGTACTACGCGCAGCAACCCGCAACCGAACCACGGTCGTAGCCGACTACGTGGGCAGCCATGACACCCGGTGCGCGAGTTCGATGTAGCCAATGAAGCTCACGGCATCCATGATCGTGTGGGCGATGATGAGCGGCAACGTGCGGCCGGTGCGCTGATACACGCGGCCGAAAATCAGCCCCATCACGCAGTTGCCGACGAAGCCGCCGAATCCCTGGTAGAGGTGGTAAGAGCCGCGCAACACCGCGCTGGTGGCGAGCGAAACGTTGTCGTTCCAGCCGAACTGGCGCAGCCTGTGCAACAGGTATCCGCTGACCAGAACCTCTTCGTAAATGCCATTTTGTGCTGCCGCCATAAGCAAAACCGGGATTCGCCACCAATGCGGGCCGAGTGTCGTCGGCACGACGACGAGATTCGCACCAGCGGCATGCGCCCCGATGTAAAGCGCGAGACCGGCACCGCCGACGCATGCAGCCAGTAACGCGCCGACACCGAGATCGCGGCTGACGCGAGTGCGGTCGACACCGATCGTGCGCAGCGATTCTTTCGATCGATGCAACAGATAGACCACGAGCAGCGCCGGTACGAGGCCCGACGCAATGTAGAAAAGCTGGAAGGCGAGGTCGAGCCACGGCCGGTCGGGGGTCACCGAACCGTTCAAAATCGCGTGCTGCGACGAGATCGGCGTCCGCTTCACGGTGAGGTCGTCGATCAGGTTGAGCAGCGCCCCGAGCCCGCTCTGACCGAGGCTGATCGCAAAAACGACCCACACCTCGATGACGAGCATGCGCCGCCATGCCGGCGAGATCGGCGGCGCGCTCGTTGCTCGCTGCGCTGCGGTCTCGCTGAGGTCGGTCACTTCCTCATCATCGCAAGTCCAGCTGATAACTCGCTGATGTGTGGCTGAACCGAACGCGGCCAGCAACCGTCGTCGCGCATGACGTGGATTTCATTAACCGGAGGGATTTGCCATGCGGGTCAGAAACGGCGTTTTAGCTGCGTTGATCGCCACCGGCACCATCGCAGGCACCACAGCAATGAGCAACGGTCATGACAACGACGCGTCTAATCACCACGTGTTCAAGCAAAACATCATTGGGCTCCCCGCTGACCAGAAGATCGCCATCGACGGCGTACCCGCCGCCGGTGCACCGTGGGCCGATGCAAAAAGCAGCGCGGTAAGCATCAGCGCCCGTGGCGAGTTGAAGCTCGAGGTCAAGGGGTTGCTGATCACCGGAACGGGCGGCCCTGCCGATGGCACGGTCGGTCCGGTCAAGCAGGTCGTCGCGACCTTGGCGTGCGCCAACGGCAGCTCGGCCACCACAGCTCCGGTTCCATTCAGCACCACGGGCGACGCACGAATCCGTGACCACATCACGATTCCGGCGAACTGCCTGGCCCCAGTGGTTCTTGTTCGAATCTTCGGGGTGGCCCCGGCCAACCCGTGGATCGCGGCCACCGGCTTAACCGGCGCAATCTGACCTTCAGTCGGCCCGGGTTGACGAATGCACCCGTCAACCCGGGTCGATCGTGTCGATTCGCCAGGGCCGGTCGGCGCTGGCTCGCGCCAATGTGACGACCCATGACTGCTCGCCACGACCCGATTGGTGAATCGCAGTGCCATCAGCCTGCACGAGGTCGTAGCCAGGCAACACATCGCGGACGGCGAGAACCACCTGCGTCGCGTCCTGCGATCGGACGCTCACCGATGTCAGGCGAAGCGTCAGGCCACGCGCGTGTTCACCTGCCGCCGCGAGATCGGCAAGCGTCGACCGGTCGAGCCCGAGCGCGGGTGAGGTGGCGACGTACACGCTGTCGAGTTCGTCGGCGTCGAGGTCGGCGAAAGCGTCGTCACGTAACGTATCGAGCGCCGCCAGCACCCGCTGCCACGACGCGTCGGCAGTGGCGATGCCCGACGCGCCAGGCGACGCGGGTGCCGAACCCAGCATCGAACCCGGTATCGAACCCGGTGTCGAACCCGGTGTCGAACCCGGCATCGATGCCGGCGCCGGCGAGACACTGGCCGCCGCTGACCGGTCGTGTGAAGCCCACCCGACCCCGACCGCCACCGCCAAGCCGAGCAGCGCCACCGCCGCAATCGGTAGTACAAGCCGTCGGACGACCGCCGGGCCAGTCAACCGCTGCAATCGATGCCGGCCAGCAAGCACCCCGCCTGCTGATCCGCGGCGACGATGAGCCCGTTCGTCGGCCGGCTCGACCCGGACCGCCGGTGCGTGGTGCGTGCTCTCGATACGTGATGATCTGCCTCCATCACCCCGGGCGAGCCGTACCGGCTCGGCGGTGCACGAACCGTAAAGCGCCCGCGCGAATGCCATGCCGTCCGGCCGCGCGCGCGGATCGGCATCGAGCGCCGACTCGATCGCTACGACGAGCGCCGGCGCGATGCCGTGCCCGCGGATCTCGACGCCGGACCCAGGCGCCCCGCCCGTCAGCGCAACGAAGCACACAGCGGCAAGCCCGTAGAGATCGGACGCCGGCGTGACCTGCCCACCCGCAAGAACCGCCGGATCGGTGAACCCCTTCGTCATGCCGATAGTGGTTGCCACCTCGCCGACGAGTCGAGCAACCCCGAGATCAGCCAGTAGCGGCTTTCCCGAATCGTCGAACACGACGTTGGCGGGCGTCACGTCACCGTGAATGAGACCGCGTGAATGCGCGTCAGCGAGCGCCTGCGCCAGCGGCGCGCCGATCGTGACGACCTCGCCCGGCGACAGTTGGTTTCGCACCGCCAGCACCGACGCAAGACTGCCGCCAGAGGCGTAGTCGAGCACGAGCACCAAGCCGTCAGCCGACGGCACCACGGAGCGCAACCGCACGACGTGTTCGTGCCGGACGCTGGCCAGCAGCGCCGCCTCGCGGTGCAACCGCCGGTCGGCCACGCCGTTGGCGGTCGCACCGCCGTCGCCGTGCAATCGTTTCAGCGCGACCACCTCGCCGGTGGTCAAGTCGCGAGCACGCCACACCTCGCCCGAGCCGCCGAACCCGAGCAGCGCCTCGACGTCATATCCGGGAAGCGTGAATCGGTCCACGATCACATTCGACCGCATTCGAGGGCTCGCGCGTTTTCGTCGTCCACAGGGCGTGCGCCGACCGTCAGGAAGCAGTCGAGTCGGCCATCGGCCCTGCGCTGCGCCCACAGCAGGTTCACCCACCAAAGTCGTCTTGTCGTAACGTCGAGGCGTGAATGAGTTGGAGTTCCGTCGTCTCGGGTTGGTGCCCTACGAGCAGGCATGGGCGTTGCAGCGCCAGATTCACGCTCAACGAGTAGCAGATGAGATTCCCGACACCTGCCTGTTGCTCGAGCACCCGCCGGTGTTCACCGCCGGCAAGCGCACCGAGGATTTCGAACGCCCGATCGACGGCACGCCGGTGATTGAAGTCGACCGCGGTGGCCGCATCACGTGGCACGGCCCGGGTCAACTCGTCGGTTACCCGATCGTGAAACTGCCGATGCCGATCGACGCAGTGGGCCACGTGCGGCGCATCGAACAAAGCCTGATAGCCACCTGCGCCGAGCTCGGCGTCGAAGCAGTTCAGATCGCCGGCCGCACCGGCGTGTGGGTGCCCGGCACGACCGGCAGCCCGGCTCGCAAAGTGGCGGCCATCGGCGTCCGGATCTCACGGTGCACCACCATGCACGGCTTCGCACTCAACTGCGATCCCGATCTGAGCTGGTTCGGCCGGATCGTGCCGTGCGGCATCGACGACGCCGACGTCACCTCGTTGTCGGCCGAACTCGGCCGCGACGTCACGGTCGACGAAATCGCACCGATACTCGAACGGCATGTCACTGTGGCGCTTGCCACTGCTGCCCCACGCCGCAACCCGGCCGTCTCCGCGTAACCTGGAGTCACCAAGCGCGCAAGATGAGGAGCTCATGACCGCGGTAGCACCTGATGGACGCAAGCTCCTCCGCGTCGAAGCACGCAATGCGGCAGTGCCCATCGAGAAGAAGCCCACCTGGATCAAGACCCGCGCGCACATGGGTCCGCAATACAACGAGCTGAAACAACTCGTGCGCGCCGAAGGTCTGCACACCGTCTGCGAAGAAGCCGGCTGCCCCAACATCTTCGAATGTTGGGAAGACCGTGAAGCTACCTTTCTCATCGGCGGTGCCACCTGCAGTCGCAACTGCTCGTTCTGCCAGATCGACAGCGGCCGCCCCGCGCCGCTCGATCGTGACGAGCCCCGCCGGGTCGCCGAATCCGTTGCCAGCATGGGCCTGCGCTACGCAACGATCACCGGCGTCGCGCGCGACGACCTCGACGACGAAGGCGCCTGGCTCTATGCGCAGACCGTTCGCGAAATCCACGCCGGGGTCGTCGGCTGTGGAGTCGAGTTGCTCACCCCCGACTTTCATGCCAAGCCGGAGCTGCTCGAGCAGGTGTTCGCGGCCGAGCCGGAGGTCTTTGCGCACAACATCGAAACCGTGCCCCGCATCTTCAAGTCGATCCGCCCCGGGTTCCGCTACGAGCGCTCACTCGACGTGCTTCGGCAGGCCCGCGAACGCGGCCTGGTCACCAAATCGAACTTGATCCTTGGCCTCGGTGAAGAACGCGCAGAGATCACCGCGTCACTTAGCGACCTTCGCTCGGTTGGCTGCGAACTAATCACGATCACGCAATACCTGCGGCCGTCGCTTCGCCACCACCCCGTCGAGCGCTGGGTCGAGCCGGCCGAGTTCGACGAGCTTGCTGCGGAGGCGCGTGAACTCGGGTTCTCCGGCGTCATGTCGGGCCCGCTGGTGCGTTCGTCGTATCGCGCGGGCCGCCTCTACCGCGAGGCGCTGGCGAACCGGGCTCTATCCTGAGGCGCACTATGGCAAAGACCCCGAAGACTCCGTCGACTCCGTCGACTCCGTCGAACTCCGCCGCATCCGGCAAGGCCGCCAAGGGCAGCTCGGCAGGCAAGCCCGGCAAAGCACCGAAGGATCCAGCTTCGCCCAGCCGCATTGCGCAGATCCGTGAGGCGTTCCGGCTCACCCGCGAGCGCGACAACCGGCTGGTTCCGATCATGGCCGCGACGTTTGTCGTCGTCTTCGCCATCTTCTTGGTGCTGGGGTTGATCCTCGGCAGCCTCATTCCTTACGTCATCTTCGGCGTGATCGGCGGTCTGCTCGTCGCGTTCATCGTTTTCGGACGACGCGCGCGTTCCGCCATGTACGGCGAGATCGAAGGGCAGCCGGGGGCGGCCGCAGCGGTTATCAGCAGCCTGCGCGGCGACTGGCGGCTCACACCGAATGTCGCGATCACCCGCAACTCCGACGTCGTCCATCGGGTCGTCGGCAAACCGGGCGTCATCTTGGTCGGCGAAGGATCGAACGACCGGCTCGAACCGCTGATCACCGACCAGCAGAAGCGCATCAACCGGGTGGCAGCCGGCACGCCGGTCACGGTGATCCTGGTCGGCAACGAGAAAGGGCAAGTTCCGCTCGGCAAGCTCGAGCGCAAGATGACCCGCCTGCCCCGCACGTTCAAGGGCTCCACGGTCGACCAGATCGAAGGCCGCATGCGCGCGCTCGGCGGCCTCAACATCCCGATCCCGAAAGGCCCGATGCCGAAGGGCGTTCGGGTGCCGAAGGGCGCCCGCCCCCCGCGCTAGCGGCCCGGGTTTAGAGCCGGACGGCGACGGCTCCTGCGGCGCGGTCGTGCAACCCGCGCTGGTCGCGATCGAAGACGACGGCCGGAATCACGATCAGCAACAGCATGGTGCGCACCACCACCCAGCCGAGCTGCAGCCGCCGGCCGTTGAGGCGTCGCACGCCGATGCCGAACAGCCGCATGCCGAGCGTGGTCCCGACCGACGAGATGAGCAACACGTTCTCGAGCCCGAAGATCAGCAATGCCCACCACGGGCTCGGCGGGTGCTTCGAGAACAACTGATGCCCGGTTATCGCACCGGCGATGAACTGACAGCAGAACCAGTCGACGACGATCGCACCGAGCCGGCGGCCGTACCCTGCAACAGCCCCACGGCCGGACGGCGGCAAGCCGATCCGCTGGCCCGCGTAGGCACCTGGGGCGCCGCTGGCGCCAATTGCACCGGGGCCTTCAAGCCACGACCCGGTCACCTTTCCCACGCCGGCCACGATAGCCTTCGCGCGGTATCGCAACACGGCTGGGGCGACAGCGTCGTCGTCCGACTCGTCTCGTCAAACCCTCGGCGTAACGCGCTGGAAACATTCGAGATACGCGAGGGAAACCGCCGTCCCGTAGCTTTCTCGACGTCTACCAAACGCCGTCAGCGCCGACGGGTCCAGCAAGCCTATGGAGCCCCGCCCAAGGAGGAAGTTCATGTTCACCAGCGCCGACCAGGTTCTGGGGTTCATCCGCGACAACGACGTGCAATCGGTCGACGTCCGGTTTTGTGACCTGCCCGGGATCATGCAGCACTTCACCGTGCCGACCGAATCGTTCGACGAGTCGGTCTTCACCGACGGGCTCGGGTTCGACGGCTCGTCGATCCGGGGCTTCCAGGCGATCCACGAATCCGACATGTTGCTGCTGCCCGACCCCACCACCGCCGTGCTCGACCCGTTCCGCACCGAGAAGACGCTGAACCTGACGTTCTTCATCCACGACCCGCTCACCGGCGAGGCCTACAGCCGCGACCCGCGCAACGTCGCGAAGAAGGCAGAGGCCTACCTGCGTAGCAGCGGCATCGCCGATACGTGTTACTTCGGCGCCGAGGCTGAGTTCTATGTTTTCGACGACGTCCGTTTCGAGACGAACTCGCACGAGAGCTACTACCACATCGACGCCGAGGCAGGTGTCTGGAACACCGGTCGCGCCGAAGAGGGCGGCAACCGCGGCTACAAGGTGCGCAACAAGGGTGGCTACTTCCCGGTCGCACCTGTCGACCACTACGCCGACCTTCGCGCCGACATGACCCGCGCGCTGATCAACGCAGGTCTGCACGTCGAACGCCAGCACCACGAGGTCGGCAGCGCCGGCCAGGCCGAGATCAACTACCGGTTCAACACGCTGCTGAAGTCGGGCGACGACTTGATGACCTTCAAATACATCATCAAGAACGTGGCGTGGCGCAACGGCAAGACCGCGACGTTCATGCCGAAGCCGGTGTTCGGCGACAACGGTTCAGGCATGCACTGCCACCAGAGCTTGTGGAAGGACGGCGC
>Ga0070658_10004762_pt1 | contig 11041 bp, 10 predicted proteins | sample KBSC13metaG_FD_64664 | JGI IMG/M metagenome (GOLD analysis project Ga0070658, IMG submission 64664) | Corn rhizosphere microbial communities from Kellogg Biological Station, Michigan, USA - KBS C1-3 metaG | ecosystem: Host-associated > Plants > Roots > Rhizosphere > Soil ... | reverse complement strand
GATGCCTGCCTCGCAGTGAGTCCCCCATCATGCCCGCCCTCAATATCCTTCACGTTTTCCGCGCCCCCCTCGGCGGCCTGTTCCGTCATGTCCTGGATCTCGTGCACGGCCAGTTGGCGCGGGGGCACAAGGTTGGACTCGTGCTCGACAGTCTGACCGGCGATGCCCGTTCGGCCGCGGCCCTCTCGGCGCTGCTACCGCATCTCGCCCTCGGCATGAGTACGGTCGCGATGCCGCGCCAGCTCAGCCCGCGCGACTTTCCCGCTTTGGTGCATGTCGGAGGCCGCGTTCGCGCGACGGGTGCGCAGGTCGTGCATGGCCATGGCGCCAAGGGCGGCGCCTATGCGCGCCTTGCATTCGCGCGTGCGCCGATCGTGCGCGCTTATACGCCGCACGGCGGCAGCCTGCTGCTCGATCACGCGACATTCACCGGCAAGGCTTATCTCGCCCTGGAGCGCCTGCTGATGCCGCGCGGCGACCTCTATCTGTTCGAGAGTGCGTTCGGCGCGGGGGTCTTCCGCGACAAGGTCGGCACGCCGCACGCGCCCATGCGTGTGATCCACAACGGCATCGGCCCATCGGAATTCGGCGCCGTCGCGCTGGCCGTGGACGCGACCGATATCGTCTTCGTCGGCGAGTTCCGACCGGTGAAGGGTATCGATGTCCTCGTCGATGCCATTGCCGCGCTCCATGCGCGGGGCTGTCCGTTGACGGCGACTCTGGTCGGCGACGGGCCGTCCCGGGCCGCCTTGACGGCGCAGGTCGCGGCGAGGGGGCTCTCCGACGCGATCCGTTTCCGGCCGGCGATGCCGATGCGGCAGGCGCTGGCGCTGGGCCGCTTGGTCGTGCTGCCGTCACGCGCGGAGTCGTTGCCTTATGTCGTGCTGGAGACCGCCGCCGCCGGCAAGCCGCTGATTACGACGCGGGTCGGTGGCATTCCGGAAATCTACGGCAATCTGTCCGATCGCCTGGTGTCGGCCGGTGACGTCGCGGCCTTGGCCGCCGCCATCGCCGCCGTCCTGCGCGAACCCGACACCGCGACAGCGACGGCGGAACTCCTGCGCCGCCGCGTCGCCGAATCGTTCTCGGTCGACGCCATGGTCGACGGCGTCATCGCCGGCTACCGGCAGGCGCTCGACGGCGCGCCGCTCGTCGGCCGGCCGGTGCTGCGGCGGGCGTGAGGGATCAGACGTCTTCCGGATTGTCGACGTAGACGAGCCCGGCTTTCGCCAGCGGCTCGCGCATCTTGTACATGTCGAGGCCAAGCACGCCGGCGGCGAGCTGCTTGCGCTTGCCGTCTTCGTCGTCGTGACGCTTCTGCGCCTTCTGCGCCGTCTCGATGGCGAGCTTTCTCGGCACCACGACGACGCCGTCGTCATCCGCCACAATGACGTCGCCCGGCTCGACGTTGACGCCGGCGCAGACGACCGGGACGTTGACCGCGCCGGGCGTCGCCTTGACCGTTCCCTTGGCCGACACGGCGCGCGACCACACCGGGAAGCCCATGTCGTGCAACGCCTTAACGTCGCGGCAGCCGGCGTCGATGATCAGGCCCTTGACGCCGCGCGCCGTGAGCGATGTGGCGAGCAGTTCGCCGAACATGCCGTCGGTGTTGTCGGTGGTGCAGCCGACGACGAGCACGTCGCCCTTCTGGCACTGCTCGACGGCGACATGGATCATCCAGTTGTCGCCGGGCTGCGCCAGCACGGTGACGGCCGGGCCGGCGATCTGCGCGCCGGCCCAGATCGGACGCATGTAGGTCTTCATCAGGCCGGAGCGGCCGAGCGCCTCGTGCACGGTGGAGACGCCGAGCGCCGCCATGGTGGCGACCGCATTGTTATCGGCGCGTTTGATGTTGCGGACGACGACGGATTTCATCTTTCTCTCCCGGGTTTTCGATTTCGTGTCCCGGGCGCAGCGCAGCACGAAGTGGTGCGCTGCAGAACCGGGACCGTACAAACTCAGAATTCTTGACGGTCCCGGATCTGCGGTGCACCGCTGGCGCGCTGCACCGCGTCCGGGACACAAGTCCGTGCCTACCCCATCGTCTCGGTGACGACGCGCGGGAACAGGGTCTGATAGGCCTCGCCGTAGGTCATCGGAATGCCGGTGTTGCGCGAGCCCTGGATGCCGCGGTTGAGCGCGACGCGCTCGTAATAGTGCCAGAGGTGCTTCTGTGCGGCGAGGATCTGGAACGCCTTGTATTTCGTCTCCCAGACGTCGTCGATCTTGAGGATGAGATCGGGCTTGAACTCGCACTGCTCGGGCTGGTGCGGCTCGAACAGATAGACCGGCGGCGCCGAATATTTATATTTGGCGCCCGGCTTGTGCCCCATCGCCTGCGCGACGACGCGGGTCTCCTGCGCGAAATGGGCGGCGTTGGGATGGTCGAAATTGTAAGGGTCCTTAAGCGCGTGCGTCAGCACGAAGGCGGGATTGGTTTCGCGGTAGATGTCGACCATGCGGTCGAAATGCGCTTCGGTGAGCTTGAGCGGATAATCGCCGCAGTCGAAGAACTCGATCTCGGCGCCCAAAAGCGCCGCGGCACGCTCCGCCTCATCCTTGCGGCCCGCTTTCACCTTCTCCATCGTCGCACCCGCTTCCTTCCAGGCGAACTGGCTTTCGCCGCGCTCGCCATAGGACAGGCAGACGATCTTCATCTTGTAGCCCTTCATCGTGTGCAGCGCGATGGCGCCGCCGGCGCGCCAGACGAAATCGCCCGGATGGGCCGTGACGACGAGCCCGGTCTTCTGCTCCGACATGGATGCTCCTTCTTCTTGATCGTGAGCGGCGAATGCCGCGAGATTCAGATGCCGCCGTGCCTGACGGCGTCGATCGCCTGTTTCAGCAGGCGGATGAAGCTCTCGAGATGGCGGCGCATCGCGGCTTCCGCCGCGTCACCGTCACGCTTGCACAGGGCGTCGACGATGGCGCGGTGCTCGGCGAGCGACGCCTGCGGCCGTCCCGGCAGCAGGATGACGCGGTACTGCAGCCGCACCAGATGCGACTTCAGCGTGTCGAGAATGCGTGAGGCGGTGGCGTTGCCGGCCATGCGCTGCACTTCGCGGTGCAGTGCGGCGTTGCATTGGGAGAAGAGCGAGTAATCCTCGTTGGCGACGGCGGCGCGCATGTCGGACTCAATCGCGCGTAGCGTCTTGCGATCGGCGGCGCTTGCGCGCGCCGCCGCCTGCCGTGCGACCATAACCTCGATGGCCAGGCGCGTGTCGGCGATCTCCAGCGCCTCGGAATCGGTGATCGCGCGCACGCGGGCGCCGCGGTTCTTCTCGCGCACGACAAGGCCTTCCTGGTCGAGCATGGCGAGCGCGGTGCGGACATGCGCGCGGTTGACGCGGTATTGCCCGGCGAGGTCGGCCTCGACGAGCCGCTCGTTCGGCATCAGGGTGCCGCGCGTGATCGCCTCGCGCAGGCGCGAGGTGACATCGGGGGCGGTCGCTGGGCGGGAGAGACGTCGGGCCATCGCACTCAACAGTTTGCTGACCAAATTGTTGACAATCCGCGCTCGCAGGTCAAGCTTCCGGGCGCAATCGGCGGTGAAGAAACCGCCGCAGTCCGAAAAGGCCATTCCGCATGCCCGCCGCCACGACCCTGCGCATCGCCATCGGCGACTACCCGCATACTCTGCCGCTCAAGCGCGGCGAGATCGTCTCGCCCTGGCTGTCGCTCGACTTTGTCGAGGCCAAGCCGATGCACACGGCGTTCAAGCCGATGGTGCGCGAGCACGCCTTTGACGCCAGCGAGATGGCGCTCGCCACCTATCTGCAGGCGGTCGCGTACAAGAAGGGACTGAAGCTGCTGCCGGCAGCGATGCTGGCGCGCTTCCAGCACGGCACGGTGCTCTACAATTCGGAGCGCGGCGTGCTCGGGCCGAACGATCTCGCCGGCAAGCGCATCGGCGTGCGCTCCTACAGCCAGACCACGGGCGTGTGGATGCGCGGCATCCTGCAGAATGATTACGCCGTCGATTTATCCGGCGTGACGTGGGTCACCTTCGAGGACGGTCATGTGGCCGAGGCGAAGGATCCACCGGGCGTCGTTCGCGCCAAGGGCGACATCACCGAGATGCTGCTCGACGGCGAACTCGATGCCGCGATCTACGGTGCGGCCATGCCGAAGGACGCGCGGCTCAAGAGCGTCGTCGCCGATCCGGACGGCGAGGCGCGTGTTTGGTACGCCAAGCACCATCTGGTGCCGGTCAATCACATGGTGGTCGTCACCGACGAACTGGCCCGCGCCAATCCGGACGCCGTCGCCGAGCTCTATCGTCTGCTCGAAGCGAGCAAGAAAGCCGCCGGGCCAAGCGGCCCGATCGACGCCGCGCCATTCGGCAAGGAGGCCAACCGGCCGTGCCTCGAACTGCTGATCTCCTACGCCGTGCAGCAGCAGCAGATCCCGCGCGCGCTCAGCGTCGACGAGTTGTGGTGAGCCTCCCGCTCGTCATGCCCGGCCTGGTGCCGGGCATCCACGCCTTTGCGGCGCTGCAGAAGAAGACGTGGCTGGCCGGGACCAGCCCGGCCATGACAAGGAACAGGGATTGCAAAGGCAATATGGACGCCGGGGCCCCAAAAGCCATAACGGGCAGACCGTCGTCTGCCCGTCTCTAGCTCTCTGATGCATACCCGGCGTCGAGCTCCGGCCCGACGCGGGAACCAGTCTTCGAGAGCCAGGACCGGTAGACATGGACCACGGCTGCCCGCTTGCGCAGCATCCACGTCCCACGTCCGCTCGGCCATGGCGGCCATCCTTGTCCGGCAGAGCCGAAGAGGGATGTCCTGTTTGAAAGCTTACGGCGCCCGGGTCCGAGAGCAAGGGGCTTGGTGCGCCGGTTGATAACAGCGGGGACAATTTCGGCGGCGGTTTCGCGCGCTTTTCCTCATGCACGTGGCGCTACGCTGGTGCTCCCTGGAGAGCTTGGCTTGCGCGCCCGTATCTCTTAACTATCGATCACGACGATGACACCCGGGAGACAGCAACGATGACGCGCGGCACTGCCTGCGAACGCCTCGATCAAGCCTTGGCGCGGATCGACGATCCGAAAGGCGAGGGCGCACGCGCCTGCCTCACCATCTATCGCGCCGGCGCCCGCGCCGCCGCCGAGGCGGCCGATGCGCGCTCCAAAGCGGGCATCACGCTCGGGCCGCTCGACGGCGCCATTGTGACCGTCAAGGACCTGTTCGACGTCGCCGGCGAAGTCACACGCGCCGGCTCGAAGGTGTTGGCCGACGAGGGCAAGCCCGCCGCCGCCGATGCGCCGGTGGTGCGGCGGCTGCGCCAGGCCGGCGCGGTGATCGTCGCCAAGACCAATATGACCGAATTCGCCTTCTCGGGCATCGGCGCCAATCCCCATTACGGCACACCCGGCAATCCGGCGGACCGCGCGCGCATTCCCGGCGGCTCGTCGTCGGGTGGCGCCGTCGCCGCCGCCGACGGCATGTGCGAGATCGCGATCGGCAGCGACACCGGCGGCTCGACGCGCGTGCCGGCGGCGCTGTGCGGCATCGTCGGCTACAAGCCGAGCCGCCTGCGCATTTCGCGCGACGCCGTCTATCCGTTGTCGCAGAGCATGGACTCGATCGGACCCATGGCACGCAGCGTCGCCGATTGCGTGCGCGCCGATGCGGTAATGGCCGGCGAGGAACGCTCGCCGCTGCCGGCGCCGGCGCTCGGCGACGTGCGCATTGCGGTCGCCAAGGGCATGCCGGTGGACAATCTCGACGCGACTGTCGCGAAGGCTTTCGCTCAGGCGCTCGAGCGGCTGACCAAGGCCGGCGCGCGCCTTGGCGACAAGGCGCTGCCGCTCCTCGACGGCATGGCCGAGGTCAATAAACGCGGCGGCGTGCAGCCCGCGGAGGCCTTCACCGTCAACCGCGATCTGTTGGACCGCCGCGGTGCCGACATCGACCCAAATGTTCGCGCCCGGCTCGAGCGCGCGCGTAGCATCAGCGCCGCCGACTACATCTGGATGGCGAACGAACGCGACGCGCTGGTGCGCCGGATGGACGCTTGGCTGGCCGATGTCGACGTGCTGGCAATGCCGACCTGCCCGATCGTCGCGCCGACCTTGGCCGAGGTCGCGGCGCCTGAGGATTTCGCCCGCAAGAACGCGATGGTGCTGCGCAATACGTCGGTGTGGAATTTCTTCGATTGCTGCGCCATCTCGCTGCCCATCCCAGGCCCCGGTCTGCCGGTGGGGCTGATGCTCGTCGCGCGCAACGGGCAGGACCGGCAATTGTTCGCCGTCGCGGCGGCGGTCGAGCGCTCGCTCGGCTGACCGGTCAGGCGAGCGCGCGCAGCATCTCCAGCAACATCGCGTGCCGCTTGGCGCCGAGCTTCTCCTTCAGCCCGTTTTCGTGCTGTTCGGCGAGCCGTGTTGCCTCCGCCAGCACTTTCTCCCCGCCGCGGGTGAGTTCGAGCGCGTGCCGCCGTCCATCGACCGAGGAGCGGAGGCGCTCGGTCAAGCCGCGCTGCTCCAGTCGGTGCAGCAGCCGGACCAGCCGTGCCCGCTCGATGCCCAACGTCGCGGCGAGCTGGGCCTGCGACAAGCCCGGATTGGCGCCGATCACGACGATGACCGAGAACTGCGCCGGGCTGAGGTCGAGCCGCGACAGCCGCCGGATGAAGTCCTGAAAGATCCAGACCTGGAGCCGGCGCACGAAATAGCCGAGACGATCGTCGAGCACGCCGAGGCTGATCGACGCCGCGGCGCGCTTGCCGGCTCGCTTCCCCTCGGTCGGTCGTACAGCCGTTCCCGGCGCCATGGGCCCCTTGCGCTCTTTTGACCGGCGGTACGGGGTCGCCGGCGAGTTGACGAAATTCGTTGTCCGGGTCAACAATATCCTGCGCGCGGCCGAAACCGCAATGCGCCGCGCCAGCCGCCGACCAGGCGGCGGCCGGGGGTAGCAGATCTCGCGGGGTCAGCAGGTTTTCGCTCTTCAAGCTTGTCGATGCCGGTCAACATCCGGCATCATGAAACAAATGCCCGACAGGGCCGCCAGGGAGGACTTCCAATGAAGCGCAATCCGTATTCGACCGGTGGCATCAGCCGCCGCACCTTTAGCGCCGGACTCGGGGCCGCGGGCCTTCTCGCGGGCACCACTCCGTTCAACATCGTCCGCGCGCAGGGCGCCCCGTTGAAGGTGGGCGTGCTGTTGCCGCGCTCCGGCTATCAGGCCGGCATCGGCCAGGATTGTCAGCGTGGCGTCGACGTGGCCGGCGGTCTTCTCAAGGACCTCGGCTATCCGGCGCTCCAGGTCGTCAACGCCGATACGGAATCGAGCGTCGACGTCGCGCGGTCGCGCGCGGAGAAGCTGATCGGCGAGGGCGCCCAGCTTCTGATCGGCGCTTTCGACTCCGGCCAGAGCTCGGCGATCGCCCAGGTGGCCGAGCAGAAGGGCATTCCCTACGTCATCAACATCGCCGCCGCGCCGCCGATCACGGAGCAGGGCTACAAGTTCGTGTTCCGCAACTTCCCGACCGCGGGCATGATCCTGTCGGATGCCTTCGCCAATCAGAAGGAAGTCTTCGCCGCGGCCGGCGCGTCACCGAAGTCGGTGGTTTTCCTGGTCGAGAACGACACGTTCGGCGTGGCGATGCAGAAGGGCATTTCGGTGGTGATGCCGAAGTTCGATATGCCCTACAAGGTGCTCGACACCATCTCCTACGACCCGACCGCGCGCGACCTCTCCGTCGAAGTCGCCAAGGCGAAAGCGACCGGCGCCGAGGCGCTGCTCGTCGTCAGCCGCCTCAACGACGCGATCCTGCTCACGCGCGAGCTCGTCAAGCAGCGCTGGTCGCCGCAGGCGATCCTCAGCATGGGTCCCGGCTGGTACGAGGATCAGTATCTCAAGACCCTCGGCAAGCTCGCCGACGGCCCCCTGAGCTTCGTGCCGTGGTACGATCCGAACAAGCCGCTTTCCAAGAAGCTCGAGGAGGCGATCGCCAAGGCGCATCCGGGCCTCAACATGAATACCAACCATGTCTATACGTTCGAGGCGCTGCTGGTCGCCGCCGACGCCTACAAGCGTGCGGGCTCGACCGACCCCAAAGCGCTCGCGGACGCGGTGCGGACGACGAACATCACCAACAATGTCAGCCCCGGCCCGGGCATCATGTTCAACGCCAAGGGCCAGAACGACAAGCTCAAGGACTCGGCGATTCAGAACCGCGGCGGCAAGCTGGTCACCGTGGCGCCGAAGCAAGCGGCCAATGCCAAAGTCGAATGGCCGATGAAGCCTTACGACAAGCGCGCGTAAGCACGCACGTGCGTTCCACGCGTCATGGCCGGGCTTGTCCCGGCCATCCACGTCTTTCCTGCCAAGTCGCATGAAGGCGTGGAAGCCCGGCACAAGGCCGGGCATGACGCAGGAGCGCGTTCGCCGCGTATCCACCGGGATTCATTCGTGCCGATTGACGTCTACCTGAATGTCGCCATCGGCGGCGTGCTCACCGGCCTCGTCTACGGGCTGATGGCGCTCGGCCTGTCGGTGATCTTCGGCGTCGTGCGGGTCGTCAACTTCGCCCATGGCGAGATGATGACGATGGCGATGTACGCCGTCATCACCGTATTCGCGGCATTGCACCTCGATCCATTGGTGCTGCTGGTGCCGGTCGCGCTGGCGATGTTCGCATTCGGCTATCTGGTGCAGGCGAGCATCATCAACCCGTTCATCACGCGGCCGGAGCACAGCCAGTTCCTGCTACTGGTCGCCATGGCCACCATCATCGTCAACGTGCTGCTGATCGTGTTCGGGCCGGACGCCCAGAACGTTCAGGTCTCCTACGCCTTTGACAGCTATCAGATCGGCAAGATCATCGTCGACGCCACGAAACTCTACGCCGGCATCGCCGCCATCGTCGTTGCCGGCGGCCTGTTCGCCTTCTTTCAGTACACGTCGCTCGGCACCGCGATCCGCGCTTGCGCCGACAACTATACCGGCGCGCTCGTGGTCGGGCTCGATGTCAAACATCTGTATGCGCTGACCTTCGGCCTCGGCACCGCCTGCGTCGGTGCGGCCGGCACGATCCTGCTGCTGATCTTCGACGTGACGCCGTCGGCGGGCCCCGCCTATACGCTGCTCGCCTTCGTCATCGTCATCACCGGCGGTCTCGGCTCGATGCCGGGCGCGCTGGTCGGCGGCGTGCTGATCGGCTTGACCGAGGCGATGGCCGGCTTGTTGTTCACGCCGTCGGCCAAGAGCATGTTCTCCTTCGCCATCCTCGTTCTCGTCCTGCTGCTGCGGCCGCAGGGCATCATGGGCAGGAGGGCGGCATGATCGCGCGCCTGACCGAAGGTCTGACGCCGCGCGCGCTGGCGCTACTCGGCCTCCTGCTCGCGGCCGCGCTCGCGGCGCCGCTTTTCGCCGGCGACTATCTGCTGACCGTGCTGATCCTGATTTTCTACTTCGCCTATACCGGGCAGGCGTGGAACATCATGATGGGCTTTGCCGGACAACTGTCCCTCGGTCATGCCCTCTATGTCGGGCTCGGCGCCTATGCGGCGGCCTCACTATTCGTGCATTTCGGCATTGCTCCGTGGCTCGGCCTGATCGTCGCGGCGCCACTGGCGGCCCTCGCCGGCGCCTTTATCGGCTACCTCGCCTTCCGCTTCCGCGTCGGCGGGGTCTATTTCGCCATCCTCACCATCGCGGTGTGCGAATTCGCCCGCGTCGGCTTCGATCATCTCGGCTGGACCAACGGCTCGTCGGGCCTGTTCCTGCCGGTGAAGCAGTTCAGCGGCAACGACCTCTGGCACCTGCGCGGCCAGCCTGTGATGTTCTATTATCTGCTGCTGACCGCCACGATCGCGGCGCTGGTTGGCTGCCGGCTGCTGCTGACCAGCCGCATCGGCTATTTTTGGCTGGCGATCCGCGAAGACGAGGAGGCGGCGCGCGCCGTCGGCATTGATACGTTCCGCTACAAGATGCTGGCGGTGGTGATTTCGGCGGCGATGACCTCGTTCGCCGGCGTGATCTACGCCTTCTATTACAACAACCTGTTCCCCGAACAGGTCTTCCACATCTCGCGTTCGGTCGAGATCATCCTGGCGCCGATCGTCGGCGGCGTCGGCACGTTGTTCGGCCCGATCGTCGGCGCCTTCATTCTCACCGGACTTGCCGAGACGCTGACCAGCGCACTCAATGCCGTGGGCGTCGATATCCCCGGCGCCAAACAGGTGTTCTACGGAGTCTGCCTGCTGTCGGTGATCGTGGTGCTGCCCGACGGCGTGTGGCCGTGGCTGTCGCAACGTCTTGGCCTGAAGGGGCGCGGCTCATGAGCGCGCTGCTGTCGGTCGACAACGTCAGCAAGCGTTTCCGCGGCCTGGTCGCCGTCGACAGGCTCGGCTTCGAGGTGCCGGAAGGCTGTATTTACGCCGTCATCGGTCCGAACGGCGCCGGCAAGACGACTCTGTTCAACATGATAGCCGGTGTGTACAGCCCGGACGGTGGCAGCATTATCTTCGATGGCGAGCGCATCGAGGGGCTGCCGCCCGACCGCATCTGCCGGCGCGGCATCGGCCGCACCTTCCAGATCGTGCGGCCGTTCCCGGCGCTGACGGTCGAGGACAATGTCGTTGTTGGTGCGCTGCTGCACCGTCACGATGTCACCGAGGCGCGCACGAATGCCCGCGAGGTGCTGCGGCGGCTCGACCTCTACGACAAGCGCGGCCAGCGCGCATCGTCGCTGACGCTGCCCGACCGCAAGCGGCTCGAAGTCGCCCGCGCCCTGGCGACCGGGCCGAAGTTGCTGCTGCTCGACGAAGTCATGGCGGGCTTGCGGCCGACCGAGACCGACCGCATGGTCTCGATCCTCAAGGCACTCAATGTCGAAACCGGGTTGACCATCCTGCTGATCGAACATGTCATGCGCGCGGTGATGGCGCTGGCCTCGCAGATCCTCGTGATGCACCACGGCGCCGAGATCGCGCAAGGGATGCCGGCCGATATCGTGCGCGATCCGGCGGTGATCCACTCTTACCTCGGGGCGGAGGACATTTGATGGCGCTCCGTCGGCCTTGCATCGTCAT
>Ga0070658_10004761_pt1 | contig 11041 bp, 10 predicted proteins | sample KBSC13metaG_FD_64664 | JGI IMG/M metagenome (GOLD analysis project Ga0070658, IMG submission 64664) | Corn rhizosphere microbial communities from Kellogg Biological Station, Michigan, USA - KBS C1-3 metaG | ecosystem: Host-associated > Plants > Roots > Rhizosphere > Soil ... | reverse complement strand
CGTAGTCGGTCGACACGGTCTCGGGGTTGCAGTTGACCATGATGGTCTCGTAGCCGGCCTCGCTCAGCGCATAGACGGCGTGGACGCAGCAATAGTCGAACTCGATGCCCTGGCCGATGCGGTTCGGACCACCCCCCAGGATGATGATTTTCTTCGCAGCCGTCGGATTGGCTTCGCACTCCGCCGGCCGATGCCCGTCGCCCTCGTAGCACGAGTAGAAATACGGCGTGCGCGACTCGAACTCGGCGGCGCAGGTGTCGATGCGCTTGAACACCGGCCGCACGCCCACCGCGCGGCGGCGCTTGGCCACCTCGGCGGCACTGAGCCTGGTGAGCTCGCCCAGCCGGTCGTCGGAAAAGCCCTTCTTCTTGATCTCGAGCAGCGCCTTGGTGTCCTTCGGCAATCCGCTCTTGCGAAGGGATGCCTCGACGGTCACGAGCTCCTCGATCTGGCGCAGGAACCACGGCTCGTACTTCGACGCCTGCGCGATCTCCTCGACCGTGAGGCCGTGACGGAACGCCTGGGCGATGGTGAGGATACGGTCCGGCGTCGGCCGCGCCAGCGCGCCCATGATCGCCGACTTGTCGGGTGCGCCCTGGATCTCGATCTCGTTGAGGCCGGTCAAGCCGGTCTCCATCGAGCGCAGCGCCTTCTGCAGCGACTCCTGGAACGTGCGGCCGATCGACATCGCCTCGCCCACGCTCTTCATCGAGGTCGTGAGCAGCGCCTCGGCCCCGGGGAACTTCTCGAAGGCAAAGCGCGGCATCTTGGTGACGACGTAGTCGATCGTGGGCTCGAACGCAGCGGGCGTGCTGCCGGTGATGTCGTTCAGCAGCTCGTCGAGCGTGTAGCCGACGGCCAGGCGCGCGGCCACCTTGGCGATCGGGAAGCCGGTGGCCTTCGACGCCAGCGCCGAGGAACGCGAGACACGCGGGTTCATCTCGATCACGACCATGCGGCCGGTCGCGGGATCGACGGCGAACTGCACGTTCGAACCGCCGGTGTCGACGCCGATCTCGCGCAGGCACGCGATCGAGGCGTCGCGCATGATCTGGTATTCCTTGTCGGTGAGCGTGAGCGCCGGCGCCACGGTCACCGAGTCGCCGGTGTGCACACCCATCGGGTCGACGTTCTCGATCGAGCAGATGATGATGCAGTTGTCCTTGCGGTCGCGCACGACCTCCATCTCGTACTCTTTCCAGCCGAGCACGGACTCCTCGACCAGCACCTCTGTCGTGGGCGACGCCTCGAGGCCGCCCTGCACGATGTCGAAGAACTCGTCGCGATTGTAGGCGATGCCGCCGCCGGTGCCGCCCAGGGTGAACGACGGGCGGATGATCGCGGGCAGGCCGATCTTGTCGAGCGCAGCCGTGGCCTCCTCGCGATTGTGCACGACCTCGCTCTTGGGCGACTCCAGCCCGATCTTGGTCATGGCGTCGCGGAACAGCAGGCGGTCCTCGGCCTTGTCGATCGCCTCGGCGTTGGCGCCGATCAGCTCGACGCCGTATTTCTTGAGGCGTCCGTCGCGGTGCAGCGCCATCGCGGTGTTGAGCGCGGTCTGCCCGCCCATCGTCGGCAGGATGGCGTCGGGCTTTTCCTTCTCGATGATCTTCGCCACCATGTCGGGCGTGATCGGCTCGATGTAGGTCGCGTCGACCAGGCCCGGATCGGTCATGATCGTGGCCGGGTTCGAGTTGATCAGGACGACGCGATAGCCCTCGTCCTTCAATGCCTTGCAGGCCTGCACGCCCGAATAGTCGAACTCGCAGGCCTGGCCGATGACGATCGGGCCGGCGCCGATGATCAGGATCGATTTGATGTCTGTGCGCTTGGGCATTTACCTGTCGTCCTGAGCGAAGCGAAGGACCTCGCATTCGCCCCAGAGAGGGTCGTTGTTGTTGGCGCTAGGTCCCTCGCTGCGCTCAGGACGACGGAACATCATTTCTTGCTCCTGTCGATCATCTCGACGAAGCGATCGAAGAGGTAATGGCTGTCGGTCGGCCCGGGCGAGGCCTCGGGATGGTATTGCACCGAGAAGGCCTGCCTGTCGGTCGCGCGAATGCCCTCGTTGGTGCCGTCGAACAGCGACACGTGCGTCACCTCGACATTCTTCGGCAGCGACTCGGGCACCACGCAGAAGCCGTGGTTCTGCGACGTGATCTCGACCTTGCCGGTGGTGAGATCCTTCACCGGCTGATTGGCGCCGCGATGGCCGCGCTCCATCTTCCTGGTCTTGCCGCCCAGGGTGAGTGCCAGAAGCTGATGGCCGAGGCAGATGCCGAACAGCGGCACCTTCCTGTCGAGCACGCCCTGGATCGCCGGCACCGCGTAGCTCGCGGTGGCCGCCGGATCGCCCGGCCCGTTCGACAGGAACACGCCGTCGGGCTTGTGGCGCAGGATGTCTTCCGCCGTCGCCGTCGCCGGCACGACCGTCACCTTGCAGCCGGTGTTGGCCAGGCAACGCAGGATGTTGCGCTTGGCGCCGTAGTCGACGGCGACCACGTGGTACTTGGCCTTGTCGAGCTTGCCGTAGCCCTTGCCGAGCGCCCACGTGGTCTCGTTCCAGCTGTAGTTCTGCTTGGTCGAGACCTCGATGGCCAGGTCCATGCCTTCGAGGCCGGCCCAGTCGGTCGCCATCTTCACCAGCTTCGGCACGTCGAACTTGCCGTCGGGCGCATGCACGACCACACCGTTGGGCGCGCCGCCGTCGCGCACGCGGCGCGTGATCTCGCGCGTGTCGACGCCGCAGATGCCCGGCAAGCCATGGCCTTTCAACCAATCGTCGAGCGGGCGGGCGTTGCGCCAGTTGGCCGGCTCGGTGATGTCGCCGCGCAGCACGATGCCGCGCGCGGCCGGGTTGATGCTCTCGATGTCCTCGGGATTGGTGCCGACGTTGCCGATGTGCGGGAAGGTGAAGGTGATGATCTGCCCGGCATAGGACGGATCGGTGATGATCTCCTGGTAGCCGGTCATCGAGGTGTTGAAGCAGACTTCGCCCACGGCGGCGCGGGCCGCCCCGATGCCCTTGCCCCAAAAGACCGTCCCGTCGCCCAGCACCAGCGCGGCCGTGGCCCAACGCGGCGCGGCGTTGTCGGCGCCGGCGGTCTTCGGTGAAGTCATGATGGTCTGGTCCGTTCTGCGGCCCGTCCGGTCGCGCCCGGAGTGGCGGCCTGCGAACCGCGCGGTTTGTAACCAAGCGGTCGCATAGGGTCAAGGTGCCGTAGGGGGATAATTATTAAGCGTTTTCAATAACTTATTTGCTTTGCCAACAGCGTCGCAGGCGATTAGTTTCCGCCCTTCACTCCTTGGGATGGCTCCAATGCTGCGCGAAAAGCTGAACGAGGCGATGAAGCAGGCCATGAAGGCCCGCGACCAGGCCGCGCTGGGCACGATTCGCCTCATCCTGGCCAAGCTCAAGGACACCGATATTGCCGCCCGCACCGAGGCCAGCCGCGAGGGTGTGGCCGAGGACAAGATCCTCTCGATGCTGCAGGGCATGATCAAGCAGCGCAACGAATCGATCGTGCTCTACGAGAAGGGCGCGCGCCAGGATCTGGCCGACAAGGAAAAGGCCGAGATCGCCGTCATCGAGCGCTTCCTGCCCACGCAAATGGACGAGGCCGCCGTGGCCGCCGCGGTCGCCGAGGCGATCAAGTCGGCCGGCGCCACGTCGATCAAGGACATGGGTGGCGTCATGGCCGCGCTGAAGGGCAAGTACGCGGGTCAGATGGACTTCGCCAAGGCATCGGCTGCCGTGAAGAAAGCCCTTAGCGCGTAATCGCGTCGAGGGCTGGCGAGCGGGAGCGCTTTCTGAGGCGCGAGAGCCCGCGCGGCGCAGAAAAGACAAGAAGCTTCCGGAGCGTCCGCTATCGCTACCGGACCAGCGGAAACGCCTCGCCCGCGTCCATGCTGAAGCGGATGCGCCCGCCGGCAAGGTGCACGCGCAGGTGCCGATACTTCGCCAGATAGTGGATCATGACGATTGCCGCGGAGAGACCCGCTGCGACGCCGATGCCGAGGGCCCAGCGCGGGCCGAACCGGTCGGCGACCCAGCCTGCGATCGGCGCGCCGATCGGCGTGCCGCCGAGCGCAATGGCCAGGCGGATCGCCATCACCCGGCCTCGCATGGCGGGTTCGGTCGACAGCTGCATCAGGCTGTTGGTCGAGTTGGTGATGGTGAGCGCCGACACCCCGATGATGACGAGCGCCCCGCCGAACAACCAGTAATTGGGCATGACCGCCGCCAGCGCGCAGCCGAACGCGAAGACTGCGGCGCCCGCGAACAGAAGCTCGATGCGCGGACGCTCGCGTCCGGCGGCGAGCAGCGCGCCCGTCACCGTTCCGATCGCCATCATCGACGTCAGCAGTCCGTATTGGCCGGCGCCGGCGTGGAAGACCGTGACCGCCATGGTCGAGATGAAGATCGGGAAATTGAGGCCGAACGTGCCGATCAGGAAGAGCATGAGAAGGATCGCGCGCAGGTCGGGGCGGTTCCAGACATAGCGGAAGCCGGCGACGAAGCCGCCCGGGGCACGCACGGCCCGGCGGCTGGGATAGAGGTCGCCCACCCGCAGGAACGTGAGCGAGCACAGCACGCCGCCGAACGACAAGGCGTTTACCAGGAAGGCCCAGCCCGTGCCCACGCCGGCGATCAGCAATCCAGCAAGGGCGGGGCCGACCATGCGCGCAGCGTTGAACGAGGTCGAGTTGAGCGCCACCGCGTTGGGCAGATCGGCTTCGCCCACCAGATCCGACACGAAGGTCTGCCGCGCCGGCGCGTCGAGGGCCGCCGCACAGCCATGCAGGAAGGCGAACACGTACACATGCCAGAGCTCGACGTATCCGGTGACGGTGAGCAGGCCCAGACCCAGGGCACACAGGCCCATCGCCGCCTGCGTGGCCATCAGCAGTTTGCGCCGGTCGAAGAAGTCGGCGGCAAATCCGCTGAACGGCAGCATGAGCATCTGTGGCCCGAACTGCAGCGCCATCACGACGCCCAGCGCGCTGGCGTTGTTGTGGGTGAGCTGGGTGAGCACCAGCCAATCCTGGGCGACGCGCTGCATCCACGTCCCCACGTTGGAGACGACCGCGCCGCCGGCCCACAGCCGGTAATTGTAGTTGGCCAGCGACCGGAAGGTGCTTTTCAGCGGTCTGCTCACGAGCCCCCCGGCGAATTGCCACCGTGAAACCGCCCGAACAGCCGCGCCGTGATCATGCCCATGAGGAGAACGCCCGACCCCAAAGCGACGACATGATCGGTGGACCGCAAATCGAAGTGCCCGACACGGCAGACGAGAGCGTAACCGACGGCCGAATTCAAGAATCCCCACAGTACGTTCACGGTCGAGGATGAAAGCCCTTGGCCGCGCGGTTTGGCGAACGGGCTTTGAAAGGGACGTCCCATCACGCCGCTGACAAAATGCGGAACGGCGTTGGCGAGGAAAGCGCCGCCGAAGAACCAGGACGCATAATGACTCCAGTCCATCGTCACATGCTCCCCTATGCGCGGGTGTGTTCGAGGAGATCGATGATCTCGCGGGTCGTGCCGGTCTCGCCCAGCCGCGGGAAGATCCGCATGAGGCTGTTGGTGTGGGCGTCGAGATTCATGTCGGTCATGGCATCGCTGGCGAGCGTGACGTTGAAGCCGAGCTCGACGGCATGACGTGCCGTCGACTCGACGCCGGCGCTGGTCGAGACGCCGGCGAGGGCGATTTGCGTGACGCCCCGCCCCTTCAGATGCTCATCGAGGTCGGTGTTCGTGAAAGCACCCCAGGTGCGTTTGGTCACCACATGATCCGACGGCTGCCGGTCGAGTTCGGGCACGAGGTCGGTCCAGCCGTCGGGAAGCGCGCCGAGACCGCGGGTCTGTTCCGCCCGGCCCGGCGCGCCGCCGGCGACATTGACCAGCACGACCGGCAGGCCGCGACGGCGGAAGGCCGCGGCCAGGGCGCGGGCGTTCTTCACGACGCCGTCCATCGCGTGCACGGTCGGCATGCCGACGATGCCCTTCTGCAGGTCGACCAGGACGAGCGCGGTCCTCGCGTCGAGTTCGGTCACGGCCATCACGATTCTCCCAGCCGCTTGATCAGGGCGGTCGCCGCGACAAGGGTCTTTCGTTCGGCCGGATCGAGCTTCGCCGTCGCCGCCAGAAGCCACTCCTGCTTGGCGATGCGGCGCTTGCGCCGGGCCTCGACGCCGGTGGCGGTCAGCGCGAACAGGACCTGCCGCCCATCGGTCGGATGAGGCCGCCGCTCGACCAGGCCCTGCTCTTCCAGGTCGGCCAGCGTGGTGCCCATCGACTGCGGCTTCACCGCTTCCGCCCGTGCCAGATCGGCCGTGGTCAGGGGTCCGCGTTTTTCCAGCCGGGCCAGAATGGCGGCCTGCGACCAGCTCAACTCGCCGGTGTTCGCTTCGGCCCGAAGCCGGCGCACAAGCTGGCCGATCGCCAGCGTCAGTTCGGTGACGGCCGTTTCCATCGAAGCGGCCGGAGAGAGGGAGGCTCGCATGAGCCTCGAATATCTATTAACAGCTAAACTGGCAAGTCTAACTTCTAATATTCGATCAACCGCTGCCTGATCCAATCGGCGAACTGCGCCTCTTCGAGCGTCCCGCCGGCGAGCGCCTCGATCGCGCGAACGGCGTCGGCCCTCTCGAATCGCAGACGGCATCCGTTATCCCCCAAGAACAGGCGCGCGACGATCCAGGCCGTGCGTTTGTTGCCGTCGGCGAAGCCGTGATTGCGAACGAGCCCAAAGGCGTAGGCCGCGGCAAGATCGGCGGCGTCCGGCGATCCATACACCGCGAGATTCTCCGGCCTCGCCAACGCCGACGCGATAGCGCCGGGATCGCGCGCGCCCTCCGGCCCGCCATGTTCGGCGATCTGGCGATCGTGGACGGCCGCAACCACGTCGGCACGCACCCAACGCCAGTCAGTCATTTGGCGAGCGCGCGCAGGACCTCACGATCCTCGTGCATGATGTCTTCGGCCAAGGCCATCTGCCGCTCGAACTCGGGATTGTACGGCGTGAGGCGATAGCTGCCGTCCGGCGCTTCGGTCAGATAGAGCGTGTCGCCCTTCTTCACCTTGAGATGCGCCATGGCCTCCTTGGTCAGGATGAGACCGGCGGAAGCTCCAACTGTTGTGATCTTGAAGGTCAGCATGCGTGGCTCTCAATTATATAATACCCATTATATAGTCCCATCCTTTGCGAACGACCATGAGGACGACGGCCTCTTGACAAGACTTGCTAAATACGCAATAATCGCAATGCCAATCGGTCCCATGACAAGCCCTTCTCCCGTTTAATTTCCGTTTGTTAAACGGGGCGGCCCTGACCTCCCGCCGACCGGCCCTCTCTCCCGGAAAATAAAGTGCGACCGTCAAAATACATGATCCCCGCTATCCTCTTTGCCGCGCCTAGCGCGTCGGCATCGGCGGGGCCATCTTAAGGAATGGCCTTCCCTCCCGGCTTCCTCGACGAACTCAAGGCGCGCGTGAGCCTGTCCGACGTGGTCGGACGCAAGGTCGCGCTGAAACGGCGCTCGGGCTCGGAGTATGCCGGCCTCTGCCCGTTCCACAACGAGAAGACGCCGTCGTTCACGGTCAACGACAAGAAGAGCTTCTTCTATTGCTTCGGCTGCCACGAGAAAGGCGACGCCGTGGGCTTCGTCATGAAGACCGAGGGCCTGTCGTTCCCCGAGGCGGTCGAGAAGCTGGCGCGTGAGGTCGGCCTGCCGGTGCCGCAATCCACGCCGCAGGAGCGCGAACGCGCCCAGGAGGCCTCGACCCTGCAGCAGGTCGTCGAGGAGGCCGCGCGCTGGTTCCAGAAGCAGCTTCGTCTTCCCGTCGGCCGCAACGGCCTCGACTATTTCCGCGGCCGCGGCCTCAGCGACCAGACGATCGACGACTTTCGTCTGGGCTTCTCGCCCGACAGCCGCGACGGCGTGATCTCGGCGCTGAAGCGCGAGGGCGCGACGATCGACAAGATCGTCGAGGCGGGACTGGCCATCCAGCCCGAGGATGCCGGCCGTGCACCCTACGATCGCTTCCGCGGCAGGGTGATGTTCCCGATCAACGACCGGCGCGGGCGCGTCATCGCCTTCGGCGGCCGCGTCATCGGCGCGGGCGAGCCCAAGTACCTCAACTCGCCGGAGACGCCGCTCTTCCACAAGGGCGCCAACCTCTACTGCCTCGACCGCGCGAGGGTGGCCGTCACCAAGGACCAGCCGGTGATCGTGGCCGAAGGCTACATGGACGTGATCGCGCTGCACGTCGCGGGCTTCACCGGCGCCGTGGCGCCGCTTGGCACGGCGCTGACCGAAGGCCAGCTGGGCGAAGTGTGGAAGCTGGCCGACGAGCCCTATCTCTGCTTCGACGGCGACAATGCCGGCCGCCGCGCCGCGCAGCGCGGCGCCGATCGCGCGCTGCCCTTGTTGAAGGCCGGCAAGAGCCTGCGCTTCATCGCCATGCCGGCGGGCGAGGATCCCGACAGCCTGATCCGCGCGCGCGGCGCCGGCGCGATCGAGGGCGTGCTGAAGCTCGCGCGGCCCCTGTCGGACGTCGTCTGGGACATGGAGACCGAGGGCAAGCCGGTCGACACGCCCGAGCGCCGCGCCAGCCTGCAGCGCGCCGTGCAGGACCGCGTCGACCAGATCGCCGACCCGGTGGTGCGCGACTACTACCGCGCCGACATGAAGGCGCGCCTGAACAAGCTGCGCCAGGCCGACGGCCAGCAATGGTGGGGGGGCGGGCCTCCCGGCCAGCGCCGGCCGTTCCGCGGCGGCCCGCCCGGCGCGCCGGTCGCGCCCTTCCCGCCCGGCACGGCGTCACGCCTGTCCGCGCTCGAGCCCGGCGGCGCGCGCCAGATGTGGGCCCTGCTGGGCGCCCTGGTCGAGCGCCCCGCCCTCCTGCACCAGCTCCACGACGAGGTCTGGCGGCTGCCGGCGGCCAATGCCGACGCCCAGCGCCTGCAGCAAGCCCTGCTCGACGCCCTGTCCCTGATCCCCGAGGGCATCGATCCGGCGGCCGACGATGCCGTGACGGGGGCGGTCGCGGGAGCCGCGACCGGCAGTACCCCCCTTGAAGCCGGGGTCATCGCGGATCATCTAAGGCGGAACGGCCTGAGCGAAATCGCCGAGATGGCCCGGGAAAAGGCTCTCAAGGTGTTCCGGACCGATCCGACCGACGCCGACGGCTGGATGGAGCAGTGGCGCCGGACGGCCAAGCATCTGACCCAGTTGACGGGCCGGCCGGAGGAATTGAAACGGGCGGAAGCCGCCTTCGCCGAGAACCCGACCGAGGAGAATTTGCAGCATTTGCAGTCGATCCTGGAGCTGCAAAAGCGGGAAAGCATAGAGGCCAATGCCGCGACATAGCTACCAACAGAACCATTGCACTATCGCCGCTTGAACTTCGATACCATATAGTAGAAGGGTAGTTTCAACGGGGCCGCCCACCCGTCCTCTCCTTCTCGCAGCCAAATTCCCGGCCAAAACGGCCGTTGAACCCGTTTTGTCGCAGTTATAAGGAAAGAAATGGCGACCAAGACCGCGACCGTAGCCCAGCCCGAAGCGACCGACGCCCGTGAAGAGGGTCCGGATGCTCCTCTCCTCGACACCCTTGGCGCGGAGCTCAAGAAGCTCGTCCAGAAGGGCAAGGAGCGCGGCTATGTCACCTACGACGAGCTGAACGCCGCCCTGCCGCCCGACGAAGTGTCCTCCGAGCAGATCGAGGACACGATGGCGATGCTGTCGGAGGCCGGCGTCAATGTGGTCGAGGCCGAGGAGCAGGAAGAAGCCCCCGCCGCCACCGCCGCCAATCCGGCCGAGCCCGCCAAGACCGCCGTGGTCGCGGCCGAAGCGACCGGCGAGGACGAGGAGCTGGGCCGCACCGACGATCCCGTGCGCATGTACCTGCGCGAGATGGGCTCGGTCGAGCTGCTGTCCCGCGAGGGCGAAATCGAGATCGCCAAGCGCATCGAGGCCGGCCAGGACAAGATGATCGGCGGCATCTGCGAGAGCCCGATGACGATTACCGCCCTGCTCGAGTGGCGCGACGCGATCAACGAGGGCCGCATCCTGCTGCGCGATGTGATCGACCTCGAGGCCACCCAGGGCGGTGCGCCCGGCGAGGCCAAGCCCGTCGACCACAGCGCCACGCCGGCGGTGCCGATGCCCGTGATCGCCCGCCCCTCGCTGCCGCGCCCGATCCTGCGGCCGCAGCCGGCTCCCGCGGCGGCCAATGCCAACGGGGCCGCCCCCGCCGAGGGCGCCACGGAAAACGCCGACGACGAGGAGGAGAACGCTCTCTCGCTGTCGGCGCTGGAAGAGAAATTGAAGCCCGAGGTGCTGCGCACGCTGACGCGCATCGCCAAGGTCTATCTCGAGATGTCGAAGGTGCAGAACCGGCGCCTGTCGACGCTCAACCGCGGCCAGAAGCCGTCGCCGGAATTCGAGAAGAGCTACGAGAAGCACCGCAAGAAGATCGTCGAGCTGGTGCGCACGGTGCACATCAACGCCAACCGCATCGAGCAGCTCAAGCTGGCGCTCTACGACCTCAACCGCCGGCTGATGATGCTGGAGGGCAAGCTGATGCGGCTCGCCGAAAGCTTCCGCATCAATCGCCAGGACTTCCTCGACAACTACCTGAACCACGAGATCGACCCGAACTGGCTCGAGAAGGTCGGCAAGCTGTCGGGCAAGGGCTGGAAGGACTTCGCCAAGAAGAAGACCGCCGACATCGAGAAGATCCGCGAGGAGATCCGCATGATCTCCGACTATGCCGGCGCGCCGATCTTCGAGTACCGCCGCATGGTCAAGACCGTGCAGGACGGCGAGCGCGAGATGATGCGCGCCAAGAAGGAGATGATCGAGGCCAACCTGCGCCTCGTGATCTCGATCGCCAAGAAATACACCAACCGCGGCCTGCAGTTCCTCGATCTCATCCAGGAAGGCAACATCGGCCTGATGAAGGCGGTCGACAAGTTCGAGTACCGCCGCGGCTACAAGTTCTCGACCTACGCCACGTGGTGGATCCGGCAGG
>Ga0070658_10004760_pt1 | contig 11042 bp, 10 predicted proteins | sample KBSC13metaG_FD_64664 | JGI IMG/M metagenome (GOLD analysis project Ga0070658, IMG submission 64664) | Corn rhizosphere microbial communities from Kellogg Biological Station, Michigan, USA - KBS C1-3 metaG | ecosystem: Host-associated > Plants > Roots > Rhizosphere > Soil ... | reverse complement strand
CGAATCTGCGGGTCGTAGCGACGGTTCTGGATGACGGCGTGAATGCGTTTCGCCGCCGCCGCGCGGGCCATCAGGTCCCGGGCCTCTTCGAGCGTGTCGGCCATCGGCTTTTCGCTCAGCACGTGACAGCCGGCCGCCAGACTCGCGCTCACGACAGCGTGCCGCGCCGCGGGGACGACGACGTCGAACAGCACGTCGGGTGACACCTTCGCCAACATCGCCGACAGGTCCGTGCCGACTGCCGCATTCAACCCGTGCTGCTTCGCCTTGGCCTCGGCCCGCGCCGCGTCGATGTCGACCACTCCCACGATCTGCACGTTGTCGTCGGCCTTGGCCGCGTTAAACCAAGCGTCGCTCATCCCGCCGCATCCAACCAGAACAATGCGTTGCATTTGGGCCTCGAATCTTTCCATCAGAACGGTTCGTCTACGGGCGTAATGCGGTCGCGATTGCGGGCGAGCCGGGCGTCGCCCCTGCTGAGTCCGAACTACTCCGGCAGCGTAAACGGCCACGACCCGTCGCCGAGCATGTCACTCACCGCTTGGGGCGGCCTGCTGAAGGTGAAGTAGGCCATCCACATCGCCTTCACGTGTGGGTTGATGTCGAGAAAGCTTTCCCACGCGCTGTAGTGGGCACGAAGAAAGTAGGATCGGTTGCGCAGCGTGTCGAGCTCGTCCTGCTTGTCCTGCAGCTGCTTGCTCCCGTCCTCCAGCCGCTTCTTGAGCTTGGCGTTTTCGTCGGCCAATTCGTTTTTGCGGTCTTGGGCAACCTTGAGCTGCTTTAGCGCGTCATTGTACTGGTTCTGCAGCTGCTCGTACGAGGGCTGGTTCTGGGCGGTCGCGACGGAATATAGGCCGGCGACGATCAGCAGGCTGCACAGCGGACGGGTCATTGCGGGCGGCTTCCTTCCTATTACCGGCGATCGATGATACCCGGGGCGGGCCTCGAATCGAACAGGCCGGATCGACTATAATATGGCGTCGCCGGGCCCGATAACCCCGGGCGGCGTATTACCCTTATGATCCGATTCGCATGCAATTGTGGCCAGAAGTTCGACCTGCCTGACAGCCAGGCCGGCGACGAATTTCAGTGCCCGCGGTGCATGTGCCTGGTGACCGTGCCCCAGCTGAGCGACCTGCCGAACCTCGCCGAGGACGGCACGTTCAAGATGTACGAGATCGGCCCGGCCCCCAGCGAATTGGCCCAAAAGGTGCGGACGTTCTCCTTCAGCGACGACCAGCGCACCGACGTCGACACCTTCCTCTCGATCGGCAGCAGCCCCGACGACGCCCCGCCCATCCCCCGTGGCCACGGCCCGCGCTATGACCCGGAGACCGGCGAACGCATCCTGCCGGTCGACCTGCGCGACGACCCGGAAATCGATACCCCCCAAGCCATTCCCATGGCCACACCCGTGCTCGGCTATTCGACCGGGGCGGCCGCGCCCGAGGTCGTCGCCGCGATCGCCTGGTGGCAGATGCCCTGGCGGCTGGTGAGCGGGATGAACCTGTTCGCCGTCGGCTTCGTCTTCCTCGCCCACCTGCTCGTCGAGGGCATTCTGGCGATTCCCGGGGCCAACTTCCTGCTGTCGCCCTTCGTGCTGTTCCTCGTGCCGCTGATCATGGCCCACTACTGCAACACGATGGAGGATTTCGGCGCCAATCACCGCGACCGCGTGCCGGTGATGTTCCGCAACGGCTCGGTGGGCGAAGACCTGTTTCGGCCAGTGTTTTACATCTTTGTCTCGGCGCTCATCGCCTTCGCGCCGCTGATCGCGACGCTGATCATCGCGGCGAAATACCCCTTCAACGGCGACGGTGTGCTGGCTAACGCGTTCTTCTGGCTTGGCCTGGTCACATATCCGGCGGTGATCTTCACCGGGCTGAACAGCGGCGCGATGGAGAACCTCACGCCTCGCCGCATTCTGTCGGTCGTCCGCGTGGCGCCGATGCGCTACCTGTGGGCGGCCACCGCGTTCGTCGCGGCGATGGTGGCGTACATCCTCGCGCTGCAGCATTACACGGTGGCCCCGGCATCGGCATTGGCCCGCGCCGCCGGCCCGGTGAAGCTGAGCGGCTTCTTCACCGACTTCGGCATCGCGGTCGCGCTGCAGGTAGCGGCCATCTACCTGATGCACTTGGCCGCGGCGTGGATGGGGCTGATTTATCAGTCGCATTACGAAAAATTCAATTGGGTGCTGCAGCGGCACGAGAAGGCCGTTCGCACCGACACCAACGCCAAGCTCGCCGACATGCGCCGCAGTGGCGACCCGCGTGTGCGCCCGGTGAAGCAGGCCCCGGCCGCCCCGCCGCCGCCGCGGGCGGTGCTGCCCATCGAGCCGACGTCGCCATCGGCCCGTGTTGCGCCTTAGAATGCGGCCATGAAGGTCGCACTCGCCCAGATCAATCCCACCGTCGGCGATCTGCCGTACAACGAAAAGCTCATCAACACCGCTATCGCCCGCGCCAAGGACGCCGGCGCCGAAACCGTCGTCTTCCCCGAACTGGCCATCACCGGCTACCCGCCCAAAGACCTGCTGATGAAGCCCAGCTTCATCGCCGACAATCTGGCGACGCTCGACCGCATCGCCGCGAGCACCAAGGGCATCGAGGCGGTCGTCGGCTACGCCGAGCGCAACACCCACCCCGTCGGCCGATCGCTCTACAACGCCGCCGCGGTCATTCGGGACGGCCACGTCGCGCAGAAGCATTACAAGAGCCTGCTGCCAACCTACGATGTGTTCGACGAAAGCCGCTATTTCGAACCCGCCCGCGATCGGAACCAGCTCGTAGAACTGTGCGGCACGCCCGTCGGCCTGTCGATCTGCGAAGATTTGTGGAACGACGAACGCCTCATTCCGCGCCGGCTTTACCACCAGAACCCGATCAAGGAACTCGGGGCGGCCGGGGCGAAGATCATGGTCAACTGCAGCGCCTCGCCCTTCGTGGCCGGCAAGCAGAAATTCCGCATCAAGCTGTTCGGCACCCAGGCGAAGGACGCCGGCACGCCGCTGATCTACGTCAACCAAGTCGGCGGCAATGACGAGCTGGTTTTCGACGGCTGCTCCATGGTCTTCGGCAGCGGCGGCGAACTGCTGGCGCAGGCCAAGGCGTTCGAGGAGGATCTGCTGATCGTCGACCTCCCGCCCGACCCTCACAAGCCCATCGGCCCCGTCCCGCCGTTGATGGGCGATCTGGAATCGATCTACCACGCGTTGGTCCTCGGCCTGAAAGACTACGTCCGCAAGTGCGGCTTCAAGAAGATCGTCCTCGGCCTCAGCGGCGGGATCGACAGTGCCCTCGTCTGCGCGCTCGCCGTGGCAGCGGTCGGCAAGGAGAACGTCACCGGCGTCGCGATGCCCTCGCGCTACAGCTCCGAGCACAGCGTCGCCGACGCCAAGGCACTGGCCGAGAACCTCGGCATCGCATTCCACATCGTGCCGATCGGCCCGGCCCACGATTGCCTGGAACAAACGCTTACCCCCTTCTTTGAAGGCCGCGCGCCCGATCTCACCGAAGAAAACATGCAGGCCCGCCTGCGCGGCAACATCCTGATGAGCTTCAGCAACAAGTTCGGCAGCCTGCTGCTGACCACCGGCAACAAGAGCGAAGTGGCCGTCGGCTACTGCACCCTGTACGGCGACATGTGCGGCGGCTTGGCGGTGATCAGCGACGTGCCGAAGACCGCCGTCTGGGCCCTCAGCCGCTGGATCAACGAAAACAGCATCAAACACGGCGGCCGCGAGCTGATTCCGGTCAACAGCATCACCAAGCCACCCAGCGCCGAGCTGCGCCCCGGCCAGGTGGATCAGGATTCGCTGCCGCCCTACGACGTGCTCGATGCGATCCTCTACCTGCTGATCGAAGAAGACCGCAGCGTGGCCGAAGTTATCGCCAAGGGCTTCGACGCGGCCACCGTGCTGCGCGTGACCAAGCTCGTCGACCGCAGCGAATACAAGCGCCGCCAGATGGCCCCGGGCCTGAAGGTCACCAGCCGTGCCTTCGGGGTCGGCCGACGCGTGCCGATCGCGCAGAATTATCAGCAGGGCCTGGGCAAGGATGCGCCGGCCGAGGCGATTTCGAAGGCATAGGTGTCGCATGCACCCTATTTCCGCAGCCTGCTGGCCGCGGGATTGCTGGCCATTACCGCATTGGACGATCGGCAGATACGGGTCACTTTTTCCCAAATCGCTTGGCCCGATGGAAACTCCACAAAATTCACTCTCGATTACAGGCTCGGGCAGACCTTCGTGTTTGAGGCCATTCGGGAGTAACAACGTCCCATAAAGTAGTGACTTACAATTGAGTCGGCGTTCAATCCGTTCCTTGCACGAATTTGCCGAAGCGGGATTTCCCCGTAAGTCTGGGCAAAATTTGCCGATAAACACCATGAAGATCGCTTCATCTACTGCGGAGCAGCAGGAAGGTGGTCGGCTGCGGTTGTCACGGTGATGTTGTCTATGAGCCGTTCCTGCCCTTCGCGAATTCGCTTCTACCTGCGTGCCCTGTCGTACTTTAAAAGCGATTGGCCCCTGATCGCCGCCTGGATGGCCCTGATCGGCTGCGGCACCGGCATCGGCCTGCTCGGGCCTTGGCCGATGGCGATGCTGGCCGACAACGTGCTCGGCCACGCTCCCGACGCAGACGGGTTCCACCGGCTGTTCCTGTCGATCATGCCGAGCAGCACCGTCGGCAAGATCATCGGCCTCGCCGCGTTCGGCCTGGCGCTAAAGGTCGGCGGCGATTCTGTCGGCGTCCTCCAAGGCATCGTCTGCAACCAGATCAACTACACCGGCCTGTTGCGCGTGCGCTGCGACTTGTTCCGCAAGCTGCAGGCCCTTTCGCTGAGCTACCACCGCTCGCACTCGCAGGGCGACGCGATCTACCGCTTCAACACCGATACGCTCGGCGCCCAGGCCCTGCTCGGCGTGCTCGTCAGCACCCTTGTGGCGGCCATCACCCTGGTCGTGATGACGATCATCCTTTCGCAACGCAGCGTGACACTCACGCTGCTGGCCTTCTCCGTCGCACCGCTACTGGCGTTCGCCAACGTCATCTTCGGCCGGCGGTTCAAGGCGCGGACGCTGGAGTGCAAGGAGTACGACAGTCGTTTCAACAACAACGTGCAACAATCGATGAGCTGCATGAGCCTCGTGCAGGCGTTCGGCCGGGAAGAGCAGGAATACACGCACTTCCACGGCACGATCCGCGACAACATCCGCGCCTGGTGGCGGCTGAACCGCGAGCAGTTCGCCTATAACGTGATCACCGGCGCCTGCTTCGGCCTGGGCGGTGCGGCGATCTTCGGCTACGGCGGCTGGCTCGTCAGCCAGGGGACGCTCACCATCGGCGACCTGCTCGTCTTCACTGCCTACCTCGGCATGCTGTGGGGCCCGCTGTGCCAGCTCACCGGCTTCACCGCAAACCTGCAAGGCGGCGCCGCGGCGATGGAACGCATCTTTGAAATCCTCGACCGCGACGAGCCGATCGCCGACCGGCCGGACGCGATCAGCCTGCCCGTTCAGCCGCGTTCGATCGAGCTGCGGAACGTCGAATTCGCCTACGAGCCCGGCGCCAAGGTGCTCGACGGCCTGAGCGTGCGCATCGAGCCGGGGCAGACGGTGGCCTTCGTCGGCGCTAGCGGTACCGGCAAGAGCACCCTGCTGAACCTGCTCCCCCGCTTCTACGACCCCTGCGGCGGCCGCATCGAGATTGACGGCATCGACGCGCGCGACATCAAGCTCAAAGACCTCCGCCGCCATACCGCCCTCGTCCTGCAGGAACCGGTCATGCTCCCGACAACCGTCGGCGACAACATCGCCTACGGCCGCCCGGGCGCGAGCGAGGCCGAGATCATCCGCGCCGCGCGGATGGCCGGGGCGGCGAGCTTTATCGACAAGTTCGAGCACGGCTACGACACCCCCGTCGCCGAAGGCGGTTCGAACCTGTCCGGCGGGCAACGCCAACGCATCGCCATCGCCCGGGCCCTGCTGACTGAGGCCCCATTCATCATCCTCGACGAACCGACCAGCGCCCTCGACCCCCTCGGCGAGCGCCTCGTCACCCAAACCCTCGACGGCCTGAAGGGCCAGCGGACGATCATCCTCGTCAGCCACCGGCTCAGCACGGTCGTGAACGCCGACCGGATCTTCGTGATGGACGCCGGCCGGGTGATCGAGCAAGGGACCCACAGCGAACTGCTGGCGATGGGCGGGTTGTACGCCCAAATGGCCGATGATCAGATGGGCGTCGCCCGGCCGATCCGCGTGGCGGCGTAAGACAAGATACGGCCGATTCTTCGGCCGGAAATTGGGTTTGTTTTTTCAAACACCTTTCCGCCGAAGCGCTGCGCCCGACTTGGCGATGCCGCGCAGCGGCGAGCTCCGGTCCCTCTCCCTCGGGGAGAGGGACGAATGCCTCGCCGCTACGCGGCATCGGCTCCGCTTCACCCTATCGCCGCCGATCGAGAAAGTCGGCCAAAATCTCTGAAATTTCGCCTAATACCCCGCCGGCGCCGACGACGACACTTCCAGCGCCTCCGCCTCCCCCCATCCAAACCGCCGGCGGGCGTCGTCGAGGATTTGCTTCGTCGCCGTCGCGCCAATGCGCGACACGCCCCACGACCGCACCTTCAGCAGATCGTCCAGCGACCGCACCCCGCCGGCCGCCTTGATCTGCACGCTCGGCGGGCAGTGCTTGCGCATCAGTTTCAGGTGCGCTTCGGTCGCCCCTTTATAGTTGTACGACCCGTCCGGCTGCTTCACGAAGCCGTATCCGGTGCTCGTCTTCACGAACGCGACACCAATCTGCGAGCAGATCTCGCACAGGCGCACGATGTGCGATTCCTCGAGGTAATCGTTCTCGAAGATGACTTTCAGGATCGCCTTTTCGCCCACGACCGACGCGTTGATCTCGGCGATCTCCTGGCGCACATAATCCCATTGGCCACCCAGCACTTTTCCGACGTTGACGACCATATCGATCTCGCTGCCCCCGTCGCGGGCCGCGGCGACGGCTTCGGCGACCTTGATCGAAGTCGTGCTGTTGCCGTGCGGGAAGCCGATGACCGGGCACACTGCGACGTCCGAACTTTCGAGGATCTCGCGGGCCTGGATGACCGAGTACGGCTTCACGCACGCCGTCGCCACGTCATAAGCGCGGGCGAGCCGGCACCCGTCGGCGATCTGCTCATCCGTCATCGTCGGGTGCAGCAGCGAGTGGTCGATCATCTTCGACAGGTCACGGTACGTCAGCGTCGATTCGTTGGACATGGTTCATCACCTTCTGAAAGAGCGTTGAGTAAGTTCACAGGCCGACGCCGCCACTGAGCGCCAGCGCCGCGGCGCCGAGCAGGCCGGCTTTGTCACCCAGGTGAGAGACTTCGAAGCGGATACCATCGACCGGAACGAGGCTCGCGCCGCGAGCCACCGTCTGGCGGATCGGCCGCAGCAGTGTCTCACCGAGCGCGGCCACGCCGCCGCCGAAAACGACTAAGTCCGGGTGAACGGCGACCACGAGGTTCGCCGCGGCGATGCCGATGTACCGGCCGACCCGTTCGAGCGCGTCGGCCACCGGGGCGTCGCCGGCCCTCGCGGCCTGGTCCATCGTGGCGGCCGAGACGCGGCGGTCGTCGCCGCCGGCGATTTCGTAGAGTTTCGGGGCTTGGCCGGACCGCATCAGGCGCACGCCTTCGCCGGCGATGGCGGTCCCGCTGGCGAGCATCTCCAGGCACCCGCGGCTGCCGCAACTGCACCGCGGGCCGTCGGGAACGATGGTCTGGTGCCCCAGTTCGCCGGCCGCGCCGAGGCGGCCGAGCCGCAACTTCCGATCGACCACAACACCCCCGCCGATGCCCGTGCCGAGCGTAAAAAACAACATCGTGTTGACGGCCGCCGCGTCACGACCGTGGCCGAACGTGAGTTCGCCCAAAGTGGCGCAGCGCGCGTCATTGAGCACCAGCACCGGGCAGTTCACCCGCGGCGACAGCATCTCGCGCACCGGCACGTCGCGCCACTGCGTTGGCAGATTCGGCAGGAACCTCGTCACGCCCCGAGCGACGTCGGCCAATCCCGGGACCCCGATTCCCAACGCCGCCGGTCGACGGCCCAGCGCGGCTGCGAGCGCGTTCACCAGATCAGCGATGCGACCGATGACCGCTTCAGGCCCGCCGTGCGCGTCGGTGGGCACCTGACGGTCGATCAGGATCGTGCCGGCGGCGTCGACCAACGCGGCGGCAATCTTCGTGCCGCCCAAATCAATCGCGGCGACGCATTCATCAGGTCCGATCATCAGCGCGGCCCCTCAATTCTCGTTCGATTCATTTTGATCCGATCATGCAAACTGGCCGACCGCCGGCCGAGCGTTTTGCAAGGTGCCCAGGCGGGTGTGAAATTCGTAGCGGTCGGCGCGGTATAGCGTCCGCTCGTTCCACAGCGGCCGGCCGTCGAGCAGGTATCCGGTAGCGCGCACGGCGAGGACGGCCGTCCCGCGCGGGATCTTCAACAGCGCAGCTTCGGTTTTGGTCGCCCGGGCCGCGCGGATGAACTGATCCGCCCCGGCGATGTCCAGCCCCAGCCGCTGCGACCAGGTGCCGTACAGCGACCCCTTCGCGTCGGCCGCACACAGGCCCGGGCAAAGGCCGACGCTCACCCACCGCTGCTCAAAAATCATCGGCTCCCGGTCGGCCGATCTCACGCGCTCGATGAAGTACAACTCGTCCTCGTCAGCCGCATGCAGGGCCGCGCGCACGTCCGCCGGCACCGCCGTCGCCACCACCCGCTCGAACCGCAGCACCCGCGTCGACGGCTGCTTGCCGGCAGCCAGGGCGCGGTCGGTGAAGCTGACCAGATGGCGCAGGTCGTAATCGAGCCGGTTGCTGGCGACGAACGTCCCGATCCCTTTGCGGAATTCGAGCAAGCCCTCAGCCACCAGCGCCGCCAGTGCCTTGTTCGCGGTCGGACGGCTGACCTGAAAGCGCGTGGCGATTTCGCGCTCCGTTGGGAACTTCGCACCCGTCTCGAATTCGCCCGTCTTGAGCAATTGCTTGAGCCGGTTGGTCAGCTGTTGAAAGATGGTGTCGCGGATCAAAAGCATCGGTGGCTAAGCCACCATATCACATGAGGGCACAGCGTCAATTAGATTCTCAGATTCGGGGATTCACGTCCGCGCGCTACTGGATGAGGAGCATGCAGGTGTATAGACCTCTTATCCCTCCCCCTCTCCGGGGAGGTTAGGTGGGGGCGGGGAGCGTCGCGCGACTGTGAACAGCAAGGTCTGCCCGCGCTCGCCCCCTCCCTGCTTCCCCCGGAGGGGAAGGGGTAAACAGCGCGGCCTGCTTTAGGGGGCGCGATGACCGTTTCCGTCACCAGATCGGCTTACCCGTGTGCCCGCCGATGTAATTCAGCCGATCGGCCCAGCCGGTCCAGTCGCGATGCCAATCTCAGTTCGGGTGAGGCGGGGCTTGTCCGTGACGGTCGGCGACACCGGGTAATGCGTCTCCGGATCGACGGGGTTGTAGGTCGGCAGGCAGCGCGCTGCGCTGAGGGCTTCGTACGCGCGCACCACCGGGTCGCCGCCGCCGTAGGTGAGGATTAGGTCGTAGCGGTCGATGAGTGCGTTCTCGACGTACAGCCGGCGCGGGCCGTGGACGGTCATCTTGAAGTTCGCGAACGCGGCCGGGCGTCGAAGTTCGGCATCCACCCGCCATACTCGATGCCGGCCTGCTTGAGCGATTCCTTCGCGTGCTCCGCATACCGCACGCCGTGAACGCGTGCCTCCAGCCCGAGGGTCTTCACCGGGTTCAGCAGAAACTCGTGCAGCTCGGCCGTGCGCTCTTCGTCGCCCCAGCTGCCGATCCAGATCAGGTCGCCTTCGTCCCTCGTTTGCGGCAGCGGCTTGAAGACACGGGGATCGGCAGCCTTGTGCCAGGTCCAGGCGCGCTGCGCCCCTTGCGCTTCAGGTACAAGTCGCGCAGCACGTTGCCGAACGCCAGCACGCCGTCGTAGTGACGCAGGTCGTACTTCGCCATCGACGCTTCCTCGGTAATGGCGCGGTGATGCGTGTCGTGGAACAGCAGCTGATATCCGCCCCGGCTCGCCCGGTGTTCTCCGATCCGGCGGACGAGGTCATCGACGTAGACGGCGGCATCTTCCCAGATCTCGCGCAGGCTGGGCATGTCGCCGAGGACGAGGGCACAGCCGTTGAAGGCGGCTTCGAGGATCGACAGGCCGAACGGTTCGTAGCGAGCGGGGAGCGCGTGGATGGCGGCGCGGCTCGTCGCTGAACCACTCCCGCCCTTCCCAAGGCGGGATGTTCGACGCGTAGACGCCGCAGCCTTCGGTCTTCACGCGCACCTGGTCGCCGCCGGCGTCGGCAGCGGGACCTCGGCGATCTGGAGCTTCTTCGGCGACGCCACGACCCGCCGTTCGCATCGTCTTTGGCGGTGCTTTCACGCGCGGATAGTCACTCAGCGTGGTCATTCGCCCTCCTTGGCGCGGCGGACGAGTTGCTCGATCGTACTTTCTGCCGGAGAGGCCGCCGGCGTGTCGATCGCCGTCTTGTCGATCGAGCGAATCTGCGGATTCCGCCGGGCCGGCTTGCTTGTTGATCGTCGGGGCCGAGCGACGTTCTCGTTCAGCCAGTCGTACAGTTGGCCCACTCCCTGCTCGACGCTGATCTTCAGCCGCCGGCCGGTCACTGTTTCTTCCCGCACTGCCACGCGCAGTAGGCGGCCGCCCCGGACCATTTGAATTTGAACCGGTACGGGTCGAGCGACACGTCCCACTCGCGGAGGTTGTTCGGCTCGTTCCACAGCTCAAGCCATTCGAAATGCTTGCCGAACTTCTTGATCATCAGGTCGACGAAATCGGCGTAGGAGCGTGCGTCCTGCGGCGGCGCACTGCATTTGGCCTCCACACCCCAACTCGGCGGCGTATAGAGGAAGCACGGCAACACGTCGATTCGACGGCTCAATTGCGGGACGAGCCGCGCGTACCACGCCTCGCCCTCGGGCGTGTGCCAGTCGGCCCAGCTGATGCCGGTGCG
>Ga0070658_10004759_pt1 | contig 11043 bp, 14 predicted proteins | sample KBSC13metaG_FD_64664 | JGI IMG/M metagenome (GOLD analysis project Ga0070658, IMG submission 64664) | Corn rhizosphere microbial communities from Kellogg Biological Station, Michigan, USA - KBS C1-3 metaG | ecosystem: Host-associated > Plants > Roots > Rhizosphere > Soil ... | reverse complement strand
ACGTCGCGGGCTGGCAAGATTCGTGTCGCGCAGGTAGAGACGCTGCGCGAAGCGATCAAGGCAGGGTTGGATGCCGTCGAACGAGCAGGCGAGAGTTGAGCGGCTGAGCGACGAGCTCGGCTTCACGAGAACGCCCTCCGAAGACGACCCTCGCCGCGATCCGCAGCTGCTGCACGCGATCGAGAAGATCGCGCCGGGCACGCCGCTCCGCCAGGCGGTCGACGACGTCATCCGCTCGCACGAAGGGGCGCTGATCGTGATCGGCGACCCGCAGGAGCTCGCCTTCCTCTACTCCGGCGGCCTCAAGCTCGACGCCCCGTTCCGGCCCCAGCTCCTCTACGAGCTGGCGAAGATGGACGGCGCGATCATCGTCGACGCCGCGATCAAGCGGCTCGCCTGGGCGAACGTGCAGCTGATGCCCGACCCGACGATCCCCTCCGACGAGACCGGCACGCGCCATCGCACCGCCGAGCGCGTCGCGAAGCAGACGGGCGCGCTCGTCGTCAGCGTCTCGCAGCAGCGCGAGACGGTCACCGTGTTCGTCGGGCCGGCCCGGTACCAGCTCGATCCCGTCGCCGACGTGCTCGCGAAGACGAACCAGGCGCTCGGGACGCTCGAGACCTATCGCCAGCGGCTCGAGCAGGTACTGACGCGACTCACCGCGCTCGAGTTCCAGAACGCGGTCGTGCTCGACGACGTCCTCGTGACGCTGCAGCGCGCCGAGATGACCTCGCGGATGGCCGAGCGGATCGAGCGCGACACGATCGAGCTCGGCAGCGAGGGCAGGCTGATCCGCCTGCAGCTCGAGGAGCTCGTCGGGAACGTGCCGGTCGACCGTGATGCGATCGTGCGCGACTACCACGCGGCCGGCGCGGGGCCGGAGGCGACGATCGCCCTCGAGGCGCTCCGCTCGCTCCCGTACCAGGGCCTCCTCGACTTCGACCGCCTCAGCGAGCTGCTCGGGCTCGCCCGAGGCCTCAATGCCCTCGACCACGCCATGCAGCCGCGGGGCTACCGGGTGCTCTCCCGGATCCCGCGCCTGCCCGAGACGGTCATCCGCAAGGTCGTCGCCGAGCTCGGGACGCTCGATGCCGTCGTGCGGGCCTCACAGCGCGATCTCGAGGCCGTCGACGGGGTCGGCGCCGTCCGCGCGAGGGACATCCGCGACGGGCTGCGGCGGCTGCAGGAGCACAACCTCGTCGACCGCTATTTGCAGCTTTAAAACGCCGGAGCAGCCCAAAACCGTCGTTTTTCCAGCCTGTTCTTGCTAGAATGGTGAATCCTGGGCCGGGGCCATAGCGCTCCCGGCTCTTTTTGGCGGAAACGGCGAGTAGAAGGGGAGGGCTGGCTTGTACAAGGTCGGCGACAAGGTGGTGTACCCGCACCACGGTGCCGGGACGATCGTCAAGAAGGAGTCTCGCGAGGTACTGGGGCAGAAGCGCGAGTACCTGACGATCAAGATCCAGCACAACGACATGACGGTGCAGGTGCCCAGCGAGAACGCAGACCAGGTCGGGCTGCGCACGGTGATCGGGGACAAGGAGGTCGCGGCGGTGCTGAAGGCGCTGACCGGCGGCTCGACCGAGATGCCGAAGAACTGGAACCGCCGTTTCAAGCACAACCGGGACAAGATGAAGACCGGCGACGTGATGGAGCTCGCAGAGGTCGTTCGCAACCTCGCGCTCCGCGATCACGAGAAGGGTCTCTCGACCGGCGAGAAGCAGATGTTCGTGAAGGCGAAGAAGATCCTCGCCTCCGAGCTGATGTATGCGAAGAACATGGACGAGGACGAGTGCCACGAGTGGCTCGAGGAAGTCCTCGCGACGAAGGCGACACCGAAGAAGCGCGCGACCAAGAAGGCCGCAGCCGTCCCGGCGTAGCCATGAGTGTCTGGGCCATCCTCGTCGCCGCAGGGCGGGGAGAGCGGCTCGGACTGGATCATCCGAAGGCGTTTGCGAAGCTCGGTGAGGACCCGCTCCTCGCCGAGCCGCTTCGCCGCCTCGACGAGTCGGGTTGGGTCGACGCGATCGTCGTCGTCGTGCCGGCAGGCTGGGAGGAGCCGGCGATCCTGCTCGCCGAGGAGCTCGGCTGCGGCAAGGTGAGCGCGTGCGTCGCCGGGGGCGAGGCGCGCGCCGACTCCGTGCGCGCCGGCCTCGCCGAGGTGCCGGCGGACGCGGTCGCCGTGCTCGTGCACGACGCCGCGCGGCCGCTCGTCTCGGACGCGGTGATCGAGCGCGTGCTGGCGCCGTTGTCGGAGGGCTGGGACGGCGTCGTGCCGGGGCTGCCGGTGGCCGACACGCTGAAGCGCGTCGGCGGCGACGGCGGCGTGGTCGAGACGGTGGCGCGCGACGAGATCTACGCGGTGCAGACGCCGCAGGCCTTCCCGGTCGACGTGCTGCGACGCGCGCTCGCGGGCGAGACGTCGGCGACGGACTGCGCCGGCTCGGTCGAGGCCGCGGGCGGCCGCGTCAAGGTCGTGCCGGGCGATCCGCGCCTGCTCAAGGTGACGACCGCCGAGGATCTTGCGAGAGTCGCGTCGTGGCTATGAGCGTAGGCTCGACGGAGCTGATCAGAGAGCCGAGGCGCCGGCTCTGCCGGCGCCGGGAGCGGGAATGAAGGCGATCGTGTTCGACGTCGGCGAGACGTTGATCGACGAGACGGACGCGTGGGTCGCCGCAGCGGCGGCCTGTAGCGTGCCGGCGTTCACGCTGATCGCGCTCGTCGGCGCCGCGGTCGAGCGCGGAGAATCGCATCGTCGCGCCTTCGAATGGCTCGGGATCGAGCCGCCGCGACGCAGCTTCACGGAAGGCGAGTTCTACCCCGATGCGCTGCCGGCATTGCGCGCGCTGCGCGAACGGGGAGTGCGCGTCGGCGCGGTCGGCAACATGGCGACGGTGCACGAGGACGTCATCCGCCCGCACGTCGACTTCGTCTCGTCGTCCGAACGATGGGGCGTCGAGAAGCCGTCGTCCGAGTTCTTCGCGCGCGTCTGCGAGAGCGCAGGCTTTGCTGCGCCGGACGTCGCCTACGTCGGCGACCGCGTCGACAACGACGTCGCGCCGGCGCTCGAGTTCGGGATGGTCGCCGTGCACATCAAGCGCGGGCCGTGGGGGCATCTGCACGAGACACCGAGCGGCGCGCGTCGCATCGACTCCCTGCTGGAGCTCGTATGAGCGACTTTCGTGTCGGCACGGGCTTCGACGCGCACGCGCTCGTGGAAGGAGTGGCGCTCGTCCTCGGCGGTGTGCACATCGATCATCCGCGCGGTCTCGCGGGCCACTCGGACGGTGACGTGCTCGCGCACGCCCTGACCGACGCCGTGCTCGGCGCGGCCGGGATGGAGGACATCGGCGCGCTCTTCCCATCGGGCGATGCTGCGCATCACGGCGCCGACTCGATCGAGCTGCTGCGCGAAGCGTGGGCCCGCGTGCAGGAGGACGGCTGGCAGCTCGTCAACGCCGACGTCGTGCTGATCGGCGAAGAGCCCCGGCTCGCGCCGCATCGTGCGGAGATGCGAGCGCGACTCGCGGATGCGTTGGCCGTCGAGCCGGAGCGGGTCGCAGTGCGCGCGACGACCACGGACGGGCTCGGCTTCACCGGCCGGAAAGAAGGACTTGCGGCCCAGGCCGTCGCACTCCTTCGTCGGTGAAGCTGCGCATCCTCACGCATGCCGAGCGCGACCTGCGCGGCACGCTGCCCTACCAGTGGCCGGAGTTCATGAACCACGACCCGATCGTGAACACGTTCTGGCCCCGGCTGTACGAGCTCTTCCCCGACTTCCAGTTCTGGATCGTCGACGGCCGCGACACGGTCGGCTACGCGTGCACCGTTCCCGTGCACTGGGACGGGATGCCGGAGCCGCGCGGCATCGACTGGGTGTTCAGCAGCGGCCAGGCGGGTGAGCCGACGACGCTGAGCGCGGTCGTCGCCGCGCTGCTGCCGGAGTACCGCGGCAAGGGGATCAGCTCGGTGCTGCTGCGACGGATGGTGAGCCTCGCGACGGCGCACGGGTTCGACGCGATGATCGCGCCGGTGCGGCCGACGTGGAAGGAGCGCTATCCGCTCGTGCCGATCGAGAACTACGCGAAGTGGCGGCGCGAGGACAGCTTCCACTACGACCCGTGGATCCGCACGCACGAGCGCGTCGGCGCCGAGGTGCTCGATCCGGCGCCGCGGTCGATGACGATCACGGGCACGCGCGAGGAGTGGGAGGAGTGGACCGAGTTGCAGTTCCCGGAGGACGGCGAGTACGTCGTGCCCGGCGCGCTCACGACGGTCCGGTTCGAAGGCGGCACGGGCACGTACGTCGAGCCGAACGTGTGGCTGCGGCATCCGGCGTAGTCCATACGCTTGTTCGCATGGCTGCGAAGCCGCTCGACCAGTGGACGCCCGACGAGCTGCGGATGGAGATCACGCGTCTGACGGAGGAGCTCGCGCGCCGGGCTGCGTCGCCGATGCGGAAGAGCGCGCCCGAGATCGCGAAGTCGTGCGAGAACTGGATCCGCGGTCACGCGTGGGACGAGACGTTCACGCTCGAGATGGTCGAGGACGAGCTCGAGGTGCACGAGCGGAAGCTCGGACAGGAATTGCAGCCGCTCGAACGCGAGCGGCTCGTGCAGCTGTGGCATGCGCTCTACGCCGAGCGCTACCCGGCCGCTGCCTGAGGCCTCCGCAACCGGGTTGCCTGCAACCCGGTTGCAGCTCTGCGGCGTTCAGCGCCGCTTCGCGTTCTTCTGCGCCTTCTCGAGGCGCCGGCGCATCTGCCGGTTCGTCGCCTCGGGCGCGACGCCGACGCCCTGCTGCTCCTGCATCTCGAGCAGCGCGCGCCGCTCGTCGCGCGTCAGCTGCGACATCGCGGCCTGCGCCTTCATCGGGTCGCGCAGCGCGCCGGTGCGCTGCATCTTCTTCATCGCCGACGCGAGCTCCGGATTGGAGCGCTCGATCGCCGCATTGGATGCCTTCTCGATCCACTTCTTGAGGAACGGCACCTTCATCAGCACGAGGATCACCGGGCGCAGATAGCGGCCGTTCTGCACGCGCCCGAGCAGCGCCACCGCGCCGAGCAGGACGACGAGGAAGAGCAGGATCCACAGCGGGATGAGGAGCGTGGCGATCGATCCGAGCACGGCGGCGGTCATGGTAGGGAAACTCTGCCCTCGCTGACGCGGACCAGTCCATCCCTCGCGAGGGCTGAGACGGCTTCGTCGTCGCCGGGCTCCTCGCCGGCGATCACCGCGCGCAGCGCCAGCGACCGCCGCTGCCGGAACGAGCCCTCGAAGGCGCCCTGCTTGCGCAGCGGCTCGTAGCGGCGACCGCGGCTCGGGCAGGCCGCGGCGAGCGGGCAGATCTCGCAGCGAGGGACGCGCGCGAGGCAGACGGTGGCGCCGAGGTCCATCAGCGCCTGCGCGGCTGCGCTCGTGAACGTCTCTCCCGTGCGCTCCTGGATGCGGCGCACGTTGACGTCGACCGGCAGGACGTCGCGGCCGAAAGCGAAGCACGCGACGGCGTCGGCGGTGTAGCGACCGACGCCCGGCAGCTCCGTCAGGTCGTCGGGCCAGCCGTGCGCGGCGACGTGCTGCGCGGCGCGGTGCAGGTTGACCGCGCGGCGGTTGTAGCCGAGGCCTTGCCACTCCGCGATCACGTCGGCGGTGCTTGCGCGCGCGAGCGCCTCGATCGTGGGCCACCGTTCGAGCCAGCGCTGCCAGCGCGGGACGACGCGGTCGACCTGCGTCTGCTGCGCCATCACCTCGCTGACGAGGATCGCGTACGGGTCGCGTGTCGCACGCCACGGCAGCGGGCGCTGCCGCGTAGAGAACCACTCCAGCAGTACCGTCTCGATAGACCCAGCGTAGAACGAGGAGGTACCGGTGGCCGACCCCAACCAGCAGATCATCGAGGAGTTCCGCGCCAACGGCGGCAAGGTGGGTGGCCCGTTCGAGGGGGCGCCGATGCTCCTGCTCCACCACCGCGGCGCGAAGACGGGCACCGAGCGCGTCAACCCGCTCATGTACCAGGACCTCGGCGACGGCTCCGTTGCGATCTTCGCGTCGAAGGGCGGCGCGCCGACGAATCCGGACTGGTACTACAACGTCGTCGCGAACCCGAGCACGCAGATCGAGATCGGCACCGAGACGCGCGACGTCGTCGCGCGCGTCGCGGGTGAAGAGGATCGCGAGCGGATCTGGACTGCGCAGAAGCAGGCGTACCCGAATTTCGCGGAGTACGAGAAGACGGCGGGCGGCCGGACGATCCCGGTCGTCGTGCTGGACCGCGCCTAGATCAGGTCGCGCGCGCCCGGCTCCAGACCAGCGGGAACCGACGGTCGTCGTCGATCGGGTCGCCCACGCGAAGCGACGAGACGTATTCGGGCTCGAGCATGTCGTGGGGCCGCCCGTTGTACGTCGCGCCGTCGGGCATGAATGCGCACGTCATCGCCCGCCTCGGGCGCGGCGTCATGTTGGCGCCCGCGCCGTGGGCGACCAGGCCGTTGTGGAAGATCGCCGTCCCTGCTCGACATGGAACGGCGGTCGGCTCACGCTCGAGCCACTGCGGATACTGCTCGAACAGCGCTCCGAAGTTCTCACCGATCGGGGTCAGCTCGTAGCGCGCCTCGCGCTGCGTGCCCGCGAGATACCACAGACAGCCGTTCTCGATCGTCGCATCGTCGAGCGCTATCCACACCGAGATTGCATCGCCGGAGTCGAACGACCAGAACGGATCGTCGAGATGCCAGGCCGTCGGGTTGCCGTACGGCGGCTTGATCAACGCTTGGTCGTGCCAGACGCGGACTCCGTCGACGCCGGCCAACAGCGCAGCCGCCTCGCCGAGACGGCCGCCGAGGATCAGCTCGGCCATCCCCGCATGCGTGTCTGCGAGTCGTTGGCACTGCGTGAACACGCGGGAGTAGAAGCCGCCGTCGTCGGGTGTGCCGGCGACGCGTTCCCGCACGGCATCGTCCGTCGCAGCCCGCCAGAGCTCGAGCTCTGCCTCGTCGAGGAAGCCGGGAATGCGAACGAACCCGTCGCGCCGGTACGCGGCGACCTGTTCGTCAGTTGGCAGCTTCATGCGTAGATCGCCGCGCCCGTGTCGAGATCGAAGAAGTGGAGACGCCGGGGATCGAGTGCGAGCTCGATCGTGTCGCCGATTGCCGCGCTGTCCTCGGGCTCCAGTGTCGCGATCGCGGCGACGACGGTGTCGTCCTTGCTGCCGAGCAGGAGATCGTCCCCGTCGGTCGTCGCTTCGATCACGTCTTCGGTGACAACCGCGCGACCTCGTAGCTCGACGTGAGCGAGCATCATCGGGCCGAGCGACTCGGTCAGCACGACGCGGGCTGTGAGCCGCAGCGCCGAGTCGGCGCCTGCGCGGCGGAGATGCTCGGGGCGGATGCCGAGCGCAACGGCCCGCCCGCGGTACGCCTTGAGCTTGTCATGACCTCGCGGGAGCGGCAGCACCGTTTCGCCGATGCGAACGTCGTCGTCGAGCACGTCCGCCTGGATGAAGTTCATCGCCGGGCTGCCGATGAAGCTCGCGACGAAGAGGTTCACGGGCCGGTCGTAGAGCGCCTGAGGCGGGGCGCATTGCTGCAGCTTGCCGCGGCGCATCACCGCGACCCGGTCGCCCATCGTCATGGCCTCGACCTGGTCGTGCGTGACGTAGATCGTCGTCGCTTTCAACTGCCGCTGGAGCCGCGAGATCTCCGCACGCATCTGCACGCGCAGCTTCGCGTCGAGATTCGACAACGGCTCGTCCATCAGGAACGCGTGCGGCTCGCGCACGATTGCGCGCCCCATCGCAACACGCTGCCGCTGGCCGCCTGACAGTTGTCCGGGCCGGCGCTTCATCAACTCGCTCAAATCGAGCGCGCGTCCCGCGTCGTCGACGCGTTCGGCCGCCTTGCGCCTCGCGATCCCACGCGACCGCAACCCGAACATCATGTTCTCGAAGACGTTCATGTGCGGGTAGAGCGCGTAGTTCTGGAACACCATCGCCACGTCGCGGCGGCGTGGCGGCAGATCCTGCACAGGCCGCTCGCCGATGCGGATCTCGCCCGCACTCAGATCCTCGAGCCCGGCGACCAGCCTCAGCGCGGTCGTCTTCCCGCAGCCGGACGGTCCGACGAGCACCATGAACTCGCCGTCGGCGATCTCGAGCGACAGCTCGTCGACGGCACGGGTGCCATCGCCGAAGCTCTTGTCGACGCGATCGAAGGTAACGCTTGCCACTGGTCCTCCTCGGTGAATTACGCGGGCGGGGGCGCGGTGCTCTGGCGGACGACGAGCAGTGCAGGCAGGAGATGTGGGCCCGGGTCGGTCTCTCCGCCTGCGATGCGGTCGAGGATCAGTCCTGCCGCGTACTCGCCGACCTCGCGCATCGGCTGGTGCACCGTGGTGAGCGGCGGGTCGACATACGCGGCGATCGGCACGTCGTCGTAGCCCACGACGGAGACGTCGTTCGGGACGTTCAGGCCTTCGAGGCGGAGACGGCGGATGGCGCCGAGCGCGATCAGGTCGCTCTGCGCGAAGATCGCCGTGAACGGGACACCGCGCGCCAGCAGCCGGTCGGTGGCGGCACGGCCGCTCTCCAGACCCCAGTCGACACCGCGCTCGATCAGCTCCGGGGTGTCGGCGACGCCGGCATCGCGCAACGCGTCGCGGTAGCCGGCCAGGCGCGCGTCGGCGGACGGCCAGTCGCGCGGACCGACGATCGTGGCGATCGACCGGTGGCCGAGCTCGAGCAGATGCGCCGTCGCGTCGAAGCCCCCGCGGCGGTTGTCGACGTCGACGCTGGTGAAGCCGTCGAGCGCCATCGACCCGACCGAGACGAGCGGGATCCCTGCGCTCGCCGCCCCACGCAGGTGCTCGCCCTCGAAGACGACGCCCGGCCGGGCGAGGATCAGGCCCTCGACGCGACGGTCGAGCATCAGCCTGAGATATCCGGTCCCCTCGCCGTCGTCGGGCGTCTCCTCGACGCTGCCGACGATCAGGTAGTAGCTGCGCCGGCGCGCTTCGAGCTCGGCGCCCGCAACCGCACGCGCGAAGAACCCGTCGGAGACGTCCGCGGTGACCATGCCGAGCGTGTGGGTCCGGTTCGAGATCAGGCCGCGGGCCATCGGGCTCGGCACGTACCCGAGCTGCTCGATCGCCTCGAGGACGCGCCGGCGGGTGTCGTCGGCGACGCTCGTCTGCCCGTTGATGACACGGGAGACCGTCTGGTGGGAGACTGCGGCCAAGGCCGCGACGTCCCGGATCGTGGCACGTCTATCGCTCATTGGATCCAGCATTTTGCCGACGCTGCCGTGACCGGTCACAATTCCCCTTGACGGATCGACTCCCACCCGTCATGTTACCGGTCAACCGGTCATGTGACCAGTCACATTCTCGCCACCAGGAGGCGCAGTAGATGGATGGGAGACGGACCCTTCGACGCGTCGGTCGGGTCGCCGTGGCGGTCACGGCGCTCGCGACGCTGCTCGTGCTCGCGGCAGGGGCGAACGCGGCCCACCGCACGACGACGCTCACCGTCTGGTGCTGGACGCCGAGCGACGACGCGCTCAAGACTGCCGACGCGGGCTTCACCAAGGCGCATCCGGACATCACCCTCAATTACGTCCAGATCAAGCCGCAGGACGTCTACCAGAAGCTTCAGCTCGACGCGGCCGCCGGCAGCGGCTTCCCCGACGTGAGCTGCGTCGAGGACTCGCATCTCGCGCAGTTCACGAAGCTCGGGATCCTCGCGGACATCACGAAACAGGCGGCGCCGTACAAGAAGCAGATCCAGGCGTACAAGTGGACGCAACAGACTCTCAAGGGGCACGTCTACGCGTTCCCGTGGGACGCGGGCCCGATGGGTCTCTTCTACCGGCGGAGCGTCTTCAAGTCCGCCGGGATCAATCCGGCGTCGATCCACACGTGGAACGACTTCTACAAGGCCGGCCTCAAGTTGAAGAAGCTCGGCATCCCGATCTGGCTGCAGTCGAAGGCGCAGAACGACGCGCGCTTCTTCGAGGACCTGCTCTGGCAGCAGGGGCTCGGTTACGTCGACGCGAAGGGCCACGTCATCCTCGACAAGAGCCCGAAGGTGCTCGCGACGCTGCAGTTCCTCGGGAAGATGTGGAATGCCGGGATCCTCGGCGACCAGGCGGAGTGGACCGACCCCTGGTACGCGTCGATCAACGACGGCAAGGTCGCGACGCTGCCGATGGCCGTCTGGATGGGAACGTTCCTCAAGAGCTGGCTCGCGCCGAAGACGAGCGGCGACTGGGGCGTCATCCCGCTTCCGTCGTGGACCAAGAACGGCGTGCACACTGCGAACGACGGCGGCTCTGCGCTCGCCATCTTCAAGTCGAGCTCGAACTTCAACGCTGCCTGGCAGTACGTGCAGTGGCACCTCGGACGCGCGGACGTGCAGGCGCACATGTACCAGCAGACGGACATCTTCCCGTCACTCGAGTCCGCCTGGCGCAGCCCGTACATGCGTCAAGCCGACGCGTACTACGGCGGCGAGAAGCAGCGTCAGACGTTCGAGGCACTGGCGAAGCAGATCCCCGTCGCGTACATCTACTCGAGTGACTACGAGCAGATGGACAGCTTGATGTCGTCGGAGCTGCAGAAGTTCGCGTTGGGCAAGGAAACCGCGCAGCAGGCGCTGAAGAACGCGGCGAACGCAATTCGCTCGAGGACAGGCAGGTCGTAACCGACCTTGGGCGTCCTCGAATCGCCCAGCGAGCGTATGGGCCCGGCCGACCGCCCCGCGCGGGCGGCCGGGCTCTCCCGTGCGCGTCGAGCGCTGCGGCGGACCCTCTGGCCGCTGCTGTTCGTCTCGCCGTTCTTCATCCTCTTCGGCGTCTTCAGCCTCTATCCGATCGGGTTCTCCGCGTGGCTCTCGCTGAGGGACTGGTCGCTGACGGGGCCTGCGCGCTGGGTCGGTCTCGCGAACTACCGCGCGCTCGAGCACGACACGCTGTTCTGGCAGTCGATGCTGAACGGCGCGCTGCTCTTCCTCATCTACGTGCCGGCGATGATCGTCCTCGCGCTCGTGCTCGCG
>Ga0070658_10004758_pt1 | contig 11045 bp, 8 predicted proteins | sample KBSC13metaG_FD_64664 | JGI IMG/M metagenome (GOLD analysis project Ga0070658, IMG submission 64664) | Corn rhizosphere microbial communities from Kellogg Biological Station, Michigan, USA - KBS C1-3 metaG | ecosystem: Host-associated > Plants > Roots > Rhizosphere > Soil ... | reverse complement strand
CCGGCTCTCGAACAATGCTCTGGCGAAGTCGGTTGCGGCGCTGAAGAAGGCGCACGAGGTGGAGGAGATTCTTCCGGTCTCGGCCAAGACGGATGCCGGGACGAAGGCGCTCTGGCAGCGGCTGATGGAAGTGGTGGAGTAGGTTTCAAAAGAACAAACAACAGCCAGGGCTAGCCGGTTAGGCTGTGTCCTTTCCCACCCATCGCAAAAAGCGCGATGGATGGGGCACCCGAGCGTCGGTGGCGGTTTGAGAAAAAGCAGATTCCTCCGCTTCGCTGCGGAATGACAACACAAAAGGACAGGAGGTTCTTTGTTTTTGATGTGGCTGAGATTGTTTTTGATAAGGCCCGCAATTTGAGGAAATGACTTTATCTTGACGTTTCGCTGACATCGGCCTCGTTGGACAAGCTCAAGCTTTTGTCTAAGGAGGCATTTTTATGCATAACGCGTGGATCAACATGAAGCTTGCAACCAACCGGCGTTCGTTTCTGAAGAACGGACTGGCCGCAGCGGGGGCCGCAACCGCTGGGATGGGACTTCTGGCCGAAAGCCCATCGGCTTTAGCGGAAGATGAATTCGATAACGATCACAGGGAACGTCTCACGCGAGGAGATGCGGCCCTGCTCCGGTTTGCCGCAGCAGCGGAGATATTGGAGACGGACTTCTGGGTCCAGTACAACGAGCTTGCGGGGATTCAGGACAACGAAGTCCCTGGCGGAAGCGGCAATCCGGCCTTCACCGCAGCTCTTGCCGTGCTCGACGAAGACATGGCCCAGTACGTCCACGACAATACGGACGACGAATTTACTCACCAGAACTTCCTCAACGCGTATCTGGCCTCGAAGGGCGCAGCGACAGTAAACCTTGAGCCGTTTCGCACTCTGCAGGGCAGCACGGCGACAGGGTCCAGTGGAAAATTGCGCCTTACAAACCTGACGCGACTTACTCTGGATACGAGTTGGTGGACCCGCTACCGCGACGACAGCCACAATCCCGACCTCGATCCGAACTTCACCTTCCCGCAGGCGGTGCCGACTTTATTTACGGGCGAGCACACGGCCATTCCCAGGACTGATGCCGACACGACGGACCCAAACTTCCTTCAGGCGATCGCAAATACTGCCGGTTTCCACTTCCCTACCATCGAGCAAGGCGGCAACAGCCTCTATCCCGCGATGGCGCAGAGAGCGACCAGCGTGGAGGTGTTGCGAATCCTGATCAGCATCGGGCCAACGGAGACGATGCACTTTCAAACCTGGTTGGACAAGGCGGGCAATGCGCCTGCTTTGACTGCGGTTGACCCCGTCACCAAAGTGTCGGTGACTTTTCCAGATCTGAACTCTCCACCGTTTGGCGGCGAGGAGTTCCAAACGAACCTGATCATGCCGGAGCCGTGCCCGTTCCTGAGTCGCAAGCTTCCGGTGTGCTCGATCATCCGGCCCACGGAGACCAAGGGGATCGCCATGGGCGTGGTCAAATTCCTGACGGACATGGGTCTGTTCATCGGGCAATCGCCGACTTTCTTCAACGTGTTGCACGAGCTGGCGGAAGAGGCTGACAACGCCAGGCGCGGGCGAATATCCTGACTCGGCGATCATCGGTCATACTTTGCTTTGGAAAGATAAGGGCGGCTGCGAGAGGAGTCCCGCAGCCGCTGTCTTTTTGATGATGCGGGTTACTCGGCGTGGGTGTAGTAGTCGAGGCCGAGGTGGGTGATGAGGTCTTCGCCCATGATGTGGCGGAGGGTATTTTTGAACTTCATCGACTGGATGAAGAGGTCGTGTTCGGGGTAGACGCCGGGTGCGCTGTCGGGGGCTTTGAAGTAGAAGCTGAGCCATTCTTGAATGCCCAGGCCGCGCAGCGATGGGGTGCGGGCGGCGAGGTCCATGAAGAGGCAGAGGTCGAGCGCGAGCGGAGCGGCGAGGATGGAGTCGCGGCAGAGGAAGTCTACCTTGAGCTGCATGGGGTAGCCGAGCCAGCCGAAGATGTCGATGTTGTCCCAGCCCTCTTTGTTGTCGCCGCGCGGCGGGTAGTAGTTGATGCGGACCTTGTGGTAGAGGTCCTTGTAGAGGTCGGGGTAGAGGTCGGGCTGGAAGATGACGTCGAGGACGCCGAGCTTGGACTCTTCCTTGGTCTTGAAGGACTCAGGGTCGTCGAGGACCTCGCCGTCGCGGTTGCCGAGGATGTTGGTGGAGTACCAGCCGCTGACGCCGAGCATACGGGTCTTGAAGGCCGGGGCGAGGACGGTCTTGATGAAGGTCTGGCCGGTCTTAAAGTCCTTGCCGCAGATGGGCGCGTTCATCTTGCGGGAGAGTTCGTTGAGCGCGGGGATGTCTACGGTGAGGTTGGGCGCTCCGTTGGCGAAGGGGATGCCTTCCTTGAGCGCGGCCCAGGCATAGAGCATCGATGGCGTGATGCCGGGGTCGTCTTCGACGAGGCCCTTCTCAAACGCCGCGAGCGACTGGTGCACGGCGCTCTGCTCCATGAAGATTTCGGTGGAGCCGGCCCAGATCATGACCTGGCGATCGGTTTTGGTTTTGAACTCGGCGATGTCGTTGCGGATCTGGTTGGCGAGGTCGCATTTGTTCTTGCCGGTCTTGATTTTTTTCGGCGTGAGCCGCTTGACATAGTGCTGGTTGAAGGCCGCGGGCATCGGCTCGATGGATTCGAGGAAGGGACGGATCTGTTCGAGCTGGTCGCGCTCGAGGACTTCGGCGGTGCGGGCGGCGTCGTAGAGGTTGCCGCCGAAGATGTCCCAGCCGGTGAAGACGACGTCGTCGAGTGGAGCGAGAGGGACGAAGTCCCTGATGAGCGGGCTGCGCGCTTCGGTGCGTTTGCCGAGGCGGATGGTGCCCATCTGTGAGAGCGAGCCGATGGGTTTGGCGAAGCCGCGGCGGACGGCTTCGACGCCGGCGATGAGCGTGGTGGCGACGGCCCCCATGCCGGGGATCATGATGCCGAGTTTTCCTGTGGCGGGCTTGATGCTGGCCGCGGTCTCGTTGGCGGCTCCGGGTGTGGACATGGTGATGCTTACCCTTCTGTATGGCGATTTTCCGTTGTGACGGAAGGGCCAGTATCGCGCACGAAAGAAGGGTGTGCAAACAAAACAGGCGATTGTGCAGGCTTTAGCGATAACGTGAATCGTCAGCGAAGGCGCGGTGTTTCGATGCGAATGCGATTCCCGCAGTGCGAGATTACGAACCAGATGAAGGAGTGGAAGAACCTGACCTATGCCCAGCGATGGGAGGTCGATTTTTTCAGTTGCGGCGGCTCAGGGTCGGGCGGTCGTCCGTCGAGTCGGCAGGATTGTTGGGGCTGTTGGGGTTGTTGCTGTCGGCGGTGCGGCGGAGCGTGGGCTTGTTTCCGTCCTTGCCGTTGATGATCTTGCGGCGGTTTTCAAGCCGCGCCAGGCGGGCCTTGACGGTGTCGAACTCGCTGGTGGTAACGATGTAGTCGGGCCGCGACGGCATGATGGTGGCGATCTCCTGCTCGGAGCGGGCGATGCGGTCCGGGGTCTGGGGATGGTCGGCGAAGACCTTGGCCAGCGTGCCGGGTTTGTGTTTTTCGAGCGCGTCGATCTTTTCAAAGAACTGGATGAACGCCTGCGGATCGTAGCCGGCCTTGTACATATATTGCAGGCCGAGCCAGTCGGCCTCCGCCTCGAAGTTGCGCGAGAACTGGAGGAAGGTGACGGGGATGGCGAGCTGCGATGCCTCGTAGATGCCATAGCCGGTCCATGAACCGTAGGAGATGACCATCAGCGGGATGGACCCAATCTGCATGTAGTTCATGCGGGTGGCTTCGCGGGCGGCGTGATGGGCGCAGACGTGGGCGATCTCGTGCGCCATGACGCCGGCGAGCTCGGCCTCCTCGTCGGCGGCCATGATGAGGCCGGAGTTGACGTAGAAGAAGCCTCCAGGTAGGGCCATGGCGTTGATCTCGTCAGAGTCGACGATCTTGATGGTGAACGGGACCTTGCAGTCGGAGTTCTTGACGATGTTCTGCCCGACGCGGTTGACGTATTCGTTGATGACCGGGTCCGTGATCATGTGGGCGGACTTTTCAATCTCCATGGAGTACTGCTTGCCGTTGCGGATCTCCCAGTCGGTGGAGTACCAGTTGCCCATGCCGCGTCCGCCGATGTCGCGGGTGCCTACGGCGTTCACATCGTCCTCGCTGCCCTTCTTGATGTGCGGATCGAGGTCTTCGCCGGGAGACGGGATGCTGTCGGTCTCCGGCTTGGCGGCGGCTTTCGCGTCCGTCTTTGCGCCTGGCTTGGTCTTGTCGGCGGGCTTGGTTTGCGCGGGTGGCGCGGGCTGGGTGGTGGGGGGCTGGGCGCTGGGTTGCGCCGCCGGCTGCTCGGGCTGTGGCGCGGTCTGGGTGCCGGATGTCTGCGAGTAAGCTGCGGCCGAGAAGGCAACAATAGTGGCCAGTCCGAGATGCATTGCGCAGCGCATGATGGTTCTCCTGTGGGCCGGTTTGAACTGGAAAAAGACAGACGCAGCCCAACTCTATTGGACGTAGTATGCGCCTTTTTCGTTACGACAGGGAATAGGGAATAGGGACTAGGGTAGGCCCTTTTCCCTGCTTCACCAGGTGTTGTAGGAGGTGCCATCGGAGGCCGTGGCCTGGGAGCCGGAGTGGACGTCGTTGATTCCCGGCTCGGTCTGGTCGATGCTGCTGAGTGTGTCGTCCTGGGCCGCGATCCAGGTGTCGGAGCGGCCTGTGATGGGGTCCACGGGCATGGTTTTGAGGTAGCCGGACTGCACCAGGTCGTCGAGCGACTGCGGGGCCTTTTGTTTATCGACGGTGTAGGAGTCGATCGCCTCGCGCATGGTGTGGAGGTCCTCTTTGAGGACCGCCTCTTTGGCACGGCGGACGTTGTTGACGTAGGAGGGGATGGCGATGGCGGCAAGCAGGCCGATGATCGTCATGACGATCATCAGCTCAAGCAGTGTGAAGCCCCGTTCAGAGTCCCGTTCGGCGGAGCGGGAAGCATCGATCCCATCCTTCGCGATGAGACCGCGAAGGATGGGGCACCCGTTCTTTCGTTTTCTGGTCATAGCTACCATGTCGAGTACTTTGTACCGTCCAGCGCGGTGCGGTCGCTCTTCGAGTGTACGTCGAAGACGTTCTGGCCACCCCAGGTGTCCGAGTCGGTGTCGTCCTGATTGGAGCGAAGACCCCAGTCCGTGTTGCCGGTCATGGGGTCGGTGGGGATGTGGCGCAGGAACTTCACCTTTTTGTCCTGAATGTCCACGCCATCGACGAGCGTCTGGAGGTCGGGCGGGTAGCCGAGCGAGTCGGCTTTGATCTGGAAGGCGCCCTTGTCGGCGGCGTCCTTGTAGCGGTCGATGGCATCGCGCATCTCCCACAGGTCGCGGCGCAGCTCGCGCTCCTTCTGACGCTTGACCTGGAAACGCGCGATGGGCAGCGCGGCCGTGGCGAGGATAGCGATGATGGCCACGGTAATGATGAGCTCGATCAGCGTAAGGCCGGATTCGGAGCCTGGTTTAGATGGAACTCGGCTGCCCACATCTGCTGGACGCGGCACAGCCGGATTGGTTAGAGCGCGGGCCGGGTTGACGCGGACAATCACTTCACATGTACCACGGCCTGCGATCCGGTGGCCGGGATGTTGGTCTGGGCGCTGTTGAGCGCGCCGACCTTGACCAGAGCCAGGTTGGAGTCGCCGGCGGCGACCGCCTTGAAGGTCAGCGTAGCGACGCTTCCCTGCCCGTTGACTCCGCCGGAGTTCGGCGGACGCGAGGCGGAGATGGTGACGAGGCCGTTGTCGTCGCGGTGGCCGATGGCGATGGCCTGGCCGTCGCGGCCCAGGAAGCTGCCTGCGTCCACGTTGACCAGTTGCAGCACCGCCGGGTTGTACTGAAGCTGAAGCGGCACGGAGAAGATGTCATGCCCGTTGGCGAGCATCACGGCTACCTGGAAGGTGCTGCCCACGGCCTCGGTCGAGCTGGCCGGGGTAACGCTCAGGCTGACTGCAGCCGGGTTTGCGGGCTGGCCGGGCTGAATCTGGGGTTGCGGTGTTGTTGGCCCTGGCGTCGCCGGCTGTGCGGGAGCGGTGGAGGGAGCAACGGGCTGGGCCTGCTGCTTGAGTTGCTCAACCATCGCCGCGGCGGCGTTTGCCGCGGTCGTTGGCTGGCCGATAGCAGGTGTCTCCGCCTGGCCTGGGTTAGGCTCCGCGCCGACCTGCATATCGGTATGGCGAAGCTCGATGGCCTGCCCCGTGCCGGTGTCGATGGCGCGCGTATTCAGGTTGGTGAGGATCGACTCGCGGACGATATGAGGAATGAGCAGGAAGACGATCTCGTTATCCTGCACCTCTTTGGAGTTCGAGGCAAAGAAGAATTTGAAAAAGGGCAACTCGCCGAGACCGGGCGTGCCACTGGTGTTCCGGTTGTCCTGCTTGGTGATGATGCCCGCAAGAATGCTGGGCTCGCCTTCCTTCAGCTGAATAGTCTGGTCGACGATGCGCTGGCCGATGATAGGCTCGGTGACTCCGCTGATGGTGACGCTGCCGCTCTGCGACGAGACCTCGATGTGCATCTTGAGAGTGACTTCGTTGTCGTAGTGGACAGTGGGCGTCATGTCGATGTTGACGCCGACATCGATGAAGGTGAACTGCGTCTGCACGCCGATGCTGGCGACGCCCGTCGAGACACCCGCGTTATAGGAGCCGGTGGCGATGGGGATCTTCGTGCCGATCTTCAACTGCGCGCGCTGGCCGTCGGTGGCGCGGATGCGCGGGTTCTGCAGGATGCGCGTGTCGGTATCGGAGAGCAGCGCGTTGAGCGTGCCTCCGGTAATGCCGACAGCAAAATTATTCGCGTTGATATGCGCCAGCGAGTTCAGCGTAAAGGTGGAGGTGTTCGTCGTGCTTCCGCCATTGGATGATGACCCGCCGGTATTGGTCGCCGCGCTGCCGAAGGGGTTGGCCTGCGGGGTCAGCGTGATGGACTGCGGAAGCGTGATGCCGAGATTGCGCAGCTTGTCGCGGTTGACCTCAAGGATGGCGACATCGACGACGACCTCGGGACGGGCGCGGTCGAGGTCGTTCAGCAGCTTTTGCGCGAGCAGAAGCTGGTCCGGCGTGGCGCGCATGACGATCGCGTTCTGCGACGGGACGAGATAGATCTTCGTGCTGGGATCGAGCAGGTTGCGGATGGCGGTGACAATCTCGTTGCCGTCGGCCTGCTGGCTGGCGTTGGTCAGGTAGAAGGTCTGGACGGCCTGTTCATCAAGATCGTGGCGTTTCTGAATAGTGTTCTGGGCGACGAAGATGGTGTTCGCGGTGACGGGCTTATAGAAGGTGCCGGAGATGGTTCCGACGATGCGCAGCGCGTCGGAGAGCGAGACATTGGTCAGGTCAACTGGAACGCGCTTCGAGGTGTAGTCGGGGTCGAAGAGAACGTTGAGGCCGGCGGCCTTGCCGATGGCCTCATAGACGACCTTGGTGTCCTCGACCATGTGGAGCGTGATGGGTTCGTTCGAGACGGGCTTGAGTTCGACGGGGCTGGCGACCGAGCCGATGTCCTTCAGCGTCGCCGCCTCCATCTTCTGCGCCGGGCTTGGCAGCGGAGGGGCAGGGGTAGTGGCCGAGGGCGGCGGCGGCCCCTCGCGGATGAGCCGGTCAAGCTCCTGCTGCGCGGTCTGGTTGGAGGAGTCGATCTCGACGGCGCGGCGGAACTCGTTGAGCGCGCCGTTGTAGTCGCCGCTCTGGCGGAGGACGCGCCCGCGGTCGATGTGCGAGACGGCCGCCAGAAACTTCATGCGCTCGTAGTGGGCGCGGTAGCGAATGTCGGTGGGCTTCTTGAGGAGCGCCTGATGATAGTCGTTCATGGCGGTCTCATAGTCCTGATGCGACTCGGCCACCTGACCGCGCTTGTTCCATTTGCTGGCGGACTGGGCGTGGGCCACGGACGGACACATTGCCGCGAGCGCGCCTGCTACCAGGATGGCGGGAAATACTTTGAGAAACGTTGCCGGCATTTTGTTGATTGATTTGTACCCGCGACCCATGCGTCCGTCTGCGTCCTTTACAGTGTGGCGTCTGGGAAAGAGCACGCCTGCCCGCTTGCCGTAATTGGGGAGGACGCTGCCTGCGTTGGCGTCGCCTTCCAGGCCCTTGCGCTCGGGTGAGTATAACATTTGCTCGGTCACTGGCCTCATCGGGTAGGGGTGCGTGTTTTGAGTCATTTCAGGGGCGCTGGACAGGCCGCCTCGGCTTCGGAGCAGTTCGGCCCGGTCGTTCCGGGCCACTGGTTAGACGCGGAGCCACATGTGATGTGAGGACGTAAGCGTCTGCATCTTTAGAGGGACGTACCTGCATGTTAAAGTAGAAGGTTCATGCCCCGCTCCCTGTCCAACCCGACGGCTGCCCATCAGCCGAAGCCAGCCGCGAAGGCCAAAGACCGCGATCCCGTGGCTGCGGGCCTGCGCGACGCCTCCTTCAACCGCTCGGCGAGCTTCAACTACTTCCTCTCCGACAGGTTCGAGGCGGGCGTAGCGCTGCGCGGCACCGAGGTGAAGTCCATCCGCGAGGGCAAGGCCAACCTGAAGGACGCCTATGGCTTGCTGAAAGATGGTGAGTGCTTTCTGCTGAATGCGCACATCGGGCCGTTCTCGCATGGCAACGCGATGAATCACGACTCGCTGCGCACGCGGAAGCTGCTGCTGCACAGGACGGAACTGCGCAAGCTGGAAGCGCTGACGCGGCAGAAGGGGTTCACCTTGATTCCAGTGCGGCTTTACTTCAAAAACGGGCGCGTCAAGTGCGAGCTGGCTCTCGCCAAAGGCAAGCAGGACTGGGACAAGCGCGAGACCGAGCGCAAGCGCGAGGCGGACAAGGAAGCCCGCGCAGCGGTGGCGCGGAGCCAGCGGCGGTAATCTCGCCAGGTCCGCTTTCTGCACCTTCGTGCAGCTAAAGAGCAAAAAATTGCCGTCAGTCGCGCTACGATAAAACTTATGGATACGAAACTTCTGTTTCAGGATGCGGCGGGGTTTGCCACGCCGATGCTCGCAGTGTTTGCAGTAGACGTTGCCGCGGGCAAGGACGCGGACCCCTTGCCGGTGTTGCTGAATACCTCCGACACGGTGACGAAAGCCGCAGCGAAAGTATTGGGTTCGGGTGAGTTCAAGGCGGGGCTGGGCGAGACCATTCTGCTTCACTCGCCCGCTGGCTTGAAGGCCGAGCGGTTGCTGGTGGTGGGGCTGGGGAAGGCCAAGACGCTCTCCGCCGATGAGATTCGCAAAGGCGCTGGAACAGCCGTGCGGGCGGCCAAGCCGCTGGGGCTGCGCGAGGTGGCGATTGCGTTTCCCGAAGACCGCGCGATCTCCGACGAGCACGTGGATGCGCTGCCTTGTTTGCTGCTGTCGCGCGCACTGGTCGAAGGCGCTGAGATTGGCGAAGTGGACTACGACACCTACCGCAGCGAGCGGAAGGACCGCTCCGTGCGCTCGCTGACCGTGATTGCGAAAGAATCGGAGAAGAGGGAGCGGGAGGAGATTCAGGAAGGGTTCAACCTGGGCCTGATTGTCGCCGGGGCGCAGAACTTTACCCGCTCGCTGGTGAACGAACCGGGAAATGTGCTGACTCCGACCGTGCTTGGCGCGCGCGCCGCTGCGATGTGCAAGGAGGCCGGGCTGACGTGCGAGGTCTATTCGACCGAGAAGCTGCACGAGTTGAAGATGGGTGCGTTCTGGGCGGTGGCGAAGGGCTCGACGGAGCCTCCGGCGCTGATTGTGATGACCTACGAGCCGGAGGGCGGCCCTGCGAAAGACCTGCCTGTGCTGGGGCTGGTAGGCAAAGGCATCACGTTCGATACCGGCGGCATCTCGATCAAGCCGGCCGATGGCATGGAGAAGATGAAGTACGACATGGCCGGCGCGGCGGCGATGATCGGCTCCATGAAGGCCATCGCTCAACTGAAGCCGAAGGTGAAGGTGATTGGGATCGTCTGCTCGGCGGAGAACATGCCCGACGGCAACGCATTCAAGCCGGGCGATGTCGTCACGACAATGTCAGGCAAGACCATCGAGATCGTAAACACCGACGCCGAGGGGCGCCTGGTGCTGGCCGACGGTCTCCACTATGCAAAGACGCTGGGATGTACGCACCTCATCAATGCCGCGACGCTGACCGGCGCCTGTGTTGTTGCTCTGGGGATGCTGAACGCCGGGTTGTTCTCCAATGACGACGCCACCTGCGCGAAGTTTGAGGCAGGGCTGAAGGCTTCGGGCGAAAAGTTCTGGCGGCTCCCTTGCACCGACGACTACAAAGACCAGATCAAAAGCCAGATCGCCGACATGATGAACACCGGCAAGACCCGCTACGGCGGAGCGACGAACGCAGCGATGCTCCTGAAGGAGTTCGCCGGAGACACCCCCTGGGTACACCTGGACATCGCCGGTTGCGCCTGGAATGAAGAGACCAAGCCATGGCTCCCGTATGGACCTACAGGGATTGCAGTGAGGTCGATCATCGAGTGGGTGCGAGGATATTCGGCTTAGGCAACAGAAGACGACCACGGATTCTCACGGATAAACACGGATAAGAATCTCTCTTATGTCTTATCCGCGTAATCCGCGGTCGATTTGTTTTGTTACATCACAGGTGGGGCTTCGATGCCCAGATAGCCGAGCGCACGCGTCATCTCACGCAGGGCTACGACGGCGGTCGCCAGCAGGAATGCTTTGCGAGCCGGGTCGGTTTCATGGAGGACGTGGTGGCGGTGGTAGAAGTTGTTGAACTGCTGCGCCAGCTGGAAGGCATACTTGGCCAGGAAGGCCGGCTCGGAGGTGGCGAGACACTGCTCGATGACGAGCGTGAGTTTCGAGGCGAGCAGCCAGGTCTCCCATAGGCTGCTTCCCTCTTCGCTCGTCAGCATTGCGGAGAGCGCTTCGGCGGGGATGGCCTCGAATGCCTTCAGCGCCTCGGCCTCAGTGGTATTCGCTTTGCGCAGAATGTTGGCGGCGCGGACGATGGCGTACTGGACGTAAGGGCCGGTCTCGCCCTCGAAGCTGAG
>Ga0070658_10004757_pt1 | contig 11048 bp, 10 predicted proteins | sample KBSC13metaG_FD_64664 | JGI IMG/M metagenome (GOLD analysis project Ga0070658, IMG submission 64664) | Corn rhizosphere microbial communities from Kellogg Biological Station, Michigan, USA - KBS C1-3 metaG | ecosystem: Host-associated > Plants > Roots > Rhizosphere > Soil ... | reverse complement strand
GTCCGCGCCGCGCAGTGGGTCGAGCAGGCCGGCCAGCTGGGCGTGCCGTTTCGCGTCGCGCTCCCGACCTATGCGTATCTCGTCGCCTTCGATGCGCACGGAAAAGTGCGCGGAGTCTCGGCGGAAGGCCCGTCGTCGCGCTGGCCGGACGATGTGCGCGTGGTGCGGTGGGAAGCCGATCCGGGCGAACTCGCGGAGCTCATGAGGCAGTGGGCGCGCGCGCGTCCCGCGGCCATGACCGGCGTAATCTGGTACCGCCTGCCGGTGGCCGGCGACACGCTCAACTGGCGCTGGCCCACGCTTGCCGCGGTGATGCAGGGCCGCGCGCCGCGCCGGGATCTGCGCGTCGAGGCCTCGGCGGCGCAGCCGAGCGAGGTCGTGGCGATCAACGGCGGTGAACGCGACGAACCGCTGCCGGAAACGGTGGAAGCGAGCTGGAGCGGCGCGCGCTTCGTCGCCGCGGATGCACTCGAAGGGTACGACCTCGAACGCCCGGCGGAGGAGCGGGTGCGTTTCATCCGTCAGCCCGCCACGGGTCTTTCGCGCTTGCCTCCCGGGGCGCAGCGGTCTATCGGCTGGATTCGCTGTGAACCCTCCACAAAGATTCGGATCAGCCCTGGCGATCGCGTTGATACTGGGAGCGCCGGTGGCGCTGGCCACGGGCATTGAGGAGCCCGTCCGCTGGATCGAGCAGCCCACCGGGGAGCCGGCCACGCCGGTCCTGCTCCAGCCCCCGGAATTCTATTTCGAGCTCGAAGTCAAACGCATCGCCGCCGAGATGAATCCGGGCGTGAAACCCGGGCCGGGCATGACGCTGGCCGAGGCGGACGCCGCGGAATTCCGGGAAGCGATCGACAAGAAGCGCATCGTTCCGCCGGACCGTGCGCAGGCCGAGGCCGCGAATGCGGCGATGCGCAAGATGATCGACTGGGCCGCGGAAGACACGCCGGACCCGGCGAAGAAGCCGCCGGAACCCGGTGCGGAGTTGGCGAGCGAATTTGCCGACTATCATCGCGCCGCGCTCGCCTTCCGCCGCGCGGGACGCGAGGCCGCAATCCCCTTGTGGAAGGCGCTGCTCGAGCGGCCCGCCGCGGAGCGTCATTACCGCACCATCTGGGCGATGTATATGCTCGGCCGGCAGGCGATCGAGGACAAGAATTGGGACGAGGCGCACGCCTGGTTTGCGAAGACGCGCGAGGCCGCGCGCGCGGGCTTTGCCGACTCGGTGGGGCTCGTGGCCGGCGCCTGTGGATGGGATGCCTACGTCTATCTGCAAGAGGAGCATTATCCCGAGGCGGCGAAGCTGTATTTCACCCAGCTCGCCGGCGGCGATATCAGCGCCGTGAATTCGTTGCACGTGGTGATGGAGGAGGTTTTCAAGGCGGGCGCCGATTTCGCGCCGCTGGTGCGCGACCCGATGTTTCAGCGTCTCGGCATCGCCGGCGCCGTCTGCGGCATATCGCCCTTTGGAGGTTCCGAATTCGGCGAGCAGGACGCGACCAGCATCACCGCGCGGTGGCTGCAAGCGCTGGAGGCGGCCAAGGTGAAAAATGTGCCCGACGCGGACCGGGTGGCCTGGATGGCTTACGCGCGCGGCGACTACGCGCGGGCGCAGCGCTGGCTCGCGCGCGCCGATGCGAATGCGCCGTTTGCCCTCTGGCTGCGGGCGAAGTTCGCGCTGCGCGAGGGCAAGGTCGACACCGCCACGAATCTGCTGGCCGCGGCCGTGGTGAAGCTGCCGGTCGAAACCGAGATCCAGGCCTATAATGTCGAACCTTCCTCCCTCCCGCCGCGCGACTGTGCCCACGGCGACCTCGGCCTGCTGCGGCTGAGCCGCTCGGAGTTCGTGGCCGCTTTCCGGCTCTTCCTCGAAGGGGGACTTTACTCCGACGCATTCTATCTCGCCGACGGTGTGCTCACGCTCGAGGAGTTGAAGACTTACCTGGAACGCGAAGGGTCGAAGCTACCGAAACCGCCCGCAGAGGGCCAGCCCGACGAGCGCGCCTGGCACTTCTACTATTACAATGACCCGGAACGCACCCTGCACCAGATCCTGGGCAGCCGGCTCGTGCGGCTGGGCCGCTATGCCGAGGCGCGCCCCTGGTTCGACAAGGAGACGCAGGTGTTTTTCGATGAATTCGTCGCGCAGCTCGAACGCGCCAAACGCCAGGGCGCGAGCAAGGACGACCAGCGCGACGGGTATTGGAAGGCGGCCAAAATCATGGCCCTGCACGGGGACCAGCTCGCGGATTATTTCGATCCCGTGAGCATGGCTCAGCGGACGAGCGGACGCGAGGTGGATACGGGCAGTTACCCGGAGTTCTTCATCAAGTACGGCAAGGCCGGCCACTTCGTTCCGCCGCTCGCAAAACCCGAACAGCAGCGGCTGAAGGCCAATGCGAAACCCGAACTGCGCCGCCACTACTCAAACTATCTCGCGGCCGATCTCGGCATGCGCTCCGCCGCACTCATGCCTGACAACGAGGACGCCACCGCGCTGCGCCTGAATACGATCGGGCATTGGTTGATGGAAGGTGACGACGCTCCGGCCGACCGCATCTATCAAGCGATCGAGCGGCGCTGCGCGAAGACCGATCTCGGGAAAGCCGCGATCAAACGGCATTGGTTCGTTCCCGGCGAAGAGGAGCCGTTGGAGGACAAGTAGGAAAGGAAAAGACGATTGGCGAAAGACTGGCTGACTTCACTCAGTCCCGCGCCGCTGGGATGCTCTTCAACGCCGGTGGGACGCGGAAGGCGATCGAAAACCGATTCCAGCCGTTGATCGCCACCACCGCGAGATTGAGGTTCACCAATTCTTCTTCCGTGAAGTGCTGCAGGGCGCGGGCGTAGAGTTCGTCCGATGGTCCGCCACTCGCGATGAGCGTCACCGCCTCGGTCCAGGCCAGGGCCACCTGTTCCCGTTCGCTGAAGAGAGAGGTCTCGCGCCAGACGCTGAGCAGATGAAGGCGGGCGGGCTTCTCTCCATCGGCCAGGGCTTCGTCGGTGTGCATGTCGATGCAGAAGGCGCAGCCATTGATGAGCGACGCGCGCAGCTTGATGAGATGGAGCAGGCTGCGTTCGAGGCCGCAATTTCTGATGTGCACTTCGAGGCCGGACATCGCCTTGATGGCTCCGGGACTGGCTTTCATGTATTCCATGCGCGCTTTCATATTCGATAGTCTACACGCTGTGACGCCGCTCCGCATCCCTGTCCGCCAACTGGCCTGGGCCACCGACCTTCACCTCGTGTTCGTCCGAGGTGAGGCGCTTCGCGGATTCTGCGAGTCGCTCGCGCAGACACCCGCGGACGCAATCGCGATTACCGGCGATATCTCGGACGGGCGCCAGCTCGAGCACCATCTATCGCTCGTCGCGGAGTGTGTGCGGACGCCGGTCTTTCTCGTGCTGGGCAATCACGACCGGTATTACACCACATTCGCAGATACCGAAGCACAGGTGCGTCGGGTTACGAAGGTGCATCCCCATATCCACCGCCTCACCGGATGCGAAATCATCGCGCTGAATGAGCACACCGCGCTCATCGGCGTTGACGGCTGGGCCGATGGGCAATCCGGCTCCGGCCCGGCGTCGCCGATCGTGCTGAACGACACGGTTCTCATCGACGACCTCGCGCGGTTGCCGCCCGACAAGGCGTGGCGCAAGATCGCGGAACTCTCCCGCGCTTCCGCGACGGCGATCGAACCCGCGCTGGAGGCGGCGATGTCGTCGTTTCGCGAAGTGATTCTCCTCACCCATGTTCCGCCCCTGCCCGAGGCGACGTGGCACGAAGGCAAGATGTCCGCGCCGGATTTTCTGCCGCACTTTTGCAATGCGCGGCTCGGCGAGGTGATCCGCGCCGCCGGCGCTCGCCATCGCGACTCGCAGCTCACCGTCCTGTGCGGCCACACCCATGGCGAAGGAGTATATGAGGAGAACAACCTGCGGGTGCTGACCGCCGGGGCGGCCTATGGCTCGCCCCGCGTCGATCGCGTGCTGCCGATCGCACGAAGGCGGAGATGGGAGTTAGCAAGGCGAGTCTAGGTCGACTCGAATTGCCAGAGTGCGCTCGTGCGAGTTTGGGGGCGCACCCAATAGGTCCAAATCTCACCCGAGAATCTACGCAAAGGGGCGCTCTCCTACTTCTCTGCGTTTCCATTTCATCCTGGCAATTCAGCTAAGATGGCGATCAAACCGCAGATTTCTCAAAGAATGTTTTCCCGCTTTCCGATCAGAGCGCTCTTCCTCTCGTTCTCGGGCCTGTCGCTCGTGGGCCTGGCGCCCTGTGGCCAGGCGGCCGAACTGCCGAAATCGACCAGCACCTTCGTCGAGTCACACTGCCTGGATTGCCACGATGCCGACAAAGCGCGCGCGGGCTTTCGCATCGATTTGCTCACCGCGGATTTCACGGCGGGCAACAACGCGGGGCGGTGGAAGGAGGTGATGGACAAGATCAACTCCGGCGAAATGCCGCCGAAGAAGAAGCCCCGGCCCGATGCCGGGGAGGCGTTTGCCGTGGCTTCGTGGATCGCGCAGCAGCTGGACGAAACGACCAAGGCAGCGCAGGGCGCCGGCGGGCGGGTGCCGATGCGCCGGATGAACCGCGTGGAGTATGCGAACACGGTGCGCGATCTATTTTCCCTCGAAGAAGACTTCGCGCGGCGCATCGAGACGCCGAGGCGGTCGTAGTGGGCCACCAGGCGGGTGCGGGCCGGCATCGAGGGCGCCTCGGCGCCTTGCTCGTGCGCCTCCCGAATGGCACCGATTTCGCCATCGGCACCGGCTTCAGCGATCGCGAGCGGGAGAATCCGCCCGCGGTGGGATCGACGGTGACATTTCGTTATCAAGAACTCTCCGAGGCCGGCGTCCCGCGTTTTCCCAGCTGGGTCGGCGTCCGCATCGATGCGGCGCCGATTGTGGCATCCGCTTCGGCGACATCCGCCATTTCCTGCGCCCCCGCCGTGCCGGCGCCGGAAGCAGGCGCGAGCGTCATCACCACGAGCGCCGGCAGTTCCCCCAAGGCCGCAAGCGCGTCGTCGCCGCGCTACTTCGAATTCGTGGAGGGCGCATCCAGCAAGTTCTGGGAAGTTACCCAAACGGGAAACGAGATGACCACGCGATGGGGCCGGAACGGCTCGGCTGGCCAGTCCAAGACGAAGAGCTTCCCGGATGAACAAGCCGCGGCCAACGCCGTGGCCCGGCTCATCGAGGAAAAGACGGACGAGGGCTACGCGGAGCGGGCGCGGTGAGTTGGTCCGGCAGATGTCACTCTGAGGGGAGCGCGCGAGAGGGACCTCGGATAGCACCGAGATGGATGTGAATTCGACGTGAGTACGGCGCATGGTCACCAGTTTCATCGCTGACATGGATCGCCCGAACTAATGAGTGAAGAATTCGCGCACGCGCACAGCAATTCGTTCCACCTCGGCCGGAGCAAGGGACGGATGCGTGGGAAGATTGAAAACTTCCGCATTGTGCCGCTCCGTATTGGGGAGGGCCGTCGTTTTTCCGAATGCGAACTGGGGCAGGAGGTGAAGATTGGTGCAATAGTGGACCTGTAGGTGGATCGCCTCAGCGCGCAGCGCCGCCAGCAGTTCGGCGCGCTGAGCCGAAAAGCATGGCAGGCTATACATCGCGGGGGATTGCCCGGGCGGATCCAGAGGCACCCTCAGACCGGGTATACCCTGCAGAATCTCGCGATACAAATTGGCGTACTTACGCCGGGTCTGCACCCAGCCATCGACGTATGGGAGGATGCGCTGAAGCAGGTATGCTTGAAGAGTATCCATGCGCGCGTGCTCGGCCTCGGGATTGAACTCCAGCCGGGTATGTTCGTCTGCGTAGTAGCGAAGGCCGCGGAGACGCTCCGCGAGTACGGCGTCGCTGGTGGTGACGAGGCCAGCATCGCCAAACGCGCCGAGGGTTTTCGTGGGATAAAGACTGAAGCAGGCCGCACGGGAGCCGGCCCCGACAGGGACGCCGTCGCGGGTGCTGCCAAACGCATGCGCGGCATCTTCGATGACCTCCACATCGGCTGCCTCACAAATGGACCGGAGCGCGAGAAGGTCGGCCACGAATCCATAGAGATGGACAGCAATGACGGCGCGCGTGATACCCGGTCTGATGGCGACTGCGAGGGCGGCGGGATCGAGCAACCCGTAACGCGGGTCCACGTCGACAAATGCCGGAATCGCGCCGATGGCCCGGATCGCCTCGGCGGTGGCATAGTAGGTATTGCCAACAGTGATCACCTCGTCGCCCGGCCGGATACCAGCGGCCTTGAGCGCGAGAATGAGACTATGCGTGCCGCTCTTGCAGGCGACGGCGTGCGCCGCGCCGAGGTTTTGGCAAATCGCGGCTTCGAATGAGCTGACGGCAGGGCCCAGAATGTAAGTACCTGATTGAACGAATGCGCGGAACGCTTCGGTTAACTCATCGAGTAACGGCTCATAGAGCCGATCCAATCGCAACGGCACCAGCTTTACCGGCTCCATGGGGCGAGTGACGGCGCTGCGCTAGAAGAAATCGACATGCTTCCCCGGAATATCGCCTGGCTCAGGAATGTCCTGCCGACCCTCGCAATAATCGTCGATCAGATCGTTTAAGCCGAGATACGGGCAGTTGATCCCGCAGTTTTGCGGAGTGACTTCGCGGCTGAGTTGTTGGTTTCGTTCCCCCCGCAAGATCTCGGTGAGCGAGTCCTCGGCTAAGTTGCCCGCAACCCAGGCCGGTGTATTCCGCAGGCGCTTGCAGTAGCTGTAGTCTGACTCCGCATTAATCGCGGTGGCTAAATGATGGATATGACATTTGCGGCTTCGCGGCAGTGCATTGTAGTCCGCAACGGTGAATTGAATCCCCAATCCGAGGGACCGATACTGCCCGCTGAGGAGCTCGAGTGCTGGCACCGCCGTTTCAGCCCACCAGCTGATATATTCGGGGCGCGAGAGCAAATCGAAATCGTGTTTGGCTTGAAAGAATCGGCAGCCAGTCTCGAAGGCCATTTGCGCCAGCCCGGGTAACTCGGAAAAGGTATCCGGGTTGATCACCGATCCGATCCCCACGTCGACCTTACCATTCCCCGCATTGAATTCGGCGAGGTTCTCTCGGACCTTGGTCAAATCTTCGATGCTGCGGCGATGGCGGCGGACGTAGCCCTCGGGGGAAACGGCGTCGAGATGGATCCGCACCCAATCGAGGGAGGCCGCCAGCACCGTGGCCCGCTTGCCGGTGAGATAGACACCATTGCTAAAGAGTCCGACGCGGAGGCCGCACCGGCGGGCCTCTTCGACGCACTCGGCGATGGCGGGGTGGAGCAGCGGCTCGCCGCCACCGGAAAAGATGATTGCCTTGATGCCGGCCGCGCCGATCTGGCGGATTTGTTCCAAGGCCTGGCTGCGCGCCACGGTCGTCCGATTATTGGTAATATAGTCTCCCCAGACGCAATTTGGGCAACCGTAGTTGCACGCGTTCGTCATGTCCATTTCGACGCAAATCGGACTCACAGCTTCCCCCTTCCGGTAAGCTTCGAGCCACGCGCGATGGAAGCGCAACTTCTCGTAACCATTGAATTGGCTTTGAGCCATAAAAGGATTCCCAAAAGGGTGCGTAGTGTGGCAAATCTCCGCCCGGCCAGCAATGAAAATAGACGAAAAGAATTTCGCAAAGCCCGGGGGATCGATTGCAACGGCGGCGGGGGAATCGTCGCCGGTATTTATCACCGGGCTCCATAAATCCGGCACCACCTGGCTGGCTTTGTTGCTCTCGCACCATCCGGAAATCTATGTCAATTATGAAGCCGGATTTCTTGACCATCAAGAGCTGCTTTCGAGCCCTGAACGGCGTTTGGAGAATCAACCGGATGACGCCTCGCTCGAACGCGAACTGCGCGGGCTCTTGGACCGCTGGGCTGGCCGCCCTTGGAACCATTGGATCGAGGGGGTGGACCGGGTGGCGGTGGAGACGGCTATTCTGCGCTCGGCGGTAGAACTCATTGCGACCGCCGCCGTGCAGCGCTTCAAGCCCGAAGCGACGCGGTGGGTCGACAAAACTCCCCGGACTGCGATCAGCAAGATTCGGGAATACTTCCCGTACGCCCGGGTGATCTATCTGATGCGCGACCCCCGTGACCGCGCGATTTCGCTCTATTACCATTGCCTGCGAACAGAGCCGTGGGTGGTGGATGCGGAAACTGGGCTTCGACGACTGAAGTGGGAAGAGCTCTTCCTGAGTTGGGCGGACGATGTCTCCACCAACGAAAAGTATTTCACCGAGCCATGGTGCCGGATGATACGCTATGAAGATCTCCTCGCGCGGCCGCACCAGGAGGTTGGGAAGCTGCTCGATTTTCTCGGTGTGGAAAATGATCCGGGGGCCGTAGCCCACCTGATCGAAGAAGCCAGTTTCCAGCGCCTGAGCGGTGGGAGGCAAAGCGGAAGCGAGGATCGGACCTCCTTCTATCGCAAGGGGGTCAGCGGCGACTGGCGCAACTTCGAGTCCCCGGCCGACCTGGAGCCGTATTGGCGAATTTGCCTCGCCAGCGCCGCCACCTACGGATACACTGAATAACGCCATGACTTTGGACATTGACGTGCGGCCCGTCTTGAAATGGGTCTTCCCGCGAGGCCGCGTGACGGAATTGCTACTCGCCAGGCCGATGCGGCTCTCGGTGTGGTTGCTGCGGCTCAGCAGCACGGCTCTCTCGTCCTGGATCTTCGAAAAGACGCTACGTTGGCGGCCGGCGCCGGCCCGGCCGCTCGGGATTGCCATAGAGATCACCAATGCCTGCAACCTTCGCTGCACCATGTGCAACCTGGTCAAAATGAAGCGGCCGGGCCGGATGATGGACTTCGACGTATATCTCAAAGTGATCGACCGATGCGTGGAAGCGGGTATTCAAAGTGTTCGGCTGCATACTTACGGGGAGACGCTTCTGCACCGCCGGCTTCCTGAGATGATTCGGGCCGCTTCGGAGCAAGGTCTCTCCGTCTGGATCAGCACCAATGCGCAGTTGCTCGATGCGGAGCGCGGGCGCGCGATCCTGGAAGCTGGCGTGCAGGCTGTTCGCTATTCGATCGAAGGGACCACCCGTGAAACTTATGAGAAGATCCGCAAAGGCGGCAAATGGGACATTTTGCTGGAAAACATCCGGGCTTTCAAAACGCTGCGGGACGAGTTGCGGCCGCACGTGACGATCGGGCTGAATATGGTGGTGATGAAGGATACTGTTGACGAACTGTCGCAGGTGGTGGAAGTGCTCGGACCGTATGTCGATGAAATCTCGTTGAGCGCGCTCGAAGGCCTTGGCGACAGCGGTGAAGAACTCTCCAAAGACCAGCGCATCGAGTCGCTTGACGCCTCCTCACGCGTCCCTTGCCGACTTCTCTGGGAAATGATGAACGTGAGCGTGGATGGAAAGGCGACGGTTTGCTGCGCGGATGTGGAGGCGGAAAACGTGGTCGGTGATGTCCTTACGCACGATTTGCTGACGATCTGGCGCGCCGCACCGCTGGAGCATTTCCGCCAATTGCATCGGCGCAAACGATTTGCCGACGCAAAGATCTGTTCAGGTTGTTCATTCGGGACGACCAACACTGCGCTGACCCGCCTTCGCTACAGTTTGCTCAGCGAGCGCTCGACGCCCGCCCGCTTCCGGATGCGTTGAGATCCCGAATGACTGATACCGTCGTTTTTATTTTGGGGTATCGAAGTTTGGAGAGCCTTCGCGAGGGTTCGCTCGGCAGCCTCTCCCGCGCCGCCTCCCGGATCGGCGCCCAGCTCGTTTACTTGGATAATTATGGACGGGACGGCTCCATCGAGTTTGTCCGCAATCACTATCCGGAAGCGGATATCCTGATGTCGCCGCGGAATCTCATGTATTGCCAGGGGCTTAATTGCGGACTTCAGTACATCGATCGCCGATATCGGCCCGCATACTATATCCTGTCGGACGCGGACAACTTTGTCGAAGACGACGCCTTTGAGGCGCTGCACCGGCGTGCGGTCTCGGATGCCTCAGCAGGCATCATACAACCGCTGGTCCGCAGCCGGAAAACCGCGGGCCTCCTTTACTCCTGCGGCCATCGCTATGATGAGCAGCACTTCTGCCGGCCCATGTCCGCTCTGCCTGAGAATCGCAGTGTTTTGGACGATTTGCCCAGTTGCTCCATTCTCTCCACCCTATTTCGCCGCGAGATATTCGAAAGGTGCGGACTGATCGAGCCGCTCTTCGATATTTACTATGAATCGAGCGATATCTCCTTCCGGGCAAAGAAGGAGGGCTTTCGCTGCGTTTGCGAGCCGCAGGCCGTTGCCTATCACGAAGCGAATCCTGGACTGGATTACAATTCATATCATCTACAGTATTACGTGCACCGGAACCTTCTCCTTTTTTGGCGGCTGCATGACCTGGACCGATTCGAAAGCGTGAAAGCTCAACAGGAAGAGCGCCTGCACCTCCTCCAATGCCGCCACGATGAAAGCGAGTTCGGCCTTGACGCGCTTGCGGAGGCGGTACGAAACGGGATTCGAGACGGTCTCCGTCTTGCACAAGATCTCGATCTCCGCACGCGCCGTCTGCCGCGACTGAGCGAATACGAAAAAGGCATGCCGATCCTGCTCCATGCCGGCGGTTCTGCTTCATGACCCGTCAATCCGGTCCCCGCAGGTGCGCCGCACCAGCTTATGCCCTCCCACGCTGAACCACTGGATGCAAAGAAGATTGCCTTCTCCCCAAACTTGAAAAGCAAACGCTGGCCTCCCCTCTTGCACTCGATCGAGGACCTGGACGAGCCGTCGATGAGCAGTGACCCATGCTATTCGCTGGCCAATGCCAGAGTGATCTGGGCCGATTACAGCCTGATTCAACAGGATTTTAGCGGGACCGATTTCGTGGCCAGCTTGCCGCGATTTCGAGCGCCGAATTTCGCGGAGGCGGCGGACCTGGGTTCTGAAAACCCAGGGATCGATGCGTGGTTGCTGCATTACGCCGCAGTCGTGTCGGAGGCCCAATTGCAGGGCGGAGTCGCCGCGAATGAACCAATACCCGTATTTGG